>Ga0102832_1000250_pt1 | contig 122049 bp, 52 predicted proteins | sample EBPBio282013_DNA_FD_88942 | JGI IMG/M metagenome (GOLD analysis project Ga0102832, IMG submission 88942) | Wastewater treatment Type I Accumulibacter community from EBPR Bioreactor in Madison, WI, USA - Reactor 2_5/28/2013_ DNA (Illumina Assembly) | ecosystem: Engineered > Bioreactor > EBPR >... | reverse complement strand
CCACTCACCACAGTCCACAGACCCGTTCCTACTATCGGTGTATTGGCCAATAAATTGACCTGCGTCGTTCCACATGCTGGCGTTTGGTCAGAACCAGCCGCCGCCGTGGGGTTTTCACCGAAGGTTACAGTCATTTCGTCACTAGAAGTACAAGAACCGTTGGTCGTCGTCCAGCGCAATACATACACACTCCCCGCAACCCCTGTGAAACTTGAGGTTGGACTGCTGGCAGCACCAAATGTTCCACCCGTCCCACTCACCACAGTCCACAGACCCGTTCCTACTATCGGTGTATTGGCCAATAAATTGACCTGCGTCGTTCCACATGCTGGCGTTTGGTCAGAACCAGCAGCAGCTGCCGTGGGGCAAGGTGAAGCTACCGTTATCACAACATCGTTCCCCGAACCTCCTACGTAACTAATGGTCGCAGCCAACCCACTCCCTCTAAAATTAGGAATCGTTGCTCCTTCGGCCAAACCCGTAAAGGTTTCTTCTATATTTTCGGCACCATCATTATCCAAAATGGTAAAGGTTTCACCACCAGTAGGGACGTATGAACCCGTAAAAAGCAAATCCACCCCAGCGAGGTTAACAGCCCCAGTTACTTTAAGCTGAGAATAAGTACTGCCCGTGCCGTTACCCAGGGTGGTTCCATTGATAGCAATGCTTAAATCACTGGCAAAAGACAACGTACTGGCCGTTACATCTGTATCATTGAAAGTGGGCTTAACAGCCACTGATGAAAGGGACATCGTACCACCACCCGTATCGAAGCCACCATCGCTGATGAGCACATCTCCGCCGCTAATCAATTGTACGTTGGTACTGGCTGGGCGGGTGATGGCAGCGGAAACATCAATGTTTCCACTGTTGGCATGACCGATAACAAGCGTACCCGTCGTAATTTGGTCGAGTTCAATATCACTGAGCCTCAAGGGGCCGCCTGTCGTATTTGTCGCCGAACCTAGGTTGATGGCGACATTGTTGGTATAGGGTCGCAACGTAGTGCTACCCCCTGGTACTTTGGTACTGACCGTACCTGCAAAATTCATACTGTTGGCTATCAGTGTTATATTACCTCCATTGGTAGCCGTTGTGATGGCGGCTGGAGAAAAGTGGTAAATACCAACGCTATTTGAGCCTGCCCCTTCAATACCTGTGATGGTGATATTACCGCCACCTGAGGTAATTTGACTGCTAGAAGCGAATGTTTGTACACCATAATTATTACCCCCACTACCTCCCCCACCTTGGCCAATAATAGTTACCGTTCCCGTGCCACCAGCACTAATCTGCCCACCGTAAGCTACACTAGCGCCATAACTAGATGGAGCAGCCCCTCCACCTGTGGCGTTAATTGTCACATTGCCGCCAGAAGAGGTGATTAAGCTACTCGCGCCTTCTACATAAAGACCATGATTGCTGTGACCTGTCGCCCCTGCACTACCGTTTGCTTGTATTATTACGTGGCCGCTACCAGCTGACAATACCTGAGCACTGCTAAGAATAGCCAGCCCCTTACTGCTCTGTGATGTACCTGAACCTCCACCTTGTGCAGTGATGTTGAGGTTGCCGTTAAAACTTCTTATACGTGCACCAAATCCATTGACATACACCCCGTAATTGTTATTTCCACTTGTATTTGCTCCAGTACCATTTACCGTTACACTACCACTTCCTCCACTAGCAGCAATTAAGCCATTAGAATCAACAAAAACGCCAATGTTATCTTCGCCTGTTGAGGTGCCACCACCGCCTTGCCCAGTTACACTGATTGCGCCACCTGAGGAAGCAATCTGCGCAAGGCCCGAACCTACATATACCCCTATATTATCACCTCCCGTTGTATTGCCTCCGGTACCATTTACCGTTACACTACCACTACCACCTGCCGTAATGATCCCGCCCAATTCCTGCCAAATTCCATAATTATTATTGCCAGAGCTGGAACCACCACCTGTGCCCGTAACTGTCACATTTCCTCCAGAGGAGGTAATCACCGTACTTGCACTCCCCGATACATGGACTCCTGCATTGTAATTACCACTACCTTCACCTCCCGTACCAGTCACACTTACATTTCCGCTACCCCCCGCAGTGATTGTCCCATTGATACCAACAACTACACCACGACAAGTAGAACTGGCACCTGCACTACCACCCAAACCTGTCACGGATACATTTCCTCCCAAAGAGGCAATACGTGCATTTAGACCCGTTACATATACCCCAATGTTACCATTGGCTGATGCAGCTCCCGCTGAACCCTCTACGGTAGCAGTAGCGCTGGTGCCCCCACTAATCAAACCTCCATTTTGGACAACTACTCCATATTGAGGAATTGAAGCGTCGTTACCACTTTTGCCTTTCACACTGAGTACACCCGTACCATTGACCCGTACTGTAGCGCCATTGACCGATACGCCTACGAAGTTGCCCGTGCTGGCCGTAGCTTGCTGGTTGGCTTCCAAGGTTAAGTTGCCGTTGGTGGTTTCGAGTGAAGCAGTGCCATTGTTAAAGACGATGCTGCGACTCGCTTTTATCACCGCAGCACCAGTGCCAGAGAGCACCAAATTGGCACTGTTGGTAAAAGAAACCTGATCAGTACCAGGGGTAGCATTATCGTTTTGCAAATCCACGTCTAAGTTGGCATTATTGACAAAAGTAATGTCACCGTTAAAATTCACTTGATCATCTCCTACCCCACCAATGATGGTTAGGCTGGGGAGGTTGGCCACAAATCCAGCTACGTTAATTATATCATTACCCGTGGCGGTGTTGATGGTAATCGAACTGGCACTTGCTAGTGCTACATCCGCTGGAAAATTCTGGGTTAGCCCTCCATTTAAAGAATAGGTACGTCCTGTTACATTAAACTGGATATTGGAACCGTTTTGACTGGCACTGAGTGTTTCGCCGTTACCCGCTAAGTCGGTGATGACGATGGCACCAGAAGTAGTAGTGATGGTATAATCAGGTGAACAAATGCCACCTTCGTCTGTGGAGCCGTTACAGTTGTTGTCAACGCCATCGCATACTTCTGAAGCTCCGGGTTTGATGGCATTGTTGTTGTCGTTGCAATCTCCACTGGTTGCTAACAATTCAGTCGCTACTTTATAGCCTATCGGGCGCTCGCACTGCGTCATGGTAGCTGCCCCCGTTTGGGCGTAGCCGTCATTATCGGTATCTTTGTACCATACTTGATTTGGTCTTTCCAAAGCATCATTGTCGTCACAATCTGTATTGTCAGTCACATAACCTGTTGGCTGAGTACACGCTTGTTGACTCACCGCAGGATTTCCAAAACCGTCGCCATCCGCATCGGCATAATAGGTCGTAGGTGCGTTACCCGTTTGTGCTTCATAAGCCCCCATATCATAGCCCCCCAACGCAGGGCGGGCATTATTGTCCAAATCAGTGCTAGGCGCGCCACTTGAAGTACCTGAATTTCGTGCGGGAGAACAATTCTGTAACTGAAGGTTTCCACCTGATGCATTGACAAACAAGGGATCGGTGTTAAAAAGTGTGCCAACAGTCGAGATGACACCAGAAGGAGCACTGGTGCTATTGATAAGACTATACGAAAGCGTCATTATAGCACTGCCCTCCAGCAGAATCTCGTTGGGGTTTTGCCATAAAATACAATTACGGAGCAGCATGGAAGTGTGACTAGCGCTTGTTGTATAAGCGATTGCCCCGCCACCGTTAGTCGCTTCATTATCATAAAAAGTACAATTGGTAAATACCGTAGTGATCCGTCCACCACCACCCCCATTGGCATAATAAGCACCGCCTTTACCCGCACTGGTGTTGTTCTTAAACACACAATTGGTAAAGGTATGGTTAATGTCACCCGAATTAAGCCCATTGGCGTGGACTGCCGCTCCATTTGTGGTCGTGCTGTTGTTGTCACTAAAAATGCAATTTGAAAAAGTAGCCGTGCCGTCCCCGCTTGGAGCATGTTCATGATAAGCCCCAGTATAAGTACTTCCGGTGGAGGTATTATTGGAAAAAGTACAATTATTGACTGTGGTACTCGTCATTCCTCCGTTTGAGTTACAATCGATACCTGGCGCCTCAAAATTATCCGTATTGCCAGAGATGCTGGAATTTTCTACCAACAAAGTAGCCTTCCCCGCAGAGATAGAACTAAGATTACCTCTATTCAATATGGCCGAACCCGTATTGCCCTGAATTTTACAGTTACGAATCGTAGCGATGGAGCCAAAAGGGTAGCCAGTTCCTTCGTTAAAAATACCATTGTCAGCCCCAGCACCCACTGTAAAGCCATCTAACGTCACTCCATTGGCTACATTCTGGATATGAACAACAATTTTGGCATTTGATCCCTGTACATCAGTCGAAACGACTGCAGGGCTTGCGCCATCGTTGTTATCAATATCACCACTCAACACGGTTACATTCGAGCTAACGTTTCTAGCTGAAAGCGCATTTTCTCCGCCCGCAAAACCACCATAGATGGCTACAGGAAAGTTCACATAAAAAGTCTTATTGGTCACAGTACTGGGGCTTGCATTACCAGTTTTGTCTTTAGAAGGTTTATAAGTGCCCGATGCCACCCAAATCTCCTGAATATTACTACAACCCCGCGCATAATCAATGGCACTTTGCAGACTGGTGTAGGCGTTCGTCCAAGAGGTGCCGTTGTTGGCGCCACTGGCATTGTGTTTGACGTAGAGTCGGGTGGCTGCGCCACATGAAGGGGCGACACTCTCCACAAATATGGCCACGTCCAAGATATCGCCCCCTGTTCCAAATGGAGAATTATTAGTATATCCTTGGCCACCCGCGTAGAAACTGGTCTCATTGCGAAAAACAGTAACAGAACTGGACGTAGAGGTCGAAACCCGAAAGGTGTACTGACTTCCTCCAGTGAAAGCTCTGGATCCGCTACCGCCTGCAATATTAATCAAAATGTGCCCACCACCTATATCAGTAAGCGTGATGCCCGTTTGGGAATACAATAAAGTTCCTCCAAACCCATTCCCTTGGAAAACTTCCAATGTCCAAACAGCACCACCAGCATTGGCAACGGAGGCTGCATCAACTACGAGTCCAGCAAAATTACCAGAACCGCAGCCGGCACTCATCGTAAGGCTTTGCGCGAAATTAGAGGTAGCAACTCCCCCTGAACCGCCGACGGGTGAATCAGTGCTTACGCAGAATGTCTGGCTAAACGCGGTTGTCGCACCGCAAAGAAAAAGCAACAAAAAACGTAGAAAAGATGTGAAGAGTTTTTTCATGAGTAGCGTATGTTTAAAGCACAAAGTTATGGGGCTAAACAAGGCAGGTGTTATCTCAAAATGAACAATCTTTTACTCATTTTGAACAAAAGAGCCTCAAATGACCAATTTTTGGGATACAAAAAAGGGAAACAATACATTTGTCCCCCTTTTTTGTTGTCGTATTTCAAAAAATCAATCCACCTTCACCACTTTCAAAGTAGCTTGTTTTTCGGAGGTCGATACCTTTAGGAAATACATTCCCGTCGGTAACTCACTCACGCCAAACTCCTCTTGGTGGGTGTTGGTTTCGGGAATAAACGTCCGACTTAGCACTTGACGACCCGCAGCATCCAATAACGTAGTTTGCACAACTTGCTCTTTGCTGTTTTGTACTTTCAAGCGAAGAACATTCGTGACAGGGTTTGGCATCACTTGCGCAAAAACGTTTGGAGGTAAATCCCTCGCATCGGCGAACCGTCGGGATGACAAAGTAGTTGCCGCTTCCCGCGCAGCTCCTACGCCTACTCCATCTTTCGACTGGATTCTGAACCAGTATTCTTGGTAAGCTAACACGTTACCTTGCGGCTTGCGGGTGGATGGATAAATACTGCCCCAACCCTTCATGTCCCAATAACGAATGCCGAGTTTGTACAAACCTTTCGGTAACCCTGCGTCATATACGTTACCTCCCGCACCGTTGTCTTGATAGAATCCGTAGGCAGGGTGGTTTTGGGCATAAAGCTCCGTCCAACCTTCGCGGTTGGCGTACATGAAATACGGTGCGTTGTTCTCGTGCGTGTTGAATGAGCGAATTACACCCATCTCTGGCGTCGCCAACATATCAAAAGTTAATGAACCGTCAGTGCTTAATCCACAGGCTTCGACGTTGATCGTCCAGTAACGTGGTGCTGTTTTGTTGGCGTTTTCAACAAAATACAACGTCGGATTTACTTGCGTACTTTGTTCTAACTCAGGCCCGCCGTCCCGCGTGATGAACTGGCTACTCCACAATGATTTGTCATTTGCTGACTTCACCGCCGATTTGGTTTCGCCCACGTTAATCAACGTCACCACAAAAGCATTCCAGTAAATATCTTTACGAACACTTTCTGAGCTCTGACAACCACCTTCAAATAGACACTTTGCCCAATACGTTTGCTTGGTGACGTTATTGAATGCTACCTGAAAACTTGGTGTTGTTACCCCTGTATTCCAGAACGTTTGGCTGCCTGCGGGGCAATTCGCCGAAACCGTTACTGTCGTTCCTGTACATACTATCTCCTGCGAAGCCGTGATTACGGGCGCTACTTGCGTTGGTGTCAAAGTAAACGTCACCACATTACTTTTTTCGCTCACACAACCGTTTTCAGTTTGACAACGAGCGTAATACGACGTCGTCTGGCTTGGTACAGTCGAAGGGAGACTTGGTAAAGCAACGTTCGTAGAAGCATTGTACCAAACTGTTCGCAAACTGCCACAAGTTGATTGGCCACTAAAACTGGCCGTTGCATCACAACTGCTAGTTGATGACAATGATACCGTCGGAGCAGTAGGAATAGTGACTAACTTTAACCGCATTACTCCTGATTCAGATTCCACGCAAGATGGTGTTCCGTCTGATTTGCGGCAGCGCACGCGGTAATTGTGAAATTGATTATCCACCAAGCCAGTTGGTACACCCGATGAATACTCGCCGCCATCGACTGAGTATAGCACGATTTCACCCGCCGCGCAATTGGCATTAAACGTCAGCGGAATTGTAACCAAGCTACACACTTCCTTCGTCTCGCCCACGGCCACCGTTACACCATCGACTAACAACGATACGTTTTGTGGAGCCGATGCACGGTAGTTAATCGTCAACTCAATCGGCGAAGTGTAGGTACTTGGGCAAGCCGCATCACAAGCCGCTTGGTAGCGGTGGGGTTGGTTATTGGATGGTTGGGAAACTGGGGCAGTTGCTGACCACGCACTCCACGCGCCACTGCCCACTTGCACGCGCCAAACAGGCGAACCCGAAACACACAAACCCGAAACATTAAACTGCAAACTGTTAACAGGATTGGCATCCGTGTCGCACAAAACAGGGTTATTGCCTTCTACCAACGTTTGCGTCAAAGCCGTCAGGGTTATTGTTGGTTTGCTGACGACCGTTAAACTGGCTGGGTCAGAGTTGGTATTACTTGTTGCGCCGATGGCTACGCAACGGAATTGATACCCATTTAAGCCTGACACATCGCTGATAGCAAGCGTACCCGTGGTGGTATTGGCATAAGGAGCCGATGCAGGCACGTTGCTCCAGCCACCACCCGTGCTCAACTGCCATTGATAGCCCGTGGCATTGGTAGCGGCGGCCGTAAAACTCACCGAACTGCCCGCGCAACGGGTAGCCGCCGTAGGCTGGGTTGTAAACACGGGCGCAAGTGCTGTATTATTGAACGTAAACGGAACTACAAAACTACACGCGCCCCCTTGAGGTGTGATTTTGGCGTACAACGTTTGCGAACCTGCGGGCAAACCCGAAGCCACAAACGTATTGGGAGCAGTAAACGCTCCTGCCAAAGCCGTAGCGTTGGCATCGGTAAAAATCCCGTTGATCACACCATCATAACTGCCTCCGTACGTAAAAATAGGCGTAGGGGTGTTGTTGACGATGAGTGATGAGTTAGTTGCGTTGGTTACGGTGCCCGTCAGCGAACCGTATTTTAATACGCCATTGTTGGTGAAAGTGCCGTTATTTTCGAGGCTATTGGCGATTTGTACGAAGCCCGCATTGGTGATACTTCCTGAAGCATCATTCAATACTGTACCGCTGGCAACGATAACTTGGCCACAGGCGTTGTTATTGAACGTATTCACATTACCAAAACCCGAAGTAGTACCCAAACTAGCCAAGGCTCCGATGGTGATTTTACCTGCGTTGTTAAATGAGGAACAAGAATTAAATAACGCATCTGACGTAGTTCTATCAATCGTAATCTCTCCCCCCGTAGTATTATCAAAAGTACCTCCAATGATCAGGCCATTGTTTCCTCCACTTGTAGCCCCAATGGTGATTTTGGCTGCATTGGTAAAAGATCCACTACTGTTTAGTGACCTTTTAACAGCTTTATCAATCTTAATATCCCCACCTGCATTGTTGTTAAAAATGTTATAACTGTCAATCCCTTTTTCCCCTGTACTTTCACTACCGCCGATGGTAAGTTTTGCAGCGTTGGTGAATGTGCCGTGTTGGTTAAAAATTCCTATTTGGGTTGACCTATCAATCGTTAGTTCTCCTCCCGCATTGTTGTTGAAAGTCCCATCATTTACTATGCCTTGAATACCCACATTGGCACTAGCTCCGATGGAGAGTTTAGCGGCATTCGTAAAGGTAGCACCAGTAAGATTGTATAAACCAACTTGAGTCGAATTGTCTATCTTGATTTCTCCGCCCGTATTGTTATTGAAAGTAGCGAGGTTGTTGATACCTATTGCTCCGACACTCCCTGTATTTCCAAGTACAAGCTGCCCGTTGTTCTGTACCGTCCCTGCATTGTAAAACCCAGCCTCAGTGCCTCCAGATATCCTTGAACCATTAATTGTCAAACTCTTGGTCGCAGCAATGGTTAACACTGCCCCTGCCTGCACTTCCACCGATTTAGCTACCGCAGCGGTATTGATGGTAGGTTTGTTGGCCGTATTCGGAATCACTACGTCGTTGGTAGCAGTAGGTACGCTGGCGGGTGACCAGTTGCAGGCGGTGTTCCAATCGGTACTTACTGCGCCCGTCCAAGTGAGTAGGCCCGTAGGGGTTGACACAAGCGAACAGGCACCGTCGTACGTAAATGGCACCACAAAACTACACGCGCCCCCTTGAGGCGTGATTTTGGCGTACAATGTTTGCGAACCACTTGGCAAACCCGAAGGCACAAACGTATTGGGAGCCGTAAAAGCCCCCGCCGATTCTCCTGGAAGGGCAGTCATCGCAGTAAAAATTCCGTTGATAACCCCATCGTAACTGCCTCCGTACGTAAAAATAGGCGTAGGGGTGTTGTTGACGATGAGTGATGAGTTTGTAGCGTTGGTTACAGTACCTGTTAGCGAACCGTATTTTAATACGCCGTTGTTGGTGAAAGTGCCGTTATTTTCGAGGCTATTGGCAATTTGTATTAAGCCCGCATTCGTAGTAACTCCCCCAACTCCATTTACATAATTTCTTGCTAATACCAGAAGTGTTGCGCAAGCATTATTGGTAAGTGTGCCCGTGTTCTTAAGGCCATCGCCAGTAACAGTGGCTAGAATAGTAACTTTGGCGGAATTGGTAAAAATACCCAAATTATTTATACCAGCCAGACCTCCTCGTTCAACCTTTATGTCTCCACCTACGTTGTTATTGAATATCCCCTGATTTGATAGCGAAGTTCCATCAGCCCCAACCGTAAGTTTACCTGCATTATCAAAAACAGCAGAAACATTGTTTGACAAACCTACCGCCACTAATGAGGTAATAGAAATCTCTCCTAGGCTGGTGTTAGTTAGGCTACCGTTATTAGACAAAGTAGTTCCTCCTCCTCCATTATCAATTAGAGTAATTTTTGCTTTGTTGGTAACAGTACTTCCTACGTCATTGGAAAAGCTAGTGCCAGCCCCTGCAAAAATAACCATTTCTCCCCCTTCGTTGTTATTAAAAATACCGTTTTGAGTATTCACAAAACTGCGGCCTCCCCCACCATTACTTGCGGCATCTATGGTAATTTTAGAAACATTGGTGAAGGTTCCTCCTGCATTTTCCAAAAAACTATCTGTGGTTTTGTTAATACTAATCTCGGCATTACTGTTATTGTAAAACAAGCCCCCATTGACGACTCCTTTCCCAATAATAAGACTAGAATTATCCACGACGAGTCGGCCATTGTTTTGGACAGTACCTAAATTTAAAAAACTAATACGCCCAGGCCCAGAACCAAAATCAAACGCGCTGTTAGTAGTCAAACTCTTGGTAGCGGCAATGGTAAGTATCGCTCCCGCTCGTACCTCCACCGATTTAGCTACCGCAGCGGTATTAATGGTGGGTTTGTTGGTCGTATTCGGAATCACTACGTCGTTGGTAGCGGTGGGTACACTAGCGGGCGACCAGTTGCAGGCTGTATTCCAATCGGTATCCACCGACCCCGTCCACGTGATTGTGCCCGTGGGGGTTGAGGCTCCACCAGCACTTATGGTCAGGGTAGCGGCATTGGAGGTGAGGGTTGCCCCACCTGGCCCCGTTACAAAGCAGCGGTATTGGTAGCCGTTTAAACCCGCCACGTTACTAATGTTGAGGGTAGCGGTGGTCGTGTTGGAATAAGGGGCAGCCGCGGGGACGTTGTTCCAGCCACTTCCCGTATTGAGCTGCCATTGGTAACTTGTCGCGTTGGCAATGGCTACCATAAACTCCGCACTCCCGCCTGTACAGGCGGTTTGATTGCTCGGCTGCGTAGTGAAGGTAGAAGCACTAGATACCTCAAACGTAAACGGCACAATCTGGGGGCAAGTACCGCCCGGGCGGGTGATTTTGGCGTAGAGCGTTTGCGAACCTGCCGCTAAGCCAAAGTGAGTAAAGGTATTGGTGGCTTGGTTGTACCCTCCTGCCGAGGTCGTAGCCGCATCGTTTTTATAAATTCCCTCTACCGTCAAATTATTACTTGCCGCAAATTCAAAAATACTCGTCGTTGTGGCGTTATTGAAAATTCTAATGGCGTTATTGGTATAAGAAGCCGAGCTTCCGCCAATGTAAATAATGCCATTATTGATAAAATTGGCCGCAGTACCATTCAGATTAGCTGCGGCGCTGAAAAAACCTTCGTTGAGGATTTGTCCGCCATTATTGTACACTTCTCCAGCACTAAGTTTGACGACCCCACAAGGGTAATTGTGGAACGTCCCCGCGTATTTTTCTATCTGGCCTCCCAAGGTCATCTTTCCATGATTTTGCACACTTTCAGGAGAGGCACTACCTGACAAAAACACGGAACCCGAGAACCCTGCAGCGCCAATTGTACCACCGACTTGGTTTAGCAATACTGAATTGCCTTCTACTCGAATACCATAAAAACCTATAGTGGCGGCTGACAGGGTAGCCCCTGCGTTGTTAGTAAACTGCCCGTTTCCTGACAACTGCATCGCATTAGCAGTAGTGGAAGTAATCTGGTTAATGGTAATAGTTCCGTTGTTTTCGACCGTTCCAAGGACAATCAGCACAACATCATTCCCACTTCCATTAATAGTCAGTTCCTTACTGGCATTGACGGTGAGGGTTGCCCCTGCCTCTACCACTAAATTCTGAATGGTGACGTTGGCGTTTAGCACAGGATAACGCGCCAAACTTCCTGGAATGTTTACTTTATTGGCATTGGTAGGTGCCGTATTGGTTGACCAGTTGGAGGCGGTACTCCAATTGGTATCAGTTGCGCCCGTCCACGTAATGGTTTGGGAAAAAACTTGCTGGCTTAGCAAAAATAACCAAATGAAGTGTAATAGTTGTTTCATAAAAAAATTAGAGTTTTTGATAAAAAGGGATGCTGGCACTCACATTTATTACATGCAACAAAGCAGCAATAAGACACCCAGAAGGACGATGATGGAGAGTTTTGTCATGGTTTGATAGGAAGCAAAAAGTTTATTGATTTAGACCGCAATTGTGCGCCCACAAACATACGTCTGAGTTCTCAAACCGTGTTAACTCTAATGTTCCAATCCTTTGCTCTAATGTTCCATTTTCCCAATTTTCTTTTGCTCTAATGTTCCAATCTTTTGCTCTAATGTTCCAATCGTTGATTATCAAGTAGTTACAAAAAGTCGTTTTTCGACCGTTTTTACAAAAAGAGAGCCTCCAAAAATTGGAGGCCCTCTAAGCACTACGATATTAAAGCTACTACATTTTAATTCACTTTTGGCGCATCTAGCACCGTTTCTTGATATGTATTGGGTCAGACTTTTTCAGTTTTATAAACCCAAAAAGTCGATGTTGAATTAGGTCTTGTCTCAGTAAAAATGCTTGGTTAGTTTATGCGTTAAATTTGAAGCCACAAATAAATGCCAAAAAAAATCGAGAAAAAATAAGGGTTAACCCTTATTTTTTGGATACTTTTAGGAGTTTTTTAAGGGGAATATATGCCATTAAAAATAAAAATCACATTTCAGTATAAATATTTTTCTAACTTTTGTCCTTCCCCCCTCTCCAGAAAGGAGAGGGGTTGGGGGTGAGGTTAGGCAAGGTGATAATAAAGTAGGGTAATTGTAAATGCAATACAAAGGTCTGTCGAAAAAAATTGAAAAAAAATAAGGGTTAACCCTTATTTTTTGGAATAACAGCAGTAAAGTATTACACTTGTTTTTCGGATCGAATGTTATGAAAATCATCTACTTCTGTTTATTTTGGTTAATAGCTTTGCATCGGGTGGAGGGACAAGAAGCAGCAAGTCCGCTGCCCAGTTCGTCAATAAATAAGCTCGGATTAGAAGTATATGTGCTCAACAACGCATTTCGCTACGATTCGTCGATTGTCCTCCTTCGCCACATAATTGATGCCCCCAACACCTCCAACGAAGAGCGTTATTATGCCTTTTTGTACCTTTCTCACACCTACAAACGGCTGTTTGACTACACCTCCACTTTGGAACAACTAGACTCGGCCTTGGTGTATGGTCGCAAAACTGCCCACCGCGCTTACTTTGAAGCTAACATTTCTTGCCAAAAAGCATACGTTTTGTTTGACACCCATCGCTACGAGGAAGCCGACCAGCGAATGCAGCAACTTGCCCGCACCAACTACAAGTATTTGGACGAAGAGCAAAGGGCAAAAATCAACATGCAGGAAGCCTATTTGATGTATTTGAAGAAACTCTATCCTAGTGCCGAACAACGCTACTACGAGGCTCTTACGCACCTCCAACGCAGCAGCACCTGCGACGTACCGATGATTTATACCAAGCTCATTCAGCTTTACGAAAAAATGGGGAACGAAGCAGGGATGCGAAAAGCCGCCGCCCAGTCGCTCAAAGCCGCCGACTCCTGCAAAATCACCAAATATGGGCTTTATACGTACGAAGAATTATATAAATCCTACGAACGACTAGGAAACATCGACGCAGCTTTTTCCGCCCTCAAAATCTACGATTCACTCAACACCGTTTATAAGCAAGAAGAACATCTCTCTGCCCTCAAAGACCGTGAATTAAAATACCAACAAGAAAAAAGTAAAATCAACGAAAAACTCTACCAGTCAAGTTTAAAAAACGAACAACAAAAGAACCTTATTTTAATAGGCATTTTACTTACACTTTCGGGTTTTGTGGCGTATTTTATTTTGTGGCAACGAAAAAAACAATTACAATTAGAAAAAGAAAGAAATTTACACTACACTAAGCAACTTTTAGAAAAAACGGAAGAAGAACGTAAACGAATTGCGGGAGATTTGCACGATAGCATTAACTACGAATTGTTGTCGCTCAAAAAAAGTGATAAACAAGACCCTGTGATGGTCAATACCAAGATTGATCAAATCATCAACGACGTTCGAATCATTAGTCGGAACTTGCACCCCGTAATGTTTGACAAAATTGGATTAGAGCCCAACATCGAACAACTGATAGAGCGGTTTCAAGCACAACATAACCTGATGGTTAGTACCGAGTTTGACTACCAAGGCTCGCTGAGTTCGGAGGCCGAATTGCAGCTCTACCGCATCATCCAAGAAGCATTGACCAACATCATCAAGTATGCCAAAGCGCACGCAGCTAAAATTACCCTAACCGAATCTGCCGAAAAAATCCACTTACAAATTCGCGACAATGGCGTCGGTTTTGACGTGGTAAAAACCCTGTCGAGTACCCAAGCATTTGGACTTCATAACATTATAGAACGTAGCCGAATCATCGGCGGAACCACACAACTCCATTCATCGTCCGAAGGTTCGGTGATTGACATAGAAATAGCTAAGTAAATGACAAACAACGTTTTAGAGAAAAACCCAATGAGTATCTTAATTGCCGACGACCATCCCCTTACCCTCTACGGCACTCAGGCGTTTGTTACATCTCTGGGGTACAAGGTAGTACACATCTGTACCGATGGACAAGAAGCGTTTGAGTGGATTATAATGCACCAACCAACGATGGCGATTTTGGACATCAGTATGCCCCAAATGGATGGCCTAGAGGTACTCGAAAAGCTTCATCAGCGGGGTATTTCTACGCGTATTATCTTATTTACAATGCACAAAGAAGCTACGATTTACAAACGTGCTAAAAACATGGGTTTGTCAGGTTATTTGCTCAAAGAAGGTTCAGAAGATGAATTAAAACTGTGTTTAGAAACCGTCGCTCAAGGTGGAAAATACATGAGCAAATTGATTTTAAAAGAAGTCAACAAACACCAAACCAGCGAAAGTGAAGAGTTGACTTTTGCCGAGAAAAAAGTACTAGAACTTATCGCCCAACAAAAAACTTCTAAACAAATCGGTGATTTACTATTTATTTCAGAAAAAACGGTAGAAAAACACCGTTCAAACATCATTCAAAAACTCAATTTGCCCAAAGAAAAAAATATCCTTCTCCACTGGGCAATGAAGCATTTTTTAGATAAATAAATAATGAGGCTGTCTCAAAAGTAACAGGCCACAAAATATTCTTTGGTTTTAACATCATCCCAACCCTTCTCCTTTCTGGAGAAGGGCTTTTAAAGTCCCCCTCTACTGAAAGGAGAGGGGGATTTAGGGGGTGAGGTTGAACAGACGCCGAAGATAATTTGGTGATACCAGACTTTTTGGACAGCCTCATTATTTACCACTTGCTACGGCGCTTTCACGACTTTCAAAGTAGCTTGTTGCATCTCCGTCGATACCTTCAAGAAATACATTCCCGCAGGCAATTCACTTACGCCAAACTCCTCCTGGTGGGTATTTGTTTCGGGCACAAATTTTCGACGCAAAACGTCCCGACCTGTTGCATCGGTTAAGGTAGTTTGCACAACTTGCTCTTTGCTGTTTTGTACTTTCAAGCGAAGAACATTAGTGACAGGGTTAGGCATCACTTGCGCAAAAACGTTATCAGTGGATTTTAGATCCCTCGGGGATGACAAATTTGTTGCCATTTCTCGCGCAGCTCCTACGCCGACACCGTCTTTCGATTGAATACGGAACCAGTATTCTTGGTAAGCCAACACATTCCCCTGTGGTTGGCGCGTGGCGGGGTAGATACTGCCCCAACCTTTCATGTCCCAATAACGAATGCCTAATTTGTACAATCCTTTCGGTAACCCTGCATCATATACGTTGCCGCCCGCACCGTTGTCTTGGTAGAAACCATACGCAGGGTGGTTTTGGGCATAAAGCTCCGTCCAGCCTTCACGGTTAGCATACATAAAGTAGGGTGCGTTGTTCTCGTGCGTGTTGAAGGAACGAATCACGCCCATTTCAGGCGTTGCTAACATATCAAAAGTTAATGAACCATCGGTACTCAAGCCGCAGGCTTCCACATTGATTGTCCAGTAACGGGGGGCTATTTTGTTGGCGTTTTCTACAAAATACAAAGTCGGGTTTTGCTGCGTACTTTGTTCCAATTCTGGCCCACCGTCCCGCGTGATGAATTGGCTACTCCACAATGATTTGTCATTTGCAGATTTCACCGACGATTTGGTTTCTCCCACATTAATCAACGTCACTACAAAGGCATTCCAGTAAATATCTTTACGAATACTTTCCGCGCTCTGGCAACCACCTTCAAAAAGACACTTCGCCCAATAAGTCTGCTTAGTAACGTTATTAAACGCTACCTGAAAGCTTGGTGTTGTTACACCTGTATTCCAGAACGTTTGGCTGCCTGCGGGGCAGTTCGCAGACACTGTCACTGTCGTTCCTGTGCAAACAATCTCTTGCGAAGCCGTAATCACTGGCGCGACTTGCGTTGGTGTCAAAGTAAACGTCACGACATTACTTTTCTCACTTACGCAGCCGTTTTCCGTCTGACAACGAGCGTAATAAGACGTCGTCTGGCCTGGTACGGTAGAAGGCAAACTTGGCAAAGCCACATTCGTAGTTGCGTTGTACCAAACCGTCCGCAAACTGCCGCAAGTTGATTGGCCACTGAAACTGGCCGTCGCATCGCAACTGCTTGTTGATGACAATGATACCGTCGGAGCACTTGGAATGGTCACCAATTTCAACCGCATCACGCCCGATTCAGATTCCACGCAAGATGGCGTTCCGTCTGATTTGCGACAACGTACGCGGTAATTATGGAATTGATTATCCACCAAACCCGTTGGCACACCCGATGAATATTCACCACCATCCACCGAATAAAGCGTCACTTCACCCGCCGCACAATTGGCAGTAAAGGTGAGTGGAATTGTAACCAAACTACACACTTCCTTCGTCTCCCCTACGGCAACTGTCACGCCATCTACCACCAACGACACGTTTTGTGGAACAGTGGCACGGTTGTTAATCGTCAATTCTATCGGCAAAGTGTAAGTACTTGGGCAAGCCGCATCGCAGGCCGCTTGGTAGCGGTGGAGTTGGTTATTGGATGGTTGAGAAACTGGGGCAGTTGCTGACCACGCACTCCACGCGCCGCTACCCACTTGAACCCGCCAAACAGGCGAACCCGAAACACACAAACCCGAAACATTAAACTGTAAACTGTTAACAGGATTCGCATCCGTATCACATAAAACAGGGTTATTGCCTTCGTTGAGCGTTTGTTGAAGGGTTGTCAACGAAATAGTCGGTGGACCTACTACTGTTACACTTCCAGTAATATTCCCAGAAACACATCCGCTGGCATTGCCGACGGTCAAGGTGTAAGAAATAGCATTTGCTGACGCTGGACCACTCAAATTAACCACAATTGGGTTTGTTAAAGCACCGTTGCTAACGGTCGTAATGCCTGCTCCCGACACTGAGTAGGTGGTTGGAGTACCCATCACGACCGTATAAGGAATTGTAAAAGACGTAGCGCCCGCGCAAATCGGCGAACTCGTTCCTGTCGTGATGTTTAACGCACTTGGAGCTGCATTCACCGTCAAAGATAAACCTGATGAAATACAACCCGTTGTCGTGTTCTTCGCCGTTACCGTGTATGGGCCTGGATTCAAGCCGCTAAACATTCCCGAGGTTTGGTAAGGGCCGCCAATGCTGTACTCAATCCCTGTTCCCGAAGGCGCAGTAACTTCAATCGTACCCTTTGAAATCGTACACGTCGGCTGTACCGTCACCGAAGCCGTTGGCGTTGCGGGAGCATTGGGAGCTGCATTCACCGTCAACGATAAACCCGATGAGATACATCCCGTTGCCGTATTCTTCGCCGTTACTGTGTATGAGCCTGGCTCTAAGCCACTAAACATTCCCGAGGTTTGGTAAAGACCGCCAATGCTGTACTCAATCCCTGTTCCCGAAGGCGCTGTGACTACAATCGTTCCCTTTGAAATCGTACACGTCGGCTGTACCGTCACCGAAGCCGTTGGCGTTGCTGGAGCATTGGGAGCTGCATTCACTGTCAAAGATAAACCCGATGAAATACAACCCGTCGTCGTGTTCTTCGCCGTTACCGTGTATGGGCCTGGGTTCAAACCGCTAAACATCCCCGAAGTTTGGTAAGGGCCGCCAATGCTGTACTCAATCCCTGTTCCCGAAGGCGCAGTAACTTCAATCGTACCTTTTGAAATCGTGCACGTCGGCTGTACCGTCACCGAGGCCGTTGGCGTTGCGGGAGCATTGGGAACTGCATTCACCGTCAACGACAAACCTGATGAAATACAACCCGTTGTCGTGTTCTTGGCTGTTACTGTGTATGGGCCTGAGGTCAAGCCGCTAAACGTTCCTGATGTTTGGTATCCATCGCCGATACTATATTGAATATCAGACCCCGCAGGCGCGGTGACCTCTATCGTTCCCGTTGAAGTCGTACACGTTGGTTGTACCGTCACCGAGGCCGTGGGCGTCGCGGTAGCATTCGGAACTGCATTCACCGTCAATGACAAACCTGATGAAATACAGCCCGTTGTCGTGTTCTTCGCCGTTACTGTGTATGAGCCTGAGGTCAACCCACTAAATGTGCCCGAAGTTTGGTAAAGACCGCCAATACTGTACTCAATCCCTGTTCCCGAAGGCGCAGTGACTTCAATCGTTCCCGTTGAAATCGTACACGTCGGCTGTACCGTCACAGAAGCCGTGGGCGTTGCGGGAGCATTCGGAACCGCATTCACTGTCAAAGATAAACCCGATGAAATACAGCCCGTTGTCGTGTTCTTCGCCGTTACCGTGTATGGGCCTGAGTTCAAACCACTAAACGTTCCCGAACTTTGGTAAAGACCGCCAATGCTGTATTGAATATCTCCGCTTACAGGTGCCGTGACTACAATTGTCCCCGTTGAAATCGTACACGTTGGTTGAACCGTCACCGAAGCCGTTGGTATCGCTGGCGCGCTTGGAACCGCATTCACCGTCAATGACAAGCTCGATGAAATACAACCCGTCGTCGTGTTCTTCGCCGTTACTGTGTATGGACCTGGATTCAACCCACTAAACGTTCCCGAACTTTGGTAAGGACCACCAATGCTGTACTCAATCCCTGTTCCCGAAGGCGCAGTGACTTCAATCGTTCCCGTTGCAGTCGTACACGTTGGTTGAACCGTCACCGAGGCCATGGGCGTCGCGGTAGCATTCGGAACTGCATTCACCGTCAATGACAAACCTGATGAAATACAGCCCGTTGTCGTGTTCTTGGCTGTTACCGTGTATGGACCTGGATTCAACCCACTAAACGTTCCCGAAATTTGGTAAAGACCGCCGATGCTGTACTCAATCCCTGTTCCCGAAGGCGCGGTGACCTCAATCGTTCCCGTTGAAGTCGTACACGTCGGCTGTACCGTCACCGAAGCCGTGGGCGTCGCGGGGGCATTCGGAACGGCGTTCACCGTCAATGATAAACCTGATGAAATACAGCCCGTTGTCGTGTTCTTCGCCGTTACTGTGTATGGACCTGAGGTCAAGCCACTAAATGTGCCCGAACTTTGGTAAAGACCGCCGATGCTGTACTCAATCCCTGTTCCCGAAGGTGCAGTGACTACAATTGTCCCAGTTGGTGTGGTACACGTTGGTTGAACCGTCACCGAAGCCGTGGGCGTAGCGGTAGCACTTGGAACGGCATTCACCGTCAATGACAAGCTCGATGAAATACAACCCGTCGTCGTGTTCTTCGCCGTTACCGTGTATGGGCCTGGATTCAACCCACTAAACGTTCCCGATGTTTTGTAAGGACCGCCAATGCTGTACTCAATCCCTGTTCCCGAAGGTGCAGTGACTACAATTGTCCCAGTTGGTGTGGTACACGTTGGTTGTACCGTCACTGAGGCCGTGGGCGTAGCAGGGGCACTTGGAACTGCATTCACCGTCAACGATAAACCTGATGAAATACATCCCGTCGTCGTGTTCTTCGCCGTTACTGTGTATGGGCCTGGGTTCAATCCGCTAAACGTTCCCGAACTTTGGTAAAGACCGCCGATGCTGTACTCAATCCCTGTTCCCGAAGGTGCAGTGACTACAATTGTCCCAGTTGGTGTGGTACACGTCGGCTGTACCGTCACTGAGGCCGTGGGCGTAGCAGGGGCACTTGGAACTGCATTCACCGTCAATGACAAACCTGATGAAATACAACCCGTCGTCGTGTTCTTCGCCGTTACTGTGTATGGGCCTGGATTCAACCCGCTAAACGTTCCCGAACTTTGGTAAAGACCGCCAACACTGTATTGAATATCTCCGCTTACAGGTGCCGTGACTACAATTCTCCCAGTTGGTGTGGTACACGTTGGTTGAACCGTTACTGAGGCCGTGGGCGTAGCGATAGCACTTGGAACTGCATTCACCGTCAACGACAAGCCCGATGAAATACAACCCGTCGTCGTGTTCTTGGCTGTTACCGTGTATGGACCTGGATTCAACCCACTAAACGTTCCCGATGTTTTGTAAGGACCGCCAATGCTGTATTGAATATCCCCGCCCACAGGCGCAGTGACTACAATCGTTCCCGTTGAAGTCGTACACGTTGGTTGAACCGTCACCGAAGCCGTGGGCGTCGCGGGGGCACTTGCCCCTTCATCTATGGAGCCGTTGCAGTTATTGTCAACACCATCACATACTTCTGTAGCACCCGGTTTGATGGCATTGTTGTTGTCGTTGCAATCTCCACTCGTTGCCAACAATTCAGTAACTACCTTATATCCTGTCGGACGCAAACACTGCGTCAAAGTAGCTGCCCCCGTTTCGGCGTAGCCATCGTTGTCCGTGTCTTTATACCATATTTTATTTGGATTTTCTAAAGGGTCATTGTCGTCACAATCCGTACTATTAACCACATAACCAACTGGCAAAGAACAGGTTGGCTGCGTACTAATCGCAAAATTACCAAAACCATCACCATCTTGATCTCGATAAAAAGTTGTAAGTGTATCTACAGGGATAGATACAGGCGTAAAAGAGACAAAATCATTGGTTGCAGTCCAAGTGGATCTATTTCGGCCTGGCACTGCTACAGCACTGGTACCATCAGCGTTCTCAACACCCATGGTAGCAGGGGTTACTCCCGTTGTGCTGGTTGTATGAATTTCAATAACATTCGACGTCTCTTTAAGAATAAGTTGCGTATTCACATTGGGGAATGTACTGGAACAACACACTGGTATTCCAGTGTAGTTGATAACCATCCGCCGATTGGGAGCAGTACCTGTGGTGAAATAATCAACTGAACCTCCATCAGAAGGACTGAGGTAATCCCAGGCAACTGCAATCAAGTTATTCGGAGCACCTGCATTGGGGATGAGCTGACCTACACAACATCCATTTGAGGCTCCGTTAAACTGGACAAAACCGTTGGATGAAACAGTCACTGCTGTATAAGGAGTACCATAAAATTGGAAAGTAAATCCTATTGGGATATTGGCTGCCACCTGGTTATCCCCTATATCTAGAAGCGTTCCAGTACCGGAAATTGGGGCAAAAGTTCCACTTTGGCTTACTGAGTAGCTGCCGCCAACAGGTGTAGTATCATCACAATCCTTGGCGTTTTGCACCCAACCCGACGGACAGGAAGTACAAAACAATTTACTTATCGCCGGGTTGCCATAGTTGTCGCTGTCATTATCCCTGTAGCAGGTTAATGTGTTTGCATTAGATGTAGCAAATTCAAAAGCCCCATAATCAACACAGCCTACTGCTCGGGGATTGCCATCGTAATCTAAAGCATTAGCATTGGCAAAAAACTCTCCTCCAGCCCCGTCAATAGCCGGGGAGCTACTCGTAAGTCTAAAATCACCTCCCGCTGCATCTACAAATAGAGGGTCAGAATCTACAATGGAGCCACTGCAGATTAGCGAACTCGTACATCCGCCTTTATATAACCCACCCTCTAGTTTAAGATCCGAAAGAGGCGCAGCGCCAAAAAAAGTAGAGCTCCTATTGCCCCAGGCAATACAATTGCGCAAAGTCAAGGTGGAGCCACCACCCACATTTGCCACGGAATAGCCTACTTGAGCTGTAAATGAAGCTGTATTTTCATAAAAGGTACAGTGTTCAAAAGTTGTTACGGAAAATGGGGTACCAGCTCGATTGCCATCAGAGACGTTGTAAATACCTCCTGCTGTTACTGATCCGTTGTTAGACGTTACAAGACAATTGTAAAAGGTAGGCCGGCAGGAACCATTGATAAAACTATAAACGGCTAAGCCACCTCCGGTAAAAGCGCTGTTGCCATATATTCGGCAATTTGTAATTGCTGGATTCGAATTCACGTTGTTTGTGCCATAAACCAATATGCCACCCCCTAAACTGTTAGTCGTTCCACTAGATGAATTGGCATTTCCCCCGGTGATTTGAACGCCGTCTAGGATCATACTACTTGATACGTCGTATATTTTCAACACGTGGTAAGCGTTATCGCTCGCGATTCCAACGGCACCTATATCGCCGCTCAAAGTTGCAATATTTGTCCGCCAATTGCGCTGGCTCAGCGAAGACTCAGTACCGTTAAAGCCACCATAAATGGCTACATTTTTATTGATGTAGAAGACTTTGGTGCGCGCGTCTGTTGGTGATGCAGATCCTGTCTCATCCTTGGTAGGATAATATGTACCTGATGCCAACCAAATCTCGTCTCCAGCTACAGCCACTTCAATGGCTTTTTGTATGGTTTGGTAAGCTTGTCCCCAGGAAGTACCCGTGTTGTTGTCGTTGCCAGTAGGCTTGACGTACTTAATACCCGCAAAGGATATTGTGACAGAAACAAAATACAGTAGCAACACATTAAACAAATGTCCTACCCAACGAGTGTTTTTTAACGTATTCATTTCAATTAGTTAATGTGTTGATTAAATGTGTTCTGTGTAAAAATTACTGTCGTGATACCCGTTTGGGTGTACTGCAAAGTACCGCAAAGAAAAATCAACCAAAAACGCAGAAAAGATGTAAAGAGTTTTTTCATAAGTAGCGTATGTTTAAAGCGAAAGCACAAAGCTATGGGACTACACAATGCAGGTGTTAGCTCATTTTTGACAAAACACCGTTTAATGGCTAATTTTTGGGAGTTATGAAAAAGGAGGCAATAAATTTACCCCCTTTTTATCGTTGTATTTCAGAAGCAAATCAATCCACCTTCACCACTTTCAAAGTAGTTTGTTTTTCGGAAGTCGAAACCTTCAAGAAGTACATTCCCTTCGGTAATTCACTCACCTCAAACTCCTCTTGGTGACTGTTGGTTTCGGGCACAAATTTTCTACGCATAACTTCACGTCCTGTTGCATCGGTTAACGTAGTTTGCACAACTTGCTCTTTGCTGTTTTGTACTTTCAAGCGAAGAACATTCGTGACAGGGTTGGGCATCACTTGCGCAAAAACGTTATCAGTGGATTTTAGATCCCTCGGGGATGACAAATTTGTTTCCCCTTGCTCGCCCGCTGTGCGCGCTGCTCCTACGCCGACACCGTCTTTCGATTGAATACGGAACCAGTATTCTTGGTAAGCCAACACATTCCCCTGTGGTTGACGCGTGGCGGGGTAGATGCTGCCCCAGCCTTTCATGTCCCAATAACGAATGCCTAATTTGTACAAACCTTTCGGTAACCCTGCATCATATACGTTGCCGCCTGCGCCGTTGTCTTGGTAAAATCCGTAGGCGGGGTGGTTTTGGGCATAAAGCTCCGTCCAGCCCTCACGGTTGGCATACATGAAATACGGTGCGTTGTTCTCGTGCGTGTTGAAGGAACGAATCACGCCCATTTCGGGTGTTGCTAACATGTCAAATGTCAATGAACCGTCCGTGCTCAAGCCGCAAGCTTCTACGTTGATTGTCCAATAGCGTGGTGCTATTTTGTTGGCGTTTTCTACAAAATACAAAGTCGGGTTTTGCTGCGTACTTTGTTCCAACTCTGGCCCACCGTCCCGCGTGACAAACTGGCTACTCCACAATGATTTATCATTCGCTGGCTTCACCCCCGATTTGGTTTCGCCTACGTTAATCAACGTCACCACAAAAGCATTCCAGTAAATATCCTTGCGAACACTTTCGGCACTCTGGCAACCACCTTCAAATAGACACTTCGCCCAGTAGGTTTGCTTCGTCACGTTATTAAACGCTACCTGAAAGCTTGGTGTCGTTACGCCCGTGTTCCAGAACGTTTGACTACCTGCGGGGCAATTCGCCGAAATAGTGACCGTTGTTCCTGTACATACAATCTCTTGCGAAGCCGTGATTACGGGAGCCACCTGCGTTGGTGTCAAGGTAAACGTCACGACATTACTTTTCTCGCTCACGCAGCCGTTTTCCGTTTGGCAACGAGCATAATACGAAGTCGTCTGGCTTGGTACGGTCGAAGGCAAGCTTGGCAAAGCAACGTTCGTAGTTGCATTGTACCAAACTGTACGCAAACTGCCACAAGTTGACTGCCCACTGAAACTAGCCGTCGCATCGCAACTGCTTGTTGATGACAATGATACCGTCGGAGCACTTGGAATCGTTACCAATTTTAACCGCATTACGCCCGATTCAGATTCTACGCATGACGGTGTTCCGTCTGATTTGCGACAACGTACGCGGTAATTATGGAATTGATTGTCCACCAAACCAGTTGGCACACCCGATGAATACTCGCCGCCATCGACAGAGTAAAGTATCACTTCACCAGTAGCACAATTGGCATTGAAGGTGAGGGGAATTGTAACCAAACTACACACTTCTTTGCTCTCGCCTACGGCAACTGTTACGCCATCTACCAATAACGACACATTCTGTGGAATAGAAGCACGGTTATTAATCGTCAATTCAATCACGCCCGAATAAGTCGAAGCACAATTGGCATCACAAGCCGCTTGGTAGCGGTGGGGTTGGTTATTGGATGGTTGGGAAACTGGGGCAGTTGCTGACCACGCACTCCACGCGCCACTGCCCACTTGAACCCGCCAAACAGGCGAACCCGAAACACACAAACCCGAAACATTAAACTGTAAACTGTTAACTGGATTGGCATCTGTGTCGCAGAAAACTGGGTTGTTGCCTTCGTTGAGCGTTTGTTGGAGCGTCGTCAACGAAATAGTCGGTGGACCTACTACTGTTACACTTCCAGTAATATTCCCAGAAACACATCCGCTGGCATTGCCGACAGTCAAGGTGTAAGAAATAGCATTTGCTGACGCTGGACCACTCAAATTAACCACAATTGGGTTTGTTAAAACGCCGTTGCTAACGGTCGTAATGCCTGCTCCCGAAACTGAGTAGGTGGTTGGAGTACCCGTCACGACCGTATAAGGGATTGTAAAAGACGTAGCGCCCGCGCAAATCGGCGAACTCGTTCCTGTCATGATGTTTAACGCACTTGGAACCGAATTCACTGTCAAAGATAAACCTGATGAAATACATCCCGTTGTCGTGTTCTTGGCCGTTACCGTGTACGGGCCTGGGTTCAAGCCGCTAAACGTTCCCGAAGTTTGGTAAAGACCGCCGATGCTGTACTCAATCCCTGTTCCCGAAGGCGCAGTGACCTCAATCGTCCCCGTTGAAATCGTACACGTCGGCTGCACCGTCACCGAAGCCGTTGGCGTCGCGGGAGCATTGGGAGCTGCATTCACCGTCAACGATAAACCCGATGAGATACAACCCGTCGTCGTGTTCTTCGCCGTTACCGTGTATGGGCCTGAGGTCAAGCCACTAAATGTGCCCAAACTTTGGTAAAGACCGCCAATGCTGTACTCAATCCCTGTTCCCGAAGGTGCCGTGACTACAATTGTTCCCGTTGAAGTCGTACACGTTGGCTGTACCGTCACCGAAGCCGTGGGCGTCGCGGGGGCACTTGGAACCGCATTCACTGTCAAAGATAAACCCGATGAAATACATCCCGTCGTCGTGTTCTTCGCCGTTACCGTGTATGGGCCTGGGTTCAACCCACTAAACATTCCCGAGGTTTGGTAAGGACCGCCAATGCTGTACTCTATGCCTGTTCCCGAAGGCGCAGTAACCTCAATCGTCCCCGTTGAAATCGTACACGTCGGCTGTACCGTCACCGAGGCCGTTGGCGTTGCTGGAGCATTGGGAGCTGCATTCACCGTCAAAGATAAACCTGGTGAGATACATCCCGTCGTCGTGTTCTTGGCCGTTACCGTGTATGGGCCTGGGTTCAAACCGCTAAACGTTCCTAATGTTTGGTAAGGACCGCCAATGCTGTACTCAATCCCTGTTCCCGAAGGCGCAGTAACCTCAATCGTTCCCTTTGAAATCGTACACGTCGGCTGTACCGTCACCGAAGCCGTTGGCGTTGCTGGAGCATTGGGAGCTGCATTCACTGTCAAAGATAAACCCGATGAAATACAACCCGTTGCCGTATTCTTCGCCGTTACTGTGTATGGGCCTGGGTTCAAACCGCTAAACGTTCCCGAAATTTGGTAAGGGCCGCCAATGCTGTACTCAATCCCTGTTCCCGAAGGCGCTGTGACTACAATCGTACCTTTTGAAATCGTGCACGTCGGCTGTACCGTCACCGAAGCCGTTGGCGTTGCTGGACTGGCACTTGCATCACCCGTGATAGTCCAACCTTTGGTGATCAGACTGGTACGGGCCGTTTGGCCAGCGCAGTATTTGAGTGGTGAGGCATCGCCTAGGCTTTTGTTGGTATAGCCACCGTTATTCCAGCCTATTAGTGTCGCATCGTAGTTAGACACCGACAAACCCGAATTTGTGAGCATACCCGTCATGTTGGTGACCTCCCCGAGGTTCAACGATCCTAAGTTTTGGTTAAAAGCTATACAATCATAAAACATATAGCTCATATTCGTCACAAGCGACGTAGTAAAGCTACTTGGTAAAGCTTGGTTGTAAATACTACAGCCAGAAAACATGCCAAACATATTAGTTACCGCAGCTGTATTGAAACTATTCGGCAAAACTTGGTTGTATTTACTACAGCCTTGAAACATTAATTCCATACTTGTCACCCGCTCCGTATTAAAACTACTCAGTAAGAGTTGGTTAAAGGAACTACAGCCATAAAACATAGCATTCATATTCGTCACAAGTGACGTAGTAAAGTCATTCGGTAAGGCCTTATTATACAAAACACAACCATAAAACATTTCACTCATGTTTGTTACACGCTGTGTATTAAAACTACTCGGCAATTCTTTGTTGTAAGCCCGACAGTCCCTAAACATACCACTCATATCCACCACCATAGAGGTGTTAAAAGTACTTGGTAAGGCTTGATTATATAAACTACAATAAGCAAACATAGAGCTCATATTCGTAGCCGCAGACGTATTAAAACCTTCAGGTAAGGCCTGATCAAACGAACTACAGCCGTAAAACATAAAACTCATGTCAGTGACTGCCCCCAGGTTTGGCACATCCGTGGCGTTGAGTACCATATTTGCGCAGCCCCGAAAAGCACGATTCATACTGGCCCAAGCAATACTTCCCCATTGGTCGATCGATAGCAACTTGAGTCTATCTCCTTCGCTATTAAAATAAATCCTTGGAAAATCACCCCTGATGGCAACGGTATAAGTACCCGCCGTACCGTAATTGTGCGTGACGTTGCCCGTCAAACCAAACTCATCAAACGTGCCGTCGTTGTTCCAGTCCACGTCGTAGTTGTAGCCCGTACCCGTGGTCGGAACTGTGATGGAAGTACTGTTGGAGGTACCTACATTGTCGGTTTTCCAAGTAGTAACAAACGAACACGAAGCAGGCAAGTTGAGGCTTCGGCTGCCCGTAGCCGTGGTAGCGCCAATGGCAAAATCAGAATAGACTCCCGCCCCCAAGCCTGAGAGCGTAAAGCTACCATTGGCAGCAACGGTCACGGTGGTAGTAGCGGCAACAGCATTCTTTTTATACGTAAGGGTTTGGCTTCCCGCCGCAATGTTGGTACTCGTAAATAAAATACTGCCCGTTCCGCCACAAGTCGTAGGATCGGTAGCCGTACCGAGGGTGAGTGTAGCAGTAGGACACAACAACGCATCCCCCGAGATAGTCCAATTTTTAACATTCATTAAATTGGTTCTTGCCGTAGCCGAGGCACAATATTTTAACTCGTCTGCGCCCAAAGACCTGCCCGTCACCGTACCCGTATTGAAACCCGTAAGTGTAGCGTCATAATTGGCCACACTCATGCCACAGTAACTAAGCATATTTGCCAAATTCACATTCGCATTGAGTTGGGGGCCCCAAGCTGCCAAACTTTGATCAAAGGCCCTAGCAAGCATGAACATACCATCCATATCCGTAACAGCCGATACATTAAAGCTACTTGGAGAGGCTTGGTTAAACACTGTACAGCCAGCAAACATCGAATTCATGTCTGTTACAGCAGCGGTAGTAAAATTACTCGGCAGGGCTTGGTTATAAGAACTACACCCAAAAAACATAGCGCCCATGTTGGTGACAGCCGCAGTCGTAAAGTTTTCGGGCAAAGGTTGGTTGTACGACCTACAGTCAAAAAACATACTACTCATATCCGTCACCCGCGCCGTATTAAAGCTACTAGGCAAGGCTTTATTATAAGCACTGCAAAAACTAAACATTGCACGCATATTGGTAACAGCGGATGTATTAAAGCTATTAGGCAAGGCTTTGTCGTACGCACTACAGCCCGCAAACATGCCACTCATATCCGTCACACGCTCCGTATTAAAGCTATTCGGCAAGGCTTGATTATAGGCACTACAGTTATCAAACATGCCACTCATATCCGTCACACGTTCCGTATTAAAGCTATTCGGCAGCGTTCGGTTATAAGAAATACACCTAGAAAACATACCGCGCATCGTTGTTACGGCAGAGGTATTAAAACCTTCGGGTAAGGCTTGGTTAAAGGAACTACAACCCGCAAACATCCTGCTCATGTCGGTGACTGCCGCTGTATTAGGCACATCCGTGGCGTTGAGCACCATATTTTCACAACCCTGAAAAGCATTACCCATGCTCTGCCAAGCAATACTTCCCCATTGACCGATCGATAGCAACTTGAGTCTATCTCCTTCCGCATTAAAATAGATTCTCGGAAAATCTCCTCGAATAGCTACCGTGTAAGTGCCCGCCGTTCCGTAGTTGTGCGTAACGTTACCCGTCAAACCAAACTCATCAAACGTGCCGTCGTTGTTCCAGTCCACGTCGTAGTTGTAGCCCGTACCCGTGGTCGGAATCGTGATGGAAGTACTGTTGGAGGTACCTGCATTGTCGGTTTTCCAAGTGGTGACAAACGAACACGAAGCGGGCAAGTTGAGGCTTCGGCTGCCCGTAGCCGTGGTAGCGCCAATGGCAAAATCAGAATAGACCCCCGCCCCCAAGCCTGAGAGCGTAAAGCTACCATTGGCTGCGACGGTCACGGTGGTAGTAGCGGCAACCGTGTTCTTTTTATACGTAAGGGTTTGACTTCCTTCCGCAATGTTTGTACTTGTAAATGAAATACTACCCGTTCCGCCACAGGTCGTAGGGTTAACACCGCCTTGGAGATTGATTTCAGCGACGACCCCAAGCCGAATGGAAACCGAGTGACCACCCGCACCATAATTTGCCGAAGCAATATCCTGCCTGCCATCGCCGTTGAAGTCGCCAACGGCTACACTGATTGGATTTGATCCAACACTCACGTCGGTCGTGCCGCTGAACCCGCCCAGGCCATCACCCAAACGAATCGAAACCGTATTATTATCAAAATTTGCCGTGGCAATATCCTGCTTGCCATCACCATTGAAGTCGCCAATGGCTACACTGTATGGTTGTGTTCCAACACTCACGTCGGTCGTGCCGCTGAACCCGCCCATGCCATCGCCCAAACGAATCGAAACCGTACTGCTACTATAATTTGCCACGGCAATATCCTGCTTGCCATCGCCGTTGAAGTCGCCAACGGCTACACTGAGTGGTTGTGTTCCAACACTCACGTCGGTCGTGCCGCTGAACCCGCCCAGACCATCGCCCAAACGAATCGAAACCGAACTGCCATTCGAACCATAATTAGACACGGCAATATCCTGCTTGCCATCGCCGTTGAAGTCACCAATGGCTACACTGCGTGGACCTGTTCCAACACTCACGTTGGTCGTGCCGCTGAACCCGCCCAGGCCATCACCCAAACGAATTGAAACACTACTATTATTTGCGACGGCTAAATCCTGCTTACCATCGCCGTTGAAGTCACCAATGGCTACTCTGCGTGGACCTGTTCCAACACTCACGTTGGTCGTGCCGCTGAAGCCGCCCGCACCATCGCCCAAACGAATGGAAACCGTATTAACACCTAAACCACTATTTACCACGGCAATATCCTGCTTACCATCGCCGTTGAAGTCACCAACGGCTACACTGTTTGGCTCCCCCCCAACACTCACGTAAGTAGTGCCGCTGAAGCCGCCCGCGCCATCACCCAAACGAATCGAAACCGTATTACTCGAACTATAATTAGCCGTGGCAATATCCTGCTTGCCATCACCGTTGAAGTCGCCAACCGCTACACTGATTGGATTATTTCCAACACTCACGTCGGTCGTACCGCTGAAAGCACCCTGACTAAAAGTGGGGTTCGTCACCGTAAGGGTAAAAGTAGTGGTCGTGGATGCTGCCCCATTAAATGCTTTCACCGTAACGGCGTACACCCCCGCCTGCAAGGCTTTGGTCACCGTCAATACCCCCGTCGTGGGGTTGACCACCAATAAACCTGTGAAAGGCGTTTTGACATTGTTATTGGTATAAGCCACAATAGAAGTGGCATTGGTGGGGACAGCCGAAGGCGTGATGGCGGCATTTTGCCCCGCAACCACGGAAGTAGCGGGATAAGTACCCAGCGTAGGTGTAATACCCATGCCCGTGCCCGTCACCACAAAATCATACACCGCTTCGTCGCCATCATCGTTGTTGACGGTGATGGTGGCATTTTGAGAACCCGTTGCCGTGGGTGAAAAGGTCACCGTAAAGGTTGCCGAACTGTTGGCAGCGATGGTAGCAGGAAGCGTTAAACCGCCCACGACAAACAGCCCGCTGCTAGAGCCAATGCTGCTGACGTTGAGTGGGATAGTACCTGTATTTTGAATAGTGAAGGTTTTTACTCCATTGCTACTCACATTTACGTTCCCAAAATCAGTTCCTTTGGCCGTTGTGGGGGCTGTGTCACCATCGGGGATGTTGGCAAGGGGAGAACCGCCTTGGAGATTGATTTCAGCCACCGCTGCCGAAGCTACCGTTATCACCACATCATTGTTGTCCGAACCTCCCGTGTAGGAAATCGTTGCATTTAATCCACTTCCTCTAAAATTAGGAATCGTCGCTCCTTGGTCTAGATTATTGAATTTACCCACGATGGCATCTGTACCGTCGTTGCTGACAATGGTGAAAGTTTCACCACCCACAGGGACGTAGCTACCCGAAAGTACCAAATTCAACCCTGTTAAATCAATCGCTCCCTGTATATTCAACTGGTCATACCCAGTGTTGACCGTTGTGCCACCGATGGCGATATTAAGGTTATTGCCAGAAGTAAACGAAATGGCATTCCCACTCAAATCCACGGTTGTGGACTTAGGATTTATCCCGCCAGCAGCATTAATAGTAATATTACCCGTGCCCGCTCCAAATGACTGATTCAGGTTGAGTGCTTGCCCAGTAGTTAGATAAATATTGCCAGCAGCGTGGCTAATGGCTTCATTTACATTTATAGCGCCTGTATTGGTATTCCCAAAATAAAAAGCCCCTCCTGTAATATTATCAAATTCAAAATCAGAGATAAGGATTGGACTTGAGGCTACTTCGGTAGTAGAAACAAAATTAATTTCAGTCCCATTAGTCAATGGCAAAAACGTAATTTTATTTGAGGGGTGGCCTGTTATTAAAGCCTGATTATCCAAGGCTGAGGCAAAACTATTGGTAGTCACTGTTATATCCCCACCGTTGGTAGCTGTCTTGATTTCACCATTTAAGTTGTTTATGTCCGTATTATCTACTATAACTCCATGAGAATAGTTACCCCCACCTTCTTTCCCTGTAACAATTATGTTACCTCCATTACTCGTAATTGCACAAGCTATTCCAACACCATAGTTTCCAGTTCCAGTACCAGAGCCACCTTCTCCATAAATCGTTAAAGTACCCATTCCCCCAGGTGAAACTGAGCTATAACTGCTAACAACCACTCCTAAACATCTAGTGGAACTCCCTGAGCCTCCCCCATACCCATTGAAAAGTATATTTCCTCCCGCCGTAGTTACTGTTCCAGTTGATATATATACCCCACCTGACCCTTCCTCAGTATAGTTTAGGCTTCCTCGCCCTGTTATTGTAATATTGCCCGAACCGCCTGCTGCAATCGTCCCACGAACAAATACGCCATAGTACCCTAAACCAATACCCATACTGTTGAATCCAGTACCATCTCCAGTACCATTCATAACAATGTTTCCATCCGTCGAACGCACTTCACTGTTTTCAAGTACATTTACACCATAACTTCTAAAACCACTCGTAGGCCCACCGATACCTTCTAATGTTACGGTGTTGGTTCCGCCTAGTATTTTTGCGTTACTCCTTAAATAAATGCCTTGGGTGTCATTTCCTGTATTTCCTCCTTTCCCTTTTACGGTGAGTAAACCACTGCCCGTCACCTGAAACAACGCATTTAGACCGTTTAATCGTACACCTGCAAAATTGCCACTTGTAGGCGTACTTTGCTGGTTAGCTTCAACGACGAGATTACCGTTGGCGGTCGTTAACCCTCCTCCTGTGTTTACAAAAACATTTTGGCTTACCTTTATTGTAGCATTACCCGTTCCAGTCAAAGCCACATTTGCATCAGTGGCAATATTCACCACATCCCTACCTGGAGAAGCGTCATCGTTCTGTAAGTCTAAATCCAGATGGGCATTGGCAGTAAAAGTTATGTCACCATTCATATTCACAATATCATCTCCAACACCACCATTAATGGTCAAACTAGGTAATGAGGAGGTAAACGTTCCGACATTGATAATGTCATGGCCCGCATTTGTATTGATGACAATGCCTGTTTTACTAGCAAGGGCTATATCAGCAGGCGTTGAAAATGGCGTAACAGCCCCCCCGTCAATACTGTACGTTCTGCCTGAAACGAAGAAACGTACATTTGAACTGCTTTGGCCCACTTCCATGGTTTCGCCGTTGCCACCAACATCAGTGATAGTCACGGTGTTATTGGCGGTAGAAATCGTATAATCGGCCGACGACGAAGGGGCTGTCCCTACCCCCTCAATAGCGAACGTATAAGAATTTTCGTCTTCATCATCATTGGCAATGGTCAGGAGTGCGGTTCGTACCCCGTTTCCCGAAGGATTAAATGTTATTTGAAACGTAGTGGATTCATAACGTGCCACAGTTGCCGCAGGTGCAGAAGTCAGCGAAAAATCTGAGGCATGGCTGCCCGAAATCGCTACTTTGGGGGTTCCTGTTAGATTAAGTGTAGCAAGGTCATTATTGTCAATGGTAAACGTGCGAGCTATCGAGCCTGCTGTTACAAATACTGCCCCAAAATGGGTATGATTATTGGTAATAGGTGTTAAGCTACCATTAGCAATTGGATAGCCGTTTCCTAAAACATCTATTTCAGGCTGCATGCCAGTCCCGAGAAGATTAATTCTAAAAGGACTTTCGTCTGGGTCGTTGCTGATGATAGTAACTGTCGCTAATCTTCTATCTGCAACGGATGGATTAAAGGTAATTCTTAAGGTAGTAGTGGCATTGGGGGCAAGCGTAGTGCTGGGCGAATTGCTAACTGTAAAATCACTCGCCCCTGTGCCACTGATTTCAATAGATGAAATAGTAAGTGTACCAGTCCCCCTGTTTTCAACGGTCAAGTCGGTATTCAGCATACCATTACTTAAAGCAACTAAGCCAAAAGATGTTCCATAAGTTGGGCTTGGACTATTATTATTCGGAATAGTAAAAGAACTGTATTTGACATTAATATCGGGGGTTTGGGCTAATGAGCCAAAGCTGGCCATCGTAGTAACCCAAAATGCTAGAACTGTAAAGAAGTTTTTCATTTGGTAGAAAAGTTTAAATGAGTTTAACATGAGTCGGTAGTAGAAAAAGGAGGTAGAAACATTTCGTCAAATGCCCCAGAAACCTCCTTCCCTTTCTACCATGAAAGATTATGAGTAGGGTATTGAAATGAGTAAAAAAGTGACACCCAAAATTGGTGGTTTGGGGGATGCAAGTGTTATCACAAAATTGACTTTCTTTAGCTCATTTTTGACAATAAAAAAAGCCCCTCAGCGGGGCTTTCGATTTTTATTAACTCATTTTTGACTTTCTTTAGCTCATTTTTGACAAAATGCCGTTTATGGCCATTCAGAAGGGTTTTTCCCAAATTTTTCGAGAAACATTTTTGAGAAATACGAGAGGCTTTCAAAGCCCACTTTGTAGGCAACTTCCGACACAGTTTCGGTCTTATTGGCGAGCATTTCGGCGGCTTTTTCAAGTCTAAAATTTCGCAAATATTCAATCACTCCCTGTCCCGTACTGGCTTTCAGCTTGCGGCGAAGTTGCACCGCAGAAACGTTCATCGTCTCCGCAAAACGCTCCACATCAAAGCCGCTTTCTCCCAAATGCTGCATGAGTACTTCGTGGCAGCGCTGCATAAATTGCTCATCGTTGATGCGATTTTTAAGCGCTGTTTCTTCCTCCATTTGGCTTTTCTGAGCCAGTTCGGATGCCTTGTTTTTCGTATATTTTTGAAGTAAAATCTGACGTTGTTTTATCAAATTCCGAACCCTCACCTGCAACTCTTCCCGATCAAAAGGCTTTGACAAATAATCGTCAGCGCCAAGTTCCAAGCCTTCCAAGCGGTCGGTTAGGGTCGCTTTGGCCGTCAGCATTACGATCGGAATATGGTTGGTGAGCTCATTATTTTTCATGGCTTTACAAAACCCAAAACCGTCGAGCCGTGGCATCATCAAATCACAGATGACAACGTCGGGAAGTTCTTCAATCGCTTTTTCTAGCCCTTCTTGTCCATCACTTGCCTCTAATAAATAATAATGGGGGGCAAAAATCTCCCGTATGTACGCCCGCAGTTCGGGGTTATCTTCCACAATCAACAGCACCTCTTTGCCATCATTGGTGGGAGTTTCTATTGGCAATTCTTCTACCAAAAGTGCTTGTTCTTTTGGCATATTTATAGACCCAGTAACCTGCCCTTGGACTGCTGTACTCTCTTCCAACATGGGCAACATCACGGTAAACACAGAGCCTTCGCCTACTTTGCTTTCTACATGGATGCTTCCTTTCATCACCTGTACCAACTCCTTCACCAACGCCAGCCCAATGCCCGTTCCTTCGTACGTACGGTTATCGCCACTGTCGGCTTGGTAAAAACGGTCGAATATGCGTGGCAAACGCTGTGGGTCAATCCCGATACCAAAGTCTTGCACTTTCAGGAGAAGCTGTGTTTTTTGGTAATCAACCCGTACCTGTACTCGTCCATTGGGAGGCGTAAACTTAAACGCGTTCGAGAGGAGGTTGGTGACAATTTTTTCAATCTTATCTTGGTCAAAATCAGCTATATAGCTCAACTGACTTTGCTCGTACTGAAAAATAATTTTCTTGTTTTGCCCAAGCGATTCAAAGGAAGCAAACAAATAGTTGAGGAACTGGGCTAAGTCGCTTCTTTGCAACTGCATGTCCATTTTTCCTGCCTCCAGTTTGCTCAAATCCAACAATTGATTGATAAGCGCCAACAATCGTTCGGCGTTTTGCTGCATTAAGCGAAAAATATCGCGTTCTGGAAACTCTCGCCGCAGGTCTTTGAGGGGCGACAAAATCAGCGTCAGCGGCGTCCGAAATTCGTGGGAAATGTTGGCGAAGAAGCTGGTTTTGAGGTTGTCTAGTTCCTTCAAACGGCTGTTTTGCTCGATGCTAAAATTGAGTTTTTGCTCGGCAGAACGAAAAATCCCTCCTAAGAAAATGACAAAAACGAAAATTTCTCCCAAAAACAACAAATACGCAATCGAATACACGGGTTCGTATTCAATCCAGCCCAACAACCGAATGTAAAGCAGGGCGTAGCTAATCATCCCCAAAATAAAAGGAATGGCGTAGTATTTTTCAATGGCGATTTTTTTGACAATCGAATAAAGGTACAATCCCGAAAAATAGATCGCCGAAATGATGATACTATAAACGCCCAATTTGAGCCAATACCACTGATAATCAACAAAAACAATGATACTCTCGAAGATGGTCAGCCCAATAATACCCATGGCAATGATGGTGTGGATTTTTGAGAACTTCCCCTTGACTTGGGTAAAATACACAAAAATCCCGCCGCCTAAAGTCACGGAATTATAGAACAAAAAATCAATTTTTTTAGCAACGTCGGGGTCGTCCGTAAACCACGGGCCAGCGATATTAAGATACCCCCAAAAAGCAAATGTTTTGATGACGGTATGCAGCGAATATAGCCTAAAGGCAAAATTGTTGATGATGAACAAACTAAGTGTAAGTACCAAAAACAAACGAAAAATTACCAAACCGTTGAAGAAACTTTGCCCTGCAAAACTCTCCAGTTTTGACTTATAGTATGTTTTTTCTGAATGCAGCCGCAAAGTCATGTAGTGACCGCGTTTGCTGGTGACTTTGACATAGATGTTTTTGCGTTGGTTGGGGCCAAGGTCAACGGTAAAGGTCGGGTCTTGGTCGATGAGTTTTTTTTCTTTCTCAACCGTCAAAATTTTCTGTTGTTTGTGCGAAAATTTTTGCCCCGTCGTATCCGAAATATAAATATCCAACTGCTCCACCAAAGGGTTTGTCCATACCAAAATCCAGTCTTTATTGGTGGCATTGGTATTTTTCAGGGAAAATCGCACCCAGAATACATCATCAGAATAGGGAAAAACAATGTGGTCTTTGGGCGACTTCTTAAAGTTCATCGCGGCCACTTGTTCCAACGTCAGTTTGCCCGTCGAATCCTTTAAAATTTCAATCGAAGAAGTAATGTTTTTAGGAATTTTTTGGTCTTCCGACAAAACAATTTCTTGAGAAACTCCCTGCTTAGGGAAGCCATAAAACGCAATTACAAAGAAGAAAAGTAGTTTTATATAGTTTTTCATTTTCATCTCACCTCATTTGAGAAAAGAATCAAATATACCTAAATCTACCTAAAACCAATCTTATAGCAAATAAAAGTAGCCCTAAATATGTCTTATTACAATAGATGGTCTAGGTTTTAGACACCAACCCAAAACCACCTATTGTAAAACTTTTACTACTTTTTCAGCGCTACGACCGAGTAAAACGCAGGTTTGGGCTGGTTATTACGGTCAAAAAGCAACGGGTAATTGGTACGACCACGCACAGGCCAACCGTTGAGCCAGCTGTTCGCGTCGTTAACACCCCACAATGTCACGCGGGTTACTTTGTCTTTATGCTTCAAAAACAATTTGAATAGCGCTTCATAATCGGCGGCTAACTGCTTCTGAACTTCGTCGGGCAAACCAGCCGTGTAAGGATTTAGACTCGGATTACTCGCCATGCGCTGGTTGACATCGGCTCCCTGAAAGTTACGGGGAAGCACCTCAATATCCAGCTCGGTAAACATCACTTTCAGCCCCAGCGCCGAATACTGCAAAATACTTTCTTCGATGTCTTTAAACGGTACTCGCCCTACGTGCCAGTGCCCCTGAATCCCCACGCCATCGATGCGCGCACCCGAAGCTTGTACTTTCTTGATAAGCTCAATACAGCCCGCGCGTTTGGCAGGTTGTTCGTTGTTGTAATCGTTGTAGTACAATTCCACATTCGGCGCGGCCTGCTGCGTGAGGCGGAAAGCTTCGGCAATGTAGCCTTCACCCAGATAATCTAGGAAAACAGTTTTGCGCAAAGTTCCGTCTTCATTCAAGGCTTCGTTCACCACATCCCACGAAAAGATATTGTCTTTGTAGCGACCTGCCACGGTTTTGATGTGGTCGTTAAAAAACGTTTGAATGGAGTCTTTGCTGTGAATACCACGAATGAACGACGGCAGCTGACTGTGCCAAACCAAGGTATGACCGTTGATTTTGATGTTGTGTTTTTTTCCAAAAGCAACCAGTTTATCGGGCACGACAAAATCGTAGGTATCCCATTTGGGATGAATCAAGGCCGATTTCATGACGTTTTCGGGGGTTGCCATGTTAAACTGACTCACAATCAATTGGGTCATCGCAGGGTCACGCTCCTCAATCTGGCCGTTGTTCAAGGCCGTCCCGATGCCAAAATCGTTTTTAAAAGTATCTTTCAACGACGGAATGGATTGGGCAAAACCAGTGGTCGCTCCCGCCATCAGAATGGCCGTACTTACAGCCTTCACGCTTTTTTTTGAAAACATTTGATTATTGGGTTAATGAATAAATATCTACTGCTTAGCGAGCTTCATCTCACCGCGCTCACTTTTTACAACCAGCTCTTTTTCAGAGACCAACTCGCCTGTGTAGCTCATTTTACGGTCGTTGAATGAGATGGAATAAGAGATTTTTTTGCCTTCTACTTTGCCTTCTTCAATTTTGGCTTCACCAAATTGCGTTTTCCACGTGCCAGTCAATTTATCACCTTCTACCTTGAAAGTATAGTTGACTTCAAACGTACCGTTGGGCGTTTCGCGGCTACCTTTCCAGTTACCGTCAATCGGGTTTTGCGCCATGGCTACAAAGCTGGCGATTGATAAAATCAGAGAAAAGAATAAGGTTTTCATTGTACTGATTGGGGGTTTTGAATGGAACATTTATTTGAGATGATTAAGTAAAATTAGATTGGATTAAAGAGCTACTGTTCTAACCCCATGCCTTTAGGCTGGGGTCTATAAATAATCAACACTAAGGGGCTTTAGCCCTGAATACATTGTTAATTAACTAGTTTCAATTTTTACCCGCAGAACAAAACAAACGCATATTTTCGCAGAAAAGGGCTTTATATTGTCATTAATCAGCGTCATCTGCGACTTTCAATCAGCGTTAATCTGCGGGTAAAACTTAAAAAACTTAGCTAACAGTGTACTGAATTTTAGCACTTTGCTATATAAAATTCAGGGCTAAAGCCCTACTAATTCTTCTTGTTCACTCCCCCAGCCTAAAGGCATGGGGTTAAAGTGTCAATGCTATTAATATTAGACCTATCACAATCTTGATCATCTACTTAAACAACAACTGCGAAAATCCGAATAAGTCATGCCGCCAGACGGGCCACGTATGCCCACCCGCGTATTCGCTGTACTGGTACTTGATACCCATGTCATCAAACTTTTTCATCATAATCTGGCAGTTGGCGTGGGCGATGTCTTCTTTACCTCCCTGCGAAATCCAGAATTGTTTGATGTTAGCGTTGATTTTGTCCTTATTGGCCTGCATAAACTCGTACTGCGGATCAGACAGTTTCGCGTTGTTTGACCACCAGCCTGAGCTAAATACCCCAAGGTAACCGAACATATCAGAGTTGCGAACCCCAGCGTGAAGCGTTTGCAAACCACCCATCGACAGACCAGCTAATGCGCGGTTTTTAGCGTCGGTCAGAGTGCGGAAATTAGCTTCTACAAACGGGATAACGGCGTTTTTGAGCTCGTTTTCAAACTGGTTTAACTGCTGCATCCCAAAGCCAGCCACACCACCGCCGTTGCCGTAAAAGTTGCCGTCCACCATCACAATCAGCATGGGTTTGGCTTTATTTTCGGCGATGAGGTTGTCGAGAATAACGTCCGTACGACCCTGCGTTGCCCAGCCGCGCTGGTCTTCGCCACCACCGTGGAGGAGGTACATAACGGGGTATTTTTCAGAAGACTTGTCGTAACCCGGAGGCGCATACACGTACATCTCCCGCCACGCATTAGAGGCTTTCGAGAAGTATTTCTTAATACGAATGTCGCCGTGTGGTACGTCTTTAAGGGTATAAAATCCGCTTCCTTCGTACGGGATTTCGATGCCGCTCGCCATGCGTCCCATCCCGTAGAAGGTTTCGCTGGCAGGGTCGGCAAGGGCTACTCCATCAATGATTAACGAGTAGTAATGAAAACCACGGCTGATAACATCGGTCGTAACGTTCCAGAAGCCTGCCGTATCTTTTACCATGTCGTATTTTTTGCCCAAATCCACCTGAACCTTCTGCGCCTGAGGGGCTTTTACGCGAAAAACAACGCGGTTATCGGGCAGAATCTGCGGGTATTTCCCGTTGCGGATGTTGGTAGCCGCAGGTGTGCCCAGCACCGAATACGAAGGCAGCGACGCCGTATCGACGGGTTTGAACAGGAACTGCGAGAACATAAACAATCCGTTTTTCCACACCTTAAAATCGTGGCCGCCTGCTTCGAGGTAGTAGATGTGCGGCACGCTGTTCTGGTATAAATAATCGTGGGTACGTTTGCTGAATGTAATCAAGCCGTCGGCATCGCCGCACGAAATCCAGAGCAACTTCAGTTTTTGCTTGGCGTCTTCGGGATTCGGGACTAATTCTTGCGGAACTTTGGTGTTGGGCGCTGAGGAAAACCCGCCCACCCAAGCGAATTTATCCAGATTGCCCAACCCAAAGTTCAGCGATTGCCCGCCGCCCATCGACAAGCCCGCAATGGCGCGGTTTTCGCGGTCGGTAAGTGTCGGATATTTCTTTTCGACAAACGGAATCAGGTCGTTAAGCAGGTCTTTTTCAAAGGTCGCGAAGGCTTCCACCTTGTCTTTGTCAAAGATATTTCCCACGGCGCGGTCGTCTTTCATGGCACGGCCATTGGGCATGACCACAATCATGGGCGCGAGTTTGCCGTCGGCATACAGGTTGTCAAGAATCACCTGCGGATTGCCGCCTTTGAGCCATTCTTTTTCGTCTCCGCCAATGCCGTGAAGTAGGTACAACACGGGATACTTCGTCTTTTTATTAAAATTGGGCGGTGTGTAAATGAGCGCTTTACGGGTACTGCCGACCGTTTTGGATTCGTACTTCACCGTATCCAGTTTACCCATGGCAATGCTCGTTCTGACCTGATCAAAACCTTTGGGCATTTCCTTGTCGGTGGGTTGGGCACGCAAGCCGCCCACAAGGCCGAAGAGTACAAAAATAAAATGTGATAAATGCTTCATATTGAATACATTGTTAAGTAAATAATTTTATTTCTTTTGCCCGCAGAAGACCGCTGAACAATACACACGCAGATTTTCGCTGAAAAAGAACTTAATGGTGCTATCTGCGCTTGTCTGCGGCTCTCAATCTGCGGCAATCTGCGGGTAAAATTTTAAACTAACTTAGCTACCTCTCTACTGAAAGGGTTTAATCATTCGTAATATTTACAGTCACTCCAGTAGCGACAGGCCCAGGCTATCCACGTACTCCAGTTGGGACCAGTACTGTGTCCGCCTGCGTGTTGACGGAAGGCTATTTCTCCGTCAATCAGCGGAGTACCTAGGCGGGGAAATTCGGAGGTGCCAAGGTCTTTTTTACCAAATAATTTGTAAACAGGCCCCGCATGGACACCCGCCAGAAACATACCTTTGGCATCGACCCACTGCCCTTCCACCTGCGGAGAGCCCGAACTGATAAAAACAGGGCGCGGCGCACACAAGGCCACGAGCGAGTGACCATCGACGGGCATATCCTGCGGTGTAAGCGGGCCAGCATATTTCAGGAAATTTCCGCAAAACCAATGGTATTCGCCCGAACCAGCCAGATTTTCGGCTTGCTCGCCAAAGATTCGGCGTAGGAGTTTGGCACCGCCCGCCCCTGATGAGCCGATAAACGCCAGTGAAAAACGGGGCTCAAAAGCCATAGCAACGGCCGTAGCTTTTCCGTAGCGCGACAGGCCTTCAATCGCAATACGTTTGGTGTCAACGTCCTTATCCGTTTCAAAATAGTCAACGGCGCGGCTGGCACCCCACGCCCATGCCCGTAATGCTCCCCAGTCGTCTGGTTTGCGGAATTGCCCTTTGTTGCACAGGCCAATGATACCTTCCGTCAGACCTGCACCGTTATCAGCCTGAATGCTGGAAGGCACAAGGATAGCATACCCCCAGCCTCGGGAAATCAGCTGCTCTTTCCACGTCGGTTCGCCCGCCGATCCTAACCCGATGGGTTGAACGGGCGCATTGTTGCCGAACGGAGAACGGATAAAACCAAATTCCATCACCACGGGTACGGGTCCCGATGCAGTTTTGGGGGTTGCCAGTACCAGTTCAATGTTAACACTGATGGAGGGGTACGATGAATTGTCCACCACACCCCGCAGCGTTTTTTCTTTAATGGGTTGATTACCCACGGTCGTGTCTTTCACCGAAACCACCTGCCAGCTTACTTTTGGAATGGTGGCGGGCAATCGGCCGTACATTTCCCGTTCAAAATCTTCTACTAACTCAGGACGTTTGGCAGCGACCCATTCTTTGGCCGACTTTACTTTCTTTCCATTTTTAAGCACCAACGGATCGGGCAATGTATAAGGCGGCACCTTCGCTTCGTCCCGATTGGCGGCATTGGGCACCGACGGATTACCCGACGGCCCAGGCCGCAGTGCACTGATTCCAAGTTGCTTCAACATCTGTTGATGGTCGGCCGTAGTCTTTCGCTGCATTCGCGCCATCAGGCTATCCTGTTCGGGCGTGCGGCGTGGTTGCTGCGCAAGGGCCACGGCGGATAACATAGCCAGCAATAGCGTTGTTAAAAATGGTTTCATCACGAGGCAACAGTCTATTATTTGAACAACAACGGCGCTAATTGGTACAAACTCCGACGCCACGTCTGAAACTCATGCGCAGTACCTTCTGATACGTAGCCCACGGCGTTGAACCCTGCCGCCTTGAGTTCTTCGGTCGATTTTTTGACACCTTCGGGACGTTCTTTGCTGCCACAGCTCAGGAAGATAAGTTTCACTTTCGACTTATCTTTGATGTCGGCGGGGGCGTACAAACCGCCACTCAGCAGGCCATAATACGCAAACACCTCGGGGTTGTTGAGGGTAATGGTTTTGGTTTCCATGCCGCCCATCGACAAACCCGCCATAGCACGGTTATCTTTGTTGGCCAACGTACGAAAATTGGCATCGACGTACGGAATCAACTCGTTAATTAACACGGTTTGAAAAGGCTCAATCTTGAATTCACGGATTTTACCAAACTTTACCTCGTTGGTCATACCATAGGTATTCACAATGATAAACGGCTTGATTTTTCCTTCCGCAATAAGGTTGTCCATAATCAGATTGGCTCGTCCCTGATTCATCCACGCCGTTTCGTCTTCGCCCCAGCCGTGCTGCAAATACAACACAGGGTATTTGCCTTTCCCTTTTTCATAGCCCGGAGGTGTATAGACAAAAGCCCGACGGGAAGTGCCCGTGCTAGGCGACGGGAAAAGGATTTGTTGCACATTGCCGTGGGGTACATTTTTGAGGGCATAAAAATCCTGATCTTTGGCAGGAATCTCAATGCCGCTTTCCCAACGCACAGAACCATAGAAGTTGTGGGTGCCCGGGTCGTTGAATTTCCCCCCATCGATTTTGACGTTGTAGTAGTGAAAGCCCTCGTCCATCGGGCCTTCGGTGGTGCCCATCCACGAGCCATCTTCGGCTTTGGCGAGTTTTGTACCTCCCTTGCCTCCCAACCCCAAACTTACCCGCACGCTGTCGGCCGCAGGAGCTACGATTTTGAAACGGGCGTAACCCTGAGAATTAACCATCGGATATTCCTGACCCGGTTGGTTGAGGCTGGACGGTTTGAAATCTTCGGCAATTTGGGCATGGCAGAGTCCGACGAACAACGCCGAAGCCATGAAGGTTGATAAAATGCGGTTTTTCATCATCATAAGGGTTTATATTATTTAAAAATTTGCTGTAATGAATTGGCTAAAAACAACTTACAATTCATCCATGTGTGGCCTCCCGATACGATAAGAGGCTCGATTTTTATCTTTTTCTCCTGAAACATCGCGATGTTTTGTTTCACGCTTTCGTACAGAAAATCCTCCGTTCCTACGCTGATGGTGAACAGTTTCAGCTGTTTATTTACTTTATCAGCGTCGGGTGTCCAGTCGGTGAAGTTCTTTTTGAACTCGTCGGTGGCGGTGTAAGGCGCGTACGAACAGATGTAGGCAAATTTGTCGGTATTGGTGAAACCGATGTTTAGCGTTTGACCACCCCCTACCGAAAACCCTGCCACAGCGCGGCCTTTGCTGTCGGTTTGGGTGGGGTAATTGGCTTGTACAAACGGAATGATGTCGTTGACAATGTCTTTGGTAAAATCGGCCATCGGGGCGGGGCGAACATTGCCGTACGGCATCACAATAATCATGGGTTTGGCCTTGCCCTGCGCGATGAGGTTATCGGCAATAAAATTGGCCCGCCCGACTTTGGTCCACGTTTCTTCGGTATCCGACCCGCCGTGAATCAGGTACAAAACAGGGTATTTGGTTTTGCCGCTGGCGTCAAAGTTCGGGGGTGTATATACCAATAATTGTCGGGTCGTATTTAGCGTTTGAGAGACATAATTGTGGTAGGTCACTTTGCCGTGAGGTACATTTTGAAGGCTGTGAACCAGCGGCTTATCTCCTTTTACTTCTACAATGCTCCGCTTGAACCGTTCATTGGCAAAAATAAGCGTGTTGTTAGGGTCAGCGACGCCTACCCCATCCACGGTAAAACTATACGGGTAAATATCGGGCGTAACGGGAGGCACCGTCACTCTCCAGATACCTGACGTGTCTTTGGTGAGTGAAACGGGTTCTTTCAAAAATTCGCCCGACAGTTTTACTTCACGCGCCGTTCTGGAAAAATAGGTAAACGTGATGCTGTTGTCGGGATGCACGTTGGGCGAACTAATCGCTGGCGGGCGTTGCTGGGCTAAAAGCGAAAAACAAGCAACGAAGACCACTGAAATACAAGAGATTATACGTTTCATCGGTTTTGGATTGGGCTAATTCAATTACTTGAAAATTCGTTTTCTGGTTTTAGGCTAGTGGCATTTTTACTAGGAAAATCACTTGGGATTCGGTAGCTGACTTTTTTGGTTGCCAACCACTCCGCAGCCCTTATCATCGTTGTTTGAAAACCTACACAGCGGTACGCAGGAGGGTATTTTTCTCCCCGCCACAAATGTCCCATGCTTGAGTTATACACCCGCCCTTTTCCGTAGCTAACGACCCATTCTACAGGCCACATTTTTTTAGTACCCGTACTGTCATAGGCGTAGGATAGTACCGTCATATTTTCGGCAACACCTCTAGGATAATGATATACTTCCGTATTGGCCGTTTGCCATTGTTTAGGAAAGTCTTTATTGATAGGGTGTCTGTTTAGCACCGTAATCAGGGCATTAAATCTATCCCCGTGCCCCGTTCCTGCCCCTTCATTGGGAGGAATCCTATTAATGTTTTCATTAATACCCACCATTAAAGCATAGCCAAAACTTTTAGGCCGCCACCCCATTCCAATCATTTTGTCGTACTCCTCCCAATGGGGAAAAGCATTATTTCCTGAATGAAGTATGTACAGTCCACCGCCGTTTTTTACGTATTTTTCTAAACCTACTTCGGCACTTTTTGACCACCTCAATTTCTGGTTCCAGATATTATTGGTATTTTGAATCACAACCGCGTACTTTTCAAAATCAGGATTCCAACTTTGTAGGTTGAGACTATCAACAGGAACGGTAGCAACATCCACCGCAAATTTGCCACTTTGCTCAAGTATCCATTTGGTCACAGCCGTGGTTTGTTTCCAATCGTGGTTACTAAAACCATCTACAATCAAAACCTTGATTTTTGAACTTTTTTGGGCCAATATGCTTTCAGGAACACTCCCAAACAGTATAAAGCCAACAAGTAGTCGAATCCATTGAACCGTTTTCATTTTGATAACAATGGTTTATTTGAACAAAACAGGCAACGTCTCATTGAGGTACTTCTTCACGTTCATCCACGTGTGACCGCCGTCGGTGACGTAACTTTTGAAGTTTATCTTCTTGGTTTTCAGGTAATCTTCAAACTCGACCGTGCCTTTGTACAGGAAATCGTCGGTTCCGATGCCTGACCAAAGCAGCTTGAAATCCTTGTTGGTTTTGGCAGGATTGGAAATGATGTTCGTAAAGCTTTTGTCCATCTCAGCGGGCGAAATGTAAGAAGCGTAGCTACACACGTACGCAAACTTATCGACGTTGTTGAATGCCGTCCGTAGCGTTTGTCCACCCCCGCGCGAGAAGCCACCAATGGCGCGGTTATCGCGATTATTGATGGTTCGGTAGTTCTTTTCGATATACGTAATGACGTGCGAAACCAAGTCGGTTTCAAACAGTTTCATGCGGCGCAGGGCATCGTCTCCGTCGCGGGACATCACATCGGCGGGTTTGTCTTTGCCCGTTTGTTCGGCAATTTTCGCCAGCGGATTCCCGTAAGGCATCACCACAATCATGGGTTTAGCCGTGCCCGCTGCAATCATGTTGTCCAGCATCAGGTTGACTTTGCCCACTTTCCAGAAGGTTTCTTCGGTATCGGTCGTGCCGCTGATGAGGTAATAGACAGGGTATTTTTTTGCCGTTTCTTTGGTATAGCCCGCTGGGGTATAGACGACAACCGTTCCCGTTGAGCCTTCAACCGACGGATAATATTCGTAGGTAATGGCGCCGTGTGGTACGTTTTTGAGGGCATAAACCGCAGGTTCATCCGACGGGATTTCGACCAAACTGGCCTTGAATCGTTCGTTGGGAAAGAAAGCGACGTTGGCAGGGTCCATCACGGTCACCCCATCGACTTTAAAGCTATACGGGTAAATATCAGGTTTGACGGGGCCAACCGTAACCGACCAAACACCTTCGGCGTTTTTGGTCAAGGGCACATCGGCTTGTCCAAACTGACTACCGCCCAACAGTACCGTTTTGGCGTTTGGTGCTAAGTACGAAAACGTGACGGTTTTGTCAGGGTTTACTTTGGGAGAAATCACAAACGGGCCGCGCGGGGGCTGGGCCAATCCTGCAAACGGAATAAGAATCAGCAACAGCAAGCCGATTTTTGTAAAAAAAGCAAGGGTTTTCATTGTTCATCTGATTGGTTAAGGGCGTATTGGTTTACTATTTAAAAAGCTTAGGCGCAATGACACTCAGATAGTGTTTTACATTCATCCACGTATGTCCGCCGTCGGTAATAAGGCTTTCGTACTTAATCTTTTTCTGGTCAAGTACCTGCATATATTCCTGATTGACAGCATATAGACCATCTTCTTTACCCACACCAATCCAGAACAGTTTGAGGTTTTTGTTGGTCTGTTCGATGTTTTTAAAGGCTGCTTCGTTGTTGCGGTCAAACTCATTTTTGAGCATACCCGGGGCAAAACCGCAGACATAGGCAAATTGGTCGGTGTTGTTCAGGCCAAAGTACAGCGTGGTTCCTCCACCGCCCGAAAAACCTGCAATAGCGCGGTTGTTTTTGTCGTTGAGAGTACGGTAATTTTTCTCAATAAACGGCATCAGATTGCCGAAAAAATCCTTTTTAAACTCCTGCAAATTATCCCAGTTTCGCAAACTACCCGACGACTTGCTGATGACGGGGTAAGCCCGTCCGTAGGGCATCACAATAATCATAGGTTTGGCCTTACCCTGCGCAATCAGGTTGTCGAGAATGACGTTGGCACGGCCTACTTTTGTCCACGTTTCTTCGGTATCGGTGGTACCGTGCAACAAATAAAGCACTGGATAAGAAGCCTTTGGATTTGATTCGTAGCCAGCAGGCGTATAAACCACCACGGGACGCGTTCCTAATTCCGCTGACTGGTAATATCGGTACGACACCGTGCCGTGGGGAACGTTTTGCAGGGTATGTACCAAAGGCGTGTTTCCCGTAATTTCGACCACACTATTCTGAAAACCCTCATTGGGGAAAAGTGCTGAATTGGTTGGATCGGCCACCGAAATCCCATCAACATTGAACGAGTAAGGATACATATCGGGCTTCACGGGAGCAGTAGTAACGCTCCAAACCCCTTTGTCATCTTTGGTCATGGCCAAAGGCGATTTTTCAAACTGCGCACTGAGTTTCACTTCTTTGGCAGCAGGCGCATAAAACCGAAACGTCACCGAATTGTCAGGATGCACTTCGGGCGAAACAATGACGGGTCTTGACGTGGGCTGCCCCACTGCAATACTCGCATACAAGATTGCAAACAAAAGCAGGTAAATCGGTTGGGTTTTCATCGGTTAAGGATTAGTTGTTCGTTACTACTTAGCCCATTCTTTTCCTTCGGGCGTTCGTCGCCATTCAAAATAAGAGTTCAATACTTTCATGGCATCCTCGCTCGGAACAGGCCCCATAAACGCCTTTTGCTGAAAATACATCACCGCAGGTTTTTTGGCAGAAAACGCTTCCCATTGGGGCAAATTTCCGCCGTTGGGATTACCGTTTTTGGCAAAATTTGTCCAGTACGTCATGATGGTTTCGGATATTTGGGGGTCCGTTGAAGACGCAAATTGGTCGGTCGTTCTGAAGGTGCCGAACACAAAAGCTACATCTTGCGCATGAGGTGAGCCATACCCATATTTTGGGGAATCACTTGGAAAATCCTTATGCTGGTCGAAGTAATAGTAAAATACTTTCTGTTTCGATGTTTTGGACTGGAGGTTTGCCCATGCCCAGGTTTGCCAGCCAAAGGCCGCATCACGCGCCAGATCCCGCGCTGTTTTGGGAACGCTGTTTTCGTCAACGGGATAGGCTTTTATTAATTTTTCGGCAAACGGCCCGTAGCGCTTGTTGGTATTATCAACATAATCTTTTGGTGTTTTGGGCGGTTGGAAACTCGCCCCTTCGTCGGAGTTGTAACCGATTAAGACAGGTACATGGTTGTATTTGCCTTTTTCGTACAGAATATGTTGGTCATCTGGGATTACATACCCATCTACAATTGGCCAGCCACCTGGCATTCCGAAGCCTGTTGGTAGTTTTTCGGCAGGGATAGCCCTCAACTCAGCGAGTGATTTTGCTCCCGCTTTTTCCATATATTCTACACCTTTGCTTTCAGCAAATGAAAGCAGTTTCATGTTTTCCCCAGGATAAGTAGTGATTCGATGGGGGCCAAACGAACCCCCGCTTTGGGAAATTGCACCATGAAAAAGTCCTTTGGCCAAAGGAGAGGCGCAAAGCATACTGACGGCAATTGCCCCTGCCGACTCGCCGAAAATGGTTACTTTGTCAGGGTTGCCTCCAAACTGTTTGATGTTTTCCTTGACCCATTTCAAGCCAGCAATCATGTCCAGAAGCCCATAATTGCCAGACGTTTTTTGGGTAGTTTCGGCACTGAGTTCGGGGTGAGCCAAAAAGCCTAGTTGACCAACCCGGTAGGCAATTCCTACTAAAATCACTCCTTTTTTGGCAATATTTTCTCCGTTGGTATATGGGTCCGATGTAGAGCCTCCTGCAAAGCCTCCTCCATAGATATAAACCATGACGGGCAGGTTTTCATTGGCCGATTTGGCGGGCGACCAGATGTTCAGATACAAACAATCTTCGCTCTTGCCCGAAGGCGGATTTCCTCCCTGATAGGGCGCTGGGGCAAATTGGGTCGCTTGTTTTACGCCTTCCCACTTGGCGGCGGGTTGCGGCGCTTTCCAGCGCAAATTGCCTACTGGCGGAGCGGCAAACGGAATGCCTTTATAGACCGACAAACCGTTTTCGGTACTTCCTTGGAGCAAACCTTCCTGCACTTTTACGGGAGCGGGAGGCGCAATGCTGCTTTCGTCGATGTCAATCTTTTTGCCTTGTGAGGCTAACAGTGCTGCTGCGTAGCGCTTGCCAAAAATGCGGATGCCTTCGCTGCTGAAATGTAATTTATCAGGTACGGCGGGAAGTCCTTTGGACGAAACCACGAGAGCTTTCGGAATCACCTGCGGCAGGGTAGCAATGATGGGGTTCATGCTGGCACATTTGCCCCCCTGATCGGCATTGACCAGTTCGCCCGCCAGCAACGGTAGCGAGTTGGCGGGCAAATTCAGGTCAGTCAGCAAATCATCGTAGATTTTTTTGACCTTCATCGGCCATTCTTTATCGCCCGTGTTGGATTCGCCCTGATGCAGCAAAATACCTTTGATAACCCCCGCTTTTTGTGCCAAACGCGCCATTTCGACCAATCGTTCGTAGGGATTGCCGCCGTATTGGTTGGCCATATTAATCATCCACGGCCTTTCTTTGGCCGAGGTATCGAGGTACATTTTATAGTCTTTTTTATCAAAAATCTCAATTTTACTCCCTGCCACGGCCACATGCACCAAACCTACTTTGACGTTTTGAGGCAGATTTGCCACCAATGTTCTACCAAAATAATCGGCGGGTGAAAGGCGGGTATTGCAGCGGCAAAGCGGCGGTTTGGCGGTGTACCAGTTGCCTTTGGTGCGCCCCAATTCAGGACAATCGACGGCGGCCAGTAAGCGCAGTCGGCTATCCACGGTGGTGTCCTGCGGTTCAATGCGGGCCGGGCCTTCCATGTTCGACTGCCCGATGCAGAGGTAAATGTGGAAGTTAGGGTCTTGGGCGTGGGCGCTAACCCCCAAAAGGGAAAGTAGCAGCGCTAAAAACAGGATTGAGATACTATGTTTCATCTTTTCTGGTTAAGGGGTTATGCAAGTCAATTAATTCACAATCAAGACACCGCCATTTGTCGGAATCGTCAGATCAACTTCCTGATTTTTTGGGAGTTTCGTCGTGCTGACCTTCCCGTTCAGCTGCTCGTCATCGGTATATTGCCGTAGCTCGGCACCCGCTGTTATCATGGGTAGTTTGACTTTCAGCTTCAGGGTTTCTTTTTGGGCATTTATCCCTGTAACATACCAATGGCTACCGTGACGACGCGCCAACACCACATACTTACCCGGATAGCCGTCAATAAAGCGAACCTCGTCCCACGTTGTCGGCACGGTTTTCATAAAATTGATGGCCCATTCGGGTGCATCGGTTAAGTTGTTGGGAGCCAGCGCAAAATGCTGCACGGCACTTTGAAACAACACCGCCGTTGCCAGTGCATACACATCAGACGTTACCCGTTTTGAGCCACGGTTGGGAGTATTCCCTGCATTGTAAAATTTGTTCAGGGCGCTTCCGCCAAAATCCATGCTGCCGACAGTATTGCGGATAAATGGATGGAGCGTGGCGTTGAAGGCTTCATTATCACAACTTCGCTGCGAAAAGGCAAGGTTTTCGCTGGCCAGAACGGCCTCACTGGCAGCATAATTGGGGTACATGCGTTCCCATCCGCGCGGCAAAGTACAGCCGTGGAAGATGCACAGGATACCATAGTCGTTGGCATCGTACAGAATATCTTCGTACAACTTCATCGTCTCCTGCTTGTCGCCTCCGAAAAAGTCAACTTTTATGCCTTTCACACCAATGCTTTTCATCCACGCCATTTCTTTGCGGCGGGCAATAGTATTGTCCATAATGCCTCTCGGGCCTTGGGGAGCGTCGTTCCAGTAACCGTTGGAGTTGTACCACAAATACAGGCTTACGCCTTTGCTTGCCCCGTATTTCGCCAGTTCCGCTATTTTCTCCCGCCCGATTTGCGTGTCCCAAAGGGCATCAATCAGAATGGTTTCGTAGCCCATGGCGGCGCTAAAATCAATGTATCGTTTTTGTTCGTCATACACCGTTTTACCGTCCATGCCGATGATCCAGCTCCACGAGCCTTTGGTATATTTGTAAGGTTGCGACGCCGCATAACGGGGTTCTACTACGTCGAAGGGGATGGTTGTTTCGATAATCGGTGCCAGTGTTTCGCCCACTGTAATGGTACGCCACGGTGTTTCGGCAGGAAGCGGAATACCCGGCGCAGAGGTTCCGTTGCCGTTGTTTTCGTCGGGCATCGGAAAACCGATGGTATAAACACCTTCCGAATGACCCATCAGGCGACTGCCGCAATAGCGACTGTCCACCCCCGTTTCAGAAATCAACACCCAACCGTTGGAGTTGACCTTGAAAAGGCACGGAAAGGTATATCCGTTGCCTCTGCCGTTTTCGCTGAGGGTGTCGTCCACCGTATATGGAATTTCGTAGCTTGGCATGGTGCGGGCAAAACCGACCATGGCTTTACTTTGGGCCGACAGAAAGGTGGTAGTTCCTTTCGGAAAGGCAAAACCCGATGCTTCTTCGTTGACAACGCAGGAAAGGGCTCGTTTCTGGGGATAGACTTTGTAGCGGAATGCCACGTCGTTGTTGCTCACCCTGAACGTCACCTGAAAGGCATCCACGCTGTTTTTTGAAAAGACAAATCCCCCTTCGTTGGCCACATAATGCACGTTTCGTTGCTTTATGTTGGGTAGTTCATACGTATTGTCAATCTTCTGAGTGGTTGTTTTTGCATCAACCAACGCCAGCCCCTCCGTAAAATCACCTACGTTTGTTTTCAGGCCAAGCGGCGATTTTTCCAGAAATGTTTTTCCGTTTAGTGAAAGGCTATACGCAGGTTTCCCGTTGTCGAGTGATACCGTTACGACCAGTTTTCCGCCAGGACTGCTGATGGTGGACGGGCTGTTTTGCGCATTGGCCCAAAAAGCACTGAACAGTAAAAGCCAAATGGTGTATTTCATAGAAGGTTTGTGTTGATATTTGTCATTCCGAGGCACGAGGAATCTTCTGTTGCAGGCCATTTTATTAATGCTATCGAGTGGGCAATCAGGTAAAGATCCCTCCTTCGTCGGGATGACAAAGGGTTATTTAAACAGGTTTTATCGTAAAAGATTACAACTATTACTTCTCTGAAATTTTGTCCTCCATTCGGAAATAATCAAAATCGGCAAAACCGCCCGTGGTTTGGGTGGCGTAGTTGAACAACCCGAAACGGTAGCCCATAAAATGCGGAATCGTGTACGGCATTTTCAGCGGCTCCCCGATTTTGGCCCACGTTTTACCGTCGAGGCTGTAAAAGAAATGGGCAATGTCGGCGCGGTTTTTGAAATCACATTCGGCCTTGAGATATACTGTCGTTTTGTTCAACGGAACGCGCTCTATTTCAATGGGTTTACCCGTGTTGGCGCTGACCATCACAATGGATTTGCTGCCATTGGCTACCTTCACCCCCACCAAACCAAAATTCTTTTGTAACAAACCCAGTCCCGCAAAATCACCCTCCTTCATGTTAGAGACGTCCAGCGCAGCCGCCCCCGCCGACTCAGGGCCGAAAGTACGCTGCGTCAGGGTGTTGCGAGCGAGTACAAACGACGTATCAATCCGTCCCGTTTTTAACCGTAAAAAACCCTTACGCTCAGTCACCGACCAAAGGGCATTGTCAGGGTTGTGGTTCCACTGCCAAACCAACGGCAAGGCGGCTTCACCTTTTTTGCGGGTAAAGTCATCGGAAGCAACAATGTTGGAAATCAATGACTTATTGGCAGGCAAATCCAGCGTTTCGGGGACTTTGCCGTTTTCGCCCAACACAGGCCAGCCGTCTTCCCATTTCACAGGTACCCAATACGGAATCCGTCCGACACCGCCAAAATCACGGAAGAGGTACGCAAACCAACGGCCGTCGGGGGTGTCAATCAGGCCGCCCTGCGCCACGCCCAGGTCCTGCAACCCGACACGACCTTCCCACGGCCCCGTGATTTTATCGGCGCGGTGGATAATAACCGTCCGCATCCCGCCCCGTGGCCAGCAGATATTGAAAAGGTAGTATTTGCCGTTGTGTTTAAACAACTGTGAGCCTTCCGCCCCCAGCATGATGTTGCTGCCTGCGGGCAGGCTTGCATTCTCAATCACTACCGTTTCGGTCGTACCTTTCCGAACCCCCGTAAGGTCGTCGTTCAGTTCGACCAGCTTGAGCTTTCCAGCACCGTAAATCAAATACGCCTTATCGTTTTCGTCAAAAAACAGCGTATGGTCGTGGTAGGAAGGCGTAAACGAAGCCATTCTCCACGGCCCTTTTTCCATGTTTTTTGTTGACCAGATATAGGTTTTACCCGTCGTCTGGGCAAAGGTTGTGACGTAGTACGTGCCTTTATGATAGCGCAAACTACTTGCCCACGACCCGCGTCCGTACGTCCCTTTGCCATCGGTAAGGTTCAGAGAAGGAACATTGGCCAGCGTGTCATACACATAGCCGACCATTTGCCAGTTGACCAAATCATTCGATTTCATGATGGGCAGCCCCGGACTCATGTGCATGGTGGTGCTGCTCATGTAGTAGGTATTTCCCACCCGAATCATGGCCAAATCTGGCACGTCGGCAAAAATGATAGGGTTGCGGGCTTTATTTCCCTGCGCGAACAAGCCAATAGGAATGGCCAGTAGCAGACTTAAAAAGAAGTTTTTTTTCATCGTTTTAGATTTTTCTGGATTGGGTTTTAATCCGAATTACGGTCAGTGACATAGCGGGAGCAACATACTCGAATCCCTTCGTTACCTTCATGGTCGAGCTAACGGGAGCAATGTTAGTTGGTTTTTCCAGCGTATTTTCGGTGTTCTCTTCACCAAAAATCACCGTCTGTTCTGCATCAGGCAGGAGGTTTTTAAAAGCTGAAAGATTGACTTTCAAGGCACTGGCAATTTTGCCTGTATTAACCATTTTCAGAATAACATCGCCCGTTTGGCTGTCTCTTACGCACGAAGCAGCAAGGGTCGTATCTTTTGAATCTTTAGAAATAATATCTTCAAAATAAACATCCCCCTGATTGGCAGTAAACATTTTCTGAACATGATAATTCGGCGTCAGACTGACTCGCTTGTTGTCAAAAAATATCATGTCCGTTTTCCATTGTGTATGGTCTTTTTTGGCTAAAAGAGGGGCATAAGAAGCCATTTTAACGACGTCTCCGTTACGCTCAAGACCAATCATATAGGCTGCTTCAGCAATGGCATTGCTGAGTTTGTTACCCCATGAAGCGTATTCACCCAAATACACTCCTGCTTTGGTGCGGTCGTAGCTGTCGTAGCGATTCAGATTGGAAAGAAACCATTTGGGCTCTTTGTAATAATGTTCATCCACAATCGGAACTGAGAGGTCATTTGATATTTTCCAGCCCTTTTCAAAGTCTTCACCCTCCGAAAAAGGGCCTGATGTACCAATCAATGTGATGTTAGGATATTTTGTCTTGACCGCCTGCGTGATTATCTTAAACCGCTCTTCAAATTCGGGCGTGATTTTATCCTCGTTTCCGATACCGATATACTCCAGTTTAAAGGGTTCAGGATGTCCTGCTGCTGCCCGTTTAGCTCCCCAAACTGAGGTAGCAGGGCCGTTTGCCCATTCAATCAGGTCTAAGACCTCCTGCACATATTCGTCCAATTCTTCCATCGGCAGGGCTTGCTGCCCAGTGCCGCCCACACGCCATGTTCCGCCTGAATTCTGGCAACTTACGGCAGCAGGAAGTACAGGTAACGGTCTGGCACCGATGTCTTCGCAAAATTGGAAATATTCAAAATATCCTAAGCCTGCAGTCTGGTGGTAACCCCAAAGGTTTCGTTGCTCGACGCGTTGCTCCACGGGGCCGATCGTGTTCTGCCAGCGGTACATATTCCCGACACCGTCGCCGTGGGCAAGGCATCCTCCGGGAAAGCGAATAAAAGCAGGCTTCATGTCGGCCAGCAATTGTGCTAAATCGGTTCTCAGGCCATTTGGGCGATTTTTGAAGGTTTTTTCGGGAAAAAGTGAAACTACATCCAGCGCCATTTGACCTTCGGTAGTAGCCAACACGACCAGCGAAGTCGAATCGCTACTTTCGGATGCGGTGAGGGTGGCAGTATATTTCCGCCAGTCTTTGGTATCGACGGTCAGTTGGGTTTCGGCCAACACCTTTCCTTTGGGAGCCTGAAGACTGATTTTGACGGAAATCGGCGTGGTTGAAAGCAACCTCGAAAACATCGAAAAATTATATTTTTCGCCTTGCTTTACCACTATATAATCAAATCCCGAATTCTTAATCCCGACTCCGGGTGTTCCCTTATTTTCGGGGATGTCGGTTCGGGGTCCAAACGCATGTACACCCACCCGATTGATCGTCAATACGGCATAGTGAGGGTTATTGGGATGAACGGGCTCTTTGGTTTCGATACTCAGATTGCCGTAAGAAAAAACGGGTGTAATGTATTCCCAGAAAGAAAGGTGATGCCAGTTGCGTTGTTCAGCAGGGTTGTACTCAAAGGAGCGGTTTTGCACCTGTTCGGCATACAAGCCACCATCAGCCGCATAGTTGATGTCTTCAAAAAAAAGGCCGAACAGTGTCGGGCTGATTTTTTTGCCCGCCGCGTTTTTATTCTTTTTAGGGGACTGGGCCTGTCCAGCCACAGAAAATCCCAGCGCCATGCAAACAAGGCTTAAAACGGTCAGTGTTAATTTGACACAATTTATAGTACGATTCATTGCTTATTATTTGTGTATTTATAGCTTGTCCCAAATTCAGATTTGGGACATTAAAAGGTAGTGCATCTCTGAGGCAAACTACAACCTCTACTTCACCAGTCTAATCTGAAAAAACCGTGGCGTCGGCCTGCCGTTTTCGGACGTTATTTTTAGCTTAACAAGCTCTTTATCATCGGTTTTTACTGTAATCACTTTGTCTTTTACTGCGAGTACTTCTGCCACCTGATCATTGATAAAAATACCCACATCTTCCGTTTTCAGATTTCCCGAAAAATGAATGTCGAGCGTTTTGCCCGCCAATCCTTTGTTCTGTAATTGATAGGAAATGTACGAACGGGTATTGCGCCAGAAACGGCCGTCGTCGTCGTAGCCCGAGTCGCTTTTTTCGCCTTTGTACGCATGATCCACTTCGGGTTGTTGCTCGCCACAATTCACCTTGTCAACCGTACGGGCTTCGAGGGCAAGCGCCTCCGCTTCCTGCTGACGTCGGGTTGCTTTTTGAGCGTCAAAATCGGCCTGCGTAAACGTCTGGAAATACATCTGGTAACGCGCATCGTGGATTTCGTAGAACGGTTGCAACGTCAGCGAGTCGAGGGTAAAGGTCAGATTACCAGCTGGTTTTATCTTTGAAAGATAAGAATCGGCATTGCCAATCAACGTATATGCTTTGTCGATAGGGTACAGTTTTCCTTTGGTTTCGTGCCCCATGCGGCTGTCGTCGGCAAAAAGGCCCACCAAATCAGCGGTAGAGGTTTTGGCCGCGAGCACAATCGGGCCATGCACAAACGCCGCCCAGTTGGACTGATCGGGCAGGTATTCCAGATGCGTGGAAGTCGTAAAACGCACCGCCACTTTATCACCCGTTTTCCATTTTCGCTGGATACCGATGTAATGCGAAGGCTGAGTGTTGACAGGATACGGTTGCCCATTGACCAAAACCTCAACATTTTTCGCCCATTTCGGAGAACGGATTTGCAAGCTAAACGTTTGTGATTTAGCGACTTTCAGTACCAGTTCTGTCTGGTTTTTGTACGGAAACTCCGTGCTTTGGGTTAGCTGAATGTTCTTTTCTTTCCAGTCTAACGTGGAAGGAATAAACAGGTTAACAAACAGGGCATTGGCCGAATGGCTGTAAATCAGTTCGCCGTATTTTGTATGATTTTCGATGCCCGAACCTACGCAACACCACATGCTGGTTTCGGGCTGCGAATAGACGCGGTAGTGATTGGGACGAATGGGCGTAAAATACACAAAACCACCCTTTTGCGGATGCTGGCTCGACAGGATATGGTTGTAGAGCATCCGTTCGTAAAAGTCAAGATAAGTCGGGTCGTTTTTATCTAAAAACAAGGCTTTACTCAGCCGCAACATGTTAAACGAATTGCAGGTTTCGGGGCCCTGATTCGATTTTAGCATCGAGCTGAAATCGGTAGTTGGGTTGAAATGCTCACGCACGCTGTTTCCGCCAAAGGCAACGCTGCGGGTTTGGGAAACATTCTGCCAGAAAAAACGCGCCGCTTCCGACCAGTCGGTATTGCCCGTCAACTGCGCAATTTTCTCAAAACCAATCACTTTCGGAATCTGCGTGTTGGCGTGCAGCCCCGTTAGTTTGTCTTGCTTTTGCAGTAACGGATTCAGAATCGCGCGGTGCGAAATCCGCTGAGCCGTTTCAAGGTATTTTTTCTCTTTTGTCAGGATATACAAGTCGGCAAAAACTTCGTTCATCCCCCCGTGTTCGGTGCGGAGAATTTGTTGAATCTGGTCGTCCGAAAGCGGCTGTATGAGTTCGACAAACCAATCCCCTAAACCAACCAATACCTGTTTAGCTTGCTGATTTCCTGCAAATTCGTAGGCATCCCGCAAGCCTGCAAACAGCTTATGGATGTTGTAGAGCGGCACCCACGTGTTGTTCAATCCAAAACTGCTACCGTCGATGTCGCCTTTGTGAATCCGCTCCCAAAATACCTTTCCTTGTGGGATACCACCTACGTACCCATTTCCGTTTTTCGCCTGACAATGAGCCAATTGGTCGATCATGTAGTCGAGTCGCTTTTTCAGTTCGGCATTACCCGTCGAGGCATACATCATGGCCAGCGCCGACAGGTAATGCCCGCCGATGTGGCCGTCCAGTCCCGAGCTTTCCCAGTTGCCGTAGCGTTCGACTTTCAGGGGCAAGCCCGCGTCGATGAGGTACGGCGCCAGCAGTTTGTCAGGGTTCAGTGACAGAATGTACCTGAGGTCAACGTCCTGCGCGTTTTTGAAGGCACCGTTAGTCACCTTTACCTCCTGAAGGGTAAACGGTTGCATCTGCGCCAGCGCTGAAACGCTGCATAGAAAAAGGGCAGCAATATGTGCAAGGAAAGGTTTCAAAACAGAAGCTTTATTAGAATCCTTGGAAAGGTTTGAAACCTTTCCAAGGGTACACGTTTTTATTTCAATACGGCATCATTGCCGCTATATTTAATCCTTGGAAAGGTTTTGAACCTTTCCAAGGGTCACAGATTTATTTTAAGACAGCATCATTGCCGCTGTATTTCAGGAATTTAAACGAGGCTGAGTTGTCTGATTTTTCGCCCGACGAAGTTGCATACAAGCCGTACACACAACCAATAAAACTGTTGGCCACTTTCGTACTCAGGAACTTACCATCCACCTGATCTTTTACCAGTTTCCAGTTTTTCCCGTCGGTCGAGTAATAAAAACTGTAAAGCGCGCCTTCTGACTGAATTTTGAAAAACACCTTGGCCGCAGAAGCCTCCAATGGTAATTCGGTCACTAACTCAACCGTCTTGTCTTTGCTCTTAAAAAGCTGCACAACCGCTTTGCCGTTGCTTATTGATTTGGCCAAAAAGTAGAAATGGCGTTCGTCCTGAAACGTAACCAGTCCCGCTTTTTCGTTATCGGTTTTGGGTGAAAAAGTAACCTCCGTTTCAGCAGAACTCGTCAAATGCTGCTGGCGTTTTCCGACAAACGACGGGTTACCTGCTTCCGAAATGGTTTCAGGTTTGAGTTTGAACGTCAGGCCGTTGGCCTTGGACGTTTTGAACGAACTGCTGTCCACCGTTCTCAGGAAAAGCATCGACAAATCCAGCCCTTTGTCAAAGGTCATGGTGTAGGCAAAATTGCCGTTTTGCGGTAACGCGCCTTTCTGTTTTACCTCTTTTATGTTGGTAGCGTATTTGTATTCAATGGCTTTTTCGCCGTGCTCAATCATCGGCCAATCGTTCACCCATGTAAGCGGGGCAATGAACATTTCGCGGCCTGTGTTGTAAAAATCACCTTCGTACGGACGAACCGCGAGAAAAATGGAGTACCAGTTACCGTCGGGGCCTTCGATAAACTGCGCGTGCCCCGCCGACGTAATCGGATTCGGGCGGTCGGCAGGTAAGCCGCGCTGCGTCAGGACAGGGTTGCCCTCAAACGGCACGTACGGTCCCCAAACGTCGCGGCTACGCAAAGCCACCTGCGAGTGATTGACGGACGTTCCGCCCTCGGCACAGTAAAGAATATACCAATCGTTGCGTTTCAAAATGTGCGGACCTTCAATCCAAACTGGTTTTTTGGTAATGTCCACTCCACCGTTTATCAATTGCTTTTGTTCTCCGACGGTTTTTAAATTTTTGTAATCAAACTCATACATTCGCACGGTGCGATGACCCGGATAAAGCGGCTTATTATCAGGCGCATCGCTGTTATAAACGATATAGGCTTTATCGGTAGCTTCGTCAAAATAAATGGATGGGTCGATGCCCCTGACCTGCGGAAGTTTCACGGGGTTGCTGTACGGCCCCGCTGGGTTGGTGGCCGTCACGACAAAATTGCCATCGTGGTCAATATCCGTACAGGTAACGTAATAAACGCCTTTATAATAAGCGATGGCAGGGGCAAACAAACCGCGCGTCATGCGCTCGCCCATAAAGTTCATTTGCGACGGGCGGCTGATGACGTTCCCGATTTGTTTCCAGTTTTTCAGGTCGCGGCTGTGCATGATGGGCAGCCCCGGAAAGTACGAAAACGTGGAATGAACCGAGTAATAATCAGGCCCGACTTTGACGATGCTCGGGTCGGGATAAAAACCCGTCAAAATGGGATTATTCAGGGTAACTTTCTGAGCCTGAGCTACAAAACCAAAAGCTACCAAACAAGCAATACAAAAGGTGGTAAGTGCGGTTTTCAACATAGTATAGTTAAGATATTCTGTTAATCAGCTTATTGCGCCACAAAAACGTACGTTTTTCCTGCCTGTGTTGGCAAATCATACAGCACTGTTTCTTTCAACGAAAGCGGGGTCAAACTGGCTTTCGCTGAAAGGACAGGTGCGGGTGTTTTTTGGGTTAGATAGAACATATTCGGATTCTCACCAGCAGCAGGTTTTAGCCCGCTTCCGTTGGTGAGTTTGAGGGCGTTTGGTGTACGAACGCGCAGGTTGCCGCCCAGTGCCGATTTTATGGTTAGTTTAACGAGTTTGCCGTCTTTCCACTGCATGTCTGTCACCTCAAAACCGCCGATGGCCCGCAAACCGCCCACGCTACCCGCAGGCCAGACATCAGGCAGGGCAGGTAGCAGGTGAACTGCTCCGTCGGTGCTTTGCATAAACATTTCGGTAATGCCCGACGTACAGCCAAAATTCCCGTCAATCTGGAACGGTGGGTGTGCGTCAAACAGGTTATTATAGGTTCCGCCGCCGTCTTTGGTGACGCCAAGCGGGGTTAACTGACTCTGAATGAGAGCATAAGCATGGTTACCATCCTGCAACTTTGCCCACCAGTTTACTTTCCAGCCCATGCTCCAGCCCGTTGACACGTCGCCACGGTGAATAAGCGTCGTGCGGGAGGCATTGAACAGCTCAGGCGTGCGGTAAGCAGAAATCTGGTTAGACGGAAACAAACCATACAGATGCGATACGTGGCGGTGGTGGTCGTTGGGGTCATCCACGTCGTCGAGCCACTCCTGCAACTGACCGTACTGACCTACGTGCATTGGTGCCAGTCGCCCGCGCAATTGTTTAAGGGTATCGGCAAAAGCGGTGTCTTTTTTAAGGATTTCCGTCGCCCGAATCACCGTACTGAAGGCATCAAACACAATCTGGTTGTCCATCGTCGTACCCGCATCCAGCGACGAACCATCGTGGGCTTTCGGCGCGTTTTCGGGTGAACTGCCCGGGTTGATTACGAGCCATTTATACTTGGGATGTTCAATCAGGAAATCAGCGTAGAAAAGTGCCGCCCCTTTCAGAATGGGGTAAATTTTTGTCAGATAGGTTTTGTCGCCGCTGTACAGATAATGTTCCCACAAATGCTGGGCAGTCCAGCCGCCGCCACCGAGCCACATTCCCCAGAACGCGCCGTCGATAGCGCCCGTTGCCCGCCAGATGTCGGTATTGTGGTGCGCCATCCAGCCACGGGTATGGTACATTTCGCGCGCCGTTTGCTGACCTGTTTCGGACAACTCCGTTACCATTTTCAAAAACGGTTCGTGCAGCTCCGACAGGTTGGTTTTCTCGGCAGGCCAGTAGTTCATCTGGGCATTGATGTTGATGGTATATTTGCTGTCCCACGGCGGACGCATACGGTGGTTCCAGATGCCCTGCAAATTGGCGGGTTGCCCCGATTCACCGTTGCCCGATGGCTGTGAAGACGAAATCAACAGGTAGCGGCCGTATTGGTAATACAGCGTAACCAATTGAGGGTCACTGACTGAACGGAAATTTCTAAGCCGTTCATCCGTCGGGAGCTTCGCGGCTTCCGTGGTGCTGAGGTCAAGTTTTACCCGATTAAAATAACGTTGGTAAGCCGCAACGTGCTGGGCCAGCAAACTAGCGTAAGGTTTGGGATAGGCTTTGTTTAAATAACTGTACGCACGGGCTTTCTCATCGCCCGAAACGTCTTTATAGTTGACGAAATTGGTCGCAATCGAAATATAAATCGTGGCCGACGTAGCGCCTTTTACCATTAGGCTGGTATCGTTGGCCGCTACTGTACCGCCGTTGGTTTTGAGCTTTGCAATCCCCATGTACTTCACCAAACCTTTCACCCCTTCGTGGTCAGAGGTAGTGCCCGCGATGGTCAGCTCGTTGCCATTAGCGCTGATAACGGGTTTGGCCTGCGGCGTCGTGTACGAGGCGCGGAATGAAAGCGCATTGGGCTGACTGGCTGTCAACTGCACAACCAACACACGGTCGGGCAACGACGCAAACAGTTCACGCGTGTAGGTAACGCCGTTGACCGAATAACTGGTTTTAGCCACCGCCCGCTCAATATCAAGGTCGCGGTAGTAGTTGGTGTAGTTATCGTGGCCGTCGAACGTAAGGTGCAGGCTACCAACGGGCAGAAACATCTGCCCGTGCGATTTTTTGGTAATGATGGTTTTGTTGGCCAACTGCTCGGCCGCTTTTTGTTTACCGTCAAAAATCAGTTGGCGGATTTCGGGCAGCGAAGCCCACGCGTCAAGGTTATCATTGCGGTTGGGGCTTCCCGACCAAACGGTATGCTCATTCAGCTGAATTGTTTCGCGGCCAACGTTCCCATAGACCATTCCCCCCAAGCGCCCGTTACCGATGGGCAAGGCATTTTCCCAAACCGTCCCCGAGGGTTTGTTGTACCAGAGTTTGAGGGTTTTCGCTTCCTGAGAAAAGCCCCAATACGGTAAAAACAGCAAATAAACTACAAATAACTTTCTCATTAACAATTAATTACCTACAAAAAATTAATACTATTTATTCCAACCTATTATCACTTTTATATAAACGTGTCATTTTTACACATTTTTAAACAAAAAAAGAGGCAAAAGGTAGAATTACCTTATAACTACTAAAGACAAAATGCTATATTTTTCTAATAAAAAACACAGAAAATAATTAACATTAAAAAGATGTAAGCGGCAAATGCCACTTACATCTCACTCGTTCCATCTATCTATTATCCTATTTTCTCTACTGTTATTTTAGCACAAATACCTACAAAAAGTCAGGGCTAAAGCCCCACATCACTGTTTTAGTCGATAACTCCAGCCTTTAGGCTGGAGTTAGAACATTTTAAGCAACTATTGGATAACGGCTAACATTGCTTTGGCTTAATAACCAGGATTTTGCGTAAAGGCAGGTCCTTCCACCGTACGGTCTATTTGCGACTGAGGAATCGGTCGTAGGACATGAAAATCTTTTACGTACGGCCCTGCTTCATTGTTCCAAGCTTTTATACGTCTTACCAAGGTTTTGGTTCGAACTAAGTCGTGGTATCTCATCCATTCACCAAAAAACTCTCTGCTTCTTTCATCCAAGATAAAATCAATTGTTACATCATCGGCAGTAATCGTCATGGCAGTTGCTGCCGCCGCATTTTGAGCCGCAGTATTGGTTTTTCGATAGGCCGCTCTTTGACGAACGACGTTGAGCAATTCAGCCGCTTTGGCTTTGTTACCCGACATCAAATATGCTTCAGCACCCACCAAATACACTTCAGAAAAACGCGTAATAACCACTGGGCGCGTCGAAGGATCGTTGAAATTAGTGCCACGGCTCGGATCCATGTGTTTTTTGACGGCAGGATACAAATCTGATTTCCACAAGCTTGGCGGAGCAATGATTCCTTTAAACGGCCTTGTGCCATTGAATTGCGGCGCACCTACGACTTCATAGTCGGTAATCCAAACCGCCGTGTCCACCCCCATCTGCATCGTATATCCAATGCCCCGTTTGTTGTTGGCCGCTGTTGGCGTGTTGGTAACAGTCGTGTTTGAGATATATACTGTATAAAACGTATTGGCAAAACGTGAGTCAATATCTCTTTTTACAAACGCTTGGTCAAGAAAATAGTTTTTACCCGCATTTTCCCCCGAAGTTTGTTTGACGCTGTTGGGACGAATACGCTGATACGGACGGCCATAATAGGAATCACGTATCATGGTGGAAGTCCCCGAGTTCACTAACACCCCCGAAGCATTCACAAAAGAGTTAATCCCACTATTGTTGGGGTAATTCCAGTTGGTAAACCAAGGAGTAAGGTTATTGGCAAAGCCTCCGCTCTCACCAGAACCTAGTCGATAATAGCCGTATTTCGCATCATTGGAGTGATCACTTACAAATAAGGTTTCTTTTCCGTAATCGTTGGCAGGAACAAACGCATCGCCAAAATCTTGCCACAAGTCCAAACCGTAGGTTCCTTTATTGGCAATCAAATCACTTGAAATTTTAGCCGCTTCGGCAAAATCCGCTTGAGAGTTTGTCAGCCAACCGCGCGTCAAATAGGCTTTTGCTAAGAAAAATAAAGCGGCTGGTTTAGTAGCAGCTTTTCCTAAAAACGGAGCCGTAGGTTTATCAGGTAATGCAGCTGCGGCCTCAGTAAAGTCCTGAATAATTAGCTTATACACCTCTGAGGCTGGGTCTCTTTTGGCACTTTGCGAAGGCAACGTAATAAACTCCGTGTGCAAAGGCACGTCTCCCCAGGTTTGAACCAAGTAGAAGTACCAAAAACCTCTCAAAAACTTAGCCTGGGCTAAATATTGTTTCTTGGTAGCTTCGGGCAAATCGATATTTTGACCATACTTCAATACACCGTTGATAGTATTGATAGCCGTAAATGAAGCTGCCCAAGCCGAACCGAAATTGGTACTGTTAAGCCCGTTGAAAGTATGAACAGGGCCACCTCCGCTACTTGCCCCTTGGATAAACTCATCGGTACCCGCTTGCATTTCTGAAGAGAAACCTTCAGTTCCCCATTGTCCACGAATTTCATTATACACCCCCGCGATTCCTCCTAAAACGCCCGAAGGGCTGTTGAAAAACGAAGGGACAATTTGTGATTGAGGATGCTCTTCCAATATTTTCCCACAGCTTAGGCAGAAAAGTAGTGTAAATGCGATGAGTAAACTATGTATCTTTTTCATCTTGAATTAAAATTTAAGATTCAAACCTAAGGTATATTGACGCACTGGAGGGTTGTTGAGGTTGACCGTCACAAAACGGTTAAAATTCCCTCCTTGAATAGTATTACCGTAACCGTTTCCTTCGGGGTCAACTGCTAACTTAGCTTTTACCAACGGAGAATAAATTATAAACGGATTGGTAGCGTTTAGGTAAATACGCGCCGAAGAAACCCCCAACTTAGATAGTAATTTACCATTAACGGTATAACCAAAGTTGATACTTCTCATTTTAATAAACGAACCGTCTTGGTACGAAGTGGTAGAAGTAAAGTTACGCACACCGCCACCAGCATCTGGTCTTGGGAAAGCATTGGTTGGGTTTTCTGGTGTCCAATAATCCATTACCAACTGATTTGAGCGACCCTGGTTTAAGAATCCAAAACCCGAACCACCTCCCGACGTACCTGACAAGTACGGTACAACGACTTTCATGCCCATCCGCGCAAAAGTGACAATCGACAAATCAAAGCCTTTGTAATTGAATCGGTTGGTCAGACCTCCCTCCCATTTTGGTTGGAAATTCCCGATAATCTTACGGTCATTGGCATCAATCACCCCATTGTTATCAACGTCTTCTACACGGATTTCGCCAGGAAGTTGGACTGGAGAAGTTTGTTTTTTGAGCGTGCCATTATCCAAATCTGCTTGTTGCCAAATACCAATTTTGTTGTAATCATAGATAACCGTCAATGGATGCCCCACAAACCAGAAGTTTCCTTTGTTGTCTAGCTCGGTTGGTTTGGTCAGCTGCGTAATTTTTTCACGGTTAAAGAAATAAGTCACATCTGCACTCCAATTGAAGCCACCTTTGTTTCGGAAAATATCAAACGTCAATGATGACTCAAACCCTTTTCCTTCGGTTCTACCTAAGTTTTTCAACGTAGAACCCGCTCCATTGCTTTCTGGAAGGTTTACCGAGAGCAAAATGTCTTTTGTTTTTTGATAATACACATCAAACGACCCCGTGATACGGTTGTTAAATAAGCCAATTTCTAACCCAATATCGGATTGCGAAGTTGACTGCCAACCCAAGTCACTCGCGGGCAAGCTCGTTACGCTATACGCAAGCACCTGTCCAGCAGTAGTCGTTCCAAAGTTGTAATAGCCCGTTGAAAGCGCACCCAACGTCGCATAAGCTCCTACGTTGCGGTTACCCGAAATTCCCCAGCCTCCTCTCAATTTTAAATTAGAGAACACTGATAATTCTTTCATAAATGGCTCATCAATAAGGTTCCAACTCAACCCAATCGCTGGGTAATTAAAATACTGGTTTCCAGCCGACAAAGTAGATGAACCATCTCGACGAAACGTTGCCGTTAGGGTATATTTATCATTGAATGTATAATTCACCCTTGCCATGTATGACAACAATCCTGTTTCCCCAAAACTACCGCTACCCGTTGGCTGCCCCGACGCCAAGGAGAAATTGGCCGTTTGGATATAGTCCGCAGGTACACCTTTTACGTTGAAGCTGCTACCCAAGTTGTGGTTTTTGGTGATTTCGTAGAGGGCAGTTAAGCCTAACTTATGTTTTTGAGCAAACGTTTTGTCATAGTACAACAAGTGTTGCATGTTCACGTCCCAATACTCCGTATTTCTAATATCCGCGTTAGACACACTTTGATCTACCCCTGAGTTTACAAACGTATTTGGAGGGCCGTAGCCGTTGAAATGCACTTGGCTAAAGTTCAAACCCGCATTAAAACGGTATTTCAAACCATCCAGAATAGCTACCTCCGCGTATAGGCTATTGAACGTACGAATAGAACGCTCATTGGAAAGGATATCATTTCCGCGAGAAATTAACGTCAATGGACTCACCGCTTGCGCCTCAATGGTTCCTTTTTTAGGGTTCAAATTGACCGTACCATCATCGTTATAAGGCTTAATGAGAGGCGACAACCGAACCAATTCAGTGGGCACCCCTCCACCCGCAGGGTCATTTCTACGGGTAAGCGTGTTGATGGTATTCAAACCAATTTTAACCCGTTTACCAATTTTTTGGTCAATGGTAGCGCGGATAGTGAAACGATCAAAATTTTGGTTGGGCATAATACCTGTTTCGTTAAAATAGCCCAAGCCCATGCTGTATTGGGTATTTTCTACCCCACCTTGTAGTCCAAGTTGGTGGCTGGTATTAAAGCCTGATTTATAGAGTAAATCTTGCCAGTCGGTCGAAACCCCTGCCGCTAAGTTTGCTTTTTCTTCCTCCGTTAGCGGATAGGCGGTAGTTCCTGCTCCTTGGGTGTTCAATGCCGCCGATTGCTCTTTAAATTTGGCATACTGCGCTCCGTTCATCACGTTATATTTACCCATGATGCTTGTCACTCCGTGATAGCCATCGTAGGTCAATACGGGCTTGCCTGTTTTTCCTCGTTTAGTCGTGACTAGAATGACCCCACCCGCGCCTCTTGAACCATAAATAGCAGTGGCCGAAGCATCTTTTAAGATTTCGAGGTTAGCAATATCGTCTGGGTTGATGTCATTTAGCCCGCCATACGGAATCCCATCTACCACCACCAACGGCCCGTCAAGTCCATCGCCATTACCTGTCGTAATCGAGCGATTTCCACGGATACGAATGGACGCTTGGCTACCAGGCGTAGAGCCGTTGCTCACAATAGAAACCCCCGCCGCACGGCCTTTGAGTTGGTTCAAAAGGTTGGGAGCAGGTACTTCTTTCAAGGTGGCTTCGTTTACGGACACCACCGAACCTGTAATATCTCTTTTGCGCTGCGTACCGTAGCCTACTACCACCACTTCATTGAGGGTCTTATTGTCGGCCTCTAAACGAATGTTGATGATTTTTTGCGCACCTACTGCTACCTCTTTGCTAACATAGCCGACGTACGAAAAAACCAACACCACGCCGTTGGCATCAGAAAGTGACAGTTTATAGTCGCCGTTGGCATCGGTACTGGTTCCTTTCACCGTCCCTTTTACCTGAATACTTACGCCTGGTAATCCTTGACCGTCGTCTCCTGTGACACGCCCAGCAATGTCAATCAGCTTGATGTCGGAGGCACTCGCTGCCTCCGCAGATTTTTCTTGGGTGGGTGTGGACGGTGCAGGCAGCCGTTTGATTAAAATTTGTTGTCCTACTACTTCGTAAGTAAGGTTGAGCGGGGTCAAAATGTGCTCTAATACGCCAAAAAGCTCTTCATTATTGGCTTGATAAGTGATTTTACGCTTCGATTGTACAACTTCGCGACTAAACAGAAATTGCACTTTTGCTAGTTTCTCAATGCGTTTGATAATCACTTCAGCATCTTGATTCTGGGCCGAAAAACTAATGCGGCGGTTCAAAAACTCTTGCGCTTTGCTATCGTGAGCAAAACTTATTTTGAAAAATAAGAGCACAAGCAAGAACTGAAGACCTGAAATTTTCATAATCCTAATCCAAACGTTGTGTTTAAATAAATGGGAATCCATACATTTGTTCGTTTTGTTGTTTTTTGGTAGAAATGACAAAAACAATTGCTCGCCTTAACGGCTAAATGTGTCTGGTAAACACATTTCAGAGTAGTACTAGCGATAGTGTTGGGAGCACTATCGCTTTTCTTTTTTGGGGAAAAGGAAAGTGATAGAATCTAACTCATACGTTTTAATAGATAGGTTAAAGAAAGAATGAACAACAACTAATTACAGCCTTGGCTGTGAATAATCACTTTATCATCAACGACTTCATAGGTTGCTTCAATGGTAAGACAGATTAATCGGATTTTTTCAAGAAATGGCACATCATTAAGTTGCCCCGTAAACGTACATGATCGTAGTTTTTCGTGGTCGTACTGAATCGGGAGGTGATATGCTTCTTGCAATTGGCTAAAAATTTCCGAAACGGGCGCAAACTCATACGTAAACTGTTGATTGACGATGGCTGCGGGGTTTTCGGCTACATTATCGCTCGTTTTTTGAATGACTTCATTGGTCTTGGTGACAATACTGAGTTCTTGGTGTTCAGTCAAAAAAGTAGGTTTATTGGGTGCTGCTACCGACGTAACCGCCACTTTCCCCGATTTTACTTTTACCAACGCCACGGTTTCTCCTTCAAAAGAACGCACTTGAAAACTCGTCCCTAACACTTTGGTAGTAAGACTATTGGTATAAACAAAAAATGGTTTTTGGGCATCTTTGGCTACTTCAAAAAAGCCTTCGCCTTGCAAAAACACTTCTCGTTTGGTTTTACTTATTACTTTCCGAAAACGCACACTACTTCCCTGCGACAATACGACCGACGAATTATCGGGCAATAAAACCACCATTGGCTGCTGACTCGTATTATTTACCAACGTCCACTTTCCTTCCTCCAATGCCTTTTCTTCACTTCTGGACGTTAAGGTAACCTCTTGCGGCTTAGGCAGGAATTGGTACCAAGTGGCAAGCCCAATAACAATCGCCGCCGCTACCCAGCGTACCCATGTCCAGCCCAGTAATGGTTTGATATTATCCAAAGATTCATCGGGAATTGAGGCCAAAATTTGGTCTGCCTTTAGGGCTACTTCGTCGTCCGTGAGATTATCCTCTTTACCTTCAATCAGTAAGAAAGCTGCAACGGCCTGTTCGTACAAATCTCTTTTTTCGGGATACACTTGAAGCCATTCTTCCCAAAACCAACGGTCTTCCCGATGTCTCTCCTTCATCCATCGTTGGAAGACCTCATCGTCGAGCAGTTCGGTAACAGAATGGGGATTGGGAAATGATTTCATTTGGTACTTTTCTACTATTTTTAATGATAGTATGAAGATACCCAAACGAAATACCCTAATGAAGGTTAAATTTTTTTAGAGGAAAAGACAAATGAGCCAATAAAGGGGAGCAACCAACCAACGGCTACGTAATTTGGTCAGTGCTTTTTGTAGAAAATTAGAAACCGACTGACGGTTGACATTCATCGTTTCGGCAATTTCTGCTACCGACAGGTTTTCGTAGTACTTTAAATATAGCGCTTCGCGTTCGCGGGCAGGGAGCGTATCTAATTGTCTTTTGAGTTCATTGATTTGAAACAAAGCCACTTCTTCCTGAATGAGAAGCGTTTCAACATCTATTTCTTTCGGCAAAGCCGTGTCCCAATCGGGTTCTTGGTGGGTAAAATGTTTTTCAATCCGTAAAAACTGAATAATATGGCTCCGCAACGATTTCAGCAGATAATGTTTGACCGAACAGGTGTCATTGATTTGAAGCCGATTTTGCCACAGTTGCAAAAATAAATCCTGAATACAATCCTCGACCGCCGCTTCATCAATCATAAACTTTAGACCATAGCGCCGCAACGTACGATAATAACGCTCGACAATCATGCCAAGCGCCTGCTTATCGCCTTCTCGATATGATTTCCATAGAACATGGTCTTGAACTGAAGAAGTCATAGTGAAATCGAGCTAATATAACCAAACAAAGATTTTTTGTGAATAGTCTAACAAAAGTAATAAAGTTTTATTATCTTATGGTAATTTTTACAATAAGTTGTGATTTATTTTTTTGAGGCTAAAAAAATTACCAATATATTATAGTAAAAAATACCATAACCCCACTTATGCTTCCAATTAACCTTTAACGGACACTACCAATGAATTCCAGTAATCAGCAACTTTCGGTCATTGAAAAAATCGGTTACAGTCTCGGGGATTTGGCTGCCAACCTCATTTTTCAGACTTTAATGACCTTTTTGGCGTATTTCTACACCGATGTTTACAAAATCCCTGCGGGTACGGCCAGTATCATCATTTTTGTGGGAGGTTTGTTGGGGGCATTTTTTAATGTCTTGATGGGCCTCATTGCTGACCGTACCAATACTCGTTGGGGTAAATTTCGTCCGTGGATTATCTGGACTTCCTTACCTTTTGGAATCATTTCTTTGTTGGCTTTCTCTACGCCCAATTTTGGTGACACGGGCAAGGTTATCTACGCCCTCACCACCTACCTCCTACTCGTCATTGTGTATTCGGCCAATAACCTGCCATATTCGGCACTGAGTGGCGTCATTACGGGCGATATGAAAGAGCGAAATAGCCTTTCGTCCTATCGTTTTGTGGCCGTGATGGTTGCTCAATTTATCATTCAATCGCTGCTTCTTCCTTTGGCGTTGTCGTTGGGGCACGGAAACAAAGCAGTTGGGTTTGAAAAAGTGATGCTCTTCTTTGCCATTGTAGGCGTGATTTGTTTTTGGATAACTTTTTTAACCACCAAAGAGCGTATAGTACCGCCCGTTGAAGAGAAAAATTCCATTAAACAAGATTTGACTGACCTTATTAAGAACAAGCCTTGGGTTATTATGCTGTTGGTGACCATTCTCATTTTTGTCACCTTAGCCCTCAAAGGTGGTATGTACATTTATTATTTTAACTACTACCTCGACCACGCCGCCCAAGCAGCTTACCTCGATTCCATTGGTTTTAACGATTTTATTCGGGGCTTAAACGCCACCATTACGGGTTTAGGCTTAGGGAAGTTTGAATGGCCCGAAGATGCCCCCACCTCGGCCAACAGCGTTTTTAATGCGGGTGGAATTATTTTTATGATTGTCGGAATCATGTTCTCTAAACCACTGGCCGACCGTTTTGGAAAAAGAAACATCTTCGGAATCTTCTTGGCGCTGTCGGCGCTGTGTTTATTGATGTTTAATTTTTATTCCAAAGACAGCATCGGCCTCGTTTTTTTCACTCAAATCCTCCACGGCTTTACCTACGGCGTGACGATTCCGTTGCTTTGGGCCATGATTGCCGACGTTGCGGATTATTCAGAGTGGAAAAACAACCGCCGCGCTACCGCTATTATCTTTTCTGCCATGATTTTTGGCCTGAAAGCGGGTCTCAGTATTGGGGGATCAATCGGGGCGGGAATTTTATCAAATTATGGATATGTAGCCGAACAAACCGAACAAACGGCAGGTGCTGTCAATGGTATTAAAATGGCCGTGAGTATTTACCCTGGATTGATTTTTCTCGTAAGTGTCGCTTTGTTGTTTTGGTACGAAATCAACAAAACGATGGAAGTACAAATTGAGGCTGATTTGAAGGAAAAACGTCAGTGGTGAGGTTTAGGCTTCTCCGAAAATAGACTTCTCCTTCGTCGAAGTGACAAAAGTTTCGTCGAAGTGACAAAGGTTAATTACAGCAATTAATAAAAAATAATAAAATGCCAGAAGATAGCATCGAGCACATTGATTTTGAGAAACTTAACGAACGAGCCATTTCGCAACCGTTGGTTTCGCATTTGTTTACGGCCGACCCATCGGCACACGTTTTTGACGGAACAATTTACATTTATCCTTCCCACGACATTGACGCAGGCATTCCATTTAATGACAACGGCGACCATTTTGGCATGGAAGATTACCACGTTTTTTCGATGGAATCAGTAAATAGTGAAGTGATTGACCACGGGGTGGCGCTGCACGTAAACGATGTTCCGTGGGCAGAACGGCAGTTGTGGGCGCCCGATGCCGCGCACAAAGACGGTAAATATTACCTTTTTTTCCCTGCCAAAAACCACGAAGGAATTTTTCAAATTGGGGTTGCTATTTCAAACTCTCCGACGGGGCCTTTTGTGGCCGAAAAATCACCAATAAAAGGCAGTTACAGCATTGACCCTGCGGTGTTTGAAGACACCGATGGAAGTTATTATTTATACTTTGGTGGGATTTGGGGGGGACAATTACAAAAGTACCGCGACAACGTCTATGACGCTCAAAATCAAGAACCATTAGCCCACGAAACAGCACTTTGTCCAAAAATTGCCAAGCTAACCAATGATTTATTGGCGTTGGCCGAAAGCCCACTAGACGTAGAAATTCTGGATGAAGCAGGAAATTTGTTGTTGGCTGGCGACAATGACCGTCGCTTTTTTGAAGCGCCTTGGCTACACCGCTACAATGGCAAGTATTATTTCTCGTATTCGACGGGCGATTCGCACTACATTTGCTACGCTACGGGTGATTCGCCTTACGGGCCTTTTACGTACCAAGGCCAAATTCTTCAGCCCGTAGTTGGATGGACAACGCACCACTCGATTTGTGAAGTAGCAGGAAAATGGTATCTTTTTTACCATGATTCGAGCCTCTCAGAAGGCGTTACGCACCTCCGAAGCATCAAAATGACGGAGATTTTTTACGATGCCGAGGGAAAAATTCAACCGATTGAGCCCTACATCGTCTGACTATCGTCTGACGATGACTCAACAGTCAGACACGTTAGTGCTCAAGAGTTTGGTTTTCGGTCCGACTACCGTCTGACCGTGTACTAAGTCAGACGGTAGTCAGACGATATGCCCGCAAGATTTTTGGTCTGACTATCGTCTGACCGAAAACTATACTTCAAACGTAAATCCTTTTTCTAGGAGTTTATTATACACATTTTCGTCGAACCGATACAAGGTGGCGGCGCGGTGCGATACGTCTTGTTGACGTTCTTGGGTGTCCACCAATAGGTTCATTTTCAGAAACTTCTTTCTAAAATTCGATTTGTCGAGTTTTTGTCCTAGAATCGCCTCGTAGAGTTCGAGCAATTGTAAAAGCGTAAATTTTGCAGGAAGCAAATTGAATCCGATGGGTTCGTGCTGGATTTTATGTTTCAAAAAATCGAGGCAATCCTCAAAAATTTTATTGTGGTCAAAAGGCATGGTCGGTACTTCTTGGATGTTAAACCAAGATACATCAGCTTCGGTGGGGCCTGGATGCAACTCAAATTTTTCGATGTTGACCAAGGCATAATAGGCAATCGTGATGACCCTCCGTGGAGAAAATCGACGAACTTCACCAAAGGTTTTAAACTGCTCTAAATAGATATTCTCCACGGAAGTCTGCGACGATAAGATTCGGCCTGCGGCTTCGTCGATACTTTCATTGTATTTTATCCAACTTCCTGGCAAAGCCCATTGACCCAAAGTCGGACCGATTCCGTGTTTGACCAAAAGAATGGAAAGTTGGGCATCCTTAAATCCAAAAATAAGGCAATCAATAGACAGGGCGTCTATAATCTCGTCGGTGAAATTCAAGAGGAATGACGGTTTGATGAAACAACTTCGTTAATGAGAGTAAAGATAGTACGGCTAATTGATAACATTCCCTTAATTTCCCTTGTTTTATTTTTGGCACAAATAAAAACGTGCTCAATAGGACACTTTCACTTTTAAAACGTATTAAATCCACATTCGTAATTTCTTGTCTAACTTAACCATTTATATGAAAAACAGATTTATTTCCCTGTCTGCCGTTCTTTTATTTATCATCTCTGCCGTTCAGGCACAAGAATTAAAATTCCGCTCCGACAGCACTTTCCGCATTGTACAATTTACCGATTTGCACTACAAAGCGGGGGCAGAACCTTCCAAAAAATCCATTTCGATGATGCGCACCACGCTCGACGAGCAAAAGCCTGATTTGGTGGTTTTTACGGGCGACGTGGTGGTCAGTGCTCCTACCAAACAAGGCTGGGACGAAGTGCTGGAAGTTGTAATTTCGCGCAAGATACCTTACATCGTTACGTTGGGAAATCACGATGACGAAAGCGAAATGAAGCGGGCAGAAGTAGCTGCTTATGTAGCCACAAAACCTTATCTTTTGAATAAAATCCCGTCGATTCCAGGGGTAGATGGTTACTTGAATGCAGCGATTACTGTCAAGGGAAAATCAGGAGCCAACGCGGCGATTCTTTACGCGATGGATTCGCACGCTTATTCAAAAATAAAGAAAGTGGATGGCTACGGCTGGTTTAATCATAATCAAGTTGATTGGTTTCAAAAAACCAGTGCCAAGTTCAAAGAAACCCAGAAAGATACCCTGCCTGCTTTGGCCTTTTTTCATATTCCGTTACCCGAATACCGAATGGCGTTTGATAACATCAAAAATCGTCGCCGTGGTGTCCGTTACGAAAATGAGTGTCCGCCCAGTATCAATTCGGGGATGTTTGCGGCAATGGTACAATCGGGAGACGTGTTAGGGACGTTTGTAGGACACGACCACGTAAATGACTATTTGGTAGAGTATTACGGAATCGCCTTGACGTACGGTTGTTTCTCAGGAAGTGAAAACACCTATTTGCGTACCAAAAATGGCGCTCGCATCATTGAATTAAAAGAAGGTAAAAAGCAGTTTTCGACCTTTATTCGAGAGTTCGACGGAGCAGTTTTGTACCCCGTTACGTTTCCATTTGCGACCAAAAAATAAAGAAGATAAAGTGACAAAGTACGAATGGGGTATTGTGAGCAATTTTTTGCCACAACACCCCATTTTTATTATTTGGCCTTGCGCGAGAAGCCTACTACTTGATAAAGCTTTCCGTCGGCTTTGGTAAAAACATACATTTCGTTGTCTAAACCAACCCCAATGTGTGGGTCAGGCTTGGCGGGAGAAAGCAGTTGAAAAAAGTCGGCGGGTTTGCCGTCAATCAACAACTCAACCTCTTGAATATGAGCACTTTTTCCTTGAACAAACTGAGCGTTTTCTGCCAAAAACACCCGTCCATTATTGATGTCCGTAAACACATATTTACCTTGTAAATCAGGATTAGCTTTGCCCTGATACACAAACCCTCCCCCAATGGCTTTCCCTTCGTCGTGGTCGTACTGCATGATAGGATAGGTATATTTTTGAGCAAGTTCGTTGGCAGGCAACGGAAACACTTTGTCCATTCGTCCGCGCGGATTAATCACGAACGTACCTTCGCGATCGGGCCAGCCGTAATCTGCCCCTGCTTTTCCAAGGTTCAACTCTTCGATGTTGGTTTGTCCAATGTCAGTAATGAGCATTTTTCCATCAGGACTCCACGCGATACGGTTGGGATTGCGAAACCCTCGGCAAAATACTTCCTTGACGGTAGTTGGTGAAGTGGCATTGGCAAATGGATTACTTTCAGGAATACCATAACGACCATTTCGGCTATTTGTCCCTAGCGGGTCGATGCGCAACACCGAACTCCACGCTCCGTTGGTACTATTACAAATTTGAGGAAAACCGTTTTCAGAAGCGCCGCCATCACCAATCCCGATGTACATCAAACCATATTCTTTATCCCCTGCTTTGGCAAGCGGGTTAAAAGTAATCTCTTGCATTCCGTGAATGGGCGAAACCATGTTAATACGAAACAACTCACGCCCTTTTACCGAAAAAGGAATCGTGCCCGAATTGGCGATTTTCCACTCCGTAACCACCCATTGCAAAGTAACTTTGATGGAATCAGCATAACGAAAATCGGCCAAAGCGCTGTTCGCTTTTTCGGTGTGCGTGGTGTATAACAGGCCATTTTGAGGAAAATCAGGATGAAAAGCAAAACTTCCCAAGCCCGTAGCTAGCCCAGGAGACGAAATAAACTGAGGCCGTTCTTTGCGAATATCTAACGCAATATTCCACTGATTATTAATCAGTTCGTATAAAATCCCTTGTAAGTCCGAAACAAAAACGCGGTCTTTCTGGCCTTTCAAAACAAGCATTTTATTGATACGTGCCAATGGTGCCTTGGGGCCTGTGGTAGGAGCGGTTGAGAGGTAGCGAAGTTTCATTTGCCAACCTTCTTTTTTAATTTTTTCAGGTAACGGATCCAACACGGCACCAACCGCTTCTTTATCGCGGGCTAACTCTTTTTGGTTTTTATGGATGAACGCCAAAATAGCCTCAATTTCAGCTCCTTTGAGCTGAGTAAACGGGGGCATGACTTGCTTATAATCTTCAAAAAGTTTAGTCATGCGTGCATCACCGCTGGCGAGTACCTCGGGGGCATTGTGGACGACTTTTTTCAGCCAATCGGCGGGTAATTCGGTGGTGGCTCGTTCCAAACTTGGCCCTATTCCTTTTTGAAGGAAATTATGACAAGTAGAGCAATTAGCCTGAAAAAGTTGCTGCCCTTTGGCCAGTGTTTTGGCATCAGTAGTGTAAGAAGTTTGGGCAAAAACATTCCATTGACTCAAGGAAATGGCAAAAAAAAGCCAATAAGAACTCTTTTTAAAAAAGGGTGTGAGGGGTTTTTGAAACATATTATGAACAGATTTCTTTAAAAAGGAAGCTAGTAATAGGCGCATACTGTATGGTATGAAAATTGGGTTTTAAGATACCTCTTAAAAATGAGTAAGAAGATGAAGGAGAGAAAAGTCAGTATAGTTTTTACCAAACATTTTATTTTTAAAGATAGTCGCTTTATTTTTACCATGAAAAACCAAATTTCAATTTTTGATTTTCATGGATATACACAGAAATATTGAGGAGACTTTGCTAGAGTATTTAGCGATTTTCCCCTCCGTAGGCATCGTAGGGCCGCGACAGATTGGAAAAACGACTTTGGCAAAAAATTTGAGTCAATACCGAAAGATTCACTATCTAGATTTAGAATCTGCCACAGACCGCCAAAAATTAACTGACCCCATATTGTATTTATCTAACCATACCGAAAAGCTCGTAATTCTCGATGAAATTCAGCAAATGCCAGAATTGTTTGCCGAATTACGGGGTATAATTGACAGTGGCCGAAAAGTGGGACGGTTTGTATTGTTAGGTTCAGCTTCTCCCGAACTCATCAGAAAAAGCGCCGATTCTTTGGCTGGTAGAATTGGTTATATCGAATTGGCCTCGCTGCTTTTGGGTGAAGTAGGTTCTGAAAATGAGCGAAAACTGTGGTTGCAGGGCGGTTTTCCGTTGTCATATTTAGCAACTTCGGAACGAAGCAGCTTGGTGTGGCGAAAAAACTTTATAAAAACCTATATAGAGAAAGACCTTGCCTCCTTGGGGCTCAGTGCCGAATCGAGGGTTATCGAGCGTTTTTGGCGTATGTTAGCAAGTAGTCATGGGAACCTCTGGAATGCCGAAAGCATCAGTCGGTCGATGGGGCTTACAGCTCCAACTATCAACCGTTATTTAGATTTCATGGAAGGTGCCTTTTTAATCAGACGTTTACAGCCTTATTTTGTAAACATCCCTAAAAGGCTGGTAAAATCCCCTAAAATATACCTTCGAGACAGTGGTGTTTTGCACGCATTTAAAGAGCTTTCAAACCTTGAACAATTGCTTGATGACCCTCAAATTGGCGCATCTTGGGAAGGTTTTGTAATCGAACAAATTATCTTGGCAGTTCAAGACAGAGCACAAGCTTTTTTTTACCGCACCCAGCAAGGAGCCGAATGTGACCTAATTTTAGAGCGCAACAATACTGTTTTAGCTGCAATAGAAATTAAATACAGTTCAGCTCCTTCCATAAGTAAAGGATTCAGAATCACGCTACAAGACACAAAAGCACGACAAGGATTTATCATTGCTCAGACTAACGAAAGTTACCAAGTAGAGTCAGCCATTTTCGTTTGTTCGTTAAAAGCATTTTTGGACGTTTTTTTGCTAAAATTGTTAGACTGACCGCTTAACTAAGACATCGTGTAGCAAGTATTATTCCTTTTTAATGACCTTTCCCTTAGCGGTAAAAACGTACCCCTTCCTACTTATAGGGATATGAAACCTATTCTGTATGTACTTGCTTTGTTTTGCTGGCTAACGAGTTATGGCCAAAAAGAAAAACCCCTGGATTTGGCTGTTCAAATCGTCATAAATCCCAGTGTTACGCACCAAACCATCGAGCATTTTGGGGCATCCGATGCCTGGTCTTGTCAGTTTGTAGGACAGTGGCCTGATGCCAAACGCAATGCCATCGCCGATTTGCTATTTAGCCGCGAAATGTCGTCCAACGGACAGCCAAAAGGCATTGGCCTTTCGCTTTGGCGCTTCAACCTTGGGGCTGGAACAACCGAACAAGGCACCAACAGCGGAATCAAAGACGAATGGCGGCGAGCTGAGTCTTTTTTACGACCCGACGGTACCTACGATTGGGACAAACAGGCGGGGCAACGCTGGTTTTTAGAAGCAGCCAAGCAGCGGGGTGTGCCTTATTTTTTGGCTTTCCCCAACAGTCCTCCCGTTTCATTTACAACCAATAGCAAAGGTTTTGCCACCAATAAAACCCCTAACCTTAGCCCCGAACGATACGACGATTTTGCAGATTTTATGGCCAAAAGCTTAAAAGGTATTCAAGAAAAAACGGGGGTAAGTTTCAACTACATCAGCCCTGTCAACGAACCACAGTGGGATTGGAGCGATGGAGGCCAAGAAGGAACACCCTTTTATAACCAGCAGATAGCGGGTATTTCTCGTGCCTTAAACAAAGCCTTGGTAAACGCTAAGTTATCGACCCAAATCAACGTTGCGGAAGCAGGTCAACTGGAGTTTTTGTATTCTGAGCACGGTCGGGCAGGCAAAGGCAATCAAATTCAGGCATTTTTTGACAAAAACTCTCCCGATTATCTTGGCGATTTGTCACAACTGACGCGGGCTATTTCGGGACATAGCTACTTTACCTCTTCGCCCTATGACAAGGCGGTCAACGTTCGTAAACAAGTTATGACCGAACTGAACAAGCAGCAAGCGTTACGCTACTGGATGTCGGAATATTGCATTTTGGGGGACAACGGCGGCGAAATTAATGGCTCAGGAAAAGACCTTGGCATGAGTTCTGCGTTGTACGTGGCAAAATTGATTCACAACGACCTGACCAATGCCAACGCGACGGCCTGGCATTGGTGGCTGGCCATTTCACCCTACAATTACAAAGATGGCTTGATTTACATCGACAAAAACAAAACCGACGGTAATTTTCAGCCTTCCAAAATGCTGTGGGCGTTGGGTAATTACAGCCGATTTATCCGTCCAGGAGCCGTTCGAGTGGACGTGACGTTAAACCAAACCAACCAAGCGTTGTACGTATCATCTTATAAAAATACCGATGGACGATTGGTAACCGTACTTGTCAATGCGAGTGATATTCCTGTCGCTATACAACCTAACGTAACTTCCAAAAAACGAACCCGCTGGGAAGCATTTACGACTTCCGAAAGCGAAGACCTTCACCCAACATCTATTTCTTCAAAACCATTGATAATCAAAGGAAAAAGCATTGTTACGTTGACAGAGAAGTAGTCTTTAAGGCAATAATAAAGCCCTCGATAAGCTAGTCGAGGGCTTTATTATCATCTAAGAGCGCTACAATTTCACTACTTTCAACAAAACACTTATCTCAGGCGTTGTCACCTTCATGAAATACATACCCGTCGGCAATTCTCCCACCCCAAACTCCTCTTGGTGACTGTTGGTTTCGGGCACAAACGTCCGACTTAGCACTTGACGGCCCGCAGCATCCAACAACCTAGTTTGTACCACTTGCTCTTTGCTGTTTTGCACTTGAAGGCGAAGAACATTAGTGACAGGGTTAGGCATAACTTCAACTGAACTCCGACTATCCTCAACCGTAAACGGCAAACCCGAAACCCTTGCAGCTCCCACACCTACCCCATCTTTCGACTGGATTCTGAACCAGTATTCGTGGTAAGCAAGCACGTTGCCTTGCGGTTTGCGCGTGGCAGGATAAAGGCCAAGCCCTTTTTGATCCCAGTAGCGAACGCTCAATTTATACAGCCCTTTGGGCAATCCTGCATCATAGACATTGCCTCCTGCCCCATTATCTAGGTAAAAACCAAAAGCTGGGTGGTTGGGGGAATACAATTCCGTCCAGCCCTCACGGTTGGCATACATAAAATACGGCGCGGTATTTTCGTGGGTGTTATACGACTGAATCACGCCTGTTTCGGGTGTCGTTGACAAGTCAAAAGTCAAAGAACCTTCCGTGCCTAATGCACAAGCATCGGCATTGACCGTCCAATAACGTGGGGCCGTTTTGTTGGGGTTTTCGACAAAATATAAAGTTGGATTTTGCTGCGTACTCGCTACCAAGTCGGGGCCACCGTCGCGGGTTAAAAACTGCAATTCCCACTCACTGCGGTTATTGGTTGGCTTAGTAGCCGACTTGCTTTGACCTACATTGATTAATGTCACCACAAACGCATCCCAATAGATGTTTTTGTGAATACTCTCAGCACTCTGACAACCACCCTCAAAAAGGCACTTCGCCCAGTAGGTTTGTTTGGTGATGTTGTTGAACGACACCTCAAAGCTTGGCGTGGTTACGCCTGTGTTCCAAAATGTGGTGCTTCCTGCGGGGCAGTTGGCCGAAACTTTCACCGTTGTTCCTGTACATACAATCTCCTGACTCGCACTAATCACGGGGGCTACGTGCGTGGGAATGAGCGTAAACGTTACGACATTGCTCTTTTCGCTCACGCAGCCATTATCCGTCTGACAACGGGCGTAGTAAGAGGTTGTCTGACTTGGAACGGTTGATGGCAAATTGGGCAACGCCACGTTCGTAGCGGCATTGTACCAAATCGTCCGTAAACTTCCACAAGTCGATTGTCCACTAAAACTTGCAGCGGGGTTACAGCTTCGTTCTGGCGACAAACTGACCGTAGGCGCCGAAGGAATGGCTACTAATTTTAGACGCATAATACCCGACTCGCTCTCTATACAGGAAGGAGTTCCGTCAGATTTTCGGCAACGCACGCGGTAATTATGAAACTGATTGTCAACCAAGGCTACGGGACTGCCTGCACTATATTCACCCCCATCTACCGAATGAAGCACTATTTCTCCCACAGCGCAGGTTGCATTAAATGCCAACGGAGAGCCTGCCAAGCTACATACTTCTTTGGTTTCACCCGCCGCCACATTGACGCCGTCCACTGACAAAGACACATTTTGGGGAACAGAAGCACGATAGTTTACTGTCACTTTCGCACTACCACTTTGAAGTTGGCTACACCCATTTCCGTCTGAGACCGATTCTAATGTATAGGTAAACACTCCTGCCACCTGCGTAGAAGGAGCAAGTGTCGCTACGGCATTCGTACTCTCAAGGTACAACACATTTCCACCATTGATGCGATAACCAAAACGATAAGGTGCGCTACCGTTGGTAGCGGTAAAGGTCAGTACTGGCGCCGAACTTTGTTGGCAAACCTCACTCCCCCCCGCCAAGGTCGCCGTAGGAGGGGTTTGGGCTGTAATGACTTTAGATGACATAGCTGAGGCTGTACAACCCAATGAGGTAATCGAAAAGTTGCTGTACGTACCCGCCAATAACCCTCCTAGCGAAAAAGCGCCACCCGCCACTTTCACAGGTTGGGGACTTGTGGTTGCTCCCGCACTTGACGTAAAGTTTAACGTATAATCGCCATCAGACAGATTGGTCGTAAAAGCAATGCTTCCCACTGGACTTGTGCAGGTCGTTGGGTTAGTCACGGCTCCTGCCATTAGAGTGGACGCACAGCCTTCGACCGTTAAAGTAAAACTTGTTTCGGTATATTCTTCGCAATTGTCATATATGCCCACTACGATGGTGTGTGTGCCCAAGGGAGCGGCGTTGCTCACCGAAATCACCGCTGTTATGGGGTCAATTGAAATGTTCCCCGTAAAAGCCCCTTTGTCTTCAATTGACATCCCCCCATACTCGCCATTGTCAGTGGGGCCTGTAGCAGGAGTTATCGTTGTTGAACCTGCTACATTAACAGTACTATTGGAATAACTCAACGTCGGAGGCGTATTTTCGGTGATATTGACCGTAAAGTTCGCGGTAGCAGTACCTCCATCCTCATCTGTGACGGTCAATTCTACCGTGTTTTCTCCAATATTAGTATAACATCCCACCGATACTGTCGCGTTGATGACACCATTTGTGTTGGTGATATTCGATACTGAAATTCCACTAGGCACCGCCGTAGCCGTTACGGTCAAGCTTCCTTTTGCGGTCTCGGCATCATCAACATTGGCAATCGTCGATACTGTTTCGGCACTGCCCTGCTGACGGCTAATCAATACCCCTGAAATAGTAGGGTTGGTATTATTCACGGTTAACTCAAAAGTAGCAGTTTCTTCAAATTCGCAGGTTTCAGAAATTTTTATCGTGATTTGGTGCGTACCTACGGGAGCAGCGTTACTGATGGTAATCACTCCCGTAACAAGGTCCACAGCAATATCTCCCGTGAACGTCCCTGGGTTGTCAAGGCCAACATGAAAATTGTTTGAGTTATCAGACGGTCCAGCAGTTGGATTAATCGTGACACTTCCTCCAGCATTGACCGACTCCGTGGCAGCATACGCCAACACAGGCATGGTATTAGATGTTACATTGATGGTCAACACATCCGTTGCCGACTCACCTTCTGGATCTTTAACAGTTAACGTTGCCGTATATGTGCCCGTAGAAACATAACAGCCCACGCTCACAAGCGCCGTAATCGTCCCATCCGAATTTTCAAAGTTGGTCAGGGTAATGTTCGCAGGTAGATTAGAAGCCGTTATTTCCAAATCGACCGATTCGCCATCGAGTGCCGTGGCAATTTCTTTTTCAACTCCTCCACTTCCTCCCGCAACAGAAATGGTCTTGGCCTTAATGGTAGGCGGCGTATTGACTTTTAATACTTTTACAGGAGACGCAACCACGCTTCCTATTTCCAAAATGAAGAGCACTATCCATCCAAAAATGGTGCTTTTGTATATAAAGTTTTTCATGTGTTTTAATTTGCCAGTAAAGGTAAATGGCTACCTCAAAACAGGCTTAACACATATTCGGCATTTATTAACACATATTCAGCATTTGGCTTTAAAAAGGCCAAAAATGGCCTTTTTGCCTTACATACTTCCTAAAAAAGCTATCTCATTTACTCTTCTTGGGTCAAAAAATCACTGGGAAGTTTTCCGTATTTTTCTTTAAACATTTTGGTAAAATAAGACAGATTCGTAAACCCTACTTCATATACTATTTCCGAAACTGTTGCCTCGTTTTGGGATAGCAAATCCGCCGCCCGCTGCAAACGAAAATCGCGGATGTATTCGTTGATAGTCTGGTTGGTCAGCGCTTTCAGTTTTCTTAGCAGCTGACTTTGACTCATTCCCATTTCTTTGGCACAGAGCTCGGCCGTAAACTCGGAATCACTCATTCGCTGTTCTACAAGCGCGTAGAGTTTAAGTAAAAAACCTCGTTCTTTTGAGGCTTCCTCGGTTTCCGTTGTAGGCTTTTCTACTCCAACCACCGCGCTAAAATAGGTTCTCAGGCGGGCTTGTTTTTCCAATAACGTTTGAACCCGCACCCGCACTTCTTCCGATTGAAACGGCTTCAACAAATAATCGTCGGCGCCCAATTCCCAACTTTCAATTCTACTTTCGGGATTGGCCTTGGCCGATAGCATAATGATGGGAATATGACTCGTTTTATCGTCCGATTTAAGCCGTTTACAAAACTCAAAGCCGTCCATTTCGGGCATCATCAAATCGCTGACAATGATGTCTGGGGTCATTTCAAAGGCTTTTTCGATGCCTATTTTTCCGTTTTCAGCCTCCACAACCCAATAATCTTTCTCAAAAATCGACCGAATGTATTGGCGAATATCGGCGTTGTCATCCACTACCAGCAGGCGCAAATCTACGTCATGCTTGGCGCTTGTTTTTTCTATTTTATTTTCAACACTAGACCACTCCGACGGCGATTGTGGGTGCTCCGCGTCGATAGAAACATCATCCCTATACGTAATGGGAAGTTCAACCCTAAACGTAGAGCCTTCTCCTTCTTTACTCTGCACTTGTATGGTTCCGTTCAGGGCATTAACCAATTCTTTTACCAACGCCAGCCCAACGCCCGTTCCCTCGTATTTGGCGTGATTTGGGCGCTCCACTTGATAAAAGCGATTAAAAATTTGCGCTAATTTGTCATTGGGAATACCCACTCCTTCGTCCTTTACCCTAATAATCAGACGGTTATTAAACACGGCATAATCCACACCTACTTCCACTTTTTTTCCAGCGTCGGTAAATTTAAAGGCATTGGAAAGAAGGTTTGTGACAATTTTCTCCAGTTTATCTTGGTCCACTTCTCCCACAACTTCCTCCTGACTTTGGTGAAATGTAAATCTGATTTTCTTGCTTTCGGCCAACGACTGGTAAGCACCGAACAGCGTTTTTAGGTACGTATCTAACCGTAGTGGCTTGAGCGTAACCTGGAGCTGTCCCGCTTCAAGTTTACTCAAATCAAGCAGTTGATTGATAAGCACAAGAAGGCGCTGGGCATTGCGACTCACAATTTCATACACCTGATTTTGAGGATTTTGGCGCCGCAAATCTTCCATGTATCCACCAATGAGGGTCAATGGTGTACGAAGCTCATGCGAGATATTGACAAAAAAATTGGTTTTAAGCTCGTCAAGTTCTTGGAGCTGATTGGTTTGGATTTTTTTGAAGTACAACTCTTTTTTAATGGTAAGCTGTTCCTCTTCGTAAGTCCGAATAATTCGCCCCAAATAAAGTCCAAAAAACAACAATTCTAGCACAAAAAATAACAATGCTACCTCAAAAAGTCCCGCCCATTGTAATCCCCCCAATAGGCGCGTCAGAACGAGAGAATAGCTCGCTACACCCAGTAAAAGTGGCACTCCGTACGACCAATTGATTCGGTAACGGCGATACCATGCCACGGCAATAATCCCCAACAACACATACTGACTGCCCAAGTTTAAAAACACCGCCCCTTTTAGCCAATACCACTGATAATCAAGCAGAATCAACAAAGAAAACAGTACCGTCAAGCCCAAAACAACGCGAAGAAGATAGACCACGTACGACGAAAACAAACGAATATCGACCACGGAGCGAATGGCAAACGTGTAGCCAATGGGAGATAGAAATATGGCTACGTTGTTGGCAATAGTCGCCCAATAGGAGTAGGTTGTCAGCCACCCACCGAGCACCCCTATCATGCCCCAGTAAGAAAACGTACGGATAAAAATAAAAGCCGAATAACGCTTAAACGACAGGTCTTTAATGACAAACAAGGCCAAAATAAAGGTGTAAATAAGCCGAATTAGCAAGCTTCCGTCGAGTATGCTCCACCGCTGAATGGAACTGTATTTGGTGCGTTCAAGGGCATTGACGGGTAAAATCACAAGGCGCGAAAAAATACCCCGTTTATTAACTACTTTGAGGTAAAGTGTCTGGGTTTGATACGGTGCAAAAGAAAGCGTGAGAGAAGGCGTATTTTCAAAAATATAACTGTGATGTTTTTCTCGAAAACTTCCTTTTTCAAAACGGGTAAACTTTCCGTTGGGCGTTTCTTGAACGTAAAAATCAATGCGTTCGGTCAACGGGTTTTCCCATCTTACGACCCACTTTTGCGGTTCGGCCGTCGCATTTTTCAACTTACATTTTATCCAAAAAGTATGATTAGAAAAAGGGATTAAAATATGCTTACTCTTATTTTGGATAAATACGCGTTCTTGGATTTGTTCAAACGACCCGCTCGACAACTTATCTTCTACAATCCCGACACGAGAACTGGCATCTATTTCGTCATTTTTGGGATCAAGGAGCACTTCTTGGGCGTTTGCCAACAGCCCAATCAAGAATAAATAACAAAAAATTAAGCCTTTCATTCCGCAATTTTAACCTTTTCCCCCAGTTGTATTTGTTCAAAAATCCACTAAAAATACAACAAAAAAGGGCAAGAACGATGCCGTCTTGCCCTTTTCAAAAATACAGAAATTGTACTTACTTTATTTTCACTACTTTAAGTACCTGTTGTTTTGACTCTGAACGCACGTTTAGGAAATAAGCGCCATTGGGTAAATCGCTTATTTCGTATTCTTCCAAGTGGCGTGGGGTTTCCGCTACAAACATCCGACGCAACACCCGCCGCCCCGTAGCGTCCAAAAGTTCTGCTTGTACCTCTTGCCCTTTGCTGTCTTGTACTTGCAAGCGAAGCGTGTTGGTCACGGGGTTAGGCATCACTTGCGCAAAAACGTTATCAGTAGATTTTAGATCCCTCGCATCGGCGAACCGCCAGGATGACAAATTTGTTGCCATTTCCCGCGCAGCTCCCACGCCTACCCCGTCTTTAGATTGAATACGGAACCAGTATTCTTGATAGGCCAGCACGTTACCTTGTGGTTGGCGCGTCGAGGGATAAATACTGCCCCAGCCCTTCATGTCCCAATAACGAATACTCAATTTGTATAAACCTTTGGGCAAGCCTGCGTCATAGACGTTACCACCCGCACCGTTGTCTTGGTAGAATCCGTACGCTGGATGATTCTGGGCATAAAGCTCCGTCCAGCCTTCGCGGTTGGCATACATAAAGTAAGGCGCGTTGTTTTCGTGGGTGTTGAAAGAACGAATCACGCCCATTTCTGGCGTCGCCAACATATCAAAAGTTAATGAACCATCAGTGCTTAATCCACAGGCTTCTACATTGATTGTCCAGTAACGAGGGGCTATTTTGTTGGCATTCTCTACGTAGAATAACGTCGGATTCACTTGCGTACTTTGCTCCAATTCGGGTCCACCATCGCGCGTGATGAATTGACTACTCCACAACGACTTGTCATTCGCTGACTTCACCGACGATTTGGTTTCGCCTACGTTAATCAACGTCACCACAAAAGCATTCCAATAAATATCTTTACGAACACTTTCTGAGCTTTGGCAACCACCTTCAAATAGACACTTCGCCCAGTACGTTTGTTTCGTCACGTTGTTGAAAGCCACTTCAAAACTTGGCGCAGTCACACCTGTGTTCCAGAATGTTTGGCTTCCTGCGGGGCAGTTGGCCGAAATTGTCACCGTTGTACCAGTGCAAACAATCTCTTGCGAAGCCGTGATTATTGGTGCAACCTGCGTTGGCGTTAAAGTAAACGTCACCACATTACTCTTTTCACTCACACAGCCGTTTTCTGTCTGACAACGAGCGTAGTATGACGTCGTGGCACTTGGAACGGTTGATGGCAAATTAGGCAAAGCCACATTCGTAGTGGCATTGTACCAAACTGTTCGCAGACTTCCGCAAGATGATTGGCCACTGAAACTAGCCGATGCATCACAACTGCTTGTCGATGACAATGAAACAGTCGGAGCCGATGGAATCGTCACCAATTTTAACCGCATGACACCTGATTCAGATTCTACGCACGACGGCGTTCCGTCTGATTTGCGACAACGTACACGGTAATTGTGAAACTGATTATCCACCAAACCAGTTGGTGCGCCCGATGAATATTCACCGCCATCCACCGAATAAAGCGTCACTTCACCAGCACTGCAATTGGCATTAAACGTCAGTGGAATCGTAACCAAACTACACACTTCTTTGCTCTCGCCTACGGCTACTGTCACACCATCCACCACCAACGACACGTTTTGTGGAACAGTGGCGCGGTTATTAATCGTCAATTCAATCACACCCGAATAAGTCGAAGTACAACTCGCATCGCAAGCTGCTTGGTAGCGGTGGAGTTGGTTATTGGATGGCTGGGAAACTGGGGCATTGGTTGACCATTCGCTCCATGCACCATTGCCTACTTGTACTCTCCAAACAGGCGAACCCACCACACACAAACCCGAAACAGTAAACTGTAAACTATTAACTGGATTGGCATCTGTGTCGCAAAGAACTGGGTTGTTGCCTTCGTTTAAGGTTTGTTGTAAAGATGAAAGTGTAATCGTTGGTTTGTTTTGAACGGCCACACTTCCTAACACATTCGCCGAAACACAGCCTCCAGCGTTACTCACTGTCAGGGTATAAGTAATCAAACTACCCGTCGCTGGCCCACTCAAATTCACCACAATCGGCGTTGAGGGTAGTGAGCCGTTGGTTACTGATGTGATACCTGCTACCATAATCGAATAACTTGTTGGGCTGCCCGTCGTAGCCGTGTAAGGTATTGTGAAGGAAGTCGCTCCCGCACAAATAGGCGAGCTTGCTCCAGTTGTGATGCTTACATTACTAGGTGTAGCAGTAATCACCACATTCCCACTTGCCACTGATGTACAGCCAGCCGCATTCGTCACTGTAAAATTATACGTCCCTGCTGTCAAGCCTGATACCGTCGTGCTCGTGCCGTTGCCTGTAATGTTACCAGGGTTTAACGTCCAACCACCACTCGATGGCAAACCATTCAACACCACACTACCCGTCGCCAAGGCGCAAGTCGGCTGCGTTATCGTACCCACCACTGGCGTACTTGGCGTTGATGGCTGTGAATTAATCGTTACATCCACACTCGCCACCGATACACAGCCATCCGCATTCGTCACTGTAAACGTGTATGTCCCTGAGGACAAACCTAAAACCGTCGTCGTCGCACCCGTTCCCGTGCTAGTTACTGCTCCAGGGTTCCGTGTCAACGTCCATGTACCAACTGATGGCAAGCCACTCAATGCCACGCTGCCCGTCGCCAATGCGCAACTCGGGTGCGTAATCGTACCCACCACTGGCGTACTTGGCGTTGATGGCTGTGAATTAATCGTTACATCCACACTCGCCACCGATACGCAGCCAGCCGCATTCGTCACTGTAAATGTGTATGTTCCTGAAGACAAACCTGACACCGTCGTACTCGCACCCATTCCCGTGCTAGTTACTGACCCAGGGTTACGCGTCAACGTCCAATTACCAACGGATGGCAAGCCACTCAATGCCACGCTACCCGTCGCCAAGGCGCAAGTGGGTTGCGTTATCGTGCCCACCACGGGTGCACTTGGCGTCGAAGGAGCTGCGTTAATAACCACATCCCCACTTGCCACTGATACACAGCCAGCCGCATTCGTCACTGTAAAATTATACGTCCCTGCTGTCAAACCTGATACCGTCGTGCTCGTGCCGTTGCCTGTAATGTTACCAGGGTTTAGCGTCCAACTGCCACTCGATGGCAAACCATTCAACACCACACTACCCGTCGCCAAGGCGCAAGTTGGTTGAGTAATCGTACCGACCGTTGGCGTACTTGGAGTCAAAGGAGCAGCATTGATCACCACATTCCCACTTGCCACGGATGTACAGCCACCCGCGTTCGTCACTGTAAAATTATACGTCCCTGCCGTCAAACCTGATACCGTAGTGCTCGTGCCGTTGCCTGTAATGTTACCAGGGTTTAGCGTCCAACTGCCACTCGATGGCAAATCATTCAACACGACACTGCCCGTCGCCAAGGCGCAAGTCGGTTGAGTAATCGTGCCTACTGTTGGAGCAGTTGGTGTCGATGGTTGAGCGTTAATCACCACACTCCCACTTGCCACGGATGTACAGCCAGCCGCATTCGTCACTGTAAAATTATACGTCCCTGCCGTCAAGCCCGATACCGTAGTGCTCGTGCCGTTGCCTGTAATGTTACCAGGGTTTAACGTCCAACCACCACTCGATGGCAAACCATTCAACACCACACTACCCGTCGCCAAGGCGCAAGTCGGCTGCGTTATTGTGCCGACCGTTGGGGTACTTGGCGTCGAGGGAGCTGCGTTAATAACCACATCCCCACTTGCCACTGATACACAGCCACCCGCATTCGTCACTGTAAAATTATACGTCCCTGCTGTCAAACCTGATACCGTCGTGCTAGTGCCGTTACCTGTAATGTTACCAGGATTTAGCGTCCAACCACCACTCGATGGCAAATCATTCAACACGACACTGCCCGTCGCCAAGGCGCAAGTTGGTTGAGTAATCGTGCCTACTGTTGGAGCAGTTGGTGTCGATGGTTGAGCGTTAATCACCACATTCCCACTTGCCACGGATGTACAGCCATCCGCATTCGTCACTGTAAAATTATACGTCCCTGCTGTCAAACCTGATACCGTAGTGCTAGTGCCGTTACCTGTAATGTTACCAGGGTTTAGCGTCCAACCACCACTCGATGGCAAACCATTCAACACCACACTACCCGTCGCCAAGGCGCAAGTTGGTTGAGTAATCGTACCGACCGTTGGCGTACTTGGAGTCGAAGGAGCTGCATTGATCACCACATTCCCACTTGCCACGGATACACAGCCAGCCGCATTCGTCACTGTAAAATTATACGTCCCTGCTGTCAAGCCTGATACCGTCGTGCTAGTGCCGTTGCCTGTAATGTTACCAGGATTTAGCGTCCAACCACCACTCGATGGCAAACCACTCAACACGACACTGCCCGTCGCCAAGGCGCAAGTCGGTTGAGTAATCGTGCCTACTGTTGGAGCAGTTGGTGTCGATGGTTGAGCGTTAATCACCACATTCCCACTTGCCACGGATGTACAGCCAGCCGCATTCGTCACTGTAAAATTATACGTCCCTGCTGTCAAGCCTGATACCGTCGTGCTAGTGCCGTTACCTGTAATGTTACCAGGGTTTAGCGTCCAACCACCACTCGATGGCAAATCATTCAACACGACACTACCCGTCGCCAAGGCGCAAGTTGGTTGAGTAATCGTACCGACCGTTGGCGTACTTGGAGTCGAAGGAGCTGCGTTAATCACTACATTCCCACTTGCCACGGATGTACAACCTGACGCATTCGTCACTGTAAAATTATACGTCCCTGCTGTCAAACCTGATACCGTAGTGCTCGTGCCGTTGCCTGTAATGTTACCAGGATTTAGCGTCCAACTGCCACTCGGCGGCAAACCATTCAACACCACACTACCCGTCGCCAAGGCACAAGTTGGTTGAGTAATCGTGCCGACCGTTGGGGAGGCTGGAGCTAGACATTGTACCGTTATCACCACATCATTATTGCCTGCTCCTCCCATGTAACTAATGGTTGCATTTAATCCACTCCCTCTAAAATTAGGAATCGTCGCTCCTTCAGACAAACCTGTAAAGGTCCCTACTATATTTTCAGTACCATCGTTATCCAAAATGGTAAAAGTTTCATTTCCAATAGGAATGTATGAGCCCGTCAAAAGTAAATCAACACCCGTAAGATTGACACTCCCTGCTACTTTAAGTTGAGAATAAGTGCTGCCCGTCCCATCACCCAAGGTTGTTCCATTGAGAGCAATACTTAAATCACTGACCAACGACAGTGTACTAGCCGTTATATCTGTACCGTTGAAGGTTGGCTTAACGGCTACTGATGAGAGCAACATTGTCCCTCCTCCCGTATTAAAGCCATCACCACTGATAAGCACATCTCCCCCGCTAATCAATTGTACATTTGTGCTTGATGGACGGGTTACTGGGAATAAAACGTTAATATTCCCGCTGTTAGCATTACCGATGACGAGTGTACCCGTGGTTATTAAGTCTAGTTCGGCATCACTGAGCCCCAAAGGCCCCCCCGTAGTATTTGAAACAGACCCTAAATTGATAGCTACATTATTGGTATATGGTTGTAAAGTCGTATTACCCGTTCCTTGGGTGCTGATCGTACCTGCCAAACTCATGCTGTTAGCAATTAAGGAAATATTACCCCCATTAGTAGCCGTAGTGATAGCAGCGGAAGATAGTTGATTGATACCAAGCGAGTTTGCCCCCCCACCTTCGATACCCGTTACTGCTACATTACCTCCACCTGAAGTAATTTGAGCACCCGCATTAGCCATTGCTAAGCCATGGTTACTACCACCAGTGCCTAACCCACCTTGACCAGTGAGAGATACCGTCCCACTACCTCCAGCACTCAGTTGCGCACCGTTAACATTGATTCCGTGATTAGTACTGCTCGTGCCAGTACCACCTCCTACTCCGTTTATTGTTACGTTTCCACCCGAAGAACTGATTTGCCCACCATCCATTTGGAGGCCGTGGTTTGTTGCCCCTGTCGTTCCTGTACCTCCATTGGCTTGGATGAAGACAGTCCCGCTGCCGCCAGCCAGCACCTGTGAACTGATCATATACATCCCATAATTAGAGGAAGATGTACCTGTACCTCCACCTTGTGCAGTCATGTTAATGTTTCCATTGGTACTGCTTATACGCGCATCAGCGCCAGTTACAATTATCCCATAGTTACTATTTCCACTGGTGTTTGATCCTGTACCGTTGATTGTCACACTGCCCGTTCCACTCGCTGAGATTGACCCTCCTGTATTGATATATACACCATCATTAGCTGAACTTGATGAGGAACCGCCTCCCAGCCCAGTTACAACGACAGCCCCACCCGAAGAAGTGATTTGAGCATTTGCATTGCTTACAATTACCCCAAAGTTAGAACCACCTGCACCTGTTCCGCCTGTGCCATTTACAGTAACAGTCCCCGCACCTCCTGCTGTTATTTTTGCTGTATTCTGCGTTAAAACACCATGGTTAGTGCCCGAGTTACCAGAACCCCCACCCTGCCCAGTAACGCTCACATTACCACCATTTGAGGTGATTTGGGTACCAGAACCATCAAGATAAACACCAAAATTGTTGCTTCCCGTAGTAGCTCCTCCTGTACCTTGAACGGTTACTGTGCCACTGCCGCCTGCGGTAATTGTACCCCCACTATCTTGAGAAACCCCTTGGTTATTTGCACTTGCACCACTACCCCCACCCTGTCCAATAACACTTACATTACCACCAGCAGAACTTATCAATGTACTTGAGCCCGCCACAGAAACCCCAATGTTGGTACTCCCACTTCCTGCCCCAGCCGTTCCATTTACAGTTACGTTTCCGTTGCCACCTGCCGAAATTATCCCACCCGAACTTACTAATACACCACGGCTAGCTCCGCTACTTCCTACACTTCCTCCCAAGCCTACGACTGAAATATGTGCTCCTTGAGAGGTAATATGTGCATTAGGCCCAGTTATATTCACGCCAGTATTGAACGTAGCCGTTGAAGCGCCCATTGAGCCTTCAATAATGACCGTACCACTGGTACCGCCACTAATCAAGCCATCATTTTGTAAACTCACTCCATTTTGAGGACTTAGAGCATAGTCACCGCTTTTACCTTTGATACTCAATATGCCTGTTCCGTTGACCCGTAGTGTAGAGCCAACTATAAATACCCCAGAAAAATTGCCCGTACTAGCCGTAGCTTGCTGGTTGGCTTCTATCATCAGGTTACCATTGCTGGTTTCGAGCGACGAGCCAGTGAAAAAGTTCACATTTTTACTCACCTTGATGGTAGCCGAACCCGTACCCGACAAAATAAAGTTGGTATTGGAAGTGAACTGTACTACATCTGTTCCTGGTGTAACATCATCATTTTGAAAATCCAAATCAAGGTTTGCATTGGTGGCAAAGGTAATATCGCCGTTAAAATTCACTTGATCATCCCCAACGCCACCATTAATAGTCAAACTAGGCAAAATGGTGCTAAATGCTCCCACTGTGAGAATGTCATTACCCGTAGCGGTATTGATCGTAATCGAATTAGCGCCTGCAATAGCGACATCGGCTGGGAAATTCAGAATAGGCCCTCCATTTAACGCATACGTACGCCCCAGTACACTAAAACGAATATTACCGCTCACTTCTGAGATGCTCAATGTTTCGCCATTACCAGAAATGTCTGTTATAATAATATCTCCACCTGTCGTAGAAATGGCATAATCAGCCGACTGTACCGTCAAGGTAAACGAGGCGTTGGTCGTTGCATTGCAATTATCAGTCGCTCGAACGGTGACTGTATAGGTACCTGCGGGTACGTTGTTGGGTACGGTCACTACACCTGTCACGTTGTCCACCGTCAAGGTAGCGGGTGCAGTTGCAGGCGAAACACTTTGCAGTACGATGGTCGAAATACTCCCGTTATCAGTTGGCCCCGTTGCAGGATTAACCGTAGTGCTAGTGCCCGTATTCAGCGTTACATTGTTATAGGTTAGGATAGGTGCTGAGTTCGTAGTGACATTGATGGCCACGGTAGCCGAAACGCTCTGACTTTGATTATTCGTGATTTTAACCGTAAAAAGCGCATTGGTAGCGGTACACAAAGCATTGATAGTAGCCGTTACACCTCCATCAGCACCTACCACCACGTTACTAAGCGTCACGCCATTTAACGTAGCCGATGCCCCAAAGTTTGTACCGTCGCTACTCACTGCCGTAGTAAGGGTGTTGGCCGCTTGTGTAGTGCCCGACGACGCACTTCCAATGGCAGTGCCTGTAGTGCTTACTCCTTGAATAATGCTTGCCGCTATCGTACTTAGGGTTGGTTGGTTATTTTCAGGGTAAAATTTAATTTCACCTACTTGAGTACTAATCGTTGCTCCCGCGTTCTTGATGGTTGGAAAAACCAACATAAACGAAGTGTAAGGCGTGGTATTTGTAAAGCTCACCAACTGCGAATTTGCATCATCTAAAATACTCGTATTTCGCCCAAAGGGCAATGAAAGAGCGTTCGAAGCAATAAGAGTAAACTGAGTGGCATCAAATGGCCCATTTCCTGAAATCGTCGCGTTGGTACCATAAAGAGCATAGCTTGCTGGGTCGCGGTCAGGCGTGTCATTGGCAGTATAAATTCTAAAAGAACTAACCACTCGCCCCGATTGGCTACAACTTGCTGGGGTAAAAACATACCCTGCATTGGCTGTTACCCGAATGAGAGATTTGGCAAATGTTCCGTCAAAAACATTGCTAGGTGGTTCTGTCGATGGCCATGTGTTTGAGCCACTTGTGTTAGCCGTACCCACTTGAAATTGATTTCCGTTCAACTGCCCTCCCCAATACGGCATGGCATTAGTCATTGTAGTAGTACCCGCAAGGGTCAAAGTAGCGGCATTTGACGTAATCATAGAACAAGCCGCCGTACTTACCACCACATCATAACTTCCTTCATTGGCCGCAGAAAAGGAAGAGATAGTGAGTGTACTATTCGTTTCCCCGTCGATATTTACCCCACCTTTACGCCATTGATAACTAGCCCCCGTTGAGTTGTCGAGCGCCACGGTCAACGTCGCCGTTGAACCTCCACAAATTACCTGATTCTGGGGATGTGTGGTAATGGTTGGACAAAAGACCACCACTGAATAAGCCTGATCGGTAATGCAACCAAGGTTATCAGAAATTTGAATCGTAAAATTGTAGGTAGCGTTTACGGTAGGAGTACCCGACAAGACGCCTGTTGGCGATAGTGTTAAACCAGTCGGCAACGTGCCTGAAATTAAGTTATAGAAGTAAGGTGCAGTTCCACCACTTCCGCTAAATGTTAAACTATAAGGGGCGCCAGAACCAACGATTGGGAGAGTATTTGGCGAAATAGCAACAGTACCCGAACAAATCTGCGCTTCCACCGCCCCAATATCACTCCCGTCACCTCCTGCTGCCGAACTAATACCCGACTGATCCACAGGACGGGTAAGGTTCCGTTGATCTACACTAACCGCCGCACTTCCTTTATCGATCGCTGGACTGCCTGCCAAGAGCCTGTGTGATGGCATGGTTCCTCCTCCAAAATAACCTAATGCACTTATGGCCGTAGAGAACACATTGTTAGAAGCAATACTTTGGTCTTGCGAACCACCCGTAGGCGCGCCCGAGCTACTACCAAAAAGATTGTAACCGTTTGTGGTAATAGCGGCACTATTATTATCGAAATCAGCGTAGGCACTTTGCTGCGCACTGTTGGCAGCCACAATAGAATTTTTTAACGTTATCGTGCCCGACTCGTTATAAACCCCACCGCCTCGGCTGCTACCAGCACCTCCGTTGCTTGGTCCATTGGAAGAAGTTCCCCCCGCACCTCCCGTTGCGGTGTTGTTGACAATGGTCGCGTTTCCGATGGTCGTACTACCACCATTTTGGAAGATAGCTCCACCAGCGCCGCCACCGCCGCCGCCCGCACCATTGCGAGATACCGACGAACTTCCCGCACCACCACTACCTCCTAAGAAACCTCCAGCTCCACCTCCAGTTCCGCCTCCCGCCGCTTGGCCACCACCGCCACCGCCACCGAAGCGTCCACCAGCGGCTCCATTATAGCCGTTTCCACCGCCGCCACCGCCACCGCCAAAGTTACCCGCAGTAGGGAGTGACGGAGCGAGGGGCGAGCCACCTACGCCACCGTTGCCACCACCGCTTCCACCAGTTCCGATGCAACATCCACTGCCACCAATACCTCCAGCACCACCTACTGCTTGATTACCAGAAAAGGTGGTATTGGTGATACTTACGGTTCCACCGTTATTTAATATCCCTCCACCAAGGCCACCGCCACCACCGCCACTACCAGAAGCGCCAACCCCTGCTTGTCCCGTAGCGATATTGTTGACTACAGCACAACGGTTTAGGGTAAGCAAGCCCGTGCTTGCATTGAATACCCCTGCTCCCCCACCTGTCAGCGGTCTTGCTCCTGTAGTTGTGTTTCCACTGATTACACAATCAGTTAGGGTAAGATTAGCTGCGTTATAAACACCTCCACCTTCTACACCGCTACCGTTACTAATCGTCAGTTTGTTGAAGGCCACCACTCCGCTATTTACTTTAAAAATAGGGAAAGCTGTTCCTCCACTCCGATTAATGGTAATACCACTCGTTCCTCCATTGATAGTCAAAGGCAATGTAATGTCTGGCAAGGCGGTTGCGATATTAATCGTACCTGTGACGCTAAAATTGATGGTACTGGTACAAGCTCCAGAAGCCATGATTTCTTGCATAGCGGCCCGAAGCGTACATGCGCCACCTGCCGTAGCACAATTGTTATCCCCAGGATTAGCATCGGCCCCATCCCCCAAATCGTTCACCGTGAAAGTACGAGAGTTGGAACACCCATTAATCGTTAGGGTATATGCTTGGCTTCCCGAACAGCCTAAGCCATAAACAGCTGTCACAGTAAAATTTGACGTACCCGCCCCAGTAGGCGAACCACTCCAAGTTCCATCACTTAGCAAAGTAAGTCCCGCTGGTACACTACCTGATGTTACGGAGTAGGTGTAGGGAGCCGTCCCTCCTGTCGCAGTTATGTTTTGGGTATAATTGACGCCAGCCGTTCCACTTGGCAACGAAGATGGACTGAGCGTAACAGTATTACACGTAGGAATTGCCTCATACGCCCCAATATCGCTGTTATCTCCCCCACTCGCCGCCGCAATGCTAGAAATATCGTACGCACGAACTTGACCACGTTGATCGGTAGTAAGGCCTGCTACTGATGCTCCTTTGTCAAGGGCTGGGCTGTTGGCTAACAACGCATGGGTTTGGGTAGTACCACCGTTGTCGCCCAAGACATCAAGATAAATATTCGCAATCCCAACTTGGTTATTGTTTGTTCCGTTGGTCAATCCTCCTACACCTCCTACACCAATTAGATTGTAAGAGCTAGAGGCGCTAACCGAACCCGAAATATTCTCATTGCTCGTATTGGTGGCAACATTTCCCGCAATTATTGAGTTTTTGAGCACATGGGTTGAACCCGACAAATTCATTGCCCCTCCGTCGGTAGCGGTATTATTGGTGACGGTACAATTGGTCAAGTTTAATGTCCCTGACCCAATCAAAAAACCTCCCCCCGTACTACTTGCCGTATTCCCACTAACGGTACAATTGACAAGAGTCGTTGTGGTTCCGTACATCGCAAAACCAGCCCCTGCTCCCGACGAACTATTACCGTTAATCGTACAGCCAGTCATGGTGAGCACGCCATCGTTTTGGATGCCTCCTCCTTGGGGAGCGCTACTACTTTTTACCGTACAATTGGTCATAGTCAGCGTACCATAGTTTTGAATAGCTCCAGCCTGACCCGAATTATAACCGTTTGTGACCGTCAAGGCCGAAATAGCAACTGTTTTACCTGTATTAATGGTAAAAGGACGGTATAGATTTGCCCCACTGACTGACAAACTGTTTGCCCCAGCCCCTGTAATGCTCAGGTTATGGTCGATAGCAGGCAGTGCACTGGTCAGTGTTATAGTTCCCGTGGAAGTGATACTTATGGCGATAGTAGCGCAAGAAGTCAGCGCATTGGCTTCTTGAATAGCAGCGCGTAGCGTACAAGTCCCCCCAGAAGTGGCACAGATGCCGTCGCCTGGGGTGGCATCGCTTCCATCGCCTACATCATTGACAGTAAGGGAAGAAATACAGTTAGACTCCAACGCTCCAATATCTACCGTCCCCCCTTTGGTGCGCGCAAACCCCGCCCCTCTTTGGTCAGTTGTCAAGGCTGCATTTCCGTTGGTTACATCCACCGCCAAGGTGTTACTGCCCGCATTCATCGCAGGGCTATTAGCCAAAAGCGCATGGGTTAGCGTAGTTCCACCGTTGTTAGCCAAAGCTGCCAAACCTGGTGAGGCATTAACGATGTCAGTTCCGACCAAACTAGAACCAATACCGCTGCTACTACCGAAGAGGTTATATCCTTTAGAGTTGATGTCGCCAGAATAATCTGGTGCGGAAGAAGTCGCTGTATTGCCTGCGATAATTGAATTTCCAATATCCGCAAGCCCCTGTACGGTCGTCATCGCCATCCCCCCACCTACTGAGGCCGTATTATTCGTAACAGTACAGTTTCGTAAAATGGTCGGATTACCAACTTCAGTATCTTGTATGCCTCCACCGTTTCCTCCTGCGGTATTTCCCGAAATGGTACTGTTAATCAGCGTAAGAACTCCCCCGCTGATGTTAGTAATCCCACCGCCATTACCCCCCGCTGCCGTATTACCCGACAAGGTTGAACTTACGATTCCAAGGCTACCCTGATTTTGATAAATCCCTCCCCCAGCCAAACCAGCACTATTGCTTGACAAGCTGCAATCGCTGAGACTTAGTGAACCAGTACCTGTTTTATAAATCGCCCCACCATTGTTTTCAGATGTACCACTTAATACTTGATTCAAAGTAAAAATAACATCACTGATTGTTCCCACCGCCCCTGAATTGGCATTATAGTAAACCCCTCCCCCTCGGGCAGTGGTAGAAGTAGATTGGGCTAGATTAGCAGTAATAGTAGTATTGGTGATACTCATTGAACCACTGGTATTCGTCGAATAAGAGATAGCTCCGCCTTGCGCATTACCTGCCGTACCCGCGCGGTTGTTGCTAAATGTCGAGCCACTGATAGTAAGCGAAGCGGTGGTCCCTGCCTGAGAAATAGCCCCCCCATTTAAGCCAGAGGAGTTATTTTGCAGGGTTGAGTTGGTAATGGTGATGGAATGAACGGTTCCTGCGGTTCCGATAGCACCGCCATTATTAGTAGTTGTACAGTTTTGCAGAACGCCGTTTTGAAAAGTAAATGCGCTAGTTGTCCCTACTAAGACCCCACCCCCAGCTGCACTACTGCCATTCCCATCTTGCAGTGTCAATCCATCTAGTGTTAGATTTCCGCTTGCAGTGGATACGTTAAAAATACGCGATTGATTGTTTCCACTAACAACGGCCGTTACTCCCGAGCCTTCTTGAATAGTCATAGTACTGGTGACTGAAAGCTCGGTTCCTGATAATGTATATGTGCCCGTCGCATTCAACACAATTACGTCGGCCCCCGAGCCTGCTGGGCAGTCGGCATTGATGGCGGCATCGTTGTTGGCATTGGCAATCGCTTCTCGTAGTGAGCATGCGCCATTGACGCTCACTTGGTCTGCCAATGTGGTTACTGTAATTGTACTGAGCGGTTTAAGCGCCCTAGTGTTTGGGCGCGTCATCGTTGCTTGATGCGCGTGTGTCCCCGCTTCAAATGGGTTGACTGCCAGCAAAACTGGCTGACTCATTCTTGCTTTTTTGGTATATTGAAACGCTGACTGCGACTGTTGAAAAACTGAACTTGAAGCATGCGATTTCAGGTTACCAAAGAAAGAATTTTGTCCCAAAACGGGCTGTACACACCAAAGGAAGGCTAGTAGGTAAAAGAGTTTTTTCATGAGTAGAGTGAGTTGAATAAGTCAAAGACAAATGTGTGCTTTTCAGGCCATCTGGCGTTAGCACAAACGGCGCATTCTTTAACACATTCGGCGCAGGACACAAAAAAAACCTCAAAATGAGGCTTTTTAAGGGCTTTTTTATTAAATGCTTACACTATTGGGATGTTAGCTTACCGACGCAACGATGCAGTCGATGTTGGCTTTAGCGATGTACGGAAAGTCTGAACGACCCGTTCCTAGGCCATAGGTTTGGGTATTAATAGCATCATAAATGCCTTGCGAAATATCGCCCGAGGCAATTGGCCCCGTGTTGATGTTGGGTGCAGTACCGTCGGTAAATTCTACCAAGGCTTGGGCAAAACAAATTTTAGGCGCATTGTTATCCAGCATAAACCCTACCATGATAATCAAGTGATCATCTTGCTCCGAACGTACACAATCTATTTTACACGAAACCATTAATCCCAAATTTAGGGAAGTAATCGGAACGTTTGTTTGCGAAGACTCTTGGTTCCAAGTTCGGTAAGATTGCGTGTTGTACGTATATTGTAGGACTTCATTGTTACGGCCTGTGTATCCTTGCCATGGCATCCAAGGGCCTTGTACGACTAAATCGGTTGAATTATAAGCCGCCAAAGCATTTGCAAAAGTGGTATTATTGAATTTCATTGTTTTAAAATTAAGGGGATGAAAGATAAATTGGAGGTATTAATCCACCGTTCCTGCATCCACGGAGCAGGTCAGGCGGTTTATGGTGTGAATAATGACGGGCAGGAAGTAGAACACCCCGCCGTTGTCGGTGTACTTGTAAATTTGCGCACAAGCAAAATTAAAAATCTTACAACTGACACTAAACACATCATTAAATACATCGGCCACTTCCGTCGAAACACCATCGGTGACTACGTCCAAAAGATCCCCCGTTAACGATGCAATATCTTCGATGGCATCAACGGCATTGCTGGTTATGTTAAAAGCCCCTCCTTCCGACCAATTGAAGTTTTGAATGTCGGTTAAGTTTCCATTGTTGTCAAAAACGGCATAAAATTCGGCATGGTCGTCGGTAGCGGCGGAGTTTTCGTGGTCTAAATGCACATAATAGCAAGTAGAACTTATATCTCTCCACGAAAACGTAGGCATATAAATCCGATACACCGAGTCTTCGATGTTATAGGCAATGGCCGCCCCCGCTAGTTTGTCGTCTTCGTACGAATCAGGAAATAACTTACTAAAAGTGGCTTCGTTGATGTAGGGCATGGGTGGGTTGAAGTCCCAAAAACCTGGCTTTGAATCGTACATCAGAAAACTTTGGATTTGTTTTTTCCAATCGCCACTATCGCCACGCGGATAATCTTCTAAATTATCATAGTTTGACCCATTTGGAATCAGTAGAAAATTTCCTTGGTAATTTTCTTGGTCAAACACAATCACCCATCCGTTACTATCGGTCTGCACCGATTGAATGTCGTTTTTGAGGTCGTCTTTGTTATCCGCTTTATAGTATTGCGTCCCCAAATCAGATTGTCCCTGAACTCCATTATAGGCTTTGCCATTACCGGTATAACTCGTACCCGAAAAAAAAGATACACTACACATGATGTTTTTTGTTTAAAGAGTTTTTGTTGTTAACGTGAGAAGTAAAATAGGGTTTTTACCCAAGAGGGGGAGAATGATTAATGTGCATAAACGTTGAGTTTTAATGAAAAACGAGGTTGTTTTCCTCTACAAAATTGAGTCATTTAGCGGGGCAAGCGTTAACACAAACGGCGCATTTTTTAACACATTTGACCCAAAATGGCATAAAAAAAGCCCTCATGCGAAGATGAAGGCTCAGTTACAGCTTGTTTTTAACTTATGAATACTCTGATGGTAGCGTACCAAATTTTTCCTGAAAGCTTTTGGAGAAATACGAAAGGTGCTCAAATCCAACTTGATAGGCAATATCCGAAACCGTACCTGCTTTGGCGCGGAGCAAATCGGCGGCGCGTTCTAATCGAAATGCTCGAATGAGCTCGTTGCTGGAACAATCACACAACGCATTTAATTTCCGATTCAGCTGCGATTTACTCATGTTCATCGCCGTCGAAAATTCAATCACACCAAACGCACTGTTTGAAAGATTTGCGTCCAGCACCGCCTTTACTTTTTGCAAAAATAATTCGTCCACCGTGCTTGTTTTTACTTCGGTGGGTTTCAGCTTGATCGGTTTTGCTTCGAGGGTTTTACTGCTGAAATAGTGGCGTAGTTTTTCCTGCTTTTGGAGCAAGTTTTTCACCCGACTCTGGAGTTCGGTTTGGTGAAAAGGTTTGGTCAAATACTCATCAGCGCCCAATTCAAAGCCTTCGATGCGGTCTTCGAGCGTGGCTTTGGCCGTCAGCATCACCACGGGAATGTGGCTACTACGTTCGTCTGACTTGAGGTGGCGACAAAACTCAAATCCATCCATGCGAGGCATCATCAAATCACAAATAACGATATTGGGCGAGGTCTGAATCGCTAAATCAAGTCCTTCTCGCCCGTCGGCTGCCTCTAATATTTGGTACTCTTTTTCAAAAATACTGCGTACATACGCCCGAATATCGGCATTGTCATCAATAATGAGCAACACTTCTCCCTCTTCCTCGACAGCCAACTGGTTGCGTTTTTTATCGACCGACGCCCCTTCCACTAATGGCAACAAGCTGCTGTAATCCAGCGCATTTGCTTGTGATTTTTGCTGGCTTTCGCTCGGATGTTCGGTTAAATAGTCTTTCCAAGTTGTTTCATCGATGGGCAATCGTACCCGAAACGTTGTTCCTACATTTTCCGTGCTCTCAACCACGATGGTTCCTTTCAATACATCAACCAACTCCTTGACCAACGCCAGCCCTATGCCCGTTCCCTCGTAGCCCCGTTTTCGGTCGGCTTCGACTTGGTAAAAACGGTTGAAAATCTTATCGAGCTGTGCGGGTTTTATCCCAATTCCTGTATCCGAAACAGTAATAATAACTTCCCTACCACCAGCAAGGGAAATGTACTGTATATCGACCGTCACTTTCCCGCCAGCTTCCGTAAATTTCAACGCATTAGAAAGCAAATTGGTCACGATTTTTTCTACTTTGTCCTCATCCACAAATCCATGTACTTCATTCTGATTTTGAGACACGTCCAAACGCACCCGACGACTTTCGGCCAAAGAAACAAATGAACCCGTCAACGTTCGGAAATAACGCACCAATTCGGTCGAAGTAATTTCAGGTTTCATTTGTCCCGCTTCTAACTTGCTGATGTCCAACAATTGATTAATCAAAGTCAGCAAGCGACTGGCGTTCCGCTGAATGACGGGAAAGCGACTATCCGCCTCGTATTCCTGAATAATTTGCTCCATTGGCCCCAAAATCAAAGTCAACGGCGTACGAAACTCGTGCGAAATATTGGCAAAAAAGTTGGTTTTGATCCCGTCCAATTCCGCCAAACGTTCGGCTTCTTTGTTCTTATAAAGGAGTTGTTCTTGCAAACGCACTCGGTTCAACTGCGCCAAATAAAGCCGATACACAATCAAGGAAAGCACCACAATATACCCCAAATAGGCCCACCAAGTCCGATAAAGTGGAGGATTTACGGTAATTTTCAGCTCCACTGGCGTGCTCCACTGACTACCATCCGCCGAGCCAGTCAGCTGGAACGTATAGCTTCCAGAAGGCAATTGCGAATACGTCACCGAATGGGTTGTCCCTGCCTCAATACGCTTTTTGTCAATACCCAACAGTTGGTAACGAAAACGATTTTTAGGGGCATTTTCTAAATCAATCAACGAAAAACTGAGCGTCACTTGGTTTTGATCATGCGCCAATTGAATAGACGAAGTTTGCTCTATACTTTGGGCTAAAATCTCGGTTTCGTCGCCTGGCATCACTTCTTGGTTGTTGATTTTCAACTGATTGATTTTCGGCAGTTGGCTCGCTTTCGTACGTTGTAAAGCCGCTGGCGAAAATACCGTCAAGCCGTTTACTCCCCCAAAAGCCAGTTCTCCTCGGTTTGTTTCAAAACACGAACCTACCAAAAACTCATCGGCTTGAAGCCCATCTTTGGCGGTAAAATTGGCACTAACAAACGTTCTTGGATTAAACTGTACCAAGCCATGATAGGTACTCAACCACAGGTTTTTGTTGTCATCGGGCAACATTCCAACGATATAATCATCGGGCAAGCCGTCATTGACGGTAAAATGCTCAAAAGTACCTCTTGTTTTATTCATTCGATTGAGGCCGCCACCGAGCGTTCCCACCCACAAACAGGTAGTAGGCTCGTAAGGGTCGTCCAGCATCATTGATACTTGGTTTTCAGAAAGGGTAGTCGCGTATTTTGGGTGGTGCCTAAAAAGACGAAATTGGTAACCGCCTTTGGAATGAGAAATTGCTTGAAGCAGTCCGTTTTGCGTACCCAACCACCACGTTCCTTGTCCATCACAGTAAGCAGAAGACACCTTTATGTTGGAAGGAACAATTTTTTCGTAGGAGTAATATCCCAATCGTTTTTGAAGCGTATCAAATTTAATAATTGAAGAACCTAGGCCCACAATGAGCAAGTTTCCTTGTTTGTCTTTGTACATTCGACCCAAATTCTCCCCCACACTTTGGATTTTTAAGTCGTATTGTTCGGTCATTTGTAAATCATTGCGAAGGTGTCTGAGGGTCATTCGCGAAAAGCTGACAGCATCATTTTGAAGTTGCCAAAACCCACCTTTTCCATCTTCGACCATAGCATGAACGTCTCTAAAAGTAGGTAATGGCGAAAGACTTTGTGTTTCTGTATTTGTGGTAAAATAAAATGCTTTAAAATTATTAATGACCCATCTGCCACGAGTATCCTCCAAACCTGACCAAATGCTCCTTCCCTTAAAATAATGCTTAAACTGCTGAGGTTCATTGGTTTCTTTCAAAATTCCATAGCCACCCGTACTCACCCAGCAGTTTCCGTGGGTATCAGATTTTAGCCCTCCAAAAAGAACAAAGTTATCCGATTGATAAACAGGCGATGTCGTCAAAATATCAGAGGTGAGTCGGGTATAATGCGATTTATAAAGTCGTTTGTTACATAAAATAAGTACTGTCCCGAAGTCATCAATTCTGATTTGGCTTGGGTTTTCGTCGGGGTTGCTTACGGCAAAAAGCACTTCCGTCTTATTGTTTTTATAAGCCAATACCAGATTAGGCTGAGTAAGGATAAGCGCGCCATCGGGAGCTTCGTACATATTTAAGAAACGCCCAGTACCAGCAGGTTCTATTTTGATGGGAATGTATTGATGATTGAGGTAGTCGATACGGCCAAAACCCGCTTGGGTCCCCACCACTAGCTGTTTGTTTTTTAGAAGTTTAATAAAATTTACTCGCATGGTTGAGGCGAGGTTCGTCTTCAAAAAAGTGACCTCAACACGGTCGGTAAAATCTTCCTTATCGGGATAACCGCCTTTTTTCAAATCATCGGGGAGCCTGATTTTATAAATTCCACCCGTCAATGTTCCTACCCATAAATCGCCTCGGCCGTCTTCGGATATACAATAAATATGCTGACTGGTCGCAGCGCGTGTATTTTTTTTATCGGTCAAAAAACAATGGTAAAACCGTTGCGTTTTGACATCAAACAAATTTAGTTCTCCGCTTTCCGTACCAATCCACAGGCGGTGGTGTTTGTCTTCGTAGAGCGCCGTCGTTTGGTTGGAAGTAATGGTATAAGAAGGAGTGGTATGGGTGGTAAATACCTTAAAACTATACCCATCGTAGCGGTTTAGACCCGCTTTGGTCGCCATCCAAACGTATCCTTCTCGGTCCTGAAGTAGGTCAAAGACCGTTCCATGAGAAAGTCCATCGGCCGTTGTAATGGAACGCCATTGGCTTTGTTGAGCAAAAAGTAGGGTTGAGCAAAAGTAAAAAATCCAAAAAAAACGCATTTCCAAAGGATATTTATCCTCAAATTAAGCGTTTTTTTTGGATATAACAGTCCCGTAGTATCTACAAAACAAACAAGCAGCTCAGCCCCCAAGCAAATCAGGATATTTTTTACGAATCCTATACCGTGCTTTTTTTACCGATTCGGCCGAAATACCAAGCATATTCCCCTTTACTTTATCGGTCAAATGTAACATCTCCAATGCAGCGAGACGTATTTCTGAGAGCTTTAAATCGGGATATTTTTGTTGGAGACGTTCAAAAAAATCAGGAAACGATTCCTCAAAGAGATTTTTAAAGGCCATCCAATCTTTTTCGGTCAACAACATACTTTTTTGTAAATTTTTCCAGGTCAGTTCCGTTCCAATCAACTCATCAGCATCTTCTTCCACGGTGATTTTGCCCCTAATTTGTTCAAGTAACTCGTTCTTTTCCTTCATATTGAGGACATAACGGGTCAATAATTCATTCGCCCTCAAAAGTTTTTCTTCTGCTTGCTCGCGTTTATAATTTTCTAATCTGATGGTACGTCTTCTTCGCTCGTTGAGCCACATAACCACCAGCCCAAAAAGAAAAAATAAAACTACCACGATGATATTTCGCAAATTACGCTCATAACTGGCCGCCGTTTCGATTTCGTTTTTTTCATTTATAAATCTTTCTGCTTCCAGCTGACTTTCAAATACTTTTATCTTGATTATATCCGTCTCTACTTTAATAGAATCAGAAATTGCGAGCAATGAATCTTTGTAGGTAGAGGCAAGTTTATGATTTTTAATTTTATCATAATACAGGCTCAAAGTCATGTATAACAAACGATTGTAGTTACGCCCCCAATAGCGATCTTTGGTTCGGTAAGTTGGCAAGTATTTTTTAGCTTGCTCAAGCGAATCGAGCTTAATCAAACAACATGCGATATACAATCGGCATTCGGCCGCATTTAATGGCCACTCTTTTTCAGTAGTTTTTAAATCAAATTGTATCAATGGTATCGCCTTCTTGTAGTCATTTTTAAACCAGTAATTGATGCCTAAGTTTCCAACTGCTAAGCTTTCGAGGGCTTTATCTTTTGTTTTTTTTGCCAAAGAAATTGCTTTTTTGAACTCATTTTCCGCTTTATCGTATTCTTTCATTCGGAGATAACACATTCCCATATTATCATAATAATCCGCAGGGTTATAGAGCAAATTATACTTATCTTCTAATGATAACTGACAATATTCGAGGGCTTTTTGATAATCCTGAAAATAATAATATAAATTGAAAAATCCATTGTAGTAAAAACTTGAATGTGGCAATGAAGTATAACCTATTTTTTCCAACGACATTTTAGAATCGTACAAAAATGGAAGGCTTTTCTTTATGTCTCCTTTATAAAAAAAATACATTCCAAGGGTAAAATAATAAAACGGTCTAAGTTCTTTATTACTTGCCTTTAAAACATACCTCTCTCCCTCTTTGTAATATTTTTCTTTTTCATTCGGTTCATCTGTCAAAAGATATAAAAAGGCAAGCCTTGCCGATTCGGCATATTCGAGCAAGCGAGTGTCATTGAGTTTATCAGCGATTTGAACCAGCGAATCTATCCGTTTAAAATCCTCTTTTACTTTTTTCCAATCATGGTACATCGAAAAAAAATAATTGAGGCGATTTTGAGCGGGTTGCTGTTCAATATCTTTTACATACAAGGTATCATATTTTTTGGCCATCGAAGGAAAAGAGCCAAGGAGGCTTCCAACAAGGATGGCAAATACAACCACCCAATTTGGATAAGTGGCTCTTTCTGACAATTTTATCATAGCGATATTCAAATTGAGGATTTAACGGAAAATGGCAAAGCCGTTCGACTTGATTAGCCAACTACCGCAAAACAAAACCTTCGTTTCTAAATATGCTATTTAGGGGGGTGGACAATGGGGTGGACAATTTACAAAAATCGTAATATTAGCTCAAAACGTCTTGAGGAGTAGCCGAGCCTTCTATCAAAGTAGGGTATTTTTTACGTAGTCGATACCGCGTTTTCTTTACCGAATCAGCCGAAATACCCAGCATATTTCCTTTGATTTTGTCTGTCAGGTTTAACTTTTCCAACGCGGCAAGTCGGACTTCGCCAGCGGTCAAATCGGGGTATTTTCGGTCTAAGTTTTTAAAAAAATGGGGAAAAACCTGCTCAAAAATCTCTTTAAAATCTATCCAATCCTTCTCCGTCAATAAGACTGACTGTTGAAGGCTCCGCAAGGTTGCTTCAATACCGTTTGGTTCCTCTTCGAGTAGATTTTCTTTATCTCTGATTTGGGACGTTATTTTATCAATAAGTTCATTTTTTTCTCTAATATTTATGATGTATTGGTTTAATTGTTGATTTGTTTGAGCTAGTTTTTCTTCCGCCTGTTGACGTTTTAATTTTTCCAATCGCTGCGTTTGTTTTCTTCGCTCATTTAGCCATACAATACCAATTCCAAAGACTACAAATAGTCCAAATATAATCACATTCCGAAGCATTTTTTCGTATTTGGCGTTTGCTTCAAGTTCTTTTTTTTCATTCAAAAACTTTTCCGCTTCTAATCTGCTTTCGAAGGCCGCAATTTTAGTAATATCCGTTGCTATTTTAATCGAATCATTAAGCGCCAAAAGAGAATCTTTATAGACAGAGGCGAGTTTATGTTTGTTTATTTTATCATAATAAAGACTATAAGTCATGTACCTCAGGCGATTATATCCCCTACTCCAAAAATGTTCGTGCGTTCTGTAAGAAGGAAAATAAGTACTCGCTTTCTCCACCGAATCTAGTTTAAGTAAACTATACGCAATATAGAGGCGACCATTGGCCACGTTTAAGGGGAGAGATTTTTCGTTTACTTTTAAGTCGTAATACAGCGGCGGAAGCGACTTTTTATATTCGCCTTTAAGCCAGTAAGTTAGCCCAAGGTTTCCCGTAGCGACTCCCTCGATGGCAATATCTTTTGATTTTTTAGCAAACGCAATAGATTTTTTAAATTCGACTTCGGCTTTATCATATTCTTTCAAACGCACATAACAAAGTCCTATATTATCATGGTAGTCGGCAGGAAAATATAAGATATTGTGGGGATTTTTTAGCCCCATTTCTTGGAATTGAATCGCTTTTCTATAATCTTGGAAGTAGTAATATAAACTAAAAAAACCATCGTAATAATAACTTGCGTGTCTAAAAGAAGTGTAGTTTAAATTTTCGAGTAATAGTTTTGCTTCAAAAATAAAAGGAAGGCATTTTTTTATTTTACCTTCAAAAAAATAGCGCATCCCAATGTTATAGTAACAAAATGCTTTTAGGTCGCCATTGCTTGCATTGGCAAAGAAACTATTTGCTTCCTTTAAGACCGTTTCTTTCTTTAAACTATCTGGTTCTAAAACGTATTTTAAAATATAACGGGCCGAAATCGCATATTCTTTCAGTTGGTTATCAGAGAGCTCCTTCGCAATCTGCTCCAAACTATCTATTCGTTTAAAGTCATCTTTTGATTTTTGCCAATCATAATAAGAAGTCATAAAATAATTGATGCGATTCTCGGCAGGCTGCTTGGCTAAGTTCTTTAAAGACAACGGCATATATGGTTTACCAAAAGAAGACACGCCCCACAAACACATACCGAGCGTCACCAAGTACTTCATTTTTAATTTATCACACCAATACCTTGGTAAGCTTATCATACAAACGTGAGAGTTCAGAGAGTAAAAATACAAATAATGCCCCATTTCTAAGGACATCCAACACTATACGTTAAACATTACCCTCTTCTTGTACTTGTGAAACGCTTGACACCTCCATCAAATTAGGATATTTTTTTCGAAGACGGTATCGCGTCTTTTTCACCGAATCAGCCGAAATACCGAGCATATTACCTTTGAGTCGATCCGTTAGATTAAGTTTTTCTAATGCCACTATTCGTTCTTCAGCGGCTGTTAAATCAGGATATTTTTTTGTCAAATTAGAGAAAAAAGACGGAAATACTTGTTCAAAAAGTTCTTTAAAGTCCGTCCACTGTTCATCCGTTAGGAGCACACTTTTTTGAAGACTTCTAAGCACGTTTGCAAACTCGGTCTGGTCAATCGTAGGTTTATCGTCCTCCTCAATTTGCGCAGTAATTTTTTCAATCAGCTCATTTTTTTCTTTGATATTAGACAAAAACTGCGCCAGCTGTTTGTTGGCATGGGCCAACATCTCTTCTGCTTTCCGTCGCTCTTCAACGTGTATGCGTTTTTCTTCTTTCCTACGGGTATTGAGCCAATATACAATTCCTAAAAAGATGGCAGCCAACCCACCAATCACCCAATTTCGTAAGCTACGTTCGTTGGCTACTTGCACCTGAAGCGCTTTTCGTTCGTTGATGTATTTATCAGCTTGCAAGCGGCTTTCCAAAACCACTACTTTTTTGTAATCCAATTGCAACTTTAACGTATCCTTCAATACCAGCAGTGAGTCTTTGTAACGGCTTGCCTTCCCAAAATCCCCTATTTTTGTATAATAACGTCCCTGAGTTTCAAAGCGTATTAAATCGTAGGTTGGATACGTCCAAACGGGCATTTTTATCGCAGGGGGAGCCAAAAAAGTTTTCGCTTTTTGGACCGAATCAAGCATGATAAGGGCATTGGCGATGTACATTCGGCTAATTGCAGCATTTTCAGGAATGATCTTTTCGTTGACTTTAGCTTCTTCGTACAAATACGGCAAGGCACGTTTATACTCCCCTTTTAACCGTAGCAAATTACCCAAGTTTCCTCGAACTAAGACTTCAAAATTAATATGTTTTTGCGCTTTTGCCGCCTTTATTCCATCCTTAAACGCTTTTTCCGCCTTATCATATTCTTTCAATTTAAGGTAACAAAGTCCCAAATTATTATAAATCCCCATGGGAGTAAAGACTGCATTTGGGGGTTCTTTGAGGGCATCTTCGCAGTGAAATGCCGCCATTTTATAATCCTCAAAGAAATAATAGATATTAAAAAAGCCTATGTAATAGTAAATACTGTGGGGAAATTTCCCAAAATAGGTTTCTTCCAATAGTTTTCGGGCTTTAAATAAAAGTGGAAGCCCTACAACATAATCTTTTTTCTCGAAGGCAGCCAAGCCTCGAAAAAAAAGAATGTAAGCTTTTAAATCTTCATAGGATGTTGTATTAAAAACGTCATCTATTTTTTTATTTAAAACAGATTTTTTTTTATCCAAATTTGCAGTTATTTCTTGTAGGCGAAGGCGTAATATCTGAAGGTATGCCAAGGCACGTTTGTCTTTTTCTTGACTAGCTACTTTTTGTAAACTATCCATTTGTAGTTCAAAACGACTGGCGGCATCCGTATTTTGGGCTACAAATTGATAGGAAAAATCAATCAAAAAGCGAGTGCGTTTTTGTTCGACAGAGAACTGATCTTGTCCATGCAGTGTCAAGATACTTCCCCATCCCATCCAACAAACTAAGAAAACAACCAGTACTCTAGTCAACATACGATGTATCGGTTAGGAGACATTGCTAATCTTGTCTCTCTTGGGTCAACCCAAAAATAGCACATAATTTGGGATATTTCCCACGAATCACATACCAAGAAACAAGCAATACCGCCTAAATCCCCCTTTTTTTATTGACTATCAACCCAATAACCGAAAACTAAATATCCCAAAAACTCTCCCAGTTTATTTACTATTAGTCAAAGCATTAAATCGGTTGTACTGAATAAACAAGCTAAGCCAGCACGTGTTTATTCGCGCTCATTTGTTTCTTCCACATACTCAAGAATATCGGCGGGCTGGCAGTTGAGCGCTTTACAGATGGCTTCTAAAGTACTAAAACGGATGGCTTTGGCTTTTCCTGTTTTTAAGATGGAAAGGTTAGAAAGGGTAAGGTCAACTTTCTCCGACAGCTCGTTGAGCGACATTTTTCGCTTTGCCATCATGACGTCTAAATTAACAACGATGGGCATAGGTTAGATGGTTAAGTCGTTTTCGTTTTGAAGTTCAACCCCTCTTTTAAAAATTTGTGCAATTACGTAAATCACTGCCGCCATTAAAATAAAGGCTTGACTATCTTCCCAAAACGCATTTAAGCGGTCGGTGTCGAACTGGTGATGCTCCATGTTTTTGGCAACTTGTCGAGCAATGTAGCTGATAAGGCCAATGCAGAAAGTTTGTTCACTTAGTTGCGAGATTTTTGTGGATACATAACTATTAAAAGGATTTGACAAGTCCAATTTATCCAGCAAGAGGATGACGAGGTAGAATAGTATGGCCTTTAACGTAGCAATCGTTAGCACAAAGCTATACATACCGTAAAACGCCCATTTGCTCCGCTGATACATTTCACTCAAATCCAGTTTTTGGTACAGATTGCCCACAAATTCGGGCTTGAAAATGCTAAAAAGGAAATTGACAAGCAGTCCGCCCGCTTCTATCGACAAACCGACAAAAATCACCCAAGCGATTACACGCAGAGCTTTGAAAACGAAGTTGTTTTGAGTTGACATTGTGTTGAATGTTAAATTGATGATGCAAATGTGAAAAATATTTATTGAAAAACAATAAATATACATTGTTTAAGTAAAAATATTTTTTGAGCATCAAAACTTTGACTTCGCAAATGCCTGTCGCCCCCATGCCACAAAGAGTGCCAAAAGGCCCATGAAAATATTAAAACCAATGTCTTTTGCCTCACCTCTTGTAATGTGGAAAATACTGGCCGTAATCATTAAAGCAAGTATTCCATAAGCCGCCCAGATAGTTAGTCGAGGTTGGATACGAAATAGCGCAGGGAGCAAAATTCCCACACCACCTAGTAGGTCGATAATGCCTGTGAGTGGAACAAGAGCAGGGGAATCTTTTACCCACGGAAAGGGAAGGCTGTTGGGGGTAAAGAGTTTGGTAAAACCTGCCCATACTAACGTGGCAGCTAGAAGCCCTTGGGCTATCCAAAGAATAATGTTCAGGATTTTGGAGTAGTTTGATTTTGTCATTTAATTGTTGTTGTAGCGCAAAAGTAGCCACCTTTACAACCCAAACGGTGTTACTTTCCCTTGGGATAGTGCTATCCCAAGGGAAAGTAATGTAAAAAAACGAAATCTATGTTGTCCAAAGCTGGTTGTCCAAGAACAATGCTGTCGATTCAAGATGCCCTCGAAGCGGTTGAAGGAAGATGGAAGTTACTCATTTTGTTTGTATTGGCCGAAAACCCAAAACGCTTCAAAGAAATTGCCAGAGAAGTGAAAGGGATTACGGACAAAACGCTGTCGAAAGAGTTGAAAAGCCTAGAAGCCAATCAACTTATCCGCAGAGATGCCTATGATACGTTTCCGCCAACGGTCGAATATTCCATCACGCCTCACGGTTTATCGCTAGAAAAAGTGTTGGATGAACTCCATTTCTGGGGTCTATCGCATCGAAAAAAAGTGATTGAAGAAGAGCGATAAACCGTTGTAGAACTTACTTTTGGGCGGTTAGTTTTTGCTTTTTCAGCCACTTTTCAGTCTCTCCAAAAAACTGAGTAGGTTGTTCAACCCAACTAAAGTGCCCAGCATCTTTGATGACAATCTCGTCAGACGAAGGAATTTGTTTGTGAATACGGTCGGCTTGCGAAATCTTGTCGCAAACAAAATCGTCGTCTCCCACGATTACTAGCGTGGGTACCTTTATCTTAGGTAGTTCGGGAAAAAGGTATTCCGTACCAAACATGGCAGCGTCGGTATATTCGGCAGCTTTATCGTTGATTTCGGGATTACCCAATTTCTCGAAATCGGCGATTTTATTGACATCGTGGAAATAAAAAGGCATGATGTATTGCATCAATTCGGTAGTGCCGTACCGAGTGGTATCTTTCCCCATAAAAATTTTTGAACCTTTCTCAAAAAAGGGCTGCCCTTTTCGCTTCATCACCATTTTAGTAAATTCTGCTTCATACAGGCTATCTCGGCCCGCCAAAGGACTTAGGGCAATGATTCCATTGAGTCGATTGGAATGGTGAATACCATAATTTAGTACCTGAAAGCCGCCCATCGAATGCCCCAAAATCCACACTTTGGGCTGTTTTAGATACGCCCGTAGGCTGTCCATGTCATTCATAAAGTACGCGCTTGTGTATTTGCTAACTTCGGCAGGCCCCGTTGATTTTCCACTGACTCGTGTGTCGTAATAAACAATCGTGAAATACTTTTCAAGCGGAGTCAAGGAGTTTTTTAGGTAGTTGATGGAAGGACCCCAGCCTGGCGTTGGTACAAGACAAACAGGCCCTTTACCACTCACATAATAGTGTAATTTTATTCCGTTGAGGTTGACAAAATGGTCGCCAGGAGACAAAACTTTTTGACCAATGGCAAGGGTCGAAAAACATAGGAGAAACAACGTGTGAACAAAGGCAATCTTTCGCATGTAAAATCAAAGTTGAATGGTTACGATAGTTTAGTGAAGAGATACTGAAGCAAAATTAACGCTTATCTGTTAACCGTACCAACTCATCTTTCCAAAACGGGTGTATTCATCACCCATTTTGGAAAGAACTCTCCTAAAATCACCCTTCAAAAAGTAGCAACTTGCCTTCGCCCTATTCATTTTTTACCACCTTCAACGTCGCTTGTTGTTCAAAGGTTCGCACCTGCAAAAAATACAGGCCATTGGCAAGTGAACTAACCCCAAACTCCTCGTGGTGCATATTCGTTTCTGGCACAAACTTCCGACTTAACACCTCTCGTCCCGCAGCATCTAGTAGTATCGTTTTCACCTCTTGCCCCTTGCTATCTTGCACTTGAAGGCGGAGGATATTGGTGACGGGGTTGGGAAGGACGAGAAGCCCCCTAACCCGCGATGGGGGAATTAATGCCGAATTACTTGCTCCTTGCTCACCCGCTGTTCTCGCTCCTCCTAAGCCTACGCCCTCTTTCGACTGGATGCGGAACCAGTATTCTTGGTAGGCCAACACATTCCCCTGCGGTTTGCGGGTAGAAGGATAGATACTGCCCCAACCTTTCATGTCCCAATAACGAATACCCAATTTGTACAAACCTTTGGGTAACCCTAAATCATATACGTTGGCACCCGCTCCATTGTCTTGGTAAAAACCGTAGGCTGGATGGTTCTGCGCGTACAATTCCGTCCAGCCTTCGCGGTTGGCGTACATAAAGTAGGGTGCATTGTTCTCGTGCGTGTTGAAAGAGCGAATCACGCCCATTTCGGGTGTTGCTAACATATCAAATGTTAGTGAACCATCCGTGCTCAAGCCACAGGCTTCCACGTTGATTGTCCAGTAACGAGGGGCTACTTTGTTGGCGTTTTCTACAAAATATAAAGTCGGGTTTTGCTGCGTACTTTGTTCTAATTCTGGCCCGCCGTCACGCTGGATAAACTGGCTTAACCACGCGGCGCGGTCGTTTACCTTTACTGATGATTGGCTTTCTCCCACATTAATCAATGTAACCACAAAAGCATTCCAGTAAATATCCTTTTTCAAACTCTCCGAACTCTGACAGCCACCGCCAAAAATACACTTCGCCCAGTAGGTCTGCTTCGTCACGTTGTTAAACGAGACTTCAAAACTCGGTGTCGTCACGCCCGTATTCCAGAAAGTTTGACTGCCCGAAGGACAATTCGCCGAAATTGTTACACTCGTTCCTGTGCATACAATATCTTGACTCGCCGTAATCACTGGAGCTACCTGCGTAGGCGTCAGCGTAAACGTCACCACATTGCTTCGCTCACTTACGCAGCCATTTTCAGTCTGACAACGGGCGTAATAAGACGTCGTCTGGCTTGGTACGGTTGATGGCAAATTGGGCAAAGCCACATTCGTAGTTGCATTGTACCAAACAGTTCGCAAACTTCCGCAAGATGATTGACCGCTGAAAATAGCTGTCGCATCACAACTGCTCGTTGATGATAACGACACCGTCGGAGCACTTGGAATCGTCACCAACTTTAATCGCATCACGCCCGATTCTGACTCCACACACGATGGTGTTCCGTCTGATTTACGGCAACGAACGCGGTAATTATGGAATTGATTATCCACCAAGCCAGTTGGCACACCCGATGAATATTCACCGCCATCCACTGAGTAAAGTGTCACTTCTCCCACTGCGCAATTGGCATTAAACATCAGCGGAATTGTAACCAAACTACACACTTCTTTGCTCTCGCCCACCAACACTGTCACGCCATCAACCGATAGAGACACATTTTGGGGGACAGTCGCACGGTTATTTATCGTCAACTCAATCACGCCTGAGTACGTCGAAGCACAATTCGCATCGCAGGCCGCTTGGTAGCGGTGGGGTTGGTTATTGGAGGGTTGGAAAACTGGAGCATTCGGCGACCAATCGCTCCACGCACCACTGCCCACTTGAAATCGCCAAACGGGAGCGCCTACGACGCAACCTGTTGCCACCGTAAACTGCATGTTGTTTACTGGATTGGCATCAATATCACAAAACGTCTGACTGTTGCCTTCGTTCAAAGTTTGTTGAAGTGTTGACAACGTAATTGTGGGTTTACCTTGGATTTTCACTACCACACTGCCACTTTGAACCTGGCTGCAACTGGTTGATGAACTTTCTGAAACACTCAATAATGTGTAAGTAAACTCTCCCACTGTTGTCGTCGAAACGGGAATGGTTACGCTATTGCCACTCACCGTTGTCACCGTTTGGAGCGACCCATCATTGATCTTGTAAGTAAACGTGTATGGCGCAGTTGCATTCGCACCCGTAAAGGTGATATTGGGCGATGGACTGTTTTGACATACCGTCGTTGTCCCCGAAATACTCGCCGTTGGCAAAGGGTTCACCGTCACCGTCGCGCTACCGCTTTGTGTTTGGCTACACGCTGTCGAAGAACTTTCTGATACACTTACTAGGGTATATGTAAACGTACCTGCGGTGTTTGTCGAAACGGGAACAGTGACGCTATTGCCACTCACCGTTGTCACCGTTTGCGATACGCCATCGTTGATTTTATACGTAAAGGTATAAGGTGCCGTCGTATTCGACCCTGTAAATGTAATGCTCAGCGAAGGGCTGTTTTGGCATACAGTCGTTGTCCCCGAAATCGTCGCCGTTGGTAAAGGGTTGACTGTTACCGTTGCGCTGCCCGTTTGAGTTTGACTACACGCCGTCGATGAACCGTCTTTTACGCTGACCAAACTATACTCAAACGTCCCCGCTTCATTTGTGAGTGCCTCCACACTCACACTATTGCCATTTTCGGTCGTTACCGTTTTTTCTGTTCCCTTCAAGCTATACGTAAACGTGTAGGGTGCTGTCCCGTTTGACCCCGTAAACGTAATTTGCGGTCTTGGGCTATTTTGACACACTGCTGTCGTCCCCGTAATCGTCACCGTCGGTAAAGGATTGACTAACACCGTTGCCTCGATGGATGTTCCTAGACAATTATTGGCCGTGGGGGTGATGGTAAAAGTGACCGTAGTCAGGGCGTTGGTGGTTAACGAGCCATCAATATTCCCACTGCCGTTGGAGGCAACGCCCGTTACTGTTACTGTGTTATCTCGCGTCCAGTTATAGGTAGTAGTTGCGACGTTTCCACTTAAAGCAATGGAGTTGATAGCCGCTGCTGAACAAATAGTTTGGCTGGAAGGCGTAGCTACGGCGTTGGGAATTGGATTGACAGTAATGATTTGACTACATTCGGTAAAATTACCACACGCATCTGTGGCTCGGTATGTTCTTGTCACCGTATAAGCAACAGTTGTAGAAGACCCGCTGCTGGAATCTCCTTGATGCGTGACTGTTACTGCACCAGTACAATTATCGGTAACGTTGGTAACTAATGTTATATCAGGTATCGGTATGGCTGCTGGCCCACATACGGTTATCGGAGCAGGGCAAGTCAACGTTGGCGGCGTATTGTCGATACGAGTGTTGTAAGTCGTGGTGCTATAATTATTATTGGCATCAGTCACTCCCACGGTGATGACTGCGCTGCATGTACCCGCCGTAGAGGCTGTTTTGGTCAATATTCCCACACAATTATCGGTAGCACTCGTCGCCGCCAACGCTGCGGCTTCAGCCGCCGCTACTGTGGCATAGCAACTGTTAATGCTGCCAGTGGTAATCGTTGGTGGCGTATTATCTACTTTATTCACCATAAAAGTACAAGAAGAAGGATTGCCATTGTCATCCGTGGCCGTGATTGTTACTGTCATACTTCCAACACCAGAGATGTTCGTCCCTTGTGCTGGTAACTGCGTCACACTTTTTATCCCACAATTATCCGACACAACTGCCAAGCTAGTGTAGTTAGGCAAAGTCGCTGAACAGTTCGCCCCCAGCGCCAGTGTTTGCGTAGCAGGACAAGTAATACTGGGGGAAATATTGTCCACTTTGGTAACGGAGAAGGTGCAGGAGTTGGGATTGCCATTGATATCCGTTACCGTGAGCGTTACGGTCATGGTGCCTGTACCGAAAACGCTTGTTCCCGCTACAGGCGATTGCGTTACCCCCTGTATCCCACAGTTGTCAGAGGTAGTAGCCAGACCAGTATAGTTCGGCAGAGTGGCTGAACAGTTCGCCCCCAGCGCCAGTGTTTGCGTAGCAGGACAAGTAATACTTGGAGGAGTATTGTCCACTTTGGTAACGGTGAAGGTGCAGGAGTTGGGATTGCCATTGATATCCGTTACCGTGAGCGTTACGGTCATGGTGCCTGTACCGAAAACGCTTGTTCCCGCTACAGGCGATTGCGTTACCCCCTGTATCCCACAGTTGTCAGAGGTAGTAGCCAGACCAGTATAGTTAGGCAAAGTCGCTGAACAGTTCGCCCCCAGCGCCAGTGTTTGCGTAGCAGGACAAGTAATACTGGGGGGAATATTGTCCCCCAATGTTACCGTTACACAATTACTAGCCTTTTCGCAGACAACCCCATTGAGCGTAGAAATGGCAACCCGACGAAAATACGTCGTTTGACTCAACCCCGCAGGAGGGTCGTAGGTTGCTTCAGTTGCATCCATAATTGGGCTAAAACCAGTGCTGCAATTCGTGGTACTTTTCTCCCAACGATACGTGATAGTACCCGCCCCAGTCCCATCGGTCGTGGAAGTTAACGTAGTCGGAGCTCGTCCAGTGCAAATCGTTTGAGCACCTCCAATACTACCCGCATTGACCGTATTGACATAAATCGTAATGATTTGATTCAAATCATTGTATTCGCAACCATTGGCATCAACAATACGAGAGAGGGTATAATTGGTCGTCCCAGTAAAATATGTTCCTTCCCTTTGAGTGAGAAACACATCTCCATTCCGTAAATTATTGTACACTGTCCCATTGACGGTAATACCAAAAGGGCCATTACTTGACTCGAAGTTAAAACTAAGCTGGATACTTTCTCCTGTACAAATGGTCGTTGCATTACTACGAATATTCCTTGAAGGGAGTAAATTAGCAACGTATTTCGCATAAATATCGTCATTGTTTGTAGCCGTATTGTTGTCATCGTTGGCCACATTTCCACTAAAGTTCACATCACACATCGAAACATAAGGGTCGTTTGTAGTACCAAGCGCAACCACTCCACCATTATCTTCTTTGTTAAATACAAAAAACGCCCCCCCCATAACCTTTGGCTCCGTTATTTCCCCCGATTGCTTGGTTGTTGTTAAAATTGACTTTTCTCAAATAGAGACTACCACTGGCCACAAAAATAGCTCCCCCAGCCCCCATACCACCACCGGAACGATATGTAACACCATCCCCACCACTCCCATTGCCACCACCAAAACCAGCGCTCGTAGATTCTCCCCACCCACCACCACCACCAAAACCAGCAGTAGAAGAAAACGCACCACCGCCACCACCAAAACCACCATTTCCAATACTTCCACCACCGCCACCAAAACCACCACTTGCAAAAGCACCACCACCACCACCAAAGCCACCATTTGCATTAGGACTTCCTCCACTGCCAAAAATAGAGATTCCTCCGTTTGATCCAGGAGTTGTTCCGTTCGCGTCCGTTACGCTACCACCTGCCCTATCTCCATTACCCAACACACCACCTCCGCCTCTAAAATTATTCAAAGCACCATTGCCCCCCATCCCTCCACCGCCAGCCCTAAGAAGATCGCCATTCCCTCCCTGGGCTTGGTTATTAGCCAATGTCACATTAACCAAACGTACTTGGAGGCTACCCGTTCCCCCTTCTTTGCCTTCGTGCATAAAGATGGCACCGCCTGCCCCCATCCCTCCACCGCACCCATCTCCCCCTTTGGCATAGCCATTCGCCAGGGTGAGGTCTTTAATTGTGATAGAACCATTTTGTAGCCAAAAAATACGGGAAGTTCCTCCTCCACTAATGGTAAGACCATTCACTCCCCTACCATTGATACTAACGTGGTTGGTAACCACCAAAAAAGGGCGACTGACCGTAATGGTTGATCCAAGGGGTACAGAAAAATTAATCTGGTGGGGATTCTGTGCCGTTGCGCTTGCATCGGCATTGGCATCAAGAATAGCTTGTCGCAAGGAGCCTGCCCCAGTATCATTGGTATTGCTTACGGTAAAAGTATTCGCATGGACACGACCTACTATGATAGCCCACAGTAAAAGAAGTAAGGTGGCACATTTCATGATGCGTGCATTTTGTCGAGCATTGTCAGAGAGAAGCATAGGAATAGCGGAGGTAGTTGTTCGAGTCATAGCTACAAAGTAAAAATTCATATACCAAAAACGCCATTTTAGGGGGTGGACAAAGGGGGTGGACAATTTATAATACCCTACCTATCAAATACTTATAAACCACCTTCTAGCGCTTCCAAAAATAACAGAGCGCAAAAAAAAGGGATAAACAATGGTATTAACCATCGTTTATCCCCCGTTAAAACCTATATTATGGCTTTTATTTTACTTTCAGCACCTTCAAAGTAGCGTGTTTGGTAGGGCTTGTCACCTGTAAAAAGTACATCCCCGTCGGCAACTCACTCACCTCAAATTCCTCCTGATGACTGTTCGTTTCGGGAACAAATTGGCGACTCAATACCCCACGCCCCGACGCATCGGTTAAGATAGTATGTACCTTTTCTCCTTTGCCACCTTGCACCTGCAAACGCAAAACACTTGAAACTGGATTGGGCATCACTTGCGCAAAAACATTGGGAGGTAGATGTAGATCCCTACGGGATGACAAATCTGTTGCCTCCTGCAGGCCGCTATCCGCTGTTCTCGCTGCGCCTACGCCTACTCCATCTTTCGACTGGATTCTGAACCAGTATTCTTGGTAGGCCAACACGTTCCCTTGTGGTTTGCGCGTTGAGGGATAAATACTGCCCCAACCTTTTTGATCCCAATATCTCACGCCTAGCTTATACAAACCCTTGGGTAAACCTGCATCATACGCGTTGCCACCAGCGCCGTTGTCTTGGTAAAAACCGTAGGCGGGATGATTTTGGGCGTACAATTCCGTCCAGCCTTCACGGTTGGCGTACATAAAATAGGGGGCGTTGTTTTCGTGCGTGTTGAAGGAGCGAATTACGCCCATTTCGGGTGTTGCTAACATATCAAAAGTTAATGACCCATCCGTGCTCAAGCCGCAGGCTTCCACGTTGATTGTCCAATAACGAGGGGCTACTTTATTTGCGTTTTCTACAAAATATAAAGTCGGATTTTGTTGCGTACTCTGTTCCAACTCTGGCCCACCGTCACGCTGGATAAACTGGCTCGACCACGCTGCGCG
>Ga0102832_1000249_pt1 | contig 122313 bp, 112 predicted proteins | sample EBPBio282013_DNA_FD_88942 | JGI IMG/M metagenome (GOLD analysis project Ga0102832, IMG submission 88942) | Wastewater treatment Type I Accumulibacter community from EBPR Bioreactor in Madison, WI, USA - Reactor 2_5/28/2013_ DNA (Illumina Assembly) | ecosystem: Engineered > Bioreactor > EBPR >... | reverse complement strand
CTCAAGCCCGTGGTCGAGTTCATGACCTTCAACTTCGCGATGCAGGCCATCGACCACATCATCAACTCGGCCGCGAAAACGCTCTACATGTCCGGCGGCCAGCTTGGCTGCCCCATCGTGTTCCGCGGCCCGAACGGTGCAGCGGCGCGCGTCGCGGCCCAGCACAGCCAGGATTACGCCGCCTGGTACAGCCAGATCCCCGGCCTCAAGGTGATCCAGCCGTGGTCGGCGGCGGATGCGAAGGGCCTGCTCAAGGCTGCGATCCGCGATCCGAACCCGATCATCTTCCTCGAAAACGAAATCCTCTACGGCCAGTCCTTCGACGTGCCGAAGATGGATGATTTCGTGCTGCCGATCGGCAAGGCGAAGATTGTCCGGCCGGGCCACCACGTGACGCTGGTTTCGTTCGGCATCGGCATGACCTACGCCATGAAGGCGGCGGACGCGCTGGCGGGCGAGGGGATCGAGGCCGAGGTCATCGACCTACGCACCATCCGCCCGATGGATGTCGCGACCGTGGTCCGCTCGATCCAGAAGACCAACCGCTGCGTCGCCATCGAGGAAGGCTGGCCGCAATCCGGCGTCACCGCCGAGATCGGCATGAAAATCATGGAAGAGGCCTTCGATTATCTCGATGCGCCGGTCGCCCGCGTCACCGGCAAGGACGTGCCGATGCCCTACGCCGCCAACCTCGAAAAGCTTGCGCTGCCGAATGTCGGCGAAGTCGTCGCGGCAGCCAAGGCCGTTCTGTATCGGTGATGTGAATGCCGATCACGCTCTATCCGCTGCCAAAGCAGACAGTCGGACCAGAGGAGCGCTTTGAGAAGCTTTTTCACGTCGATGTTGAAGTGGATGACGTACTTCCAGATCTGCACTGCGTTTACGTTGAAGATATGGGCGACCACTACAGTTGGCTTTTGGAAAATCGTATATCGGAACTTGGCGTAAGCATTAATGAAATTAAATCGCTATCAATGAGGTGCTTGCGCGATAAAATTGACAAATACGCTGAAATTGAAGTATTGGAACGAGGCATATACTCCGTATTTGGGCTTGAAACTATCGAAAGTAGCGTCGTTTTTGCGTCAGATATAATTAATAAATTTGGATTCAATTCAAAAAAACATTTGGTCTCGATTCCTAATCGTGAGTCTTTTTTGTTTTGCGATCAAGACGATAGCGATGCGCGCGAGCGAATGGAGAAATTGGCGATGGAAATTTACGATGAATCGAAAGCGTCAAGAAAACTTACTACTCGTCTGATCAAGATCGAGAACGACCAGTCGCTGCACTACGTGTGACCCATAACAAGAACCGAGATTGTCATCATGCCCATCAACATCCTGATGCCCGCCCTCTCGCCCACCATGGAAAAGGGCAATCTCGCCAAATGGCTGAAGAAGGAAGGCGACACGATCAAATCCGGCGACGTGATCGCCGAGATCGAGACCGACAAGGCCACCATGGAGGTCGAGGCGGTCGATGAGGGCGTGCTCGCCAAGATCGTCGTCGCCGCCGGCACGCAGGATGTGCCGGTCAACCAGCTCATCGCGCTGATCGCCGGTGAGGGCGAGGATGCCAAGGCCGTCGCCGCCGGCGGTGGTGCTGCCGCGCCTGCGCCTGTTGCCGCCCCGGCTGCTGTGGCCCCGGCTGCTGCGCCTGCCGCCGCTTCCCCGGTCGCTCAGGCTGCTCCTGCCGCGGCTGCCGCCCCCGCCGTTTCCGGCTCGCGCGTTTTCGCGTCGCCCTTGGCCAAGCGCATTGCGAAGGATGCCGGCATCGATCTCGCCGCGATCAAGGGGTCCGGCCCGCATGGCCGCGTGGTGATGGCCGATGTCGAGGCCGCCAAGGCCGGTGGCGCCAAGATCATCCCCATGCCGGGTGCCGCTGCGCCCGCCGCAGCCGCGCCGAAGGCCGCGCCGGCGCCTGCGATGGGCGACGACCAGATCAAGAAGCTCTTCGCGGAAGGCTCCTACGAGGAAATCCCGCACGACGGCATGCGCAAGACCATCGCGCGCCGGCTGCAGGAATCGAAATCGACCGTCCCGCACTTCTACCTCACGGTTGATTGCGAACTCGATGCCCTGCTGGCGCTGCGCGAGCAGATCAACAAGTCGGCCCCGGTAAAGGACGGCAAGCCCGCCTTCAAGCTCTCGGTCAACGACATGGTGATCAAGGCGATGGCGATGGCGCTCAAAGCCGTGCCGGACGCGAACGTTTCCTGGACCGAGGGCTCGATACTCAAGCACAAGCACGCCGATGTCGGCGTCGCGGTGTCGATCCCCGGCGGGCTGATCACGCCGATCATCCGCGATGCCTGCCACAAGACGCTTTCCGCCATCTCCAACGAGATGAAGGATCTCGCCGGCCGCGCCAAGGCGCGCAAGCTCAAGCCCGAGGAATATCAGGGCGGCACCACGGCGGTCTCGAACCTCGGCATGTTCGGGGTGAAGGATTTCGCCGCCGTCATCAACCCGCCGCACGCCACCATCCTCGCGGTCGGCGCGGGCGAGCAGCGCGCGGTCGTCAAGGGCGGGCAGGTGGTCGCCGCGACCGTGATGTCCGTCACGCTCTCGACCGACCATCGCGCGGTCGATGGGGCGCTCGGCGCGGAGCTGCTGCAAGCCTTCAAGGGCTACATCGAGAACCCGATGGGGATGTTGGTGTAAGCATGCAAGACTCTGAATTTAAAGATTTTGTACAGAAAAACTGGCCGACGAAAACGAACATTTTCGATGGAGGTGTTTCGGATTTTTTTAGGGCGCGCCCAAAGCTAAGTAGCGACAAGGGAACCCTTCCCTACATCTGCACAGCCGGACAATTCGACAAATTTACAAAAGTACCAGACGGTCTTTATGTAAAAATCGATATCTCAGGAATATTTTGTGATATTGTCATAATAGAGTGTTGTCAGACATTTCAAAATTTTGAGCAAAAGAGAGGAAAATACGGCCCTTCTACAAGTTCACTTCTTCTTCATGCACCAAAATCGTGGATGACTTCACAGATAGATAGCTCATTAATAAGAGCAAGTGCGATGGGATTTAACCACGAAGATTGGGACGATGATTACAAGATTGCAATTAGAAATATGAATGTACTGTACGTTATACCGAATGATTTATACGTCGACGTGCGAAAACATTGCACGCCAAATCATTTTGAATTCTTCATCAAAGACACCGATTTCAAGTCTCCAACAAACAACGCAGTAAGAACATTTCTTTCTAGACTCGATATGAGCTCTCGTTTTTTTGATTGAAACTGCCATGAAAACCGTTCTCGCATACGGCGACTCGATCACCTGGGGCACCGATCCGGCACGCACCGGGTTGCGGCATGCCTTCGCGGATCGCTGGCCGAACGTGCTGCAGGCGCGGCTCGGGGAGGGCGTGCAGGTGGTGGCAGAGGGCCTCGGCGGTCGCACCACCGCGCATGACGACTACCTCGCGGACTGCGATCGCAACGGCGCGCGCATCCTGCCGACGATCCTGCAGACGCACCGGCCGGTGCATGTTGCGATCATCATGCTCGGCACCAACGATATGAAGCCGGCGGTGGCCGGCAGCGCCTCGGCCGCGTTCCTCGGCATGAAGCGCTGCGTCGAGATCGTGCAGAAGCATTCGCCGCGCGTGCCGGGCTTCGCGGGCACGAAGGTGGTGGTGGTCTCTCCGCCGCTCATCGTACCGACGCGGGACCCGTTCTTCGCCGACATGTTCGCGGGCGGGGTCGAGAACTCGAAGAAGCTCGCGCCCTTTTACGAGGCGCTGGCAGCGGAAATGGGCTGCGCCTTCTTCGACGCGGCCAGCGTCGCGACGGCCAGCGAGATCGACGGCGTGCATCTCGATGCCGCCAACACGCGGGCCATCGGCGAGGCGCTGGTCCCTATCGTTCAGGAGCTGTTGAAGGATTAGGAGGATTGCGCCCGATCAAGGAGCGAGGGTATGGCATGGTTAGTCTGGTGTCATCAAAGCCAGGACCAAGGAGAGCCGTATGAGTCACGTCCCCCACGAGTTGATCGCCGAATTCCCTGAACTGGCCTTCAAGATCACCGAGATGAAGACATCCGAGCCGCATTTCGCGCGGCTCTATGAGGAATATCACGAGGTCAACCGCGCCATCCACCGCGCCGAGACCAATATCGAGCCCACCGATGACATTCGCATGGAAGAGATGCGGAAGCATCGGCTGAAACTCAAGGACGAGCTCTACGCCCTGCTGAAGGGCTGACGGAGGGTTCGGGAAAGGAGAGAACGTGACAGATGGAAACGCGCGCCCGAAGCGCATTCTTCCCGCTCTCCTTTCCCTGCCGACCCTCTCCCTGCTGATCGCCTCGCTCTCGCTCATTTCCTCGATCAGCCAGAGCTTCAATTACCGGCGCAACATCGAGACCGTTCAGCAGAACGTGCTGCGCGCCGAAAACCTCAAGACCTGCCGCGAGATCATCGACGTGTTCTTCGCCTTCCGCCTCAAGGCGGAGGAGGCGCAGGCGCGCCATGTCGCCGAACCGGCGCGCGAACTGAAGGCCTTCGTCTATCGTTTCGGCGCGCTCGGCACCTATCTTGCCAATTTCACGCCCGAGACCGCGCGCGAGCGCTACACCGCGCTCACCTGGAAACTCAACGAAATCGCCGAGAAGGCCGGCGCGTGGTCGCCCGCCGAGTTCGACGCCAAGTTCGCCGCGGCCGACAAGGCCTTCGGCACGCTGAACGAGGATTGCGCGCATCTCGCGCAGTTCGTGAAAATCTGAAGAAAATGGGGAAATCCATGTCCGCATACGACGTCATCATCATCGGTTCCGGCCCCGGCGGCTATGTCACCGCCATCCGCTCGGCCCAGCTCGGTTTCAAGACCGCGATCGTCGAACGCGAGCATCTCGGCGGCATCTGCCTCAACTGGGGCTGCATCCCCACCAAGGCCCTGCTGCGCTCGGCGGAAATCCTGCATTACGCCCAGCACGCCAAGAACTACGGCCTGACGCTGAACGGCACGATCACGCCGGATGCGGGAGAGGTGGTGAAGCGCTCGCGCGGCGTCTCGGCGCGCCTCAACGGCGGCGTCGCCTTCCTCATGAAGAAGAACAAGATCGACGTCATCTGGGGCGAGGCGAAACTGTCGAAGCCCGGCGAGGTCGTCGTCAGCGAGACCAAGAAGCCGGCGATGCAGCCGCAGAACCCGGTGCCAAAGGGCGTGCAGGGCCCCGGCACCTACACCGCCAAGCACATCATCGTCGCGACCGGCGCCCGCCCGCGCGTGTTGCCGGGGCTGGAACCGGACGGCAAGCTGATCTGGACCTATTTCGAGGCCATGGTGCCGCCGGCGATCCCGAAGAGCCTCATCGTCATGGGCTCGGGCGCCATCGGCATCGAATTCGCCTCGTTCTATCGCGCCATGGGCGCGGAGGTGACAGTCGTCGAGGTGATGGGGCAGGTGATGCCGGTCGAGGATGCGGAAATCTCCGGCATCGCCCGCAAGGCCTTCGAGAAGCAGGGCATGAAAATCCTGCTCAACACCAAGGTGACCAAGGTCGAGAAGGGGGCGAACAGCGTCACCGCGCATATCGAGGATGACAAGGGCGCGAAGCAGACGCTGACCGCTGAGCGGATGATTTCCGCGGTGGGCGTCGTCGGCAATATCGAGAACCTCGGGCTGGAAGCGCTTGGCGTGAAGACCGATCGCGGCTGCGTCGTGATCGACGGCTACGGCCGGACCAATGTGCCGGGTCTGTACGCGATCGGCGATGTCGCCGGGCCGCCGATGCTGGCCCACAAGGCCGAGCACGAGGGCGTCGTCTGCATCGAGCACATCAAGGGGCTTCATGTCCACCCGATGGACAAGCGCAAGATTCCCGGCTGCACCTATTGCCATCCGCAGGTCGCCTCCGTGGGCCTCACCGAGGCCAAGGCCAAGGAGGCCGGCTACGAGGTGCGTGTCGGCCGGTTCCAGTTCGGTGCCAACGGCAAGGCCATCGCGCTCGGCGAGGACAACGGGCTCGTCAAGACCGTCTTCGACGCCAAGACCGGCCAGCTTCTCGGCGCGCATATGGTCGGTGCGGAGGTGACCGAACTCATCCAGGGCTTCGTGGTCGCGATGGGCCTCGAGACCACCGAGGAAGACCTGATGCACACGATCTTCCCGCACCCAACGCTTTCCGAGATGATGAAGGAAAGCGTGCTCGACGCCTACGGGCGCGCGCTGAATGCGTGAGGCGCGTCCGCCTCGCTTCATTTTTGTCCGACGAGTGCTCTCGGCTCTCGTCGGATTTGTGTTTTTCGGCATTGTCAACTTGACGGCACATATCCTTCTGGATTCCGATATTGCCGATGATATTTTGTTTTCAAAATATCTTATTGAAATTATTGATAAGGAATCGACTTCTGTAACGCAGCCCAAGCGGGATCACCGCTCTACACTGACACCCTATTCCAAGCAAACGACCACACCTGTCTCTTCGGCTGTAAAGAAGGTTACGCTTGCCAATCTCCGCCGCTACGGCTGGGTATCGGGCCTGATGTTGTCCGGTCTGCTGTTCGCTGGCGTTGTTTGGTATCGCCTGCTGAATGGGTCGCCCGGCATGCGTTGCATGCGACTGAGATATATGGGTGTAGAATCTGATCGGATCAGCTGGCGCAAGGCTTTCATCCTATCGGGAACGGATGTGCTGTTGGTGCTGGGCATGAGCGCTCATTGGCTTGTATTGCTCCTATTCGGCGCACGATTTCACCACTTTTGGTACTTTCTCACCTATTTCACCATTGGTTTCTGGCTCCTGGCCATGGTTCGTTCCCGCCCGGTGAGTGGAGTGCTTGGTTCGCAATCCCAGTATGACAGGGTGTTGGGGCTGACGATGGTCAATTCGTTTGCGTGAATCGACGCTGAAGCTTCCTTGCCTCACTCGTTGTTGAGCTTCACGATCAGCACGTTGAGGTCGTCACGCGGGGTGAAATTCCGGTAGCGCACCTCGAACTGCGTCGGGCCGATCTTTTTCACGCCCGTGCCGCAGAAGCTGACGAGACTGTCCGCCGCGCCCTTGTCGATCACGAGGCGGAAATCACCGATCGGCCCGGCCCAGTTCGCGCCGGTCTTGAGCACATAGGCGAGCCACACCTCGGAATAGGCGTGCGGCTCTTTCAGCTTCGCCTGCCGCGCGTCGAAGGCGCGAATGAAGTCGTTGTCGACGCAGAACTCGCGACGTTTCTGCGCGAATTCGGGCGTGTTCCGATATTCGCGGTTGAAGGCACCACCGACGCTGCCGCCCGGCATCGGCGCATAGCTGTGCTCGACCGAGATCGTCCGCCCGGCCGGAAACACCTGTCGACGCGTGACGATGGTGCGCGTGACCCAGCGGTTCTCCCAATCAGGATTCTTGGCGTCGCCGATGTTCTGGAGGAGACCGTCCCGGACAAGCGCATCGAGTTCGGATTTCGGCAGTGCCTTGAGCGCCGCCTCGAAGGGCTCAACGAGCGGCATGACCGGCAAGCCAAGCCGCGTGATGCGCTCGGTAACGTCCTTGCCCTTGAAGATCGCGCGCTGCAGGAAATCGAGCTTCGCCGGCTGGCCATCGATCAGCGTCTGGAAGTTGAGTTCCCTGTAGTCGGGGATCGAGGTGACGGGCGAGGCGGTGTGGTCGGGCAGGGGGAAGGCGACCAGCGTCTCGATATCCTGCGCCGAAATATTGGTGAAACGGTATTTCACCCGCACGGCCTTTTCGGAAACGAAGAGATCCTCGGAATCCATGCGGATCGCTTCGGATTTCGTCATCGTGATACCGCCGATGGCCAGCGCCGCGGCGCTGTCGTTGGCGCGGGCGGAAGGAAACGCACACGGCACGGCCAGCAGGCCAAGGGCAAGGACGCGGCAGGATCGGTTCACGGAAGCAACTCCCCGAAAAGGGGTGGCGGAGCTTCTATCGTCGCTCAGCAAGGAGCGAGAGGCAACGGCTTGTTTTTGCGCGCAACCGACGGCAGATTGTCACCGGGCGCGTTCCGACCCCAAGGAGATTCCATGGCCATGCCCCCCCTGATGGGCCTTCTCGTCACCCTCGTTCTCGGCGGCATCGCCGGCTGGCTCGCGAGCCTCATCGTCGGTGGCAGCGGCGGGATCATCCGCAACGTCATCGTCGGGCTGATCGGCGCGGTCGTCGGCCATTTCGTTCTGAGCTGGCTGGGTGTCCGGCTCGGAGGTCCGCTGATCCACTCGATGGTCTCGGCCGTCCTCGGCGGCGTGATCGTGATCGTCGTCGGGCGTTTCCTCAGCCGATAGTCCGGCTTCACTCCGCGAAATTAACCTCAAGCCCGAACCCGGCCTTCATGCACTCGCGCGGCGCGTTGAAGGTTTCGGTCTGGTAGGGCGCGATCTCGACCTCGCGCGGATAGAGCGGCGTGAACAGCTTGGCGTGAATGCGCTTCGAGCCGTGCAGGCTGGTGATCTCGCAGCACGGATCGCAGCGATATTTGACCCATTTCGCTGCGTTGCCGGTCGGCGTGCTCCAGATGCCGGCTTCGACGCGGTGGGTCGCGACCAGGGCCAGCAGGCCGGCGATGTAGATCAGTCGCATCGGATCCTCCTTTGGAACTGCCGCCCCGTCCGGTTCCGATCCCTGAAAGTCTACCTCGACCGCCTTGCCGTCTGCTTAACAAGGCGGTCCGCATCCTTTGCAGGGGAGGCATGATGCGTTCATACTTGCCGCCCCCGTGCCTTCGGCTTAGGTGATGGCGACAAGCGCGGGCAATGCGCGATGAGGTGACGGCTCGAAAGGGTTCGCATGGCGACGATCGATCTCCTGAACAACGATCCCCGGAAGAAGTCCGATCCGGCTGCGCGTCACCCGGAAAAAGCGCATCGGCCGGATAACCCGATCCAGCGCAAGCCGGACTGGATTCGCGTCAAGGCGCCCGGTTCGCCCGGTTGGAAGGACACTCACGCCATCGTCAAGGAGAACGGGCTCGTCACCGTGTGCGAGGAGGCCGGCTGCCCGAATATCGGCGAGTGCTGGGAGAAGAAGCACGCCACCTTCATGATCATGGGCGACACCTGCACGCGGGCCTGCGCCTTCTGCAACGTAAAGACCGGGATGCCGGCGCCGCTCGATCCCAGCGAGCCCGATTATGTCGCGACCGCCACCGCCAAGCTCGGCCTGGCCCATGTCGTCGTCACCTCGGTCGATCGCGACGATCTGGCGGACGGCGGCGCCGAGCATTTCGCGCAGACGATCCGCGCGATCCGCGAAAAGGCGCCGAACACCACCATCGAGATCCTGACGCCGGACTTCCTGCGCAAGGAAGGCGCGCTGGAGGTAGTGGTGGCCGCGAAGCCCGACGTGTTCAACCACAACCTTGAGACCGTGCCGTCGAACTACCTCAAGGTCCGGCCCGGCGCGCGCTATTTCCACTCGATCCGCCTGCTCCAGCGCGTGAAGGAACTCGACCCGACCATCTTCACCAAGTCCGGAATCATGGTGGGCCTCGGCGAGGAGCGGAACGAGGTGCTGCAGCTGATGGACGACCTGCGCTCGGCAGATGTCGATTTCATCACCATCGGTCAGTATCTCCAGCCGACGAAGAAGCACCACGCCGTGATGCGCTTCGTGCCGCCGGACGAGTTCAAGGGCTACGAGACCATCGCCTACACCAAGGGTTTCCTGATGGTTTCCGCTTCGCCGCTCACGCGCTCCTCGCACCATGCGGGCGAGGATTTCGCGAAGCTGAAGGCGGCGCGGGACTCGAAGACCTTGAAATAACCGGGGCCTGCCGATGCCCCGCTTCGAGACCATCCGCCCCGTGCGGCACAGCCCCGAGACGATGTTCGACCTCGTCGCGGATATCGCGCGCTATCCCGAATTTGTGCCAATGTGCGAAGCGCTGCACATCCGGCGGCGGAATGAAAACGAGGGCGTGGTGACGCTCCTCGCGGACATGACCATCGGCTACAAGATGATCCGCGAGACCTTCACCACCCGCGTCGAGCTCGATCCTGCGGCGATGCAGATCCGCGTGACCTACGTCGATGGCCCGTTCAAGCATCTCGAAAACCGGTGGAGCTTTCTCGAAAAGCCGGACGGCGGCTGCGACGTGAAATTCTACATCGACTACGAATTCCGCAGCCGCACCTTCCAGATGCTGGCCGGCGCCATGTTCGAGAAGGTATTCCGCAAGATGGCCGAGGCCTTCGAGGCCCGCGCCGATGCGCTGGCCCGCGCCTCAGGCTGAAATCGAAGTGTTCTCGGCAAGGCCGAGCAGCATCAGCAGCGCGTCGCGCGTCGCCGCCTTGCGGATGCCCGCGCGCCCGAGCGCAGGATCGTAGCACCGCTCGATCCGGTTGACCTGCCCGTTGCGCGAGGCGGCGGCGAGATGGACGAGGCCGACCGGCTTTTCCGCGCTGCCGCCGCCCGGTCCCGCGACCCCGGTGATCGCCACCGCGAGATCGGCGTCGGAGGCGCGCAACGCGCCTTCCGCCATCGCTGCCGCAACCTCGGCCGAAACCGCACCATGCGCCGCCAGAAGGCGTTCCGGCACGCCGATCATCGCTATCTTGGCCGCGTTGGAATAGGTGACGAAGCCGCGATCCACCACATCCGACGAGCCGGCAATGGCGGTGAGGTTCATCGCCACCATGCCGCCGGTGCAGGATTCGGCGGTCGCGATTTTCAGCCCGCGCGCGCGCGCCGTGGCGAGAACCCTGCGGGCAAGGACCTGCGGAGAAGGGGCGGGCAACGTAGGTTCGGACATGATCGTCTCCTTGGCGCGAGTATCCTCGTCCTAGAAGACGACCGAGGCAATGGCCATCACGGCGATGCCCTCGCGGCGACCGGTGAAACCGAGCTTCTCCGAAGTTGTCGCCTTGACACCGACCTTTGCGGTCGGAAGCCCGAGGATTTCGCCGATCCGTACCTGCATCGCCGCGCGATGCGGGCCGATCTTGGGTGCCTCACAGATGATCGTGCAATCGACATTGACGATCCGCCCGCCCGCCGCCGCGACCAGATCGCGGGCGTGGATCAGGAACCGGTCCGAAGAAGCACCACGCCATTGCGGATCGGACGGCGGGAAGTGCGAACCGATATCGCCGTCGCCGATGGTGCCGAGCAGCGCATCCGTCAACGCGTGCAAAACCGGGTCGGCATCCGAATGGCCGAGCAGCGATTGTGTATGCGGCACGGCGACGCCGCCGAGCACGACATGATCGCCCGTCGTGAAGGCATGAACGTCATAGCCGATGCCGGCGCGTGTTTCTCGCGTGCCCGAGAGATGAGCCTCGGCACGGCCGAGATCCGCCTCCAGCGTGATCTTGAACAGCGATGGATCGCCGGCGAAACTCGCGACGGGGTGGCCATAAGCCGCCGCCAGGCCGGCGTCGTCGGTAAAGTCCGTGCGCCGCTCCGCCAGCGCCCGGCGGTGCGCGTCGCGGATCAGCGAGAACCGGAACGCTTGCGGCGTCTGCACGGCCCGCATCGCCGCGCGATCCGGGTTCGCGAGAAGATGGCCGTCCGCGTCCAGCGTCGCCAGGGTATCGGCCACCGGCAGCACCGGAAGCGCCGCGCCGGCGGTCATGCCGGCGAGGATCGCGCGCATCACCACCGCTTCGCCCGCGAAGGGCCGCGCCGCATCGTGGATCAGCACGATTCCATCATCCGGGAAGCCTGCTTGCGACAGTCGTTCTAGGCCGGCGCGCACGGAGTCCTGTCGGGTCTCGCCCCCTACGACCGACGCAAGGCGCGATCCGGCAACGCCGGATTGGATCGCCGCTTCGGCGTAAGGTTCGCCGTCCTCCGCATGGATGACCGTGACGAAGGTCTCGATAGCCTCAACCGCACCGAGATGGCGGATCGCTTCCGCCAGCACCGTGCGGCCACCGATCTTGCGGTACTGCTTCGGAACCTCGCCGCCGAACCGCCGGCCGCGACCGGCGGCGACGATGAGCGCGGCGACATTCGGGGAAGCATTCATGGCGGTATCCTGACTCTGGGCTGCGCGATCCATCCGGAAAATCCACCCGCGCGTCAATCCGGCCCCGGCACCAATCCGCACCGCCCTTGCCTGATTTCGCGCGTTCCTTTACCTGAAGCGCGAAAGCCAGCGCGGAACACCGGCCAGGAAGCGCCGAGGAGGCGCCGAGGATGTGTCAGGGACCGGCGCGGTATATATTTTCAGTCTCTTGCCCTACTAGAGGCGAATTGCCTATTTCTTAGGCGTAATGATCATGAAAATAGCACCTTTTCGGATCGGAGCTTTCACCCTGTCGGGGCCGGCGGCGCTGGCGCCGATGTCTGGCGTGACCGATCACGGCTTCCGGTTGGCCGCCCATCGCTTCGGCGCGGGAATGGTCGTCAGCGAAATGGTGGCGGCCGACCAGCTCGCCGCCGGCGAGGAGGAGGCGCGGCTGCGCGCCGAAGGGCAGGGGCTGCCGCTCCACATTATCCAGCTTGCCGGCTGCGAAGCCGAGGCGATGGCGGAGGGCGCGCGCGTGGCGGAAGCTTCCGGCGCGGATGTCATCGACATCAACATGGGCTGCCCGGCCAAGCGCGTCATCAATGGCTGGTCCGGCTCCGCCTTGATGCGCGATCTCGACCACGCGCAGGCGCTGATTGATGCCGTACGGCAGGCGGTCCAAGTGCCGGTGACGCTAAAAATGCGGCTTGGCTGGGATGAAACCACGAAAAATGCCGCCGAACTCGCGCGCCGCGCCGAGGATTCCGGGCTTTCGCTGGTGACGGTGCACGGCCGGACGCGGATGCAGTTCTACAAGGGCCGGGCCGATTGGCGCGCGGTTCGCGCCGTCCGCGAGGAGACGCGGCTGCCGCTGGTCGTCAATGGCGACATCGCCTGCGTCGCCGATGCCGAGGCCGCGCTGGAACAGTCCGGCGCCGATGCGGTGATGATCGGGCGCGCGGCCCTGGGGCGGCCGTGGCTGGTGGGAGAAATCGCCGCGCACCTGTCCGGCGCCACTTCGCCGCGTTTGGCGCCCTCGGCTCTGGCGGAAGCGGCCGTGAGCCACTACCTCTCCCTCGTGACGACAATGGGCGAGCGGCAGGGCGTGCGCCACGCCCGCAAGCACGTTGCCGCCTACGCCGAGGAAGCGATCCGCCGCGGCGCCCACCTCGATCGGCGGGAGCTGGCGGAAATCTTGCAAGCGGATGATGCAAAACGCGTTTCCCGCTTTCTCGACTCGCTGTTCCGCGCCATCGACACGCCGCTTCCCGGCAAGGCGGCCTGACGTAAGACCTGAAAGGATGCCTGCATCTTGCGAACCCTGATCGACGCGATGCCGATGCCCGTCATCGAACTTGACGGCAGGAACCGGATCGTCTTCGCGAATTCCGCCGCCGAGCCGCTGCTGGGCGCGGGCCGCGGGCGCCTGCGCGACCGCGTGCTCGCCGAATTCGTCCCGCCCAACTCGCCGCTGCTGCAACTGATCGCACATGTGCGGGAGAAGGGCGGCAGCGTCACCGAATACGGCATCGATCTCTCCTCGGGCCGCAACGCGAAAAACGATTACATCGCCGATATCTACGCTTCGCCGCTCGTCGACCGGAAGGACGAGATCCTGCTGGTGATCCAGCCGCGCGCGATCATGGACAAGATGAACCGCCAGCTGACGCACCGCGACGCCGTGCGCTCGGTCGGCGCGATGGCCTCGATGCTCGCGCACGAGATCAAGAACCCGCTTTCCGGCATCCGCGGCGCGGCGCAGCTGATCGAGCATTCGCTGCCGGCGGCGGAGAAGCCGCTTTCCACGCTGATCCGTTCCGAAGTCGACCGCATCGTCCGCCTTGTCGAGCGGTTCGAGATCTTCTCGGACGGGCGGCCGTTGCCGATGGCGCCCGTCAACATTCACGAGGTGCTCGACCATGTGACGCGGCTCGCGACCAGCGGTTTCGCCGCCCACATCACCTTCGAGAACCGCTTCGACCCCTCGCTGCCGCCGATCCTCGCCAATCGCGACAAGCTCGTCCAGGCCATTCTCAACCTTGTGAAAAACGCCGCGGAAGCGATCGGACCCGAGACGGAGGGCGGCCGGATCGTGCTCTCGACGGCGTTCCGGCCCGGCGTTTCGGTCATGGTGCCGACGAGCGCGCAGCGCGTGGCGCTGCCGTTCGAGGTCTGCATCTACGACAATGGTCCCGGCATTCCGGAAAACCTGGTGCCGCATCTTTTCGAACCGTTCGTGACCAGCAAGGCCTCTGGTTCTGGCCTCGGTCTTGCAATGGTGGCGAAAGTCGTGAGCGATCACGGCGGGGTCATCGAATGCGAGCGGATCAAGGGTCAGACCCTGTTCCGCATCCTGCTGCCGATGCACCACGCGCGGGAGCACTGACGATCTAGAAGCGGCGCAGCGCAGCGCCGCCGGATGAACTGAAAGAGGGCCCGACAGGCATGGCACCACTGATTCTTGTCGCGGACGACGATCTGGCGATCCGGACGGTCGTCTCTCAGGCACTGATCCGGGCCGGCTACGAGGTGCGGGCCACCGGCAACGCCCATATCCTGTCCCGCTGGGTGGAAGCGGGCGAGGGCGACCTTGTCATCACCGATGTCGTCATGCCGGACGAGAACATTTTCGAGGTGCTGCCGCGCATGAAGAAGGCGCGCCCCGATCTGCCGATCGTGGTGATGAGCGCGCAGAACACCTTCATGACCGCCATCCGCGCCTCGGAGCGCGGCGCGTACGAATATCTCCCGAAACCGTTCGACCTCGACCAGTTGATCCGCATCGTCGGCCAGGCGCTGGCCGGCAGCGAGGCGAAGAAGGCTCCCGTCGTCGAGACCAAACCCGAGGCCGAGGCCGGCAAGCCGAGCGAGGAAATCCCGCTGGTCGGCCGTTCCGGCGCGATGCAGGACGTCTATCGCGTGCTCGCGCGGCTGATGAACACCGACCTCACGGTGATGATCACCGGCGAGAGCGGCACCGGCAAGGAACTCGTTGCCCGCGCGCTGCACGATTTCGGCCGTCGCCGGAAGGGCCCCTTCGTCGCCATCAACATGGCGGCGATCCCGCGCGATCTCATCGAGAGCGAACTCTTCGGCCACGAGAAGGGCGCCTTCACCGGCGCCGCCCAGCGCAGCCAGGGCCGGTTCGAGCAGGCCGAGGGCGGCACCCTGTTCCTCGACGAGATCGGGGACATGCCGATGGAGGCCCAGACGCGCCTGCTGCGCGTGCTCCAGCAGGGCGAATACATGACGGTCGGTGGCCGCACGCCGATCAAGACCGATGTCCGCATCGTCGCCGCCACCAACAAGGACCTCATCACGCTGATCGAGAAGGGCCTCTTCCGCGAGGATCTCTATTACCGCCTCTCGGTCGTGCCGATCCGCCTGCCGCCCCTGCGCGAGCGCCTCGGCGACATTCCCGATCTCGCCCGCCACTTCCTCGCGCTCGCCGAGAAGGAAGGCCTGCCGCGCAAGAACTTCGATCAGGCCGCGCTGGAGCGGATGAAGCGGCACGACTGGCCGGGCAATATCCGCGAACTCGAAAACCTCGTGCGCCGGCTTGCGGCGCTCCACCCCGATGACGTGATCGGCATTCAGGCGATCGAGAACGAACTGGCGCTGGTCCGCCGCGCCGCGCCGCGCGAGGCCGAACCGCGCATCGTCGAGGCGACGACCACCGGCGAGACGCTGGAAAGCTTCTTCCGCGGCTATCTCAAGACCTATTTCGCCCGCTTCGGCGACGAACTGCCGCCCGAGGGCCTTTACGACCGGTTGCTCGTCGAGTTCGAGCGCCCGCTCGTCGCCGCCGCACTGGCCGCCACCAACGGCAATCAGGTCCGCGCGGCCGATCTGCTCGGCCTCAATCGGAATACGCTGCGCAAGAAAATCCGCGAACTCGGCATCCGCATGACAAGCGCGGTGGGGTGATCCCGCCCCAGAATTGTCGCAATTCAACAACAGTGTTGCGATTATGAGTCATTCGAGCCAGTCTCTGGCCCGAACCGAGTCGCTGTCCCGCGCAGCGAGCCGAAAATCTGTTTCGCGAGCGATTCCGTGGTCCTTTCAGTTGACAATTTCCGGTTGCGCATGGCGCGCGGCGCGGCTTCAGGGCGGTTCCGCACAAGGCGGTGGTGCTGATGACCGACCGCACCACACCGGAAGACTTGTCCGATAGCGCCGAACCGGCGAGCGCGACAGCGGCGGCAGGAAGCCAGCCGGGCGCGCTTGACGAGCGGGGCGGCTCGGTCTGGGCGACGACGGCCGTTATCGCCTCGCTGCTCGCGGCGGTCGGAACCTTCCTGTTCCTGATGGGCACGCTCGGCGTCGAGCCCGACGATCGCACGACGCTGATCTTCCTCGGCGTCGATATCGCACTCATTCTCGCGCTGCTGCTGATCGTCGTGCGCCAGCTTTGGCGTCTGCATCGCGCCAATCAGGCGGGGCTGGCGGGGGCACGGCTCCACCGCCGCGTCGTGAGCCTGTTCAGCCTCGTCGCGGCGGTGCCGACGGCGTTGGTGGCGGGCGCGGCCGTGATCGCGCTGGAAAGGGGCCTGACGCCGTGGTTCTCGGGCGATCTGCGCGCGCTCGTGCAAAACGCGGATGTGATCTCGCGCAATTTCCAGCAGCAGATCTGCCAGAACCTGATCCGCGAGACGCGGCTGATGGCGAGCGATATCGACCGTGCCGGTTCGAGCGGCTTCTTCATCAACAATCAGGCCGGCTTCCAGAGCTTCCTCAACGGCCGCGCCGCCGCGCTCGGCTTTCCCTACGCCGTCATCTTCAAGGAAGACGGCACGATGGTGGAGAAGGCGCAAGTCGATGCGCGCAAGCCGGTCACGCCGCCGGTGGTCTCGCCAGAGGATTTCCGTTACGCGTCCACGGAGGAGCCGCCGTGCCTGTTCAGCCATGAATCCATCGGCGGGCTGGTGCAGCTGAAGAGCTTCGGCACCGATTCCTTCCTGATGGTCGCGCGCGGCATCGATCCGCGGATGCTGGAGTTTCCGGTGATCGCGCGGTCGGGCATCACGCAATATCAGGTGCTTGAACAGCGTCGCAAGGCGACGCAGCTCGGCATCGTGCTCGTCTTCGCGCTGCTGACGCTGATCGGCCTTCTGGCTTCCGTTCTTCTCGGACTGGGATTCGCCGACAAGCTGGTCGACCCGATCCGCCGGCTGATGCAGGCGACCGATCAGGTCTCGGCCGGCAACCTCTACGTCCAGGTGCCGCACGCCAAGATGGGCGCAGACCTTGCCCAGCTCGGCGCGACCTTCAACAACATGACCAGCGTCCTGCGCGAGCAGCACGACAGCCTCAGCGAAGCCAACGCGCTGATCGACCGCCGCCGCCGCTTCATGGAGGCGGTGCTCTCGAGCGTGCCGGCTGGCGTCATCGGCCTCGATGTCGGCGGGCAGGTCAGCCTCATCAACCCGATGGCGCGGCAGATCCTGCTCCTCGGCGATCAGGATATCCACGACCGGCACTACACCGAGGTGCTGCCCGAGATCGCTGCGACGATCGAGGAAGCGCGTTCGGGCATGCCGCGACTGCTGCAGACCGAGATCATGCTGCGCCGGCGCGGTCTCGAACGCACGCTCTCGGTGCGCATCACGGCGGATTCGACCGGCGGCCACGTCATCACGCTCGACGACATCACCGATCTCGTCACCGCGCAGCGCACATCGGCCTGGGCGGATGTCGCGCGGCGCATCGCCCACGAGATCAAGAACCCGCTCACCCCGATCCAGCTTTCCGCCGAGCGCATCCGCCGCAAGTTCGGCAAGGTGATCACCGAGGACCGCCCGGTCTTCGACCAGTGCACGGATACGATTATCCGTCAGGTCGAGGACATCAAGCGCATGGTCGATGAGTTCTCGTCCTTCGCGCGGATGCCGAAGCCGCAGCCGAAAGACGAGGATTTGACGGCCACGCTGCGCGAGGTCGCGTTCCTGATGCGCGTCGGCAACCCGTCGATCGCGATCGAGGATACCCTGCCGGATCACCCGGTGATGGCGCGCTATGATCGGCGGCTGATCGCGCAGGCAGTGCAGAACCTCATCAAGAACGCCTGCGAGGCGATTGCAGAATCGCCAGCCGGCGAGGCCGGGGCAGGGCGCATCGACATTGGCCTCGCCGAGGGCGGTGACATGCTGGTGATCGACATCCGCGACAACGGCAAGGGCTTTCCGAAGGAAGATCGCCAGCGTCTGCTCGAACCCTACATGACCACGCGCGACGGTGGTACCGGCCTCGGTCTCCCGATTGTCGCCAAGATTTTCGAGGATCACGGCGGGCGGATCGAACTGCTCGATCCGAAACCGATCGACGGCATTGACCAGCCCGGCGCGCTCGTCCGCATCCATCTGCCGCGTTTCGCGCCCACCGAGAACGCCGAAACGTCTCAGGGCCGCAAGCCCGAAACAACCGGAACAACCGAGGAAACCCGATAATGGCAAGCGACATTCTCATCGTGGATGACGAGGCCGATATCCGCGAACTCGTCGCCGGCATTCTCGACGATGAAGGCTACTCGACGCGCACCGCCCGCCATGCCGACGAGGCACTGGTGGCCATCGAGACGCGCCGCCCGAACCTCATCTTCCTCGACATCTGGATTCAGGGCAGCCGGCTCGACGGCTTGCAGCTTCTGGAGGTCATCAAGGAACTGCACCCGGAAATCCCGATCGTCATGATCTCGGGACACGGCAACATCGAAACCGCCGTCGCCGCCATCAAACAGGGCGCCTACGACTTCATCGAGAAGCCGTTCAAGGCCGACCGGCTGGTGCTGGTCGCGCAGCGTGCACTCGAACAGATGGCGCTCAAGCGCGAGATCAAGGACCTGAAGACCCGTTCCGGCGTGCCGGACGGCCTCGTCGGCAACTCGACGATCATGTCGCAGCTTCGCCAGCAGATCGAGCGCGTCGCGCCGACCAATGCTCGCGTGCTGGTCTCCGGTCCGCCCGGCTCGGGCAAGGAACTCTGCGCCCGCACGCTTCATCAGCTTTCCCAGCGCGCGACCGGTCCCTTCGTCATCATCAACGCCGCCGCGATCACGCCCGAGAAGATGGAAGAGGCGCTGTTCGGCATCGAGGGCAACGCTGCCCGCACCCGGCGCATCGGCGCATTGGAGGAGGCGCATGGCGGCTCGCTCTTCATCGACGAGATCGCCGACATGCCGCGCGAGACGCAGAACAAGATCCTGCGCGTGCTGGTCGACCAGAATTTCCAGCGTGTCGAAGGTAACGCGCGCGTCCATGTCGACGTGCGCATCATTTCCTCCACCAGCCGCGACCTGCAGGAAGAGGTGGCGGCAGGGCGCTTCCGCGAGGACCTCTACCACCGCCTCGGCGTGGTGCCGATCCGCGTGCCGGCGCTCGCCGAGCGGCGCGAGGACATTCCGGCACTGATCGAGCATTTCATGCAGCAGATCGCGATCTCCTCGGGCCTGCCGAAACGCCAGATCGCGATGGACGCCATGGCCATCTTGCAGACGCACGACTGGCCGGGCAATGTCCGCCAGCTCAGGAACAACATCGAACGGCTGATGATCCTCGCCGGCGGCGACGCCAGCCAGGAGGTCACCGCCGAGATGCTGCCGCAGGATGTCGGCTCCTCCGCCCCAGCGACCCCGAACGGCGCCGGCGGCGAGAAGCTGCTCTCGATGGCCCTGCGCGAGGCGCGGGAGGTGTTCGAGCGCGAATATCTCATCGCCCAGATCAACCGCTTCGGCGGCAATATCTCGCGCACGGCCGAATTCGTCGGCATGGAGCGCTCGGCGTTGCACCGAAAACTCAAGTCGCTGGGGATTTGAACTTCGTATACAAGACCCCTTGGCAGCGGCGCGAATTCGTGCAGGATTGAACGGAACGCTGCACTGCAACAAGCATTGCGCACCCCCTATGCAGCGCGCGCAAGCGTGCCAAGAACAAGAGAGTTGACGGAATGGCTACCGAACGAGCCCTCAGTCTACAGGACAATTTTCTCAATCACGTTCGCAAGAACAAGATTTCTGTCACCATCTTCCTCGTCAACGGCGTCAAGCTGCAGGGCGCGGTGACCTGGTTCGACAATTTCTGCGTGCTGCTGAAACGCGATGGCGTGTCCCAGCTCGTCTACAAGCACGCGATCTCGACCATCATGCCCGCCGCGCCGATCCATCTGCCGGGTCCGAACGACGAGGATTGAGCAGGCCCGGACCGCAAGGACCAGCCCTGCCGGGATCACGAACGGAACAGAGCCACGAGCGAGAATCCAACCCCGCCGGCAAAAAAGGCCAAGGGCGCCGCCTTCGAACCCGAAAAGGCGATCGCGCTGCAAACGCGCACGCTCGTTGTCGGGCCCTACCTCAGCGACCGCAGCGCCGCCCATGCCGGTTCGCTGTCGCTGCGTTCGCCGCAGGCGCGGCTCGACGAGGCGGTCGGCCTGACGATGGCGATCGACCTCGCGATCGTCGATTCGCTTGCGATTCCGCTGCGCGAGACCCGTCCGGCGACCTACATCGGCCAGGGCAAGGTCGAGGAGATCGCGCGCCGGATCGAGGCCGAGGAAATCGGCCTCGTGATGATGGATTGCGCGCTCTCGCCGGTGCAGCAGCGCAACCTCGAACAGGCGTTCAAGGCCAAGGTCATCGACCGGACCGGGCTGATCCTCGAGATTTTCGGCCGCCGCGCCTCGACACGCGAAGGGCGGCTGCAGGTCGAACTCGCCCATCTCGCCTACCAGAAATCCCGCCTCGTCCGCTCGTGGACCCACCTTGAGCGTCAGCGCGGTGGCTTCGGCTTTCTTGGCGGCCCCGGCGAAACCCAGATCGAGACCGACCGGCGCCTCATCCAGGAGCGCATGAGCCGGATTGAGCGCGATCTCGAGGACGTCAAGCGCACCCGCGGCCTGCATCGCGCCTCCCGCGAGAAGGTGCCGTATCCGACGGTCGCGCTCGTTGGCTACACCAACGCCGGAAAATCAAGCCTCTTCAACCGGATGACCGAGGCCGAGGTGCTGGCCAAGGATATGCTGTTCGCGACCCTCGACCCCACGACGCGCGCCGTCGCGCTGCCGCACGGGTTGAAAGTCGTACTCTCCGATACGGTCGGCTTCATTTCCGATCTGCCGACGCAGCTTGTCGCCGCCTTCCGCGCGACGCTGGAGGACGTCATCTCGGCGCGGATCATCCTCCACATCCGTGATATCGCCAACCCGGACACCGAGGCGCAGGAACTCGACGTTAAGCAGGTGCTGGCCGAACTCGGCATCTCCGGTGCGGCGGAAAAGCGCATCATCGAGGTGTGGAACAAGGCAGACCTGCTCACCGGGGCCGAGGCCGCGCGGCTGGCGGAAGTCAGCCAGCGGCGCGGGGAGGGGGCGCCCGTGCTGGTTTCGGCGCTAACCGGCGCCGGGATTCCGGCCCTGCTGGCCGAGATCGAACGCCGGCTGGCAGAAGGACGCGCGCAGCTCAAGATCACGCTGGCGGCGGATGATGGCGCCGGCCTTGCCTGGCTGCACGAAAACGCGGAGGTGCTCTCGCGCCGTAACGGCCGCACCGGCAAGGTGACGGTCACGATCCGCGCCGGAACCAGCGAGATCGGCCGTATCGCCCGCCGCTTCCCGGACGCGAAGCCGGTTTAATCCGGCTTTTCCGTCGATTTTTCAGCCGGTTTTTCCTGGCGTTTCGCCTCATCCCAGAGCGAATCCATCTCGGTCAGGTCGGTTTCGGAGAAATCGCGCCCTTCCGCCGCCAGCGCCGCCTCGATATGGGCGAAACGGCGCATGAACTTGCGGTTCGTGCCTTCGAGCGCGGCCTCGGGGTCGATGTCCGCGTGCCGCGCCAGATTGGCGATCACGAACAGCATGTCGCCGATCTCATCTGTCAGCGCAGCCTTGTCGTTGCGGTCGAGCACCTCCTCAACCTCGGTGATTTCCTCGCGCAGCTTGGCGAGCACGGCCTTGGGATCGTTCCAGTCGAAGCCGACGGCGCTCGCCTTCTGTTGGAGCTTGACGGCGCGCTTCTGGGCGGGGAGGGCAAGGGGCACGCCGTCCAGCAGGCTGGTCCGCGCCGGAGCCGCACCGCCGGCGGCCTTGCGCGCAGCTTTCTCGGCACGCTCCTCGGCCTTGATCGCCTCCCAGAGTTCCTTGACCTCGCCGGGATTGCCGGCCGAGCGATCCCCGAACACATGCGGATGGCGGCGGATCAGCTTGGTGGTGATCGCCTCCACGACATCGGGGAAGGCGAAATACCCGGCCTCGCTGGCCATTTGCGCATGGAATACCACCTGCAGCAGCAGGTCGCCCAGTTCGTCGCAGAGATCGACCATATCGCCGCGCGCGATGGCATCGGCGACCTCGCAGGCTTCCTCGATCGTGTAGGGGGCGATGGTCGAGAAATCCTGCTTTATGTCCCACGGACAGCCGGTTTCCGGGTCGCGCAGCGCCGCCATGATCTCAAGCAGGCGCGCGATATCCCTCGCAGGTACTGTCTTCCCCGGTGTCATGATTCCGGTCCCCGTCGTTGGCGTCGCGCGAGTTGACCCGCGAGGGACCAATTTCAGCAATCACCTCGTCGAGGCAAGAGAGAAAGCTGTCGATTCCAGTGGGAAGTCGACGTCCGGCCAGAACCTGAACCTGAAGCGACCGCTGTTCGAGGATCGGATGCGCGATCGGCAGGGCGACAAGCCGCCCGGCCTTGACCAGTTGCGCCATGGTCAGATAGCTCGCGACCGAAATTCCCTGTCCGCTCAGCGTCATCTGCCGGATGATGGATGAACTGTTGGCGACAACCACGGGGCGGACGATGACGCCCTCATGCGCGCAGGCCATGTCGAAGAGCTGCCGGACGGTCGTGTCCTGGTTCATCAGGTAGATCGGCACCTTGGCGAGGTCGGCGATCGAAAGGTCGTGCGTGTGCCGTGTCAGCGGGTGTTCGGGAACCGCGAAGGCGAGAATGGCGCCGTCGAGCCGGCGGATGACACGGATTTCCGCCTCCGGCGCGAGCGTGAATGTGATGCCAATATCCGCCTCGCCCGAGCGGATGCGCTGGCTGACACGGTGCGTGCCGGGAATGCTGACGATAACCTGCATGCCCGGATGGTGCCGTTGCAGCCGCGCAATGGCCTCCGGCAGCACATATTGCGCCACGCCTTCGACCGTATCGATCCGCAGGGTCGCGCTTTCATGTCCGCCTAGACGGCGGATATCGGCAACGATCCGCTCGGCCTCAAGTTCCTGCCAACGCGCGTGCGTCGCGAGGATCTCGCCGGCCTGTGTCAGGCGCATCCCCCGCGCGTGGCGTTCGAAAAGCGCGGTGCCGACCAGCAGCTCAAGGCCGGCGATCTGCCGTGAAATGGCCGAACCGGCGACATTGAGCGCCTGCCCGGCGGCCTGAACCGAACCCAGCCTGGCGACGGCCGAAAAATAGCGGAGGGCCGTGCTATCCATGGCTTCATCATCCTGCATAAGATGGCATCATTGCCGCAATGGCAACGCTACCATCTAAACATTCTTATTGTGGCACGACAAGCGACAGGGCAGTGTGGTGCAAGATTGTATGCAGGACGGATAGAACAGGCGCCAAGCCGCCGTTCCGGCACCAAAAAACGGGAGATGTCGATGCGAATTTTCAAGTCCATTACTGCGAAATCCGGGCTCGTCGCCTGCAGCGTTCTGGCCGGCGCGCTGATGCTGGCGTCTCCGGGCGCCCAGGCCGGCAAGAAAGACGATACACTGCGCTTTGCCTATGATCAGGTGCCCGAGAGCGTCGATCCGTATTTCAACAACGTCCGTATCGGCGTCATCATCAGCCAGCTCACGTGGGATACGCTGATCTTCCGCGATCCGAAGACCAATGAATACACCGGTTCGCTCGCCAAGAGCTGGAAGTGGATCGACGACAAGACGATCGAGTTCGAACTGCGCGAAGGCATCAAGTTCCATAACGGCGAGGCGTTCGACGCGGACGATGTCGTCTACACCATGAACTTCGTGGCGAAGCCGGAAAACAAGGTCGTCAATCAGGCCAACGTCAACTGGATCGCCGGCGCCGAGAAGATCGACAAATACAAGGTCCGCCTCAAGCTGAAGCGGACCTTCCCGGCCGCGATCGAATACCTCGCCGGTCCCGTGGTCATCCATCCGAACGAATATTACGAGAAGGTCGGCCCCAAGGGCATGAACGAGCACCCGGTCGGCACCGGACCGTACAAGATCGTCGAGCATGTGCCCGGCAAGGTCGTCAAGTTCGTCGCCAACCCGGATTATCCGGCCGCGCTCGGCAAATCGGCCCCCCACATCAAGAACCTCGAAATCCGCTTCCTGCCGGACCGCCAGACGCAGGTCGCCGAGGTGATGGCCGAGAACCTCGACCTGATCATGGGCGTTCCGGTTGATCAGGCGCTCGGACTGAAGGCCGTTCCGACCCTCTCGGTGCAGGAAGGCGAGACGATGCGCATCGTCTTCATCTCCTTCAACACCCTCGACGATACGCCCCTGCCGGCCCTGAAGGACGTCAACGTCCGCCGCGCGATCGCCCACGCCATTCCCAAGGCGCAGATGGTCAAGGAACTGGTGGGCGAAAAGGCGCGCGTCATCAACGTGATGTGCTTCCCGACGCAGTTCGGTTGCGACGATTCCAAGGCGCCGAAATACACCTACGATCCGGCCAAGGCCCGGGCCATGCTCAAGGAAGCGGGCTATGTCGGCGACAAGAAGATCACGGTCGATCTTTTCGCCTACCGCAACCGCGACCAGAGCGAGGCCATGATCGGCGCGCTGCGCAACATCGGCATCACGGCGAACCTCAAGTTCATGCAGTATGCCGCGATGCGCGACCAGCTCCGCCAGCATAAGGCCGCGATGGCGCATCAGACCTGGGGTTCGTTCTCGGTCAACGACGTCTCGGCCTCGACGCCGGTTTACTTCAAGTTCCTCGCCGACGACATCAACCACGATCCGGAAGTCCGCGACCTTCTTGAGAAGGGCGATTCCTCGGTCGATCCCGCTGTGCGCAAGGAAGCCTATGCCAAGGCGCTCGGCCTTATTCAGGATCGCGCGCTCGCCGTGCCGCTCTATTCGCTGACGACGCACTACGTCGCCAACGGCGCGCTCAAGTTCGAGACCTATCCGGACGAGATTCCGCGCTTCTGGGAAATGGCCTGGAAGTAACGCCGTCTCCGACGCTCTCCCCCGGGGGAGCCTGCTTTCGGGCAGGCTCCTCTCCTCTTCCGGTTAGAGGCCCGCCATGCTGGGATATTGCCTGAAACGACTGGGCACAGCGTTTCTCGTGGCTTTGTTCGTCTCAATCCTGAGCTTCGTGCTGTTGCGCATGTCCGGTGACATCGCCATCGCGATCGCCGGGGAGGGCGCGCAGGAAGCCGACATCGAACTCGTCCGCAAGGCCTACGGGCTCGATCGGCCGCTGATCGTCCAGTATCTCGATTGGCTCTGGCAGGCGGCGCGCGGCAACTTCGGCGAGTCGCTCTACTTCAAGTCGCCGGTGATGGGCATCATCGCCGACAAGATCGGCACGACGATTGTCCTTTCGCTCACGTCACTGGCCTTCGCTCTGGCGATCGGCATTCCCCTCGGCGTGCTGGCGGCAGTCTATCAGGGCGGTCTCATGGATCGGATCGCGCTTGCCATCGCCGTGACGGGGCAGGCGCTGCCGAACTTCTTCTTCGCGCTCGTCCTCATCATGCTGTTCTCGGTCAAGCTGCGCTGGCTTCCGGTTTCGGGCAGCAGCACCTGGGCGCATTTCGTGCTGCCGACCATTGCGCTCGGCTATTACATCACGCCGCCTTTCATGCGCATCGTCCGCGCCGGCATGGTGGATGCGCTCGAGATGGATTTCGTCCGCACCGCGCGCGCCAAAGGCTTGTCGAAGGCCCGTGTGGTGCTCAAGCACGCGCTTTCCAATGCGCTGGTGCCGGTGGTGGCGCTGGCGGGCGTTCAGCTCGGCCTGCTGCTCGGCGGCTCGATCGTCATCGAGACGATCTTCGCCCTCGATGGCCTTGGCTATCTCGCCTACGAGTCGATCACCCACAAGGATTTCCCGGTGACGCAGGCCATCCTGCTGATGCTGTCGGTCGCCTATGTGCTGCTGACGCTCACCTCCGACCTCATCAATGCGTGGATCGACCCGCGCATCCGCGTGCATTGAGGCGACGATGACCCGCTTGACCCACATTGCCCGGAAAGTCGTCGCCCATCGCGGGCTGACGATCGGCCTCGTGCTGCTCGCCGCCATCTGCGCGATGGCGATCTTCGCCCCGCTGATCGCACCGTTTGATCCTTACGATCAGGACCTGTCGCGTCGCCTGATCCCGCCGTTCTGGAGCGCCAAGGCCAATGCGGCGCATTGGCTCGGCACCGACAACCTCGGTCGCGACTATCTCTCCCGCCTGATCTACGGCGCGCGGATCTCGCTGCTGATCGGCTTCGCGGTGATGGTCATCTCCGGGCTCATCGGCACGGTGCTTGGCCTGCTCGCCGGCTATTTCGGCGGCAAGGCCGATCTCTTCATCACCTTCCTGATCACGACGCGCCTTGCGATCCCGGTCGTACTGGTCGCGCTGGCGGTCGTCGCGATGGTCGGCGGCTCCCTGACGGTGGTGATCCTCGTGCTCGGCTTCCTGAAATGGGACCGCATCGCGGTGGTGATGCGTGCGGCGACCCAGCAGGTGCGCTCGCTCGATTATGTCGCCGCGGCACAGGCAGCCGGCGCGAGCGTGCCGCGCATCATCCTGCGCGAGGTGCTGCCGAACGTCTTCCCGCAGCTCGTCGTGGTGGCGACGGTGGAGGCCGCCAGCGCCATCCTGCTCGAAGCGGCGCTCTCCTTCCTCGGGCTGGGCGTGCAGCCGCCCCTGCCGTCCTGGGGGCTGATGATCGCGGAGGCCAAAACCCTGATGTTCTTCGCTTTCTGGATGATCGCCGTGCCCGGCACGCTGCTCGCAATCCTCGTCTTCGCGATCAATCTCGTCGGTGACGGCCTGCGCGACGTGATCGTTCCCAAGGGGAGGGGCTGACATGGGAACGCTTGAAAAGAGCGAAGCGCCGCTCCTGCGCGTCTCCGGCCTCCGGGTCGATATCGCGACGCCGCGCGGCACGCTACGCGCCGTACGCGGCATTTCCTTCGACGTGAAGGCAGGCGAGACTTTCTGCCTCGTCGGCGAATCCGGCTGCGGCAAGTCGATGACAGCGATGTCGATCATGGGCCTTCTGCCCAAGGTCGCGACCCGCTCGGTGGACGAACTTTCCTACGAGGGCCGCAAGCTCGATCTCGCCGCCGCGCAAGCCCTCAACGGCGACCGCATCGCCATGATCTTCCAGGAGCCAATGACCTCGCTGAACCCGATCTTCCAGATCGGCGATCAGCTCATGGAAGGCTACCTGCGCCACAAGAAGGCGAGCCGCGCCGAGGCGCGCGAGCGAGCGCTCTATCTTCTCGACAAGGTCGGCATCGCCAATGGCGCGGAGCGGCTCAAGCAATATCCGCATCAGCTTTCCGGCGGCCTCCGCCAGCGCGTGATGATCGCGATGGCGCTGATGTGCGGGCCGAAGCTGCTGATCGCGGACGAGCCGACGACCGCGCTCGACGTGACCATTCAGGCGCAGATCCTTCACCTGCTGGCGAGTCTCCAGCGCGAGTTCGATCTCGGCCTGATGCTCATCACGCACGATCTCGGCCTCGTCGCCCGCATCGCGAACCGCGTCGCGGTGATGTACGCCGGCGAGATCGTGGAGGAGGGCAGCGCCGAGGCCGTGTTCCGCGCGCCGCGCCACCCCTACACACGCGGGCTAATGGACTGCATCCCCGTGCCGGGCAAGACGAAACCGGGCGAGGCGTTGGGCGCCATTCCGGGCGTCGTGCCCTCGCTGATCGGCGAGGTCTCGGGCTGTGCCTTCCGCGACCGCTGCGCGCTCGCCCTGCCGGCCTGCGCCGGAGCCGTCCCGGAAGAAGGCGATGCGAGCCATCGCTGGCGCTGCCTCCGGGCAGGGGAGGCCGCGTGATGCCGAAAAGGGAGAACCGGTTTTCGGCGATCGTCGCGCGGCCTTTGATTCATGGAGTTTTCGCATGACCATGATGCCGCTCCTTTCGATCAAGGCCGTCGCCCGGCGTTTCGCCATCCCGCAGGGGATGTTCAAGCCGCCGAAGATCCTCAACGCCGTCAACGGCATCGACCTCGACATTGCGCCAGGCGAGATCGTCGGCATCGTCGGCGAATCCGGTTGCGGGAAATCGACGCTCGGCCGCATCGTCACCGGGTTGATGCCGGCGAGCGAAGGCACAATCACGCTCGGCGGGCGCGATGTCTCGACAATCCCGCGCCTCGAACTGGCGCGGCTGGTCCAGCCGATCTTCCAGGACCCGTATTCCTCGCTCAATCCGCGCCGTTCCATTGCCGGAACGGTTGCCGAGCCGTTGCATATCCATTCTGTCGGCAATGCCTCCGAGCGGCTCGACAAAGCCGTGGCGATGCTCGATCGCGTCGGGCTGCCGAGCCGGTTCGCGAACCATTTTCCGAGCCAGCTTTCCGGCGGCCAACGCCAGCGCGTCGCCATCGCCCGGGCGCTGATCCTCAATCCGCAGCTCATCGTCTGCGACGAGCCAACCTCGGCGCTTGACGTTTCCGTTCAATCACAAATCCTCAATCTTCTGATGGAATTGCGGCGTGATTTTAATCTGACTTATCTGTTCATTTCGCACAATCTTGCCGTCGTCGAGCACATCGCCGACCGGGTGGGCGTGATGTATCTCGGCCGGATCGCCGAGATCGCGCCGGCGGCCGATCTCTTCGCCAGGCCGCGCCATCCCTATTCGCAGGCGCTGCTCAATTCGGTGCTGACGCCGGAGCCGGGGGCAGGGGTGCCGGATATCGGCCTCACCGGCACATTCCCCGACCCGCTCAACCCGCCTTCCGGCTGCGTCTTCCATCCGCGCTGCCCGCGTGTCTTCGCGCCCTGTGCGGCCCGGGTGCCGGCGCTGCTGCCCGCGAACAACGGCCAAGAAGGAACAGGGCAGGTTGCCTGCCATCTCGCCAACCCCGAGTTTTCCACCTCCACGGAGCCTCATCATGTCGCGTGAACGCGCCATCGCCTCGGCCTTCGACGAATTCGATTCCGGCCGTTTCGCTGCCGTGATGGATCGCCGCATCGCCATCCCTACAGAGAGCCAGAACCCGGACCGCGCAGGCGATCTCAAGCGCTATCTCGACGAGGAGATGATCCCGGCCTTCATGGCGATGGGGTTCAAGACCCGCATTCTCGAACATCCGAAGGCGCTGGCGCCGTTCCTCTATGCCGAGCGCATCGAGGGCGAGGGGCTCCCGACAATTCTCGGCTACGGCCACGGCGACACCGTGCGCGGGCTCGACGAGGGCTGGAAGGCCGGGCTCTCGCCCTGGAAGCTCCAGCCCGTGGGCGACCGCTGGTATGGTCGCGGCGTGGTCGACAACAAGGGCCAGCACTCGATCAACATGGCGGCGCAGGCGGCCGTGATCGCCACACGCGGCAAGCTCGGCTTCAACGCCAAGTGGATCATCGAGATGGGCGAGGAGATGGGCTCGCCCGGCCTGAAAGAGGTCTGCGAGGCAAACCGCGATCTGCTCAAGGCCGATATCCTCATCGCCTCCGATGGCCCGCGTCTGTCGGCCGCCCGGCCGACGATCTTCCTCGGCGCGCGCGGCGCCATTCTCGTCGATCTGGTCATCGAGGCGCGGGAAGGGGGTCACCATTCCGGCAACTGGGGCGGCCTGCTCTCCAACCCCGGCATCCAGCTCGCCCATGCGATCGCGACGCTGGTCGGCCCCTCGGGCCAGATCCGCATTCCGGAAATGGTGCCGGCGGGCGGCATTCCCGAGAATGTCCGCGCCGCGCTCGCCGATTGCACGCCCGAACCGGGACCGGACGATCCCGTCATCGATGCCGATTGGGGCGAGCCGGGCCTCACGGCGGCCGAAAAGGTCTACGGCTGGTGCAATTTCGAGGTGCTGGCCTACGAAACCGGCAACCCGAAAACCCCGGTCAACGCCATTCCCCCGCGCGCCTTCGCCCGCTGCCAGCTCCGCCATACGGTCGGCATCGATCAGGACAAGGTGATCCCGTCGATCAAGGCGCATCTTGAGCGGGCAGGGCTCGGCATGGTCCAGGTCCTCACCGGGCGCGACAATGCCTTCCCCGCGACGCGGCTCGACCCGGACCATCCGTCGGTCCGCTTCGCGCTGGAGTCGATCGCACGGTCGTCCAACAAGAAGCCGGCGCTGCTGCCCAATCTCGGCGGCGCGCTGCCGAACGATGTCTTCTGCGACACGCTCGGCCTCAAGACGATCTGGGTGCCGCATTCCTATCCCGGCTGCTCGCAGCATGCCCCGAACGAACATGTGCCGTCCGCGCTCATCCGTGAGGCCATGGGGCTGATGGCGGGCCTCTACTGGGACCTCGGCGAAAGCTCGAAAGCCGCGCTGGGCGTGTGAGGCTTAATAAGCAGCCTGATAGATCGCGTAGGCATCGCCTTCGCTCAGCGGGCGCGGATTGTTGACGAGCAACCGCGTCTGCTTCATCGCCTCGCTCGCGAGCATTCCCAGCGCGTCCTCGGGAATGCCGACATCGCGCAACCGTTCCGGCACATCGAGCGCACGCGCCAATGCTTCCAGTTCGAGGATGAAGGCCTCGGCGCGCGTTTCCGCTGGCGTATCGGCAAGCTTCGGAAAGGCGTCCGCCGCAATCTCCGCATAGGCCTTCGCGGCGGCAGGCAGGTTGAACCGCAGCACATGCGGCAGCACCAGCGCGTTCGAAAGGCCATGCGGCACGTGGAAATGTCCGCCGATCGGGTAGGCGAGGGCGTGAACAGCCGCCACCGGCGAATTGGCGAAGGCCTGCCCCGCCAGCAGCGAACCGATCAGCATGCCTTCGCGCGCCGCCGCATCGCCGCCAGACTGACACGCCATCCGGATGTTCGCGCCGAGCAGCCGCAGCGCCTCGCGCGCCAGCGCCCGCGAGATCGGGTTGTTGTTCGCCGAGGCCGAGGCATAGGCTTCGATCGCATGAACCATCGCATCGATGCCGGTCGCGGCGGTGACGGCCGGCGGCAGACCGGTCGTCAGCTCGGCATCGAGAATCGCGAGATCGGGCAGGAGCAGGGGGCTGACAATACCCTTCTTCTCCGTCGCGCCGGTGGTGATGATGGCGATGGGCGTGACTTCCGAACCTGTGCCGGCAGTGGTCGGCACCAGCGCCAGCGGCAAGCGCGGCCCGCGCGCATTGCCGACGCCATAGGCTTCCGGCAGCGGCTGATCCGAACGCGAAAGCAGCGCGATCACCTTGGCGACATCCATCGGCGACCCGCCGCCGACAGCCAGCACGCCGGTGGCGCGGTGCGTCCGCGCCGTATGGACGCCGTTCAGCACATCTTCCTCGGGCGGGTCGGCGTGAATGTCATCATAGACCGCGACAGCGATCCCGTGCGCAGCGAGATGGCTCTGGATATCGGTGAGCAGCCCGAGCCGCCTCAGGCCCTTGTCCGTGACGAGCAGGATGCGGTCACCCAGCACCGGCCGCACGTAGTCCGCGATATGCCGCGTGACGCCGGCGCCGGCGATGATGGACTTCGTTGTGTTGAAGGTGAACATGGGCTTCGTTTCCGTTTCCTCTGATGCGAGGGGAAGGCCTTTTGTCGCCAAGGTCAAGAGCGGTGCGATTTTGCTTCTATGTGATTCGCATAAGACATATTATGGAACTATTTCGAGCGTGGACCCATCCAAGACGCCGCCTTACTCTTGGCTATTTAATTCCAAGATATCAAAGTGATGGAGATCGATCTTCAATCAATCGACGTCGAGATCAATCACCATGCCGTCATAAGCCGGCACGACGGGATCCGGCAGTTCACTGCACAGCCTGCGGTAATCGAGATCGGTGTGCAGATTGGTCAGCACCGCGCGCCGCGGCCGCATCCGCTCGACCCAGCCCAGCGCGTCGGACAGCGAAAAATGCGTGGGATGCTGCGTATCGCGCAAGGCATCGACGATCCAGCAGTCGAGCCCGGCCAGATGGTGGACGACGTCCTCGGGAATGGTGCTGACATCCGGCGTATAGGCGAAATCGCCGATGCGGAAACCCAGCGCGACGATATTGCCATGCACGAGCGGAAACGGTTGGAGCGAGATCTCGCCACCGTGTCCGGATACTTCGAAAATACCATTATTATCAATGCTATGAGCCGTCAATATCGGCGGATACTCGCTGCCCTTCGGCGTCTCGAAACAATAGCCGAACCGCGCGAGCAGCAGGTCGAGCGTATCGCGGTTGGCATGAACCGGTATCCGCTGCCGCATGAGGATCGCGAGCGGCCGCAGATCGTCGATGCCGTGGGTGTGGTCCGCATGCTCGTGGGTATAGACCACCGCATCGAGCGCCTTCACGCCGGCATCAATCAGTTGCTCGCGCAGGTCCGGCGAGGTGTCGATCAGAACGCGCGTGATGCCGTCCGGCCCCTCGCGCTCGACCAGAATGGAGCAGCGCCGGCGCCGGTTGCGCGGCTCGGAGGGGTCGCAACGCCCCCAGCCCTGCGCGACGCGCGGCACGCCGCCGGAAGAACCGCAGCCAAGGATCGTGACCCTCAGCCGCGCCATTCACGCGGCTCCCAGCTTCGAAAACAGCCGGTTGGTGTTGGCTTCGAGCACCGGCGCCAGCGTCTCCAGCGGCTTGCCGCGCACGTCGGCCAGCACGGCGGCAGTCTGCGCGGTGAAGGCCGGCTCGTTGCGCTTTCCGCGATGCGGCACCGGCGCGAGATACGGCGCATCGGTTTCGACGAGCAGCCGATCCTCCGGCGCCTCGGCGGCGATCTTGCGGATGTCTTCCGAGTTCCTGAAGGTCAGGATGCCCGAAAACGAGAGATAGAGCCCAAGCGCGACGCCGCGCCGCGCCAGTTCGGCGCCCGACGAGAAGCAATGCAGCACGGCCTTGAACGCGCCCTTCGCCATCTCGTCTTCAAGAATGGCGATCATGTCGTCGTCGGCCGCGCGGGCGTGGATCACCAGCGGCAGCCCTGTCCGGCGCGCGGCATCGATCTGGAGACGAAACGAAGCCGCCTGCTGGTCGCGCGGGGACTTGTCGTAGTGGTAGTCGAGCCCCCCTTCCCCGATGGCGACGCACTTCGGATGCTCCGCGACCTTGAGGATATCGTCGAGCGTGACGTCGGGCTCTTCGGCAGCGTTATGCGGATGGGTGCCGACCGAGAACCAGACATTGGGAAAGCGCTCGGCCAGCGCACTGTAGGTTGCGGCCTTCTTCACCCGCGTCGCGATCGTGATCATGCGCTCGACGCCAACTTCACCCGCGCGGGCGATCACCGCGTCGAGTTCCTCGGCGAAGTCCGGGAAATCGAGGTGGCAATGGGTATCGGTGAGGCGAGGCGGCATCACGCCCCCTCTCCTTCCGCTTCGACATAGCGCGGGAACAGCGCCGAGGGGGCCGGCAAGGCCGTACCGGATTTCAGCGCAAAATCCGCATTTGCCTGTGCGAAGCTGCGTTGGTCAGCCGGCACGGCGAGCAGATCGAGCAGCTTCTCCGCCGCGATCGGGATGAAGGGTTGGGCAAGAATACCAACAACACGCAGCACCTCCGCCGTCACCCACAGCACGGTTTCCATGCGCGCGGGGTCGGTTTTCCGAAGCGCCCAGGGGGCCTGCGCGGCGAAGTAGCGATTGGTGTCGCCCACCAACTTCCAAATGTCATTCAGGACCAGGTGAAGCGCAAATGTCTGCATACTGTTGCGCGCGCGATTCACTAGAGCATAGGCATCGTCGAATAGCCCAGCCTCATCCCCCCATGTGCCATTGTTTTTCGGCACCTTGCCATCGCAGTTCTTCGCGACCATCGAGAGCGAGCGCTGCGCGAGGTTGCCGAGATCGTTGGCGAGATCGGCGTTGACGCGGTTGATGATCGCTTCCTCGGTGAAGCTGCCGTCTTGTCCGAACGGGATCTCGCGCATGAAAAAGTAGCGCAGCTGGTCCGAGCCGAAACGCTTCACCAACTCGAACGGGTCCTGCACGTTTCCGAGCGATTTCGACATCTTCTCGCCCTTGAACAGCACGAAGCCATGCCCGAACACCTGCTTCGGCACCGCGACGCCGGCCGACATCAGGAACGCCGGCCAATAGACGGCGTGAAAGCGCGTGATGTCCTTGCCGATGACGTGAACATCCGCCGGCCAGTATTGGCCGCGCGGACCGTCGAGATCAGGGTAGCCGGCACCGGTGATGTAATTCGTCAGCGCGTCGATCCAGACATACATCACGTGCTTCGGGTTTCCCGGCACGGGAATGCCCCAGTCGAAGGTGGTGCGGCTGATCGAAAGGTCCTGCAAGCCGCCTTTCACGAAGGAAACAACCTCGTTCCGCCGCGTCTGCGGGGCGATGAAGTCGCGGCTGTCGTAGAGCGCGAGCAGCTTGTCCTGATAGGCCGAGAGACGGAAGAAATAGGTCTCTTCCTCCACCCATTCCACCGGCGTTCCCTGCCCGCCGAGGCGCGTGCCGTCGGCTTGAAGCGTCGTCTCGGCCTCGTCGTAGAAGGCCTCGTCGCGCACGGAATACCAGCCGGCATATTTCGCGAGGTAGATGTCGCCCTTTTCCTCCATGCGCTGCCACAACGCCTGGCAGGAGCGGGTGTGGTCCTCGTCCGTCGTGCGGATGAAGCGGTCATAGGAGAGGTTGAAGGCCTCACCCATCGCACGGAACTGCGCCGAGAGCCCGTCCACGAACTGCTTGGGCGTTACGCCTTGCTTCTCCGCGTTGCGCTGCACCTTCTGGCCGTGCTCGTCGGTGCCGGTGAGGAAAAAGACATCGGCTCCGTCAAGCCGCTTGAACCGGGCGATGGCATCCGCGCACAGCTTCTCGTAGGCGTGGCCGATGTGCGGCGAACCGTTGGGATAATCGATCGCGGTGGTAATGTAGAAGCGGTTCGTCACGGCATGGTCCTCGGCGGGCCGGCGCAGGGAATCCCGCGCCGTTCCTGTTCTCTATCAGCGCCGCCGTTTGGAAACCAGCGTGCCGAGTTCGTCAAGGAGTGTCGTCACGAACGCGCGCCGGTCGAGATTGTATCCCTCGACAATATCCGCCTGTTCGGCGACGCGCGACCAGAATTCCGAGAGTTCGCTCGCGGGAAGCAGATCGCCGGCCTCGACCGTGCGCCGCACCGTATCGTGCAGCCAGTTCTCAAGCTCGTGGAGAAAATCGCGCATCGGCTGTTCGCCGGCGGCACCGGCGCGCATCACCGCCAGAATCCGGGCGACCTCGGTTTCGGCCCGACGCGGCAGCGTATCGAGGATAGCGCGGATCGAGGCGAGATAGGCACGCAGCGCCGGATCGGCGAGCCGCAGCGCCTGCCGCATCGAGCCTTCCGCCGCCGCAATCGCCTCGCTGTCCGGCCGGCTTTGGGGAACGATGGCTTCCGCGAGGCGATGGAGATCGCTCTCGCCAAGCGGCGCGAAGACGAGCTTGCGGCAGCGCGAGCGGATCGTCGGCAGCATCTTCTGCGGTTGATGGCTGACCAGCAGGAACAGCGTCTTCGCCGGCGGCTCCTCCAGCGTCTTGAGCAGCGCATTGGCGCTCGAGGCGTTGAGATCGTCCGCCGCGTCGACGATCACCACGCGCCAGCCGCCGAAAGCCGGCGTCTTTTCAAGAAGATGCAGCGCATCGCGCATGTCTTCGACGCCGATCTCGGTCCTGAACTTCTTGGACGAGGTGTCGTAGCGCCGTCGCAGGACCGCCATGTCCGGATGGGCGCTGTTGGCGATGAGATGCGCCGCGCGATGCTCGGCCGGAATGTCGAGCGTTTCCGCCGGTGCCGGATCGACGAAAAAGCCGCCGCCCTCCGGCTCCTCCGCCATCAGGAACCGCGCAGCGCGATAGGCGAAGGTCGCCTTGCCTACCCCCTCCGGGCCGGTGAGCATGAAGGCGTGGTGCAGCCGGCCGGCGTTGTAGAGATCGAGAAACTCGCGCTCGGCCTCCTCGTGCCCGACGAGCGAAAGCATCTCGCGCGGATGCGGTGCGCCGGGCACGCGGTCGATCTCCGGCACATCGCTTTCCGGCGCCGGCAGGAAGCGGATGGCGTTCATGAGGTGCCGGAACCCGCGATGCGCGCGCCGAGCCGACTCTCGACGACGGCCGCGATGGCAGCGGCGAGCGCCTCCTCGGCCATCGCGCCATCCATCACGGCGAAGCGGGCAGGCTCGACCTTCGCGAGCGCGAGAAATCGCGCCCGCACGCCCTCGTGGAACGCGAGTTCGTCATTCTCGAACCGGTCGGCCGCCGTGCCTCGGCAACGGGCGCGGGCAAGCCCGACCTCGGGTGGAAGATCAAGCAGCAGCGTCAGGTCCGGCGCGAGCCCGTCCGTTGCAAGGCGGATCGTTGCCTCGATGTCGGCGTCCGGCAGCTTTCCGCCCTGATACGCGCGCGTCGAATCGGCGAAACGGTCGCAGAGCACCACCTGCCCCGCCGCCATCGCCGGCCGGATGACGTTGAGCACGTTGTCGCGCCGCGCGGCGGCGAACAGCAGCGTCTGCGTCACGGCGTCGGGTGTGCCGGCGCCACCAAGCAGCACCCCGCGCACCGCCTCCGCGAGCGGCGTTCCGCCGGGTTCGCGCGTCACGGTCGTCTGCCGGTCGTGATCGGCGAACCAGCGCGCGAGATGGCGGATCTGGGTCGATTTTCCGGCCCCTTCCCCACCCTCGAAGGTAATGAACAGGCCGCGCGTCATGGCACTGCTCCGGCGGCCTTGCGGTTGCGCGCCTTCTCGGCGAGCCAATTCCAGCCGTCGCGCGCCCATTGCCGCGAGAGCTCGAGCGCGGCGTCCCGCGCCCGCGCGAAAATGCCGCCTTGCGCCACCGAACGCGCCGCGACGAGCGGTATGGTCTGGATCACACGGCCATCGACCAGCACCTCGACGCGCGCGATCTCGGTGCCTTCCGCGACCGGCGCCGGAATCGGCCCGCGATAGGCGAGCCGCAGCGTCATGCCCTCGTTCGTGCCGCGTAGCAGCGGCAGGCGGATGTTTTCCCTCGTCGCCGCCGGAACCGTGATCGCCTCGCCGCCATAGAGCGAGACATCGCCCAGAACCTGCCCTTTCCGGAACAGGTCACGCATCTCGAAGCGGCGGAAGCCCCATTCGAGCAGCTTGCGGGCCTCGAGCGCCCGCTCCTGCAGGGTTTTCACACCGGCGATGGCGACAATCAGACGCCGCCCCTCCTGCACCGCCGAGCCGACGAGCAGGTGCCCGCCGTCGCTCGCCGTGCCGGTCATCAGCCCATCGGCACCGATCTCCATCGTCAACAGCGGGTTGCGGCTCACCTGCCGCCCCTTGCCGAGCGCCATGTCCTTCTGCGCGAACAGCGGATACTGATCGGGGTAAGCCTCGACGATATGCGCCGCCAGCCGGGTCAGGTCGCGCAGGCTCGCCTCCTGCCCTTCCGCCGTGTAGCCCGTCGCATTGCGGAAACGCAGACCGGCGAGCCCGATCTTGCCCGCATAGGCGTTCATCATCTCCACGAACCGCTCCTCGGTGCCGGCGATATTCTCCGCCAGCGTCAGCGCCGCGTCGTTGGCGCCGACGACGAGCAGACCGTTGAGGAGGTCGCCGACCTTGATGACCTTGTTCGGCGTCAGCAACATGTTCGGATTGCCCGAAACCGCGCCGCCGCGCCGCCAGGCATCAACCGAGACCACCATGTCCGCCTCGGGCGAGAGGCGTCCTTCCTTGAGTTCACGGAAAACAACGGCCGCCGTCATCAGCTTGACGAGACCCGCGGGCGAAATCCGCTTGTCCGCCTCGCGCTCGAACAGCACGGTCCTGCTGGTGGCGTCGAAAAGGAAGGCCTGCTCGGCCTGGGTTTCGAACGGCGCGGCCTTGGTCTGCGCGAGCGCCGGCATCGCCGCGAGCGAAAGCAAGGCCGCAAGCCACGGCGCGGCACGGGGTCCGCGCTGCTGGCCCAGGAACGAACGAAGGGCATGCCCGATGATCATGCGCCATTCCTAGAGCATTTTCCGATCACGTGGATACCGGTTGATCGATGAAAATGCGTCAAACCCGACAATCCGGAGCGAACGATCTGATCCGATCAGATCAATTCCGCTCCGGCCGGGAATGGCCCGCCGGTTCAATGCGCTCCGCACGGCCTCCGCCGCATCCCTCAGTTTGGGATCGGCGCCAGCGAAACCTGCTCGATCTCGCCGATCCGCGAGAAGGGATGATTGGCGCCGAAACGGCTCAGGCCGCCATCCATGGCCGTGAAGGAAAGGTCGGTCGGCCTGGCGCGCGGCAGGTCGTTTTCCTGGCTGATGCGCCGCTGCGGGGGTTGCGCCGGGGCAGCAGGGGTCGTCGCGCCGCCGATCGTCTCCAGATCGAACGGACGCGCCGGCGGAACCGGCAGATTCGAAACCGGGACGAACTTGGTCTCGGTGATGACGGCCCTCTCCTCCTTCGCGGCGGCCGGTTGCGAGACCGGCGCGACGGGTTGCGAGGTAAAGGCAAGCGGCTGCTCGGCCGGGCGGGCACTCGCCACGGGCTCCACCGAGGCCACCATCGTCGGCAGGCCCGAGCCGGACGGCAGCCCGGCCGGACCATCGGTCCGCAGCGAGGCGACGAGGCGGCGGTCGTCCGATCCGGCCAGCGAAGCCGGGCCGAGGTAATCGACCTTCACGCGGGCCGTTCCGATGTGCCGGAACTGCAGAAGCTGCGCGGTGCGCTCCGAAACGTCGAGCACGCGCCCGCCGTGATAGGGCCCGCGATCATTGACGCGGACGACGATCGAATGATTGTTGGAGAGGTTCGTGACGCGCGCATAGCTCGGCAGCGGCATGGTCGGATGCGCGGCCGAGATCGAGTTGCGGTCGTAGACCTCGCCATTGGCGGTCTTGCGACCGTGAAAGGCGATTCCATACCACGAGGCATTGCCGGATATCGTGTAGCCGACCGGCTTTTCGCGCGGAACATAGCGCCGCCCGGCAACGGAATAGGGCCTGCCGACCTGATAGCGTCCCCCGCCCTTCGGCGCGTCCTCGTCGAGACCGACGACACGCGGGCTGGCCTTGCCATATTTCGGATCGGAAAAAGCACCGATTTCGCGGGAATTATGCGCTTTGCGGACCACGCCCTGGTTGGCGCAGTTGGCGACGAACAGGGCGACGAGCGACACGCCGGCAAGCCTGACCGCGGCATTTGCCGAAGCACTCGCGGAAGCCCTTGCCGATTTCGGCAGTTCCAACCCCATGGTCCCCCCAACAATTCCGTTCGGCGACGCTACGGAAATCAGTTTGAACGATTCCTGAACCGGGTCACGAGAACGTGAACAATCGCAGCAACAGAATATCCAGAATAAGGCGGGGTAATGGCGTGCCGGCTTTTGGTCAAGATTTCCGGGGCGGTGCGGTTTCCGGATCGTTAATATCGGCCCTGCCCTCGCTGCCGCTTGCCAGCACGGCGAAAAATAGGCAATGCCTGTTGCGCCGGATGGGTGGCCGAGTGGTTTAAGGCAGCGGTCTTGAAAACCGCCGTAGGTGCAAGCCTACCGTGAGTTCGAATCTCACCCCATCCGCCAGTTCCTCGAGACAGACAGGAACTCACGGTTTTCCGGCAAATCCCGGGCCGGGCTTTGCCCGGAGGGGATTGCCCAAGGAAGGTCTGGAGTTCGAATCTCACCCCATCCGCCAGACCGGGCCGCGAGAGAATCACGGGCCCGACTACGCCCCCTCCTCGACAGCACCCCTCGCTGAGCAAGGAAGTCGGCCGCGCCTCGCCGGTCGCCAGATTTCTCCCTTCCTGTCACACATCGCCGCATGCCGATGTCTAATGTATCACGAAGCGCTCTTTCGGAGGCCCGTTTTGACACAGGAACAGGATATTCTCGTCCGGCAGGCGAAGGAGGGTGACGCGGCTGCGCTCGCCGGATTGCTCAAGCTGGTTCAGCACAGCGTGTTCCGCCTGTCTGTCCGCATGTTGGGCGACCCGGACAAGGCGCAGGACGCTACGCAGGAAATTCTCATCCGCGTCATCACGAAACTGTCGACATTCAACGGGGACAGCCGGTTCGAGACCTGGGCCCACAAGGTCGCGCTGAATTATCTCATGACGGCGCGAAAGGTCATCGCGCGCGACCCCGGCCTTTCGTTCGAATCCTTTGGCCGGGACCTCATCGACGGACTTGTCGATGAAAGCATGGCCTCGCCGGAAGACCACGCGATGCTGAACGACCTGCGCTTGCGATGCACGATGGCGATGCTGATGTGCCTCGATCGCAAGCATCGCGCGGCCTATGTCCTCGGGGAAGTGCTTGAGATGGAGCATGTCGAAGCGGCCGCGATTCTGGAGATCGAGCCGGCGACGTTCCGCAAGCAGCTCTCGCGAGCCCGTGCCAGCATACAGGCGTTCGCGAACACCCATTGCGGTCTGGCCAATGCCCTGGCGCCCTGCTCCTGCCCGAAGCGGCTGCCTGCGGCCCTGAACTGCGGGCGGCTCGGCTCCGGTCCGTCGCCCGTGCTCGCCGACGCTCCCGGATACACGGCCGTAAAGGCGATGGCGGCGCGCCTCAACGTCCGGCTCGTTACGGTCAAGCTGCAGCAGGCCACCGGACCGCTCAGGGCACCGGAGGATCTCGCGGCGAAGGTGCTGAGCCTCGTCGACCCGCCAACCTGACCACGGATCTCAATTGAAAGGAGAGAACGATGAAACACGCTTTTGCGTGCACGCTACTGCTTTGCCTTGCGTTCACGGGCACCGCCCCTGCCCAGCATGCCCCCACCCCGATCGGCAAGAGTGCCGCGAAAGGAGAAAAGACCATGAACAAGGATGAAATCGACGTTCAAGGCGTCATCGAAAAAATGACCACGGCGTTCCAGAATGCCGAGATCGATAAGGTCATGGGAACCTACGGCCCCGGCGCCGTGGTGCTTTTTCAACCTGGGCAGCCGGTTTCGGACCCGGAGCAGCTGCGGCAGATGTTCAGCGGCATGGCGGCGGCAAAGCCGACCTTCACCTATTCAGGCCACGAGGTGACCGTGAGCGGCGATACCGCCGTCCACATCGCGCCGTGGGATATGAAGGCGCAGACACCGGACGGCAAGGAGATCCGGCAGTCGGGCCTCTCCATTGCGGTGCTGCGCCGGCAGCCTGACGGGGCCTGGAAAATGGTAATCGACAACCCGCACGGGGCGCGGCTCCTCCCCGGGAACAAGTAAGCGGCTAGTCGATAGCTCCCGAACCGACCGGACAACCCGGCCGGTTCGGACAACCCGATAGCCGGCACGCCTCAGGCCACGTGCGGCACGTCGAACAGCATGAAATCGCCTTCGCTCATCGTGCGCGACAGCGTGACGCGGTTACGGCCCGCGGATTTGGCGGCGTAAAGGGCGATATCCGCGTCCTTGAGCGCCTTGTCGAACCCGTCCGTATCCTTCTTCTGCGCGACACCGATACTCGCGGTCACGTCGAGAGGGCCGTTGCCGGTCTCGAACGGCGTCGCGGCGATCACGCGGCGCAGGGCCTCCGCCTTCTCCGCCGCGGCGGCGAGACCGCCGCGCACAAGGAGACCGAATTCCTCGCCGCCGAGACGCGAGAACCCCTTGTCGATCCCGACCGCGCGCCGGCCGATCTCGCGCAGCACCTCGTCGCCCACCTCGTGGCCATTGGCGTCGTTGATGTGCTTGAAATGGTCGACGTCGAGCACGATAACGGAGAAAGGCCCCTCCTCGAAGGCACAGAGATCCAGCGCCTCGAAGAAGGAGCGGCGGTTGCGCAACCCGGTCAGGCTGTCGAACGACGCCAGCCGGATGAGATCGCGATGCGCGGAGAGCAGCCGCCCGGCCGCGCGCAGGCGGGCGAGCAGCTCGCTTTTCCGCGGCGGGGCATTGATGAAGTCGTCGGCGCCGGAATCGAGCGCTTCGACCAGCTTGGCCTCGTCGCGCGACGTCGACATCACGATGACATAAAGCGGATTGCCCTGGCTCGCAATCAGCCGCGCCTCCCAGCACAGCTCGAAACCGGACATCGTGGAGAATTCGATCGCGGTGATCAGGACATCGAACGGTTGCCCGGCACGAAGAATCTGGAGTGCGACGTCGCCATCTTCCGCCAGGATCACGTCATGGCTGTCTTCCTGCAGGATCGACGCCACCAGCCTTCGTTCTACGGCACTCGGATCGGCAACCAGAACACGCATCAATCTCTCCTGCGGGCGTCGTGGTGCTTCCCTACCATTCCTTTCAGAATGAATGGTTGCCAGACGCGATAGGACAGAAACTGAGGTTAAAAAAAAGAAAACGGGCCACTCAGGCCAATTTTTCGCGCGCAGGTTGTAAATCTCAGCCCGCCGGACTCTCCTTGGCCTTGAGGCCGCGCATCTCCGTCTTGCCGGCGGCATGAGCTGCCGCCTGCAGCGCATGGCGAAACTCGTCCCGCTTCTCGTGGATGGAGGCGATGACGAGCCCCATTGGCACGCCGATATCCACCAACGCCGCCTCCGAAAGCTGGAGCGACGCCTCGATCGTCTCCGGCACGGCGTCCGTGACGCCAATCGTGTAAAGGTGCCGGGCGTGGGTCGCGTCACGCGCGCGGGCAACGATCGTTACATCCGGCCGGGTCGCACGGACCTGCTCGACGACAGCGTCGATCGCGCTCTGCGTGTGGATGGTGATGATCACGGCGGAAGCCTCGCGGAGCCCGCAGGCATGCAGGAACGCCGGATTGGCCGCATCGCCGAAATAGACCTCGACGCCCGCCTTGCGTTCCCGCGACACCCCCGCCGCGTCGTGATCCGTCGCGATGAAGGGAATGGAATGCCGCGTCAGCATCGCGCAAACGACCTGCCCGACACGGCCATACCCCACGACGATGACATGGCCGGTCTTGCCCGCCGGTTTCGCTTCGGTCTCGGGGTCGGGAGCCTTCCGCTGCGCCGCCCACCCATCGAAGCGCCGCGCCAGCAGACCCATCAGCGGGATCAGGATCATCGTCAGCGAGGTCACCGCCAGCAGGAAGCTCGCGACATCCGCGGGGACGATCTTCGCCGCCACCGCGGCGCCGATGGCGACGAAGGCGAATTCACCGCCGGGGCCGAGCAGCAGCCCCGCCTCGACGCTTACCGGGATGGCGAGCCGGAACAGGCGGCCGAGCGCGATCATGACCAGCGTCTTGAGAGCCATCAGCGTCAGTGCCGCGCCGAACAGCAGCATCGGCTGGCGCGCGACCTCACGGAGGTCGATATTCATGCCGACCGTGAAGAAGAAGATGCCGAGCAGAAGCCCCTTGAACGGCTCGACGATCCCCTCGATCGCCTTCTTGTACTCGGTATCGGACAACATCAGCCCGGCGACGAAAGCCCCGAGCGCCATCGAGAGGCCGGCCATCGCCGCCGCGACGCCGGTGCCGACGATCACGAACAGGATTGCCGCCACGAACAGTTCGGTCGATTGCGCGAGCGCCACCAGCCGGAACAGCGGCCGCAGCAGCAGGCGCCCGAAGATGACGATGCCGGCGAGCGCGATCCCCGTCTGCGTCAGGGCGATGCCGAGGCTCGCCATCAGACTCTGCTGTCCGTCGCCACCGAGGATCGAAACCAGCAGCAGGATCGGCACCACCGCCAGATCCTGCGCCAGAAGGACCGAAAACACCGCCCGCCCCGCACTGGTGCGCAACCGCCCCTGTGACGAGAGAATCTCGATGACGATCGCGGTCGAGGACAGCGCCAGCGCCGCACCGACGACGATCGCCGCCGCCGGTCCCAGCCCGGCCAGCCGCGCCAGCCCGGCGATCAGAACTGTCGAGGCCAGCACCTGCGCCATGCCGAGCCCGAACACCAGCCGGCGCATCGTCATCAGGCGGGAATAGGACAATTCGAGGCCGATCAGGAACAGAAGGAAGACGATGCCGAGTTCGGCGATGGCGGCGACATTCTTGGCATCCGTCACGGTCAGCCAGAACAGCGCCGGCACCTCCGGGATGAACGTGCCGAGCCCGATCGGGCCGAGGATCGCGCCGGCGCCGAGATACCCCAGAACCGGCGAAAGCCCCCACCGCCGGACGAGCGGCACCACGACCGCCGCCGTGCCCAGCACGACCAGCGCGTCGCTATACGCATAGATGTTGACCTCTGAGGCCAAGCGCCCTCTCCGATCTTCCCGACGAATCCGGCTTCAGCCTAGCACGACGGCACAACCGGCCGTCGAGTCCCCTCAGCTCTCGCGCTTGATCGCGCTCTCGTGCCAGCGGTGCAGCAGGCGATGCGAGATGTAGCTGGTGGCAAGGAAGATCGCGATGCCCGACAGCGAGATCATCAGCAGCGCGGCGAACATTCGCGGGATCTTGAGCTGATAGCCGGATTCGAGAATGCGGTAGGCAAGGCCCGAGGCCGTGCCGCCGGTGCCGGCGACGAATTCCGCCACCACGGCGCCGATCAGCGCCAGCCCGCCGGAAATCTTCAACCCGCCAAGGAAATAGGGCAAGGACGCCGGCAGGCGCAGGTAGCGCAGGGTCTGCCAGCGGCTGGCGCCGTAGAGCTGGAACAACGCGACGAGGTTGTGATCCGCCGAATTGAGCCCGAGAATGGTGTTCGACAGGATCGGGAAGAAGGCGACGAGCCAGGCGCAGATCAGCAGGGAGAGATTGACGTCGCCCACCCAGATGATGATGAGCGGCGCGATCGAGACCACCGGTGTCACCTGCAGGATGACGGCATAGGGCAGCAGCGACCGTTCGAGCCATTTCGACTGGGTGAAGACCACCGCCAGCGCGACGCCGACGCTGACCGCCGCAATCAGCGCCGCGAAGGTGATGCGCAGCGTCACCCCCAACGCGATCGACAACGTCGGCCAGTCCTTCAACAGGGTCTTGGCGATGACGCTCGGCGCGGGCAGCAGATACGGCGGAATGTTCTTCAGCCAGACCATGTATTCCCAGAAACCGAGGAACAGCGCGCCCGTCACCAGCGGCGCGAGAATGCCCGGCCAGCGGCTTTTCGGAATGCCGAGAACGCGCTCCTCCGTCGCGAAAACCGGCGCAGCGTCCTGATCGGTCCCCTTCGTCACCACCACTGCAGGTTTTTCGTCGGCAAGCGTCTCGCTCATGTCGTCCGCCTCCTCAGGCGTCAATGGCTTGCTTGAGGGCATCCGAGCCGAGGCGGCACAGATGGGCGTATTCCGCCGAGGTGCGGAACAGGTTGTCGCGCGGGAACGGCGCATCGACCATCAGTTCGCTCATGACGCGACCCGGCCGCGCCGCCATCACCACGATGCGCTGGCTGAGGTAGACGCTCTCGAACACCGAATGGGTGACGAACACCGCCGTAAAGCGGTTGCGCTCCCACAGGGTCAGCAGATCGTCGTTGAGCTTGTGCCGGGTGATCTCGTCGAGCGCGGCGAAGGGTTCGTCCATCAGCAGCACCTTGGGCTCCGTGACGAGCGCCCGGGCGATCGAGACGCGCATCTTCATGCCGCCCGAGAGTTCGCGCGGGTAGCTCTTCTCGAACCCCTTGAGGCCAACGAGTTCGAGCATTGCGGCGGCGCGGTCCCGCGCCTCCGCCATCGGCACGTGCTTGAGGCGCAGCGGCAGCAGAATGTTCTCCAGCGCCGGCGCCCATGGCATCAGCGTCGGCTCCTGGAATACGAAGCCGAGGCTGTGCTCCTCGTTCCCGTAGGCATCCGCGCTTTCCGCGCCCGGCCATTCGATCGTGCCGGCCGAGGGCGCCGAAAGGTCGGAGACAAGGCGCAGCAGCGTCGATTTTCCGCAGCCCGAAGGCCCCAGCAGGCTGACGAACTCGCCGGAATAAAGGTCAAGATCGACATCCCGCAACGCGAGCGTGCCGTTCGAGAATTTTTTCGAAAGGCCACGGATCGAGACGAGCGGGCGTCGTTTCGCCTGCCCGTTCTCGACCGGCGCCGGGCCGGCTTGTGTCATCAGATGCCGATGCCCTTGTTGATGAACGCGAGGCTGTAGGCCTTCTTCACGTCGAGGCCAGCCGGGAACACGCCCGCCTTGGTCATGTCGTCGTAGAAGTGCGCCCAGCGCTCGTCGGTCATCGCGCCGACACCGAGCTTGAGCGCATCGCCGGACATCACGATGCCCTTTTCGTTCATCGACTTGATCGCGAAGGCGATCTTGTCGTCGCTCATGTCCGGGTTGTCCTTCTTGATCAGCGCGTTGGCGGCGGCATTGCCCTCGCCGTTCTTCATGTAGGCGGCCCAGCCTTCCAGCGTGGCGGTCACGAAGCGCTGCACGACATCCTTCTTTTCGTCGACCATCTTCTGGCTGATCGAGATCGTCGTCGAATAGGGGTCGTAGCCGGAATCGGCGAGAAGATGGACGACCGGCTTCACGCCGCCTTCCTTCTCGATCGCGAACGGCTCGGAGGTAAGATAGCCCTGCTGGCACATGCTCTTGTCGGCAAGGAACGGCGCCATGTTGAACGTGTAGGGCCGAACCTGTTCGTCGGAGTAACCGAACTTTGCCTTCAGGAACGGGTAGAACGACGTGCGGCCGGCGGCGCCAATGAGCACCGGCTTGCCCTTCAGCGCCGCGAGGCTGTCGTTGCCCTGCCCCGGATGGCAGATGAGAACCTGCGGGTCCTTCTGGAAGATCGAGGCGATGCAGAGGAACGGCAGCTTCTGCTCGACGTAGCGGATCGCCTCGAAGCCGGAAGACATGATCATGTCGACGGCGCCGCCGATCAGCAGCTGCGAGGGGTTCTGCTGCGGGCCGCCCATGCGGATGTCGGCGTCGATGCCGTATTTCTTGTAGATGCCGTTGGCCACCGCGTAATAGAAACCGCCGTGCTCGGCCTGCGCGCGCCAGTTCGTCTGGTAGGAGACCTTGTCGAGCGTCTGGGCGCTGACACGGCCACCCAGCGCGGGCATCAGCGCCGAGCCGCCGATAAGGCCAAGGGCCGCCCTGCGATTGATCCGGTATTTCATCATCGATCTGTCTCCACCTGATTTGACGCCCGTTTTCCGCGCGGCCTGCATGGCCTTAGCAACCGCTATGCCGACAGTTGACTGTGCCAATATGTCGCAGCGAGAACAATTCCGGTCCACAATGCTTTTTTTGAGGCGCACTGCCTAGAACATGCTCATGATACCGTCTGGTCGATGCACAGCAAATTTGTCCGCCCGCGCATTGAAGGCGGGCATGAGCCTTGCTAGCCTTCAACCCTGCCCTGCATTTTCCAGGCCTGCCCCGCATTCTCCAAGGAACGACCGATGGAAGCCGCTGCTCTCCCGCCGCTCGACGCCGAGCTTTCCCCGCGCATGACGGCCTTGATCGCCGATCTCGGCGATGTTCCGGTCATCACCGAGGACAAGGTCGTCCGCAAGCGCAGCCGCGACTTTTTCTGGTATTCGCCGATCCTCAACGCCGAACTGGCAAAGAAATCCGCCGAGATCATCGTCGCGCCACGCAACGAGGCGGATGTGATCCGCGTCGCCGCGGCCTGCGCGAAGCACCGCGTTCCGGTGACCCCGCGCGGCGGCGCGACGGGCAACTACGGGCAGGCGGTGCCGCTCCACGGCGGCGTCCTGCTCGACATGAACGCCCTGTCCGGCATCGAATGGGTGAAGCCGGGCCGCGTCCGCGTCGCGGCCAGCATGAACATCGGCGCGCTCGACGCCGAATTGCGGCCGCAGGGCTGGGAAATGCGCATGCACCCCTCGACGAAACGCACCGCGACGATCGGCGGCTTCGTCGCCGGCGGCTCGGGCGGCGTCGGCTCGGTTATGTACGGCGGCCTGCGCGAACCCGGCAATATCCTCGCCGCCCGCGTCGTGACGCTGGAAGAGACGCCGCGCGTCATCGAACTGCGCGGCGACGCAGCGCAGAAGATCAACCGCGCCTACGGCACCACCGGCATCATCACCGCGCTCGAAATGCCGACCGCGCCGGCCTACCCGTGGATCGACGTGATCGTCGCCTTCGACAGCTACAAATCGGCGCTGCAATTCGGCGAGGATGTCGCCCGCGCCGACGGCGTCATCAAAAAGCTGCTCTCGACCATCGCCTGGCCCCTGCCCTCCTATTTCGGCCAGATGGCGCCGTTCTGCCCCGAGGGCAAGGCGATCATCGCCTGCATGATTTCGGAAGCCTCGTTCGAAACCTTCCGTGACATTCTCGCCGGGCGCGGCACGATTACCCATCAGGCGCCAACGCGCGAGGAGCCGGGACAGGTTCCGCTCTACGAGTACACCTGGAACCACACCACCCTGCAGATGCTGAAGGTCGACCGCTCGATCACCTATCTCCAGTGCCTGTTCCCGCACCAGCGGCTGCTCTCCAGCATTCTGGAGATGAACGAGAAATTCCCGGACGAACTGATCCAGCACAACGAGTTCATCAAGTTCGCCGGCAATGTCACCTGCTCGGCCCTCCCCGTGATCCGCTATTCGACCAAGGAGCGGCTCTACGAGATCATCGCCGCGCATGAAGAAGCAGGCATCCTGATCGCCAACCCGCATGTCGTGACGCTGGAGGACGGCTCGCGCCACAAGCGCGCCGATGCTGACCAGATCGGCTTCAAGGCCGAGATCGACCCCTACGGCCTGCTCAACCCCGGCAAGATGCGGTCCTATCAGCCGGTGAAATCGTGAGAATTCTCTATCTTTACTGCCATCCGCTCGAAGAAAGTTTCCATGCCGCAATCCGCGACCGGGCGCTGACCGCGCTCCGCGACGCCGGGCATGAGGTCGATCTGCTCGATCTTTACGCAGATGGCTTCAACCCGGTGCTCGATGCCCGGATGCGGCGCGACTATCACGACCTTTCGAAGAACCGCGACGGCATCGAGGACTACATCCGCCGGCTGCACGCGGCGGAGGCGCTGGTCGTCCAGTTCCCGACCTGGTGCTTCGGCTTTCCGGCGATGCTGAAGGGCTTCTTCGACCGGGTATTCGGCCCCGGCATCACCTTCGATCTCTCCGATCCGGCGAACGTCAAACCGATGCTGACCCATATCCGCCATGTCGTCGGCATTTCGACCTACGGGCGCGACCGCTGGCGGGCGTTCCTCGTCGGCAATCCGCCGAAGAAGATGATCACACGCTATTTGCGCTGGTTCGTTTCGCGCACCGCGCGCATCCGCTATCTTGCGCTCTACCACATGAATGTCGCGACCGAGACGCAGCGCAAGGCGTTCCTCGACCGCGTTTCCGCCGAGCTTTCGCGTCTGAACTGATGGCGTTTGAGGAAGACATGAGCAAGACCCACTGGTTCGACCTGACCGCCCGCGATTTCGAGAAGCTCGACAAGGACCGCACCATCGCGATCCTGCCCATCGCCGCGACCGAGCAGCACGGCCCGCACCTCTCCGTCGGCACCGATACGCTGATGGCCGGCGGCTTCTGCGCCGAGGTGAAGAAGCGGCTCCCGAACGGCCTTTCCGTGCTGTTCCTGCCCGTCTTCTGGGTCGGCAAGTCGAACGAGCACCTGCGTTCGCCCGGCACGATCACGCTTTCAGCCGAAACGCTGATCCGCGCCTGGACCGAGATCGGCGAGAGCGTCGCCCGTGCCGGCATCCGCAAGCTGGTGATCGTCAATTCGCACGGCGGCAATGTCGAGATCATGGGTATTGTCGCGCGCGAACTCCGTGTCCGCTGCAACATGCTGGTGGTGCAGACGGCGTGGCGCCGGCTCGGCGTGCCGGACGGCCTGTTCTCGGACACCGAGAACGCCTTCGGCATCCACGGCGGCGATTACGAAACCTCGGCCATGCTCCATTTCGCGCCCGACCGGGTGAAGATGTCGAAGGCCAAGGATTTCGTGCCGAAATCCATCGAGATTGCCGAAAAATACAAGCACCTGCGCATGACCGGGACCACCGCGATGGCCTGGATCGCCGAGGACAATCACCCCGAGGGCGTTGCGGGCGAAGCGCATCTCGCGACCGCCGAGAAGGGACGCAAGGCGGCGGAGTTCCAGTCGCTGCGTTTCATCGAGCTGTTGCAGGACGTAGCGAAGTTCCCGCTATCAGATCTCGCCTAGAACCTTCCGCACCCGGTCCAGATGCGCCTTCCGGGCCGCCTCTCCCACCACGTCGATGCGGTGGAGCGCGAGCCAGCGCGTCTTGCAGCCCGGCGCGCAGATGCCCCGGATGCCGGTGAGCAGGATGCGCCGGCCGGGCATGCCCATCAGCCACCACCACCAGCGCGGCGAACCGAGTGTCGTCACCGCCACGATCAGCCGGATGTTCGGCAAAAGCCCTCGGATAGGCTGGTTGTTCTCCGGCATCGAGAAGGTCTCGTGCGGCAGGAACACGCGTTCGAGCCACCCTTTCAGCATCGCCGGCTGGGCATACCACCAGGTCGGGTAGATGAAGATCAGCCCGTCAGCCGCCTTCACCCGCGCGAGATGGTCCGCGACCGGCGCCCGGTTGACCTCACGCGTGTGGTAATCACCGCGTTCGGCCGCGGACATCACGGGATCGAACCCTTCCGCGTAGAGATCGAGCAAGTCCACGGCATGGCCGGCGTTGGCCAGCGCCTCGATCGCGACATCGCGAATCGCGGCCGTGAAGCTGTCGGGTCGCGGATGACAGTAGACGACGAGCAGTTTCATGCGCGCACTGTTTTACGAGAATTCGTGACCCAGCCCCTTGAAGAGCCACGTCTTTCCCGCCTTGTAATCGTAGCTCGGGTCTTCCCAAGCGATCATCTTGCCGGGGTTGAGCAGCCCTTGCGGATCGGCCTCGCGCTTGAAGGCGAGCTGCGCCTCGTCGGTCTGCTTCATGCCGCCTTCTTCGAGCGTGTAGCGATGCGCGTTGAAGATCGGCGCGCCCATCTCCTCGTGGATGGCCATGATCTCCTCGAGCCGCGCATCCGTGGTGTATTTCACCATCGGCAGGCCGAAGCAGGTCACCTTGCCGTCGAAGCGCACGAATTCGAGATGGCAGGCCACCTCGTCGCCGAAGCGGGCGTGGATCTTCTGGACGAGATCGAGCTGGTTCGGGAACGGGTAGAGCACCTGAAGGTAGGTGATGCCGGGATCGACCCTGAGCGCGCGCAAGGTGGTGTGGTTCCACGCCAGTTCGAACGCCGGCGGCAGGCCCTTCTTCTCCTCGGCCGACAGAATATCGGACCGATAGAGCACCTCGGCGCTTTTCCAGCGCGCGGTGAAAGCCAGCATCGGATGGAGCGCGAAATCCGCCACCATGACGATGACGACGTGCTTCTCGCGCGGCAGGAACTTGTGGTGGCGCATAAAGACATCGTGCGGTACCGGTGCGGCAACCACTGCCAGCTCCTTGATGAGGAGGCCATCCTGCTCGCCGAGGGCGTTGGCGAATTCGCTGGCGCGGCGCAGATCGTCGAACCCCACCAGCACATCGACCCAGGGGTGCGCGGTCGCCAGCGGCACCTCACATTCGGTGATGATGCCGTTGGTGCCATAGGCATGGGCGACCTTGAGGAGATCGTCGCCGGAGAGTTCGAGCACGCGCGGGCTCGCCTCCATCGTCATCACCTTCATGCGGATGATGTTGCCGTAGTCGCGCAGGCCGCCCCAGCGGATCGACCCGATACCGCCCGAACCGCCGGCAATGAAGCCGCCAAGCGTCGCGGTGTGATAGGTCGAGGGGAAGAGCCGGAGTTCCTGTCCGGATTTCGCGCGGGTTTCCTTGTCGATTTCGGCGAGAACGGCACCCGGCCCCGTCACCACGCGGCCCGGCGCGATGGATTTGACCGCGTTCATCGCCGAAAGGTCGAGCACCACCCCGCCCGACAGCGGCATCGCCTGCCCGTAATTCCCCGTGCCCGTACCGCGCGGCGTCACCGGAATACCAAGCTGGTGGCACTCGCCGAGGATCGTCGCCAGTTCGTCGTCGTTGGCCGGCATCACGATCAGATCGCCGACGACGGCATCGAGCTGGCGCTTGAGCGCGGGCGAATACCAGTAGAAATCCCGGCTCTTCTGCTTGAGGATCGCGGGGTTGTCGTCGGTCTTGATCGAGCCGAGGCGGGATTTCAGCGTGGCGATGTCGAACGGCATGGCGGTTTCCGGGGATCAGAGGGCCAAGGATCAGAGGCAATCGAGTTCGGCATAATCGGGGAGCGGCGCGTCGATCACCTTGCCGTCGATCAAAACCGCCCGCCCCGTCTGCGGACGGGAGAGAAATTCGTTCATCGTCCGCGCCGGCAGGATGACGAGATCCGCGGCGAGGCCTGGCGCGAGCCGCCCTTTGTCGGCCAGCCGCATCTGGTCGGCGGGGCGGGTGAACACCGTTTCGAGCCACGGCCGCGCCGAATGGTCGAAATGGAGAATACGCGTCGCCTCGCGATAGACCTCGACCGTGTCGAGATCGCCATAGGCATAGAAGGCATCGCGCGTGTTGTCGGACGAGACCATGGTCGAGACGCCGGCGGCATCGAGTTCATGGAGCGGCGCCACCCCGCGCCAGCGCGGCGTGCGGCCGGAGACGCGGTCCTGAAGATACATGTTGCACATCGGCAGCGAGACGACGTTCAGCCCCGCGTCGCCCAATTTGCCGATGACACGGGCCCGGTCTTCATCCGCCATCAGCGCCAGCGAGCAACAATGGCCGGCCAGCGCCTTGCCGTTGAACCGGCGGCGGATCAGCGTATCGGCGATGATTTCGAGCGAACGCGCATCCGGGCTGTCGCTTTCGTCGACATGGAAATCGAGATCGAACCCCTCCGCCATGGCGACCTCGACGATCCGGTCGATCGCGGCAGCGAGTTTTTCGTCCGGCTTCTCGCCGAGAAAGGTCACCGCCCCGAGAATGCCGCCGTATTTCTTCAGCATCCCGATCAGCAGCGAGAATTCCTCCGGCTCGTCGATCACGCCGAGCACGGTCTTGAGGCAGACGGCCTGCAACTCGATGGTTCCCTTCCACTTCGCGCGCATGGCGTCGAAAACCGGCCAGGAAATGCCGATCTGCTTGCCGATGCTGTCGAGATGGGTGCGGATCGCACCGGTGCCGTGGTGGAGCGCGCAGCGCAGCGCGAAATCCATCCGGGCCTCCACGTCCTCCGCGTTCCAGTTGGCCTCGCGATCCGCCATCACCGCTTCACGCGCGCCGAGGAAGGTTCCGTTGGGGTTCGGTGCGCGATGAAAGGCGTGCCCCTTGTCGAGATGGGTATGCACCTCGACGAAGCGCGGCAGCAGCATCCGCCCCCCGCCCGCGACGCGCGGCGCGCCATCCTCCGGCGTTGCTGCGGCGGCGATACGGCCGATGCGCCCGTTATCGACCAACAGCGACGCCGTGGCGAGACCATCCGCCCGCACCGTCGATGGTCCTTCGATGCGCGTCAACGCGGGCGAGACCGAGAACCCGTCGAGCCAATAACGACCGGTTTCCTGAGGAAGATCCAACTGCACGAAATGCCCCTGTCGGAAATATTTTCGGCTTGCTGCCATGCAAGGCCGATTCCATTCTCCAAGCCTAAAGCATCCGCCCGCCCAGTGGATACCGGCTGGCGGAAAAAAGCGGATGCGACCCCTATTCTCCAACCCTTCGATCGGAAACGATAATGCCGCCGCAGAAACTCAATCCCCCGTCAATCCGCGCGCCCTTCGCCACCTATAGCCATGGGCTGCTGGTGGAAGCGCCCAAGCGCATGATCTTTGCCTCGGGCCAGCTCGGCGTCGCGCCGGATGACACGATCCCCGAGGACATCGAGGCGCAGGCCGCGCTCTGCTTCGAGAATATCCGGGCGATCCTCGCCGAAGGCGGCATGGATTTCTCCCATGTCGTGCGTTTTTCGGCCTTCGTCACGGATCGGGCGTATTTTCCGGTTTATGGCCGCGTGCGATCCCGCTATGTGAGCGGCGACGCATTCGCTTCCACCCTCGTGATAGTCGCCGGCTTCACCCGTCCCGAATTCAAGATCGAGGTCGAGGTGACGGCCCTGGCGTGAGACCCCGCATGGCTGATACCGCCCCCAAGATTTCCTTCGTTTCGCTCGGCTGCCCCAAGGCGCTGGTGGACAGCGAACGCATCATCACCAAGCTGCGCGCCGAAGGCTACGAGCTGACGAAAACCCACGCCGGCGCCGATCTCGTGATCGTCAACACCTGCGGTTTTCTCGACAGCGCGAAGGCGGAGTCGCTGGAAGCCATCGGCAAGGGCATGGCGGAAAACGGCAAGGTGATCGTCACCGGCTGCATGGGCGCGGAACCGGAGCAAATCCGCGAGGCCTATCCGGCTGTTTCCGCAATCACGGGGCCGCAAGCCTACGAGAGCGTGATGAAGGCGGTGCACGAGGTGGCCCCGCCGCTGCACAACCCGTTCCTCGATCTCGTGCCGGAACAGGGCGTGAAGCTCACGCCGCGCCATTACGCCTATCTCAAGATTTCCGAGGGCTGCAACAACCGCTGCACCTTCTGCATCATCCCCAAGCTGCGCGGCGATCTCGTCTCGCGCCCGCTCGCCGAGGTGATGCGCGAAGCCGAGAAGCTGGTGAAGGCGGGCGTGAAGGAACTCCTCGTCATCTCGCAGGACACCTCGGCCTACGGGGTCGATCTCAAATATTCGCCCTCGCTTTGGCAGGATGTCGAATACCGCACGCGCTTTCTCGATCTCGCCAAGGCACTCTCGACGTTCGGCGTCTGGGTGCGCCTGCACTACGTCTATCCCTACCCGCATGTCGACGAGGTAATCCCGCTGATGGGCGAGATGACGGACAGCGGCGGCATGGTGGTGCCCTACCTCGATATTCCCTTCCAGCACGCCGCGCCGAACGTGCTCAAGGCGATGCGCCGCCCCGCGCACGCCGAGAAGATCCTCCAGCGCATCGAGAAATGGCGTGAAATCCGGCCCGATCTCGCCATCCGCTCGACCTTCATCGTCGGCTTTCCCGGCGAGACGGAGGAAGACTTCGAGGAGTTGCTTGGCTTCCTCTCGGCCGCGAAGCTCGAACGCGTTGGTGCGTTCAAATACGAGCCGGTCCGTGGCGCCCCAGCGAACGATCTCGGTTTGGCGGTCGTGCCACCCGAGGAACAGCAGCGTCGCTACGACCGATTCATGAGCCACCAGCAGCCGATCTCGGCGCGGCTCCAGCAGCGCCGCGTCGGCCAGCGCATCCGCGTAATCGTTGATGAGGCGGGTCCGACCGTGAGCAAAGGCCGGTCGATGTGGGACGCGCCGGAGATCGACGGCACGGTCTATATCGCCTCGCGGCGCCCCTTGCGCGCGGGCGATATCGTCTCGGTCAAGATCGAGCGGGCGGACGCCTACGACCTGCACGGGGTTGCCGTTTGAGCCAGCCGCAACAAGGCGGGGATGCCGGACGGCTGCGGCCGGAATTCATCTTCGCCGGATTGATTCTCTCGACCTTCCTTTGGGGCTGGAGCTTTCCGCTCGTCCGGATCATGACCGAGGCCATGCCGCCCATCACCTTCGCCGCCGTGCGCGGGTTGATTGGAGGGGCGACGCTGGTGCTGCTCTTCGTCGCCTTGCGCCGGAGTTTCCTGCCCGGCAGCCGGCAGGAGACGATCGAGTGGCTCGTGCTCGGCGCGCTCAACGGCTGGGTTCCCAACCTGCTCGTCGCGTACGCGACCCGGACCCTTCCCGCCGGGCAGGCAGCGATGATCCAGGCCTGCGGGCCGCTGCTGACGGCGCTGATGGCCAACCGCATGTTCTCCGACGAGAAGCTGACGCCCCTGCGCCTTGCCGGCATCCTGATCGGCTTCGCCGGTGTCGGCCTGCTCATCGGGCCACGCATGGCCGGCCAGGACGCGACCCCGCTGGCCGTGCTGGCGATGCTCGGCATCGCGCTCTGTTACGCGACCGGCAATGTCTACGTCCGCATGATGCCGGTGGCCGATCCGCGCCGCCTCGCGCTCGGGCAGCAGATCACTTCGGGACTGGTGGCGACAGCCATCGCGCTCGTCACCGCAGGCCCCGCGAGCTTTGCCGGCGTCTCCGGCAATCTCGGGCCGTTGCTGGCGCTCGGCGTGTTCTCCACCGCCGTGCCGATCGTCATTTTCATGTATGTCCTGCGTGCCGCCGGCCCGACGCGCGCGTCGATGACCGGCTATCTCGTGCCGGCCTGGGCAGTGGCGATCTCTGCCGTGGTGCTCGGCGAGCGCATCGGACTGCGCGAGGCCGTTGCCGGTGTCATCATCCTCGCCGGCGTCTACATCACCACGCGGGCGAAATCGCGGAGCGCCTAGAGCATTTTCCGATCAAGTGGATGCCCGGTTGATCAAAAAAATGCGACAAAACAGGAAGATGGAGCGGACGATCTGATTCAATCAGATCGAATTCCGCTCTAGGCCTGCTGCGCTGCCGGCGCGGGCCGGCTGCGGTCGCGGTTACGCTTGCGCAGGAAGGTGCGCCGGAACCAGATCGTGAGCCCCGTCACCATCAGCCCGACGAAGGCGAGCGAGGTCACGAGCACCATGAACCCGGTCCACATCCCGGCGAGATTGCCCTCGTGCAGCCCGCGCGACCAGTTCGCCGGCGTGAGTTTCACACCCGAGCGCGCGACCTGATAGACGTTGAAGATGCCGCCCTCGTTGACGCGCGCGAGCAGCCGGCCGCCGCGGCTGCGCAGCCAGATCAGCCCGCCGAGATCGCGATCGGCGCCGGAACTATCCTTGCCGAGCATCGTGATCGCTTCCTTGAGCGGCGGAGGCGCCGCCTTGTCCTGCGGCGGCAGCGCGCCGCCAATGTTGATGCGGAACGCCAGCATCAGCCCGGTGACTGGCGAGAGAATGAGGATAGGCAGCAGAATCCACGCCGTGCCCTGATGCCACCCGGAAATCGTGTTGCGGATGCGTGGCCAGCCCATGACGACGCCGATCAGCATCAGCACGACCATCGCGATGGTCGAGGTGGTCACGACCCAGCCGAGATCGAAGATGAAATGCTCGTGCAGGCGCCGCATGTCGCCGAAAATATCGGAGAGCATGGTGGTCTCGCCGTCATCCACTGGCGCCTTGGTGGCGAGGTCGAAATCCATCGAGCCGTCCTCGCCGATGCCCTGGATGTTGATGCGGTTCTCGTAGGCCCGCACCGAGATCGAGCGCGCCTTTCCAGCAGGGTCATGCTTGTCGAGCAGCGCGACGATCTCGCTCGCCGGCAGCTTGACCGTGCGCGAGGCCTTGTCCTGAAGGATCGGCTCCATCGACAGCACAAGGCCGGTGACGATCAGGACAGCAAGCGGCACGGCAAAGACCAGCGTCGTCCAGCGGTGCAGGCGAAGGAGCAGCGGTTTCATGGAATCTATCCGAATTTGGAACGATTTCAGAAACATCACGGGCGCCCTGCCCCGTCAAATGACCATTTGGTAATCTGCACCGAAAAGCCGGCCGGCACGAAAAACGGCGGCCCGAGCATCATCCCATCAAGTGGGTGGCGGTTGATGGACAAGATGATGCACGAAACAAAAGGAAAGAGCACCGGATCTGACGAGATCAGGTGCTCTTGGCCCGCCGCTCGAAGATCCGACCGTTGTTCGGGCGTTACTTCGGCACCGTACCTTCGATGCCCTGCACGAAGTAGTTCATGCCGACGACCTGCCCGTCGGACAGCTTGGTGCCGCCCTGGCATTCGACCGTCTTGCCATCCTGCGCGACGACCGGGCAGGTGAACGGATCGATCTTGCCGGTGCGGATGCCTTCCTCGGTCTCCATCGCCAGCTTCTTCACGTCATCCGGCATGTTGACGTAGGGGCCCATGACAACCTTGCCCTTGGCGATGCCGTCGAACACGTCCTGGCTCTGCCATTTGCCTTCGAGCACGGCGCGCGTGCGTTCGACGTAGTAGGGTGCCCAGTTGTCGATGATCGAGGTCAGGATGTTCTTCTCGGCGAACTTCGACATGTCGGACGCCTGCCCGAACGCGAAATTGCCGCGCGCGGCCGCCTGCTGAAGCGGGGCCGGGCTGTCGGTGTGCTGGGTGATGATGTCTGCGCCCTGATCCATCAGCGCCTTGGCGGCATCGCCTTCCTTGCCCGGATTGAACCATTCGTTGACCCAGGCGATCTTGATCTTGACGTTCGGATTGACGCTCTTGGCGCCGAGGTAGAACGCGTTGATGCCCGAGATGACCTCCGGGATCGGCACCGAGCCGACATAGCCGATGACGTTCGATTTGGTCATCTTGCCGGCGATCTTGCCGATGACGTAACGGCCCTCGTGGAACTTGGCCGAATAGGTCGCGAGGTTCTTGTCGCGCTTGAAGCCGGTCGCGTGCTCGAATTTCACGCCCGGATATTTCTTCGCGACCTTCAGCGTCGGCTCCATGTAACCGAACGAGGTGGTGAAGATCAGCTTGTGGCCGGTGCGGGCGAGTTGCTCGATCGCGCGCTCGGAATCCGCTTCCGGCACATTCTCGATGAAGGAGGTCTCGACCTTGCCCGGAAAGGCCGCTTCGATCGCCTTGCGGCCGACATCGTGCTGGTAGGACCAGCCGAAATCGCCCACCGGGCCGACATAGATGAAACCGACCTTCAGCTTCTCCTGCGCGAGCGCCGGAACAGCCAGTCCGGTCGCGAGCGCGAGAGCCCCCAATTTCAGAAGATGACGCATCTCAAATCCCCAAATCCGACGCGGTTCGATAGGAGCCCCGCGCGCCGCGCCGCGCGGCGGTGGCCCTGTTCCAAAAAGTCGCTAACGTTCCGGCACGAAGGGTTGCCCCAGCGATCCGGCCGCCCCGCTCCCCCGCCGCCCGGAAATCGAAAGCAGGAGCAGGACGGCGATCGTCATGAGGTAAGGTAGCGCCGAAAGAAGCTGCGAGGGAAGCCCGATCGCGCCGGCCTGCGCATGAAGTTGCGCGACCGTGATGCCGCCAAAGAGATAAGCCCCGAGCACCAGCCGCCAGACATGTCCCGCGGCGAAAACGACCAGCGCGAGCGCGATCCAGCCGCGCCCCGCGCTCATGCCCGGCGACCAGAACCGCGTGTAGATCAGCGAGAGATACGCCCCCGCCAGCCCCGCGAGCAGCCCGCCGAACAGCACCGCGACGAAGCGGAGACGGCGCACCGGCAGCCCGAGCGCATGGGCGGAACCATGGTTCTCGCCGGCGGCCCGCAGGAGAAGCCCGAAGCGCGTCGCCCTCAGGCCGTAGCTAACCACCGCGATCAGGATCAGCGAGAGGTAAAACACCGGATCGCCCGTGAACAGCACCTTCCCGAGTACCGGAATCTCCTTGAGAACAGGAAACTCGATCGGCGGGATCGGCGCCCGCGGCCGGCCGACGAAGTTCTGGCCGATCAACCCCGACAGGCCGAGGCCGAGAATGGTCATCGCCAGCCCGGTCGCGACCTGGTTGGCCGCGAGGTAGATCACCAGAACCCCGAAAACCGCCGCCAGGAGGAGCCCCGCCAGCGCGCCGGCGACAATCCCCAGCACGCTCGAATCCGCCAGCACCGCCACGGCAAAGGCGCTCGCGGCACCGACGATCATCATCCCCTCAACGCCGAGATTGAGAACGCCGGCGCGTTCGGTGACATGCTCGCCGAGGGCCGCGATCAGCAGCGGCGTCGCCGCCGTGAGAACGGTCGCGAGGACGAGGGGAAGGATTTCCATCATGTCGCGCGCTCCCGTTCGATCTGGAGGTCGTACCGGTCGAGGCTTTCGCCGACGAGGACGCAGATGAGCAGCAGGCCCATAAAGAACCGCGTCAGGTCGAACGGCAGTTTCAGCGAGACCTGCGCGCTTTCCGCGCCGATCAGCAGGATCGCGATGACGACCGAGGACAGGGTGGCGCCAAGAGGGGTCAACCGCCCCAGAAATGCGACGATGATCGCGGTGAAGCCAAGCCCCTGCCCGAAGCCGGGCCGCAACTGCTGCACCTGTCCAGCTACCTCGACGACGCCTGCCAGCCCCGCCAGCGCACCGGAAATCAGGAAGACCAGAACGGTGATCCGCGCCTCGTTGAACCCTGCGAAATTCGCCGCGCGCGGCGCATCTCCGCTCGCCGCCACCGCGAAGCCGAACAGCGTCCGCCGGAACAGCACGAAGGCGATCGCCGCGATCCCCAGCGCCAGGATCAGCCCGATATGCAGGCGCCCGCCCTCGAACAACGGATGCAGGATCGCGGCATCCGAAAAGCTGACGCTTTGAGGGAAATTGAAACCCTTCGGGTCCCGCCACGGCCCGCGCACGAGATAATCGAGCAGCAGATCCGCGACATAGACCAGCATCAGGCTCGTCAGGATCTCGGAAATGCCGAACCGCGTCCGGAGAACGGCGGGAATCGCGGCATAGGCGAGCCCGCCGAGCGCACCGGCCAGCATCATCAGCGGCATGATCCAGGCGCCGCTCATCTCGTGGGTGAGAATGGCGATGCCGCCACCGCAAATGCCGCCGAGCAGGAATTGCCCCTCGGCGCCGATGTTCCAGCGGCTGGCGCGGAAACAGAACAGCAGGCCGATCGAGATCAGCATCAGCGGCGTCGCCTTGAGCAGCACTTCCTGGAGGGCCCAGGGGTCGGTCAGCGGTTCGATGATGAAAACCTGCAGGGCCTGCCAGGGCGAGCGCCCCATCAGCCAGACGATCACCCCGCCGATCGCGAGCGCGACCAGCAATGCCACCGCCGGCGTCGTGAACTGGCGCCGGCGCGAGATGCGGCGGCGGCGGACAAGCACGAGGCGCATCAGGTCACGCCCTCCACCGTCCGGGAACCTTCCGTCATCAGGAGGCCGATCTCGGCGCGCGTCGTGGCCCGTGTCGGCCGCGGAGCGCTCATGCGCCCCTTGCGCATCACGACGATGGAATCGGCGAGCGAGAGCGCCTCGTCGAGGTCCTGCGTGATGACCAGCACCGCAGCCCCGTTCGCCGCCAGATCCATGAGCGTCTGGCGGATATGCCGCGCCGCGCGGGCATCGACCCCCCAGCTCGGCTGATCGATGACGATGAGGCGCGGCGTGCGTTTCACCTCGCGCCCGACAATGTATTTCTGGAGATTGCCGCCCGAGAGCTGCGCCGCCACCGGGTCGTTCCGCGGAATGCGGACGTCGAAATCCCGCACGATGCCCTGCGCCACCGTCTCAAGCCGTTCGCGGTCGATGAAAGGCGAGCCGATCGCCTCGGTCGCGTGCCAGGAGAGCACGATATTGTCGGACAAGGCGGATTGCGGCAGCGTCGCCTGCCCGAGCCGCGCCTCCGGCACGAAGGCGGCCCCCACCCTGCGTCGCTCGTTGATGTTGGCGCGGTTCATCACCCGGCCAGCAATGGCGAGCGTGCCGGCGCTGATGCGCCCTCCCTCGCCCGAAATGGCGTTGTAGAGTTCGCTCTGGCCGTTCCCTGCGACACCGGCCACCGCCACGATCTCGCCCGACCGGACGACCAGATCGACCTTGTCGAGTTCCACGCCGTGCACGGTTTCCGGCATGACGCTGAGCCTGTCGAGCAACAGCACCGGCTCGCCCGCCTTGCCTCCCGCACCGGGACTGAGCTCCGCGATCCCCTCGCCCACCATCAGCGTGGCCAGATCCTGCGCGGAGACGCGCCGCGGGTTGGCCGTTCCGACGATCCGCCCCGCGCGCAGCACGGTCGCCCGGTCGCAGAGGCGGCGCACCTCTTCCAGCTTGTGGCTGATGAACAGGATGGAGGCCCCCTCGGCCTTCAGCTTTTCGAGCGTGACGAACAGGCTCTCGCTTTCGCTCGGGGTCAGCACCGAGGTCGGCTCGTCCAGAATGATGACCTTGGGCTCCTGGATCAGCACGCGAAGAATCTCGATCCGCTGCCGTTCGCCGGCCGACAGTGTATGCACCGGGCGGTCGAGTTCGATCTCAAGCCCGAATTGCGCGGCCTTTTCCATGACCCTGCGGCGCAAGGCGCTGTCGGCAACCGCGCCGTCGAGCGGGACGGCGATGTTCTCGATCACGCTCATCTCGTCGAACAGCGAGAAATGCTGGAACACCATGCCGATGCCGTGCGCCCGCGCCGCCCGCGGCGAATCGAGCTTCACGGGCCGGCCGGCGACGAGAACCTCGCCGGAATCCGGCGCCAGCAGGCCGTAAAGGATCTTCACGAGCGTCGACTTGCCGGCGCCGTTCTCACCCAGCAGCGCGTGGATCTCGCCCGGACGCAGGGTGAGATCGACCAGCGCATTGGCGAGCAACGCGCCGAAATACTTGGTGATCCCCCGGAGTTCGACGATCGGTTCCACGCGGGTCCGGTGCTCCTTACGGAATGAAAACAGTTGAACCGGTCGTCTGCCGGCCCTGAAGCGCCATATGCGCTTTCGCTACCTCGGCGAGCGGCATTTTCGTCGGCGCCGCAATCTTCAATGTTCCGTCCGCGACCGCGCCGAACAGCCGCTTCGCCATCGCCGCGAAGGTCTTCGGGTTGGCGATATGCGTCATCAGCGTCGGGCGCGTCGCGTAGAGGCTGCCCTTCTTGGCAAGAAGCCCGAGATCGAACGCCTCGACCGAGCCGGAGGCGTTGCCGAAGCTGACGAAAGTGCCGAACGGCTTGATGCAGTCGAGCGAGGCCGGGAAAGTCGATTTGCCGACCCCGTCATAGACGACATCGCACAGGGCGCCCTTGGTGATTTCCTTCACACGGGTCGGAAAATCCTCCTTCGAATAGTCGATCACGTGGTGGCAACCGTGTTTCTTGGCGAGCTTGACCTTTTCCGGCGAACCCGCCGTGCCGATCACGGTCGCGCCGAGCGAGCGCGCCCATTGCACGAGGATCGACCCCGTCCCGCCGGCAGCGGCGTGGATCAGAACGGTATGCCCCTTCTTCACCTTGAAGGTGCGGAACAGGAGGTATTCCGCCGTCAGCCCCTTGAGCATGATCGCCGCCGCGGTCTCGAACTTCACCGTTTTCGGCAGCTTCATCAGGATGCTGGCGGAAACGTTCCGCTCCTCGGCATAAGCGCCGAGGCCGCCGACATAACCGACATGATCGCCGACCTTGAAGCCCTTCACATCCGCGCCCACTGCCGCGATGACGCCCGCCGCCTCCTGCCCCGGCGTGAACGGCATGACCGGCGCCGGATAGAGCCCGGTGCGGAAATAGGTGTCGATGTAGTTGAGGCCGATCGCCTTGTGCCGGATGCGAACCTCGTTCGGCCCTGGCGGCGGCACCGTCACATCCTCGAACTTCAGAACTTCCGGACCGCCATAGGCGGCGACACGAACGGCTTTGACCATGATTTCCACCCGATCTCTTCTCATGCCGTCGGCACGTGTGACGGCTTCTGTTGGCAACCAGTGGTGCATCTTTCTCCGGGCAATTCAAGCGGGCAAAAGGCTATCCCCAAGCTGGCTTTTGATCTTCCTCCTTGCCAAGGATGAATGGGTTCCCTTGATGGGAGCCAAGCGCCTTTGCAAGCGCCTGCCGCAGGGGCAGAATGAAAGCGAAGAAGGCTTGGAGAACACACGATGAGCATGCGTTTCGATTGTATCGTCGTCGGCGGCGGCGCGGCCGGCCTCGCGACCGCCATCGGGCTCGCGAGAGGCGGGCTGACAGTGCAGGCGCTCGGCGTGCCGGATGCGCCCCACGACGACGGTCGCTCCGCCGCGCTGTTCGAATCGAGCCTTGAATTCCTTGAGACCCTCGGCGTGGTGGAAGGGCTCAAGGCCCACGGCGCGCCTTTGCGCGCCATCCGTCTCATCGACATCACCGGCGCGCTGGTCCGGGCGCCGACGACGACCTTCAAGGCCTCCGAGATCGGGCAGGACGCCTTCGGCTGGAATATTCCGAACGCGAAGATTGTCGAGGTGATGAGCGCCGCCGCCCGCGCAACGCCGAGCCTTTCGGTCTCCTCCGCGTTTCTCGACCATTTCACGCAAGGCGAAAGCGGCGTCACGCTGACGACGAAGGCCGGCGAAACCCTCACCGCCGATGTCCTGATCGGCGCGGACGGGCAGAAGTCCCGTGTCCGCGAGGGCGCCGGCATCGGCCATCGCGTCAAGCCCTATCCGCAGGCCGCGATCACCTGCCGCCTGCGCCACCCGAAAGACCACGAGGACATCAGCCTCGAATTCCACACCCGCGAGGGGCCGTTCACCTTCGTGCCGGTGGCGGACGGGATTTCAGCGCTGGTCTGGATCATGCGGCCCGAGAAGGCGCAGGCGATGCTCGCCCTTTCCCGTGAAGCCTTCGAGGAGGAGATCAACCGCTGTGCGACCAACGCGCTCGGCCCGGTGACGATCGAGGGGCCGATTGCGTCCGTCCCGCTCCAGAAGCTCGTCGCGAATGCGCTGATCGCCGGGCGTGTCGCGCTCGTCGGCGAAGCGGCCCATGCCTTCCCGCCGATCGGTGCGCAGGGGCTCAATCTCGGCCTGAAGGATGTCGAGGCACTGGTGAAGCGCCTCATCGCGGCGAAGAAGGCCGGCGATCCGCTCGCCACCGCCCTGCCCCTCTATGCCCGCGACCGACGGATCGACGTCGAGGCCCGCTCGGCCGGCGTCGATGTGCTCAATTCGGCGCTGATCGCGGATTTCCTGCCGTTCGACATCGCCCGCGCGGCCGGTCTCGCCGTGCTGCGCGATGTCGCGCCGATCCGCCGTCTTGCGATGCGCATCGGCGGTTGGCGGTCACCGTTCGGCTTCCGTCAGACCGCGTGACTTACCAGAGCGGCAGCTTGTTCTCGGCGATCAGCCAGAGCATGCCCGTCACCGTGACGGTCGAGACCAGGGTGCCGACCAGCACGCCCGAGGAGGCGCGCTCGACATAGGTCTCGTATTGTCGGGCCATGACGTAGACGTTGAGCGCCGGCGGCAGCGCCGCCATCAGTGTCGCGGTCAGGATCCAGACGCGGTCGAACCCACCGAGCAGGCTCAGCACCGTGAACACCAGCATCGGGTGCAACACGAGCTTGATGAAGAGATGTAGTGGCATCTCCTTCGGCGTGCGCGTCAGCGGGCGGAGCGCCACCGTCACGCCGAGCGCGAACAGGGCGACCGGCGCCGCCGCGCCTTTGAGCAGGGTCAGCATCGTGTCGATGGCCTGCGGTGGGTGCCACTTGAAATAGGCCGCGATCACCCCCGCAAAGGTGGCGATGTTGAACGGATGCGTGAAAATGCGGGTCAGGACCAGCTTGGTCGTCGCCCAGAGCTTGATCTTCTCGTTGCCGCCGAGCGCCATCAGGAACGGCAGCAGCGTGAACAGAAGCATCGAATCGAACACGAAGATCAGCGCCGTCGGCACCGACGAGCCGGGGCCGAGTGCCGCCAGGGTCAGCCCCGGCCCCATGTAGCCGACGTTCGAATAAGCACCGAAAATGCCCTGGATCGTCGATTCGCGGATGTTCCCGCCCGAAATCCACAGCCCGATCCCGAACGAAATGAAGAACGCGATGTAGGTGCAAAGCGTCGTCGCCGCGATGAAGCGCCAGTTGGTGAGTTGCTCGAACGGCGTCGCGCCGATCAGTTTGAAGAACAGCGGCGGCAGCGCGACGTAGACGATGAAGAAATTCATCCAGGCCAGCCCGCCTTCGGGTATCTTCATCAGGCGTCCGCAGCCGAACCCCAGCAGGATCAGGCCGAAAAACGGAAAGGCGAGCGATACGACGGGGCTCATAGGGCGGGACTTCTTGCGGCGGGACTCTTGCGACGGCAGACCGGACAGACGCCGCAGCGGCAAGTCCCGATACGACAAGTCCCGATACATCAAGTCCCGACCCCTCAAGACCCGACGGCGCTTGACGAAGCCGGACAGGATCGGGAAGAAGCTTTCGTTAGCATCTTCGTGCCGGTGATCAAACCAAAACCACAGCAGGACGCCGACCGGCCCGCTCTCGGACATTTTCTTGGCAAACGCATTTCGCCCCTTCCTGCGCGATCTCCGCTTCCGGGTCGAAGCTCTGGGCTTCGCCACCCTGACGGCACTCGTACGCATGTTGGGGGCGGATCGGGCGGGCGCGATCTCGGGATGGTTCTGGCGTCGGCTGGCGCCGTTCAACAAGCGCCATGCCCGCGCCGCCGGACAGATGCACGAGGCCCTGCCGCATCTGTCGGAGGCCGAAATCGCCCGCAACCTCGACGCGATGTGGAACAATCTCGGCCGGACGAGCGCGGAAGCCTTCCATATCGGCGAGCTGGTCGCCGATCTTTCCCGGTTCGAGATCGGCGATGATACGCGCGAGGCGGTTCGGATCGCCGGGGAGCGCGGCGCGGTGTTCGTCTCGCTCCACCAGGGAAACTGGGAACTCGCCTCGCCTCTTCTCGACCGGCTCGGCCTTCCGGTCGCCGGCGTGTATCAACGGCTCCAGAACCCACACGTCGAGGCAGCAGCCTCGGCCTTCCGCAAACCGTTCTACAAGCTGGGCCTTTTCTCGAAGGGGCACGACACCGCGCGGCAACTGCTGCGGATCGTCGGCCAGCGCGGCACGGTGACGATCATGGCCGACCTGCGAGACCTGACGGGGCTCTATGTGCCGTTCTTCGGCAAGCCCGCCCCGTCGACCGCCTTCCCGGCCCTGCTCGCGCGCGGTCGCGGCGTGCCGCTGTTCGCCGGCGTCGTGCTGCGTACCGAGGGTGCGCGCTTCCGGATCAGGACGGTCGAGATTCCGGTGCAGACGACAGCCGATCGCGAGGCGGATATTCTCGCGACCACCGCCGCAATCCAGAAGACCTTCGAGGATTTCGTGCGCGCGGATCCGGGTCAATGGATGTGGGGCCATCGCCGCTACGAAAAATAGTACGTAGCCCGAACCCTTGAGCACTGTCCCAAAATGACTATCTTCATGGGCCTGAGGTAGTGTCCCATGAAGTCAAGCGAAGCCAAGTTCACGATCGGTCAGGTTGTCCGCCACCGGATTTATCCGTTCCGTGGCGTGATTTTCGATGTCGATCCCGAGTTTGCCAACACCGAGGAATGGTGGCTGTCCATTCCCGAGGATATGCGCCCGCGCAAGGACCAGCCGTTCTATCACCTCTTCGCCGAGAACGAGGAGAACGAATACATCGCCTATGTCTCCGAGCAGAACCTGTTGCCGGACGATACCGGCAAGCCGCTGCGCCATCCGCAGATTTCGGAAATGTTCGAGCCCGGCAGCGAAGGGCAGTTCGCGGTCAAGCGCAACGGTTTCGTGAACTGAGGCTATGGCCTTCGGGTCCACTTCGGCCTTCGGGTCCCTCGCACAAGCTCGGACGCGCGTTCGCGCTCGTGGAGGACCAAACCTCCCGCAACCGATCGCTCGACAAAAAAAGCCCGGCTTGCGCCGGGCTTTGTCATTCAAACGTGTCCCGCCTTACGGCTTCGGCGCGTTCTGGCGCTGCTTCAGCATTTCCTCGGCGCGCTTTTTCAGATCGTCCGAGCCCGGCGCCGGCGCGGCACCGCCGCCGCCCTGCACCGCCTGCTGCTGGAGCTTCTGCAGCGTCTCCTGGTCGATGCCGGCGCTGTCGTAGGCCTTGCCGAACCCTTCGAGCGGAACCTCGAAGTTCACTTCCTGGCCGATCTGGTTCTGCATGTCGATGCGCAGGGTCTTCGCCTTCTTGATCGTGTTGATCGCGGCGTCGTTAAGCTCGCCTTCGACGAAGCAGCCCTGCTGGAGGCAGACCTGGAACTTCGCGTTCACCGGCTGCTGCCCGTCGGCCGAGAAGCGGATGCCGGGCTGGATCAGGAAGGTGAGCGGCACGAGGAAGCGCACGAAGCGGCGCGTATCGTCCTTGACCGCGTAAACCGCGACCGCCATCACCGGCTGGTTGTTCTCGGCGACGAAATCGCGCGTGGTGTAGCAGATCGTCTTCTTGACCGCCGGATCTTCGCCGCAGACCTTGAGCCAGTCGTTCTGCTCCGGCGCGGCCTTGAGCGGAACCTTGATGCCCGCGTTGGCCGGCGCGGCCGGCGCCGGGGCGGGCTTGCCGCCCTGCGCGACAGCCGGAAGCCCGGCAAGGCCGTTCATCACAAGCCCGGCAGCCAGGGCAAGGCCAGCGCTTTTCGTGATCAGCGATTTCATCGTTCTATACCTCTTTCCGGCCTCGAAGCCGCACAGGCTTCCTCTAAGCGTGTTTCTCGCGATTTCGCAAGTGATTGCGCGCAACCAGCCGCGATCCCGGAACCGGGTAGGGATCGCCGCTGTTCGATTGCGCCCGATTGCGGCCTAACGGTGGCCGAACCGGTATTTTGCTGGGCGCCCGGCGACTTCCCGCTGCGCAAACGGGAAATTGAAACCGTGTGCGGTCCGGCCCGGATGGTGCGCAGGAGCGTCCTTGCCTATTCTGCCGCGATGACGAAGCGGCGAATCACCCGGCGGGTTTTCTGGCATGCGGCGGCGCTGGCGGGTTCCGCGGCGCTGGTTCCGCCGTTTTCGCGTTCGCGCGCGCTCGCGCAGACGAGCGACGCCCCCCCGAGCGAAGCCCCCCATCGCCACGCGATCGCGATGCACGGCGAGCCGGCCCTGTCGCCGGACTTCCCGCATCTGCCGTACGCCAATCCCGAGGCCCCGAAAGGCGGCCAGCTTCGCACCGGCATCGAAGGCTCGTTCGACGCCATCAACACTATGGCGATCAAGGGCAACGCCCCACGCGCGATGGTGCCCTACATCGTCCAGCCGCTGATGATGCGCTCGGACGACGAGCCCTTCACGCTCTATGGGCTGCTCGCGCGGACCATCGCCACCCCGGCCGACCGCGGCTATGTCGAGTTCCGGATGGACCCGCGCGCCCGCTTCTCCGACGACAAGCCGGTGACGGCCGCGGATGTCCTGTTCTCGTGGAACCTCTTCACCACGCGCGGCCGCGAGAACTATCGACGCAATGCCCGCAAGGTGGCGAAGGTGGAACTGCGCGATCCCATGACGATCCGCTTCACCTTCGTTTCCGCCGGCGATCAGGAATTGCCGCTCATTCTCGCGATGATGCCGGTGCTGCCCGAACACGCGACCGACCCCGAGAAATTCGAGCGCATGGGCTTCACGCCCTTTCTCGGCTCCGGCCCCTACCTCGTCGAGAACATCGAGCCGGGCGCGCGCATCGTCCTCAAACGGCGCGAGGATTACTGGGCGAAGGACCTGCCGGTCCATCGCGGCCTTTATAACTTCGACCGGATCAGCCTCGATTTCTTCCGCGATTCCAACACCCTGTTCGAAGCGTTCAAGACAGGTCTCCTCGACGTGCGCGCCGAGATCGACCCGACGAAATGGCGCGAGGGCTACGATATCCCCGCCGTGCGCGAGGGGCGCGTTCTCCGCGAAACGATCCCGCTCAAGGTGCCCAAGGGCATGTCCGGCTTCATCTTCAACACCCGCCGCAAGCCGCTGGACGACCTCAAGGTGCGCGAGGCGATGTTCTACCTGTTCGATTTCGAATGGCTGAACCGCAACCTGTTCGCCGATGTCTACCGCCGCACGTCGAGCTACTTCGACGAGAGCGAACTCTCGTTCCACGCCGGGCCGGTGGACGAACGCGAGGCCGCCATTCTCGGCGACGCACTGACCGGCCTGCCCGCCCCGATCCGCGACGGAAGCTGGAAGCCGCCGGTGACTGACGGTTCGGGCCGCGATCGCACCGTGATCCGCCACGCGCTCGGCCTTCTCGAAGAAGCAGGCTACGCGATCCAGGGCGGCAGCATGACCCACCGCGCGAGCGGGCAGCCGCTCGCCTTCGAGATCATGGTGACGACGCGCGAGAAGGAGCGCATCGCCCTCGTCTTCGCCGACGGTCTCGCGCAGCTCGGCATCCAGCCCCGAATCCGCCTCGTCGATTCGAGCCAGTACTGGGCCCGCGTCCGCAATTTCGAGTTCGATTGCATCGTTCAGGGCTATGTCGTCGGCGCCTCGCCCGGCCAGGAGCAGGCCAACCGCTGGTCGAGCGCCGCCGCCGATACGCCGAGCACACTCAACTGGGCCGGCGTCAAGGTTCCGGCGGTCGATCGCGCGATCGCCGCCTTGCTGGCCGCGCGCAGCCGCGAGGATTTCGTCGCTTCGGTGCGGGCGCTCGATCGCCTGCTGATCGCCGGCCACTACGTGCTTCCGCTCTACCACCTGCCGGACAGATGGCTGGCGCGCTGGCGCCAGATCGCGCGACCTGTGCACAGCGCCGGCTACGATTTCCAGTATGATAATTTCTGGTTTGAGCCGAATCGTTAGAAAATCGGTTCCCGGCAGCAAGCAACACCAGCAATAACCCGGAGGAGCGCGCACGGATGACGACCGACACGACCCGGCTTCTCAACGCCCCCTGGGACAAGATCACGCTTTCCGGCCTTGTCGAGGCCGCCGTCGCGCGGTCACCGAAGCAGGTGTTCCTGCGCGATTGCCCGCGCCGGCTCGATTGGAACGGTGTCGAGCCGCGCGAATTGACCTTCGAGACCTTCCAGCGCTCCGCTCTCTTTCTCGCGGCGCAATTGCGCACGCTCGGCGTCGAACCCGGCGATACGGTGTTCCTGATGCTGCCGAACAGCGTCGAAACGCCGCTCGCGCTGACCGCAACGCTGATGGCCGGCGCCGTTCCGGCCATTGCGCCGGCCGATGAGAAGGTCGATACCCTGCGCGCGATGGCCGAACGATGCGGTGCCACCGCCATCGTCACCATGAACCGCGTCGGCGACATTCTCCTCGGCGAGAAGGCCCGGCAGGTTGCGGCCAAGCTCATGAACATCCGCTGCGTCGCCGGCTTCGGGTTTGACCTGCCGGACGGCATCGTCAGCCTCGAGGGCTGGTCCGAAGAAGATGTGATGCCGCTCGCCCCGCGCGAACCTCGGCAGGACGAACCTGCTCTCACCACCTTCGCCCGGGAGGACGGCGCGATCTGCGCCTGCCGGCGAAGCCAGGCTCAACTCGTCGCCGAGATGCTGCTGGCGACGACACTCGCCGCGCCCACGGAAACGGGGGGCATCGTCTCGCTGATGCAGCCGGGCTCGGCCGCGAGCCTCGCCGCCGGCTTCCTGCTCGCGTTGCAGACCCGGACGCCGCTGACACTGATCGGCCCCTATGAAACCCCGGCCGCCGCCGAAGCTCTGGCGCGCCAGCCCGGCGCGGTGCTGCTCGCACCAGATCATTTCGTGGCCGGCCCCGCCGGGCAATTCGCGAAGCAGGTCTCGACCTGTCTCGCCATCGCCCATATCGCTGTCGCCCATGCTACAGGGCCGGGAGCCTCGATCCTCAAGCCCGGCGCTGTTTCCGGGCCGCTCATCGTCGAGTTCGAAGAGCGGGGGCTCGCGGCGCTGCCCGAATGGCCACGGCAGGGGAAACTGGCGCTCGGCGGCGGCTTCGCCCATCCGCTGGCCGACCTGATCCCGGGCGGACAGGTCTATCTCGGCTTCGAGGATGGCGCCGTCACCGGTTTCGGCGCGGCAGAAATCCTGCGCCGCAAGAAAGAGGCCTCCGCCGGCAAAGCCGCCTGAACTTCGGCGGCCTGATCAGCCGCGCCGTTCCGCGATCCGGGCGATATCGGTCATCAGCTTGCGCGTCGCCTCAAGACGCGCGACTGGGTCGGCGTAATCACCCACGAACACGATCTTCATGTCGGGCCGCACCTTGGCGCCAGGCCCTTTCTCCGTCACGTATTTCACGAGCCCGTTGGGGTTGGCGAAAGAGTTGTTCCGGAAGCCGACGATGATGCCCTTCGGCCCGGCATCCACCTTCTCGACATGCGCGCGCCGGCACAGCAGCTTGATGGCGACGATTTTCATCAACTGGCCGATCTCAGGCGGCAGCGGGCCGAAACGGTCGATCATTTCGGCGGCGAATCCCTCGATCTCGCCTTCGCTCTCGAACTGGCTCAGACGCCGGTAGAGCCCCATGCGGATATCGAGATCGGCGATGTAGCTTTCAGGGATGAGAACCGGCGTGCCGATGGCGATGGTCGGCGACCAGGCCTCCTCGTCCGGCAGTTCGATCCCGGCCTTAAGCGCGGCGATCGCCTCCTCCAGCATCTGCTGGTAGAGTTCGTAGCCGACTTCCTTGATATGCCCGGATTGCTCGTCACCGAGCAGGTTGCCCGCGCCGCGAATATCGAGGTCGTGGCTCGCGAGCTGAAACCCGGCACCGAGGCTATCGAGAGACTGCAGGACCTTGAGCCGCCGCTCAGCATTTGCCGTCAGCGGCTTGTTGACCGGCAGGGTGAAAAGCGCATAGGCGCGCGTCTTCGAGCGGCCGACGCGCCCACGCAACTGGTAGAGCTGGGCCAGGCCGAACATGTCGGCGCGGTGGATGATCAGCGTGTTGGCCGATGGAATATCGAGCCCGCTTTCGACAATGGTGGTCGAGAGCAGCACATCGAACTTGCCGTCGTAGAAATCGCCCATCACCTGTTCGAGATCGGTCGAGGACATCTGGCCGTGGCCGATGCCGACGCGCACTTCCGGCACGTTGGCATCGAGAAACGCCTTGACCTCGGCAAGGTCGTCGATGCGCGGCACGACGTAGAACGACTGCCCGCCGCGATAGCGCTCGCGCAGCAGCGCCTCGCGCACCACCAGCGGATCGAACGGCGCGACGAACGAGCGCACCGCGAGCCGGTCCACCGGCGCCGTCGCGATGATCGAGAGTTCGCGCACGCCGGTCATGGCGAGTTGCAACGTGCGCGGGATCGGCGTCGCAGAGAGCGTGAGCACGTGCACCTCGGCGCGCAGTTCCTTGAGCCGTTCCTTGTGCGCGACGCCGAAATGCTGCTCCTCGTCGATGATGAGCAGGCCGAGATCCTTGAAATGCACGTTCTTCGCCAGCAGCGCATGCGTGCCGACGACGATATCGACCTTGCCCTCCTGCATTTCCACGCGGGTCTGCTTCAGTTCCGCCGCCGGCACGAGCCGCGAGGCCTGCGCGATCCGCAGCGGCAGGCCCGCGAACCGGCTCTGGAAAGTCTTGAAATGCTGACGCGCGAGCAGGGTCGTCGGCACCACCACAGCGACCTGCTTGCCGCCCATCGCCGCGACGAAGGCCGCGCGCAGCGCGACCTCGGTCTTGCCGAAGCCGACATCGCCGCACACCAGCCGGTCCATCGGCCGGCCGGAGGCGAGATCGTCGAACACCGCGTCGATCGCCCCCTGCTGGTCCTCGGTCTCGTCGAAGGGGAAGCGCGCGACGAATTCCTCGTAGGCGCCCTCGGGCGGCACGAGCCGCGGCGCATCGCGCGTCATGCGCTGGGCCGCGATCTTGATGAGCGCGCGCGCCATGTCGCGGATGCGCGCCTTGAGCTTGGCCTTGCGCGCCTGCCAGGCGCCACCGCCGAGCCGGTCGAGATTGGCCTCGGCCTCCTCGGAGCCATAGCGCGTCAGGAGTTCGATGTTCTCGACCGGCAGGAACAGCTTGTCACCGCCGGCGTAGTGGATTTCGAGGCAGTCGTGCGGCGCGGCGGCGACCGTGATGGTGTTGAGCGCGACAAACCGGCCGATACCGTGATCGACATGGACGACGATGTCGCCGGCCTTGAGGCTCGTCAGCTCGGAAATGAAATCCTTGGCGCGCTTCTTGGTCTTCTTCGGCCGCGTCAGGCGCTCGCCGAGAATGTCCTCTTCGGAGAGGACGGCGAGGTCCGCAGTCTCGAACCCCTCCTGCACCGCGAGAGTCAGCAACCCCGCCTCTCCGGCCTTGAGTTCGGCGCGCCCGGCGAGGCTCGCCAGCATCCGCTGCGCCTTCAGCCCGTGATCGGCGAGCACATGGCCGAGGCGGTCGCGCGCGCCTTCACTCGCCGCGCCGAACACCACCGCCTTGCCCTGCTTCTGGAGCGCGCGGGCGTGAAGCACCGCCGCCTCGAACACATTGGCGTTCGGATCGTTGCGTTCGGGCGCGAAATTGCGACCGCGGCGGGTGTTGGCGGAAAGGATGGTCCGCTCGCCGCCAGAAACCGCTCCTTGCGCCATGCCGAAAGGCGAAAGCTCGACCGCGCCCTTGCGTATCGCCTGCCATTCGCCGCGCGCGAGGTAAAGCGCTTCGGGCGGCAGCGGGCGATAGGGAATGCCCGGCGCGCCGGTTTCGAGCGCCTCGCGCCGCGCTTCGTAGTAGTCGGCAACTTGCGTGAACCGCTCCTCGGTCGCGGCGTCGGCCTGCGCGTCCATCACATAGGTCGTGCCGGGCAGATAGGCGTCGAGCGTATCGAGCCCGGCGTGGAACAGCGGCAGCCAGTGTTCCATGCCGACATGCCGCCGGCCTTCGCTGACGTGCTCGTAGAGCGTATCGCCGCGCAAATTCGCGCCGAACGCCGCGAGATACCCTTGCCGGAAACGCTTGATGGTCTCGGTGGTGAGTTGGAATTCGCTCATCGGCACAAGATGGAGCGCACGCAACTGCGCCGAGGAGCGCTGCGTCTCGGGATCGAAGGCACGGATCGATTCGAGCGTATCACCGAAGAAATCGAGCCGCACCGGCTCGGCGAACCCCGGCGGGTAGAGATCGACGATGCCGCCGCGCACCGCGTATTCGCCGACATCGCGCACGGTCGAGCCGCGCTGGAAGCCGTTCGCCTCTAGCCAGCGGGCGATATCGTCGAGGTCGAGCGCGTTACCGGGCGCGGCCGAGAAGCTCTGACGGGCGACGAAAGCCGCCGGCGGCAGCTTCTGCAGCGCGGCGTTGACAGTGGTGACAAGCGCGCGCGGCCGGGCCCCGCCACGCGAGCGCACCAGCCGCGCAAGGCATTCCATCCGCCGCGCCAGCACGCTCGGGTTGGGCGAGGCGCGATCAAAGGGGAGGCAATCCCAGGCCGGAAGCGAGAGCACCTCGATCTCGGGCGAAAAGGCCGCCAGCGCGCCCTGTACTTCCGCCTGTCGCAACCCGTCTCGCGCGATGTAGGTCACCAGCGCCGGAACGTCGTCGCCCTTGCCGAACCGCAGCCCCGCGAGTTCCGCCAGCACGAGCGCGATCGCGCCGTCGGCAACATCGCCGATGACGAGCGGCGCGTTGCTTTCGAGCGCGTGGCGGATTCCGGTGAGGGCGAGCGGTGGAAACAGCATGGATCAGAGATCGATCGGCTTGTCGTGCGTGTGGAACGCCTTCATCGCCCGGAAGACCGGCGTATCGTGCTCCGGTGGCACCGGCCGGTCCTCGGTGATCCAGGCGAAGAGATCGCGATCCTCGATCTCGATCAGCGTTTCGAGGATGGCGAGATCGGCCTCGCCGAGGTCGGCGATCACGCTCTCGACATAGCGGCCCATAATCAGGTCCATCTCGCGGATGCCGCGATGCCAGGCGCGGAACAGGATACGCTTGCGCCGCGGATCGAGGTCCGCGCTCGTTCGGGTCAGGCCGGTCATGGGAACTCCGGAATGTCGAGGGGCGGCCCTGTCGAACGGTGGACTGCCGCGCCTAGCGAAAAAGGGCGGCGCGCCCGAGATGTCAAGGCGAAACCCCGGTGACGGGCCAGTCGCGCGGTGCCGCGAGTCGGTGCTACGATGCCCGCACCATGCGGCCCACCCTTCTCGACCCCTATTTCATGAGCGTTGGCCGGCTTCCCGGCATCGGGCCGAAGCTCGTCCAGCTTTTCGACACCCTCACCGGGCGCACGCCGGAGCCGGCCCGGCTTGTCGATCTCCTGTTCCATCTGCCGATCGATCTCGTGGATCGCTCGCTTTCGCCCACGATCGCCGAGGCACCGCGCGAGGGAATCGCGACGATCAAGGTCGTTGTCGAGGAGCATCGCCCACCCCCGCCCGGCCGTGCCAAGGCGCCGCATCGCGTCATCGTCGGCGACGAAACCGGCGACGTGACGCTGGTGTTCTTCCGCCTGCCGAAGCAGCAGATCGAATCGATGCTCCCGCTCGGCGCGAGCCGCGTCGTTTCCGGGCGCATGGAACTATTCGACGGCCAGCGCCAGATGGTCCACCCGGATCGCATCCTACCGCTGGCGAAGTTCTCCGAGGAGCGGGTGCTGGAACCCGTCTACCCTCTCACGGAAGGGTTGACCGCCCGGCGCGTGCAGAATGCCGCGCTCGCGGCGCTCGAAACGGTGCATGCGCTGCCCGAGTGGCAGGACGAAACGATCCTCAAGCGCGAGGGCTGGCCCGGCTTCCTCGAAGGGCTGCAATCGCAGCACGATCCGGTGAAATCCGTGCCGTTCGGGGCGGAATCGCCCGGCTACCGCCGCCTCGCCTATGACGAGATGCTCGCCGGTCAGATGGCGCTGCAGCTCGTCCGCGCCCGCGAGCGCGGCCCCAGCGGCCAGTCCTGGCAGGGAAACGGGGCGATCCGCAGCCGGATCGTCGCCGCCCTGCCCTACCGCCTCACCGGCGCGCAGCAGCGCGCCCTTGCCGAAATCAACACCGACCTCGCCAAGCCTGAGCGGATGCTGCGCCTCGTTCAGGGCGATGTCGGCGCCGGCAAGACCATCGTCGCGCTGCTGGCGATGGCGACCGTCGTCGAGGCCGGCGCACAGGCGGCGATGATGGCGCCGACCGAAATTCTCGCCCGCCAGCACTACGAGCGCCTCGCGCCGCTGGCCGAAGCCGCCGGCCTGAGGATCGCGCTGCTGACCGGACGCGCCGGCGCTGCCGAGCGCAGCGCCCTGCTCGGCAAGCTCGCGAGCCACGAGATCGACATCGTGTTCGGCACCCACGCGCTGTTTCAGGACGACGTCCATTTCGCGAAACTTGGCCTCGCCGTGGTCGACGAGCAGCACCGTTTCGGCGTCAACCAGCGGCTCGCGCTGGCGCGTAAGGGCGAGGCGGTCGATCTCCTGATCATGACCGCGACGCCGATCCCGCGCACGCTGGTGCTCGGCTACTTCGGCGATCTCGACGTATCGCAGCTCGACGAGAAGCCGCCGGGTCGCAAGCCGATCGACACGCGTGTCGTCAGTCAGGAGCGGCTCGGCGAGATGGTAGACGGCATCGGCCGCGCCATCGTCGGCGGCGCGCGCGTCTACTGGGTGTGCCCGCTGGTCGGCGAGAGCGAGAAGCTCGACCTCGCCGCCGCCGAGGAGCGCCATGCCGATCTCAATGCCCGTTTCCCGGGCCGCGTCGGGCTGGTGCACGGCAAGATGCCAGGCGTGCTCAAGGACGAGGTGGTCGCCCGTTTCGCGCGTGGCGAGATTTCGATCCTCGTCGCGACCACGGTGATCGAGGTCGGCGTCGATGTGCCCGAGGCGACGATCATGGTGATCGAGGAAGCGCAGCGTTTCGGCCTCGCGCAGCTGCACCAGTTGCGCGGGCGCGTCGGGCGCGGCGGCGAGCGCTCGACCGCGATCCTGCTCTATCGCGGCCCGCTTTCCGAAACCGCCCGCGCCCGGCTCGACATCATCCGCCAGACCGAGGACGGCTTCCGCATCGCCGAGGAGGATCTGCGCCTGCGTGGCGAAGGCGACGTGCTCGGCACCCGGCAATCCGGCATGCCGGGTTTCCGCATCGCGCGGCTCGACCTGCATCAGGATCTCCTGAAAATGGCGCACGACGACGCGCGCCTCCATTTCAGCCGTGACCCCGGCCTTACCTCGCCACGCGGCGAGGCGCTCAGGCTGCTGCTCTATCTCTTCGAGCGCGACGAGGCGATCCGCATGATCCGGGCGGGATGATCAGCGCGTGCGTTCACCGCCCCGGCGGCGGTAGCGGCCCAGCGCTTTTCAGCTTCTCCGCGGCGAGAATCGCCGCCTTGCGCGGATCGACTTCCTCGGGACGCAGCAGGCCGAGCGACATCACGATCTTGGCGGCGTCATCGACCGAAACCGGCACCTCGATGACCTTGTCACGCGGGATGTAGAAGAAGAAGCCGGTCGTCGGGTTCGGCGCGCAAGGCAGGAAGACGGAAATGAAGTCCTCGCCCTTCGGCAGGCCCGTCGAGACCTCGGCGCTCGGCGGTGTCGAGAGGAACACGATCGACCAGCACCCCGGCGACGGATACTCGACGATCCCGACTGTGCGGAACGACGTGCCGGATTGCGAGAAGACGGTCTCGAAGATCTGTTTGGTCGAGCGATAGAGCCCCCGCACCACCGGCATCCGCGCCAGCAGCGTCTCGCCGAAATCGAGCAGGGTCCGCCCGACGAGGTTGGCGGTGAGGAAGCCGAGGATCGTCAGCCCGAACACCAGAACGAGAATGCCGAAGCCCGGTATCGCGAAGGGAAGATAGGTTTCCGGCAAATAAATCGACGGAATGATCGGTTTGATCCAGCCATCGACCCAGTTGATGATCCAGAGCGACAGGTAGATCGTGATGACGACCGGTCCGGAAACCACGATGCCCGTGAGGAAATAGTTGCGGAGCCGCTGCCCTGCCGTCAAGCCACGCGCGTGCGGAATGGCTTCCTCCGCGTCCATTTCATTCTCGGGCTTGCTCATCCTCGGGTCCTTCGTGCCCTCTTCCTTCGCGGGCTTTTGCCGCAAGGTCAAGCACGAGCGTCGCCGCCTGCTCGCTCGGCGGCCTCCCGGTCGCCCGCATCACGGTTTCAAGCCGGACGAATGCCTGCTTCTGCCGCTCGAATTCCGGGCTCGCGGCAAGCAACGGGCCGAGCGCCGCCGTCAGCTTCTCGGCCGTCGCTTCCTCCTGGATGAACTCCGGCACCACGTTTTCGCCGAGGATGATGTTCGGCAGGATCGCGGAAGATACCGTGATCAACCGTCGGGCGATGAAAGCCTCCCAGTTCGCCACTCTGTAGGCCGCGACCATCGGAATGCCCGCGAGCGCAAGTTCCAGCGTTACGGTTCCCGAGGCTGCGAGCGCCGCGCGGGCGCTCCGCATCGCCGCCCGCTTGGCCCCCGGATCGGTGAGCAGCGGAATGCGATCGCGCCACGATCCGAGCAACGCCTCGATGGTCGGCACGAGGTGCGGCAAGGTTGGAATGACGGGGCGGAGGCCCGGATGAGCCCGTTCCAGCCGGTCGAGCACATCGAGAAAAAGCGGCAACAGCCGACGGATTTCCGACAGACGCGAACCGGGCAGCACCAGCAAGTGAGGATGGGCGACATTCTCGCGTGCCGCCGTTTCGTCAGTCTCGCGCGGACGCATCGCCGGTATCTGCTCGACCAGCGGATGACCGATATAGGTTCCTGCCGGCCCCTTGAGGCGTGCGAGCGCCGCCGGTTCGAACGGCAGCAGGCAGAGGATGTGGTCGATATAGGCCCGCATCGCCGGCGCCCGGCCGGGCCGCCACGCCCAGACGCTGGGGCAAACCCAGTGGACGATGGGAAGGCCCAGCGCCGCGCGGTGTACGCGCTTCGCGACCCGCTTCGAGAAATCCGGCGCATCGATGGTGATGAGAATGTCCGGTCGCGCATCGACAATATGCGCGGCCGTCTCGCGGATGCGGCGGAGAATGAGCGGCAGGCGCCGGATCACCGGGCCGAGGCCCATCACTGCGATATCGCTTTGCGGAAACACTGAAATCAGCCCCTCGGCGGCCATCGCCGGGCCGCCAACCCCGATCGCCTCGAAGGCGACGCCCTTTTCCTTCAGGGCCCGGAGAAGGCTTGCGCCCAGCTCGTCGCCCGACGCCTCGCCGGAAACGACCGCGATGCGCAAGCGCCGCATCTCAACCCGCCTGCTCGCCGGTCCGGGCCTCACGCGGGGTGCAAATCGACCGGTCGCCGCCCTCACGGATGAAATCGAGAATTTCATGGATCAGCGGGTGCGCGTCGAATTCTGTCGCGACATCCTCGACACGTTCCTTCAGTGTGCCTTCCGGCGCGAACAGCAGACGATAGGCGCGGCGGAGATCGTGGACCTGCTCCAGAGAAAAACCGCGCCGCTTCAGGCCGATGATGTTGAGCCCCGCAAGCTGAGCCTGCCGGTTCTCGCCGATCGCCATGCCGTAGGGAATGACGTCGTTGGCAATGCCCGACATCGCGCCGACAAAAGCGTGATCGCCGATCCGCACGAACTGGTGGATGCCCGCACCGCCGCCGATGATGACGAAATCGCCGACGCGACAGTGCCCGGCAAGCATCACGTTGTTCGAGAAGATGACGTGGTCGCCGACGATGCAATCATGCGCGACATGGCTGTAGGCCAGGAAGGTGCAATGATCGCCGACCTTGGTCAGGAGCCCACCGGCCTCGGTGCCGGGGTTCATCGTCACGCCTTCGCGGATCGTGCAATGCGCGCCGATTTCAAGCCGCGAGGCCTCGCCCTTGAATTTAAGATCCTGCGGCTCATGGCCGAGCGAGGCGAAGGGGAACACGCGCGTTCCCGCGCCGATCGTGGTGCTGCCGGCGACGGCGACATGGCTCTTGAGTTCGACCCCGTCGCCGAGGACGACATCCGGCCCGACCACGCAGAACGGCCCGACCCGGACGTCGTTGCCAAGCCGCGCGGCCGGATCGACCGCTGCGCCCGGATGAATTGTCGCTGCCATGTTGTCTCTCACTCCGTGACGACCATGGCGCCGAGCTCCGCCTCGGCGACGAGCTGGCCGTCGACGATCGCCTCGCCCTTGAACCACCACATGTTGCGGCGGCGGTTGATGCGCCGCATGTGATATTCGATCCGATCGCCGGGCCCCACCGGCTTGCGGAACTTGCACTTGTCGATTGTCATGAAATAGACGAGCTTCGCCCTGCCGCCGGCCTCGCCCGAAGCGACGCAGGCCGCGCCCGCCGTCTGCGCCATGCCCTCGACGATCAGCACGCCCGGCATCACCGGCTGGCCCGGAAAGTGGCCCATGAACTGCGGCTCGTTGAACGTCACGTTCTTGATGCCGATGATGTAGCCGGTTCCTTCCATCCGCACGATGCGGTCAACCAGCAGAAACGGGTAGCGGTGCGGCAGGCATTCCATCAGCCCGCTGATGTCGAGCGCCTGAACTTTCGCGTCCTCGGTGCCGCTGCCCATGATCTTGTCCGTCATCGTCTGTCTTCCTTGCCCGGATCGGCCTTTCGCGCCGCCCGGCTTGCGGGCGGAGGCGCGCAGCCCCTCAAGGCGTCCGTCGTGCGGACGCTAGTTCTTCTCGCTTTCGCCTTTTTGCAGGAGCTTTGCAACCGCCGCAACTTCCCTGAAGAACTGCCGCGCCGGCTTTGCAGGCGCACCGAGATACTTCGCTCCGGCGGGAACATCGGTCATCACCCCGGATTTGGCGCCGATCTGCGCCGCCATGCCAAGGCGAAGATGTCCGGCAATGCCGGCCTGACCGGCCAGCACCACGTAATCCTCCAGCACACTGGAACCGGAGATGCCGGCCTGAGCGACGATGACGCAATGCCGTCCGATCACCACGTTGTGGCCAATCTGGACAAGGTTGTCGATCTTGGTGCCCTCGCCCACCACCGTATCGCGATTGGCGCCGCGATCGATCGTCGTATTCGCACCGATATCGACATCGTCCTGCAGGATGACGCGACCGATCTGCGGCACCTTGAGGTGGCCCGCCGGCCCCATCGCGAAACCGAAACCGTCCTGACCGATCCGCGCACCCGGATGAACGATGACGCGGTTGCCGATCAGCGCATGCGTGATCGTGGCATGCGCGCCGATCGCACAGTCACGCCCAATCCGGACCTCGGGGCCGATGACGGCATGCGCGCCGATCAACGTGCCGCGACCGATCTCGGCGCCGGGGCCGATCATTGCGCCAGGATCGACGATAACGCCCGGCTCGAGCCGCGCTTCGGGGTGAACATGGCTGCCCGGTGAAATGCCGGTCGAGCCGAACAGGGATTGCGGGCGCGTTGAGGTCGGAAACAGCCGCGCAGCCGCCTTGGCGAACGCGCGATAGGGATCGTTCGAAACAAGCGCCGCGCAATCGGCCGCCAGCGATTCCCTGTATTTCGGCGAGACGAAACAGGCTGTCGCGCCGGTCGTTGCGGCGTGCTTGGCATAGACAGGATTGTCGAGGAAGGCGAGATCGCCTTCGCCTGCGCCTTCGAGCGGCGCGATGGCCCGGACAGTCCTCGTGCCGAAGGCAAGGTCCGAGAGCTTCGCGCCGGTCGCTTCGGCCAGATCCGCCAGAGTGACCGGGGCAGGCGCCGGGAAGAAGCGGGGGGTGCTCATGGTCTTTTGGGCGGGGCGGACAACCGCCCCGCACTCCGCGCTTAGAAGCGCGCGCCACCCGAGAAGCGGAAGGCCTGCGTCCTGTCGCCGCCCGGGCCCTTCACCTTGGTCAGCGCATAGGCGTAGTCGAAGCGGATCGGCCCGAGCGGCGAGGCCCAGAGCAGGCCCGCGCCGACCGACGAGCGAATCTTCGATTCGTCGCGGACATCCAGACATTCCGACTGGGCAAGGCCAGCGATACATCCCGCGCCGCCGTTGATCAGGCCATCGCCGTTCACGTCGATCTGTTTGCGGCCGCGATAGCCGAACAGCGTGCCGGCGTCGGCGAACACGGCACCGCGCAGGCCAAGCTCACGCGGAAGCCCGAAGAACGGGAAGGTCACCTCGGCCGTACCGCCGAAATAGGTCGTGCCGCCGACGGAGTTCGCCGAGGAATCGCCCCCGCGATCACGCGGGCCGATACCCGACGGCGCGAAACCGCGAACGAGGTCCGGCCCCATGTAGAAGTGATCGATCACGCGCAGCTTGTTGCCGCCATAGCCGAACATATGACCGCCCTGCACCTTCAGCATGCCGACGAAATCGTCGGTGAAGCTGTGATAGTAACGGGCGGTCGCCACGGCGCGGACGAAGCGGGAGTCACCGCCGAGGCCAGCGACTTCCGGCTTGAAGTCAGCAAAGATACCAGACGAGGGATCCTTGTTGTTGTCGAGCGTATTGTAGGCAAAGGTCAGCCCTGCCAGCGAGGTCAAGGTTGTGCCCTGCGCCTGCTTGATCGCGATCGACGCTTCGCCGTCGGCGATACACGCATGGCCAGCCAGCGCACCCGGCGGGCAGTTGTTATACGGATAGGACAGCGAGTTCGGCACGCGGATCTTCTGCTGGTAGAGCGTATAACGGGTGCCGACCGAGAATTCCTCGGTGATCGGCACGCCAAGACGCAGCGTGAAGCCGGTGTTGCGCGACTGATAGCGCGAGTAGCTCGTCGTGTCCGTGAACTTGGTGAAGAGATCGAAACCGGCCGCAAGGCGGCGCCCCATGAAGAACGGCTCGGTGAACGAGAACTCGCCGCCACGCGACTTCTGGCCGTTCGAGGCCGAAATACGGACGAACTGGCCCTTGCCCTGGAAGTTGGTCTCCTGCAGCGACACTTCCGCGAGGAAACCTTCCGAGGTGGAGTAGCCACCCGCGATCGAGAACGAACCAGTGGCCTGATCCTCGACATCGACATTGATAACCACGCGGTCCGGCGAGGAGCCAGGTTCGTTGGTGATCCGGATGGTCTTGAAGAAGCCGAGGTTGCGCAGGCGGCGCTCGGCGCGGTCAACGGCGGCCTTGTTGTAGGCATCGCCCTCGCCGATATCGAACTCGCGGCGGATCACGTAATCGCGCGTGCGGGTGTTGCCGCGGACAACGATGCGCTCGACATAGACGCGCGGCCCCTGCTCGACCGAATAGACGATCTTCACGGTGCGGCTGACGGGATCGCGGTCACCACGCGGACGGACCTGCGCGAAGGCATAGCCGCGCTGGGCAACCTCGCGGCTGATCGCATCAACGGACTTCTCGACGTCCTCGGCATTGTAGGTCTGGCCGGACTTGGTGCGCACCGAACCACGCAGGCGCGCCGGATCGACGTCAGCGATATGCGATTCGACGTCCGTGCCGGCGACGGTGTAGCGCGGGCCTTCATCGACCACGATGTCGACGATGTAGCCCTTGCCGGCGGCGTCCAGCTCGGCGTTCGAGGAAACGACACGGAAATCCGCGTAGCCGTTCTTGAGATAGAAGCGGCGGATGAGTTCCAGATCGGCGGCGATGCGCTGCGGATCGTAGATGTCGCTGCTCTTCAGGAAGCTGAGGAAGTTCGATTCGGTCGTCTGCATCACGCTCTTCAGCTTCCAGGCCGAGAACGCGTTGTTGCCTTGGAAACGGATGGCGGAAATGCCGGTCTTGTCGCCTTCCTTGATCTGGAAGGTCACATCGACCCGGCCATCACCCCGATTGGTGATCTGGGCGTCGACCTGCGCGTTGGAACGGCCGGCGCGGGAATAGATCTCGCGGATGCGGGCGACGTCCTGATCAACGATCGTCTGGCTGAAAGGGCCGCGCGACCGCGACTGAATTTCGCCGAACAGCGCATCGGACTTGACCTTGGAGTTGCCGACGAAGGTGACGCGGTTGATCAGCGAGTTCTCGACGACATGCACGGCGATCCCCGATCCCGCGCGGCGGATGCGGACATCCGAGAACAGGCCGGTGGCGAAGAGGTCCTTGATCGCCCGGTCGATACGGGCCTGCGTGTAGCTCTCGCCCGGCGCGAGGGTCACGAACGAGCGAATCGTCTCCGCCTCGACCCGCTTGTTGCCGGACACGCTGATCGACTGCGCGGCTGCGGGAGCAACCGAGGCAACCACAAGAAGCAGGGAGAAAGCGACGAGGGTGCGCCGAAACACCGACTTCATGCTGCTGCAAATAGAAAGGATCGACATCCCGCCACTACCCCAATTCTCATTCCACCCGCGCAGGACCCGGCATTGCCTGATACGCGCAATAACGGCCCTGTATCCAAAGATACAACACCATCCGAGTCTGCTTCTAGCCAATCGGGCGCTCATTGCAACCGCGAAGGCGGAAATGGTTACGAATTCCTCACCGGCGTGACCCCGCAGCAACGCTTGAAACCGCCCGGTTGAAAGGGCGGCTCCATGCACTGAAACGGGGTTTTACCGCTCAAAGCACCAGTCCGGTAAGGTGCGCGATATCGTTCCAGGTCGAGAACAACATCAACATGATGACCAGCGCGAAACCGACGCGGAAGGAGATCTCCTGCGCGCGCGGGCTGACAGGCCGGCCGACCAGCGCCTCGATCAGGTAAAAGACCAGATGGCCGCCATCGAGCATCGGCACCGGCAGGAGATTGATGAGGCCGATCGAGATCGAAAGAATGCCGGCCAGCATCAGCAGCGGGGCGAAGCCCGATTCGGCAACCTTGCCGGAGATATAGGCGATCCGGGTCGGCCCGCTCAGCTGGTCGGCCTTCTCGCGCCCGGCGAACAGCCCCGAGACATAGTGCCCGGTGCGGTCGATCACGAACAGGATCTCGCCGACCGCGGTGCTGGAAGCTTCCGCCAGCCCGTAGTGTTTGGCGAAGAAATGACGCGGATCGCTGGAGTTGACGAAACCCATCACCGGCCGGCGGTCGGTGCCGAGCACGGTCTTGCGGGCGACGATGGCCGGCATGGCCGAAATCTCCATCTCGCGGCTGGCGCGCTCGATCCGGAAGGTCAGGGTCTTGCCCTCGCTCAGCGCGACCTGCCGGGCGATCTCATCGAAGCTCTCGATCTTCAGGCCGTCGATCGTGAGCACGCGGTCGCCGGGCTTGAACCCGACGGTTTCCGCAACCGAACCGGGATTGACGGCGCCGATGATCGGCTCGACCAGCGTCCGTCCGACCAGCATATAACTGGTGGAGAAGATCACGAACGCCAGGACGAAATTCGCCAGCGGACCGGCGGCGACGATCGCGGCACGCTGCGCGATCGACTTGTGCGGGAAGGAATCGGCGCGGTCGGCGGCGTTCATCGCCTCCGCTGCGGCGTGATCGGGCACCGAAGCCGCGTTGAGGTCGCCCTTGAACTTGACGTAGCCGCCGAGCGGAATGGCCGAAAGCGCCCATTCCGTGCCCTTGCGGTCATAAAAACGGGCGATGCGCGGGCCGAAGCCGAGCGAGAAGGTCTCGACCTTCACCCCGCACAAGCGACCGACGAGGAAATGCCCCATTTCGTGCACGAAGACGACCAGCGCCAGCACGAAGAGAAACGGCAAGAGGTAGCCCATGAAGGTCGAAAGCAGGTCGAAACCCTGGGTCAGGAAAGATGGCACGCAGGCACCTCAGGAATGTTCGCGTTTCCGTCGATGCACCGGATGTCGGGCATTAACGTTTCGTTAAACATGGGTGCCATTTCGATGCGGCAAAGACAAGGCGAGCCGCGGCGCATTCTCGCCGGATGGTTAAGACCCGCCCCCGACCAGAAGCAGACCCCGCGCGGCGACTTCGACGCCGCCCCGCGCAAGACCGATCGCGGCGGCAGCCGCCGCCGCGAAGATGAAACCGTCGAGCCGATCCATGAACCCGCCGTGGCCGGGAATCAGCCGGCCCGAATCCTTGACGCCGAAGCGGCGCTTGAAGGCCGATTCGAACAGATCCCCCGCGATCGAGGCGAGGGAGAGCACCAGCGCCAGCGCGACGTGATAAATTCCCGCCTGCTCCGGCAGCGCGAAGACAACGATCAGATAGCCCGCGATCATGCCGCCGGTCACGCCGCCCAGAAACCCGGACCAGGTCTTGTTCGGCGAAATTCGCGGCGCGAGCTTGGGCCCACCGAACGTGCGCCCCGCGAAGTAGGCGAAGACATCGCTCGCCCAGACGACCGCGAACAGGAACAGGATCGCCACCAGCCCGAGATAGGCGCTTTCGTCGTCGTGTCCGCCGATCCGCAGCACGAGAACCGAGAAATAGAGCCCCGCCGCATAGACCACGCCGCCGAGACCCCAGACCGCGAAACCCGGCTTGCCACGGATGATCGCCATCCATTCCTGCGTGACGAGCAGCGCGAGCACGCCCCAGACGGCTGCGAAAATCCAGCCCCCGAGCCAGGTGCTCCCGATCGCGAGCACGGCAAGAACAACGGCGGAGACAATCCGGAGGCGCAGTTCCTGAGTCACGAACGCCCCCTGCCCTTCAGACGCCGCCGAAGCGTCGCGTACGGCGCGCGAACTCGCCCAGCGCGGCATCGAGCGCCTTCTCGTCGAAATCCGGCCAGAGAACGGGTGTGAAGACGAATTCGGTATAGGCGCATTGCCAGAGCAGGAAATTGGAAATCCGCTGCTCTCCCGATGTGCGGATCAGCAGGTCGGGATCGGGAATCCCCTGCGTCGACAGCCGGGCATCGATCGCCGCCTCGGTAATCGCGGACGGCGCGAGCCGGCCCGCCGCGACATCCTCGGCAAGGGCGCGCACGGCATCGGCGATTTCGGCGCGCGCGCCGTAATTGAAGGCGACGACCAGCGTCAGCCCGGAATTGGCGCGCGTCTTGGCCTCGGCCTCGTCGAGCAGATCGAGAATGTCCGGCTTGAGGTTGTCGCGACGGCCGATGATCCTCACCCGGACGTTCCGGCGGTGAAGGTCCGCCAGATCCGAGCGGATGAAGAACTTCAGCAGTCCCATCAGCTCGCCGACTTCCTCGACCGGGCGCGACCAGTTCTCGGTCGAGAACGAGAAGATCGTCACGAATTCGATCTTGCGGTCGGTGGCGGCGCGGATCAGCCGGCGCACGGCCTCAAGGCCGGCCCGATGTCCGGCGATACGCGGCAACCCCTGACGCGTCGCCCAGCGGCCGTTCCCGTCCATGATGCAGGCGAGATGACGCACGCCATGCGAGCCCGCGGCCACAGGAAGGTTCCCGTCGAGAGCGGCATCGGTTGTGCGCTGGGGTGCCGAGCCGGGCATGCTGGAAACAACGTCTCCCGATTTGGCGGATGCCACCCCGCGAGGGAGGCTGGCTGGAATATCCGGCCCGCAAACCGGGCAAATGGCGGACAGAAACACGTAACGGGCCGAAGCGGCGCGAAGGATGCGCCCGGCGCCCCCCGCGTGCAAGCGGGCTGAGGCGCTTTTTCGCAGATTTTTCCGGCGAACCGGTCAGACCTGCATGATTTCCTTTTCCTTCTGCACCAGCGCCGCGTCGATCTCGGCGATGGTCGAATCCGTGACTTTCTGCACTTCGGTCGAGTGGCGGGCAGCTTCGTCTTCGCTCATCTTGCCGTCCTTCTCGAGCTTCTTGAGCACATCCAGCGCATCGCGTCGCACATGGCGCGCGGCGACGCGGGCGGCCTCGGTGTACTTGTGGGCGGCCTTCACCATTTCCTTGCGGCGCTGCTCGTTCAGCTCCGGCATGCGGATGCGGATGGTCTGCCCCTCCGTCTGCGGGTTGAGGCCAAGCGGCGATTCCCGGATCGCCTTCTCGACCGGCTGGACCATCGAGCGATCCCACACCGCGACCGAGAGCAGACGCGGCTCCGGTGCCGTCACGGTCGCGACCTGGCTGATCGGCATCCGCGCGCCATAGGCCTCGATCTCGACCGGATCGAGAATGGAGGTCGAGGCGCGGCCGGTGCGCAGGGTCGAGAAATCGTTCTTGAGCGCCGTCACCGAGCCGGTCATCCGCCGCTTCACATCGTTGAGGTCGTATCCGCTCATCTCTGGTCTCCCTGGCTCGGAAAGCCGTTCCGGCTCCCTGTCGCGTGATCGGCGCCCATTTTGCGCCCGGATTGCGCGAACCCTGCGTTGTCTGAGGCCCCTTCCATGTCGGAAGCGGGGCGAAGAATCAAGCGGACCGCTTAAACGGTCACCAGCGTCGAACGCCCCTCGCCCTTCAGCACGGCAGCGATCGAGCCGCGCTCCTGGATCGCGAACACGGCGATCGGCAGCTTCGCGTCGCGCGCCAGCGCGAAAGCGGCGGTATCCATCACCTTGAGGTCGTTGCGGATCACCTCATCGAACGAGACGGTCTCGTAGCGCGTCGCCTTCGGATCCTTGCGCGGATCGGCGGTATAGACGCCATCGACCTGCGTCGCCTTGAGCAGCACATCGCAATCGAGTTCCGCCGCGCGCAGCGCGCCGCCGGTGTCGGTGGTGAAGAACGGATTGCCGGTGCCGCCCGCGAGCAGCACGATGCGCCCCTTGGAGAGGTGGTCCGCCGCCTGCTGGCGGGTGTAGGTCTCGACGACGCTCGGCATCGCCACCGCGCTCATGGCGCGCGCCGGCTGGCCGAGCGAGTTGAGCTGCGCCTCGAGCGCGATGACGTTCATCACTGTGCCGAGCATCCCCATCGAATCCGCCGCCGGGCGGGAGAGCCCCATGCCGTGCATCTGCGCGCCGCGGAAGATGTTGCCGCCGCCGACGACCACCGCGATCTCGACCCCCAGTTCAACCGCCTCGATCAGATCCTCGGCGATCTGCCGCACCGTCGGCTGATGGATGCCGAAGGCCTCGGAGCCCATCATCGCTTCGCCGGAGAGCTTGACGAGCGCCCGCTTGAAGATCGGCACGCCGCCGCGCGCCCCGGTTCCGTTCGTCATGTCGTCTCTCCGTTGGTCGTTGGCCGGCGCATCGTCGCGCCGCCCTCATGAAAAAGGCGGCTCGCGCCGCCTTGTTCCGTCCGTGATTCGCGCCGGCTAAAGTTTAGCCGTTCCCGCCGGCGGCGGCAGCCACTTCCGCTGCGAAATCCGCAGTTTCCTTCTCGATGCCCTCGCCGAGCGCGTAGCGCACGAAGCCCTTGAGGGCGATCGGCGCGCCAGCGGCCTTGCCGGCCTCGCCCACGGCCTGCGCGACCGTCTTCGCCGGGTCGTGCACGAACGGCTGATCGACGAGGCTGACTTCCTTGAAGTAGGTCTTGAGGCCCGACTCCACGATCTTCTCGACCACGTTGTCCGGCTTGCCCGAGGCCTTGGCCTTCTCGGTGAGCACGCCGCGCTCGCGCGCGATCAGCGCCGGATCGATCGAGGCCGAATCGAGCGCCGCCGGGTTGGTCGCGGCGATGTGCATCGCCACCTGCCGGCCGATCGCCATCAGCGCATCGGCGCCGGCGGTCGACTCGAGCGCGACCAGCACGCCGATCTTGCCGAGGCCGTCACCGACCGCGTTGTGCAGATACGAGGCGACGACGCCCGAATTGACCGACAGCGCGGCCGCGCGGCGCAGCGACATGTTCTCGCCGATGGTGGCAACGAGGTTGGCGATCGCCTCCTGAACCGTGCCGCCGCCCGGATAGGCCGCCGCCTTCAGCGTCTCGACGTCGGTGCCGCCCTTGAGCGCCGCACCGGCGACATTGCGCACCAGCGCTTGGAAATGCTCGTTGCGGGCAACGAAGTCCGTCTCGGAGTTGAGTTCGACGACAACCGCCTTGGTGCCTGCCGCGGCAACGCCGACGAGGCCCTCGGCGGCGACGCGGCCGGCCTTCTTCGCGGCCTTGGCGAGGCCCTTCTTGCGCAGGAGGTCGACAGCGGCCTCCATGTCGCCGCCCGTCTCGTTGAGCGCGGCCTTGCAATCCATCATGCCTGCGTCGGTCTTCTCACGCAGTTCCTTCACCATGCCTGCGGTAATCGCCGTCATGATCGAACCCCTTTCCAGAATTGAAAATTTTCAGCACGAAGCCGCAACCCGAAGGTCGCGGCCCGTTGTGTCATTGCAGTGACGGCCGAAGCCGGAAGTCAGGCGGCGAGCGCACGCGCCGTATCGAGCCAGCCGTCGCGGGCCGCGCGACCGTTGAGCTTCAGCTCGGCGTCGAGCGCCGCGACATCGGCTTCCGACATGGCGGCAAGCTGCCAGAAGTGGAAAATGCCGTACTCATTGAGCTTGGTGGCCAGCTGCGGACCGACACCGCCAAGCTTCGAGAGATCGTCCGGCGCACCCTGCGGCGCGGAGAGGCGCTTGAAGCCCTCGCCCGTAACGACCGGAAGCTCTTCGGCGACCGGCGCGTCCATCGCGCCGACATCGACGCCGAGCGAGGACTGGCCGCGCGAGATGCCGTCGATCGCCGCACGGGCGACGAGTTCGCAATAAAGCGCGAGCGCACGACCGGCGTCGTCGTTCGCCGGGATCGGATAGGTCACACCGTCCGGATCGCAATTGGTATCGACAATCGCCACCACCGGGATGTTGAGGCGGTTCGCCTCCTGGATCGCGAGCGCTTCCTTGTTCGTGTCGATCACGAACAGGAGGTCCGGCGTGCCGCCCATGTCCTTGATGCCGCCGAGCGCGCGGGTGAGCTTTTCCTGCTCGCGCGTAAGCATCAGGCGCTCTTTCTTGGTGAGGCCGACCGCGCCGCCGGCGAGCGTCTCGTCGACCTTGCGCAGGCGCTGGATCGAATTCGAGATCGTCTTCCAGTTGGTCAGCATGCCGCCGAGCCAGCGCGAGTTCACGAAATACTGGGCCGAGGACTTCGCGGCCTGAGCGATCGGGTCCTGCGCCTGGCGCTTGGTACCGACGAGCAGGATACGGCCGCCGCGGGCCACCGTATCCGAAATCGCCTCGAGCGCGCGATACAGCATCGGCACGGTCTGCGCGAGGTCGATGATGTGGATGTTGTTGCGGGTGCCAAAGATGAACGGTGCCATCTTCGGGTTCCAGCGGTGGGATTGATGTCCGAAATGCGCACCAGCTTCGAGAAGCTGGCGCATCGAAAAGTCAGGAAGCGCCATCGTCATAGTCTCCGGTTGAGCCGCCGCAGGGTCAATGAGCCGCCAACCGACGGCACCGGACCGATCGAAAATCGATTACCCTGCGTGAGGAATAGGGCGCGCCTAATGCATCCCGTGGAAAATTGCAAGCCCTTGTGCTGCCCGGAGCCTGACAAGATCGGCGGCACCGCCTCTAATAAGGCTTCACATCGAGGATGCCCTTGATGCCGGCGAGTGCCGCCATCTGCTCGCTGCCGACGTAAAACCGGCCCGGCAAGCGGATATCGACATGATGCCCGTCCGACAGGGCGATATCGAACGAGACCTCGCCGTCCCCGCCGCGCCGGAGCGCGCGCTCGAGCCCCGCGACCACGGGCGAGGCCATGTTGCCGGCAATCCCCATCGAGGGTTCGGCGAGAAAGATTCGAAGCCCCTTCTGTGTTTTCTGCAGGGCGACCTCCAGCGCCTCCATCTCCAATACGCGGATACGAAGATCCTCGCCATCGACCGAGCCGGCGACAACGACATGCAGGGCCGTCCCCGGCTCCAGAAGCGCACGATGCTTCACCAGCATCTCGGAAAACAGCATCGCCTCGAACTGCCCGGTCCGGTCGGAAAGCGACAGGATCGCGATCTTGTTGCCGTTGCGCGTGCGGCGGACATCGACAGCCAGCAGCGTCGCAGCCAGCCGGGCATGGCTCGCACCGTTGCGTACGGCCTGCTGGAAAACCTGGAAGGTCGAAAGCTTGGCACGTTCGATCAGGGCCGCGAACTGGTCGAGCGGGTGGCCGCTGAGATAGAAACCCGCCGCCGCGTGTTCACGGCGGAGGCGCTCTGGCAGCGTGAGCGGCGGCGCATCCGGCAGCACCAGCATCCCGCCCGCCTCGCCGCCGAACAATCCGCCCTGCCCGCTCGTGACCTCGGCGTCGTGCGCGTTGGCTTCTGCGATGATGGCATCGAGCCCGGCCACCAGCTTGCCGCGATTGGGCTCAAGAGCGTCGAGCGCACCGGCTCCGATCAACTGCTCCAGCATCCGCTTGTTGAGGTGGTGCGGATCGATCCGGCGCGCGAAATCGGACAGCGAGGTAAATGGCTTCCCGTTCCGCGCCCGCACGATCGAACGAGCCGCCTCCATGCCGACGCCCTTCACCGCCGCCAGCGCGTAGAGAATGGCGCCGCCCCGGACGTCAAACGTCGCATCCGAGCGGTTGACGTCCGGCGGCTCGACCTTGATCCCGAGCCGCTGCGCCTCGCGCCGGAATTCGCCCAGCTTGTCGGTATTGGAGAGTTCGAGGCTCATCGACGCGGCGAGAAACTCGACCGGATAGTTCGCCTTCATATAGGCGGTCTGATAGGCCACCACAGCATAGGCAGCCGCGTGCGACTTGTTGAAGCCGTAGTCGGCAAAGCGCGCGAGCAGATCGAAGATCGCATCGGCATCGGCCGCCGCGACACCGTTCGCAACCGCGCCCTCGACGAAGCGCGTGCGCTGCGCGTCCATCTCGGCCTTGATCTTCTTGCCCATCGCGCGGCGCAGCATGTCCGCCTCGCCGAGCGAATAGCCGGACATGACCTTCGCGATCTGCATCACCTGTTCCTGATAGACGATGACGCCGCAGGTTTCCTCGAGGATCGGCTTGAGCAGCGGGTGGGCATAATCCGCCTCCTTACGCCCGTGCTTCACATCGCAATAAACAGGAATATTCGCCATCGGCCCCGGCCGGTAGAGTGCCACCAGCGCGATGATGTCCTCGATCCGGTCCGGCTTCATGTCGACAAGCGCGCGCCGCATACCGCCCGATTCCACCTGGAACACGCCGACCGTCTCGCCGCGTGAGAGCATCGCATAGCTCGCAGGATCGTCGAGCGGGATCTTAAGGAGATCGAGGTCCACGCCCTGCCGCGCCAGCAGATCGACCGCGCCCTGAAGCACTGTCAGTGTCTTGAGGCCCAGGAAGTCGAATTTAACAAGCCCCGCCGGTTCGACCCATTTCATGTTGAACTGGGTCACCGGCATGTCGGATTTCGGATCGCGATAGAGCGGCACCAGTTCCTCGAGCGGCCGGTCGCCGATCACGATACCGGCAGCATGGGTCGAGGCGTGGCGGTAAAGCCCCTCGAGCTTCTGCGCGATGTCGAGCAGCCGCGCCACGGCCTCGTTTTCCTCGGCAGCGGCCCGCAGTTGCGGTTCCTCCTCGATGGCTTTCGCCAGCGTAATCGGATTGGCCGGGTTCTGCGGCACCAGCTTGGTCAGCCGGTCCACTTCCGAATAGCGCAGGCCGAGCACGCGCCCGACATCGCGCAACACGCCGCGCGCGAGCAGCGTGCCGAAGGTGATGATCTGTGCGACGCGGCCCTCGCCGTAGCGACCGACGACATAGCGGATCACCTCGTCGCGTCGGTCCTGACAGAAATCGATATCGAAATCCGGCATCGAGATACGCTCAGGATTAAGAAATCGCTCGAAGAACAACCCGTAACGCAATGGATCCAAATCGGTAATCGTCAAGGAATAGGCAACAAGCGAGCCGGCGCCCGATCCGCGCCCAGGCCCGACGGGAATGTCGTGCGCCTTGGCCCATTTGATGAAATCCGCGACGATGAGGAAGTAGCCGGGATATTGCATCCGCTCGATGACCGAGAGTTCGAAAGCCAGACGCTCCTCGTAGTCCTTGACGGCAAGACCGGCCGCCGGACCATGGGCGGCGAGCCGCATCGCCAGCCCCTCCTCCGCTTGTCGCTTCAGCTCGATGGCCTCGGCACCGTCGACCGCCTCCGCGGTGAACCGCGGCAGGATCGGTTTGCGGGTGCGCGGCCGATAATGGCAGCGGCGGGCGATCTCGACCGTGCTCGCCAGCGCCTGCGGAAGATCGGCGAACAGCGCCATCATCTCTTCGCGTGTCTTGAACCGATGCTCGACGGTCAGGCGCGGGCGCTGGGCGTCATCCACCGAATGCCCGCCGGCGATGCACAGGAGCGCGTCATGCGCCTCGAAATCGCCTGCCGATCCGAAATGGACGTTATTCGCCGCGACGATCGGCAATTGTGCCTCGACCGCGAGGTCGATCAGCATCGGCTCCAGTCTCTGCGCCTCAAGAAGTCCAAACCGCTCGATCTCGACATAGAGGCAACGCGGAAACAGCGCTCTGAGACTGTCGAGCCGGGCCCGCGCGAGATCGACGCCGCCGAGCGCGAAGGCCCGGTCGACCGGGCCGATGCCGCCACCGGTCATGGCGATGAGGCCCGCGCTCCGCCCCGCCAGGGCCGACAGCGGCAGATGCACGCCCTCAGACGCGGGCGAATCGAGAAAGGCGCGGCTGGAAAGCGCCATCAGGTTGGCATAGCCCTCCTCGCTTGCCGCCAGAAGGACGATCGAGCCTCGGGATTCCAAGGCCGAGGATGGCCGGTTCCGGACCACCGGCCGGTCAGCGAAATCCACCACCATTTCGATGCCGACGATCGGCTGGAGGCCCGAGCCGGACAGCTTCTCGGAAAACTCCAGCGCACCGAACAGGTTGTTGGTGTCGGTGATCGCCAGCGCCGGCATCTGATCTAGCGCGGCCAGCTTGGCGAGCTTGGTGATTGTCAGCGCGCCCTGCAGCAGCGAGAACGAGGAATGCACATGCAGATGAACGAAGCCCGGCCCCTTCATCGGCACGCTCCTCCCGATCGGTCACACAAGAGGCCAGTTGGTTCCAACACCGGCCCAGAACGCCATCATAGCGAAAAAAGCCGCGATCGAAGCGAGTTCAATCATGTCTTCCACAGCCCGCATAACGCCCCCCACAAGAAGAATGTTCTTGTTTTGTTCTAATCTATCCAACCGGGTCGGTCAAGACCTAATCCTGTGAAAAATCAGGATCGGATGCGTTCCCGCCACCGCCGGACCGCAATGCCGGCCCAGATGACCTCGACGACGCCGAAGGGCCATGCGCCCTGCAGAAAGCCGTAAGCAGACCCGGCGAGGCACGCGAACGCGAAGGCGAGCACGAAGTGCGGGTGACGCGCCTCCAGCGCGTAAGTCACCAACATTGCGGTGACGGCCAGCAGGCCGAAAAGCGTGAGCCCGTCGAAACTCACGGCAGATCGACCACCCGCCCCTCTTTCAGCGTGATGCGGCGGTCCATCCGCTGTGCGAGGTCGAGGTTATGCGTCGCGACCAGCGCAGCGAGGCCGGATTGCTTGACGAGCGCGAGCAGGGTCGAGAACACATGTTCGCCCGTGCCGGGGTCGAGATTGCCGGTCGGTTCGTCCGCCAGCAACAGGCGCGGCGTATTGGCCACGGCGCGCGCGATCGCCACACGCTGCTGTTCGCCGCCGGATAGCTCACCCGGGCGGTGATCCACCCGGTGCGACAGCCCGAGGAAGCCGAGAATTTCCGTCGCGCGCTTTGCAGCCTCCTCCACCGCGAGCCCGGCAATCCGCTGCGGGAGCACCACGTTCTCCAGCGCCGAGAACTCCGGCAGCAGGTGGTGGAACTGATAGACGAAACCGATTTCCTGCCGCCGGAGCCGGGTGCGGGCGAGATCGTCGAGCGCGGCGGTCGCCTTCTCTCCGACGAAAACCTCGCCCTCGTCCGGATGTTCGAGCAGGCCGGCGATATGAAGGAGCGTCGACTTGCCGGCGCCGGAGGGTGCAACGAGCGCCACCATCTCGCCGGGACGGATGGAGAGGTCGGCACCCGCCAGCACCGCGACGGCATTGTCGCCCTGCCGATAGGTGCGGTGAACGTTGGCGATCTGAAGCGCGGGAATGGTCATCTTATCTTGATCCCCCGCATAAGCTCGGGCGCGCCGTTGCGCTGGCGGCGGCAAGGCTGCCGGGAAGATGTTGGATTTTCATGCCCATCATCCGCTCACTCTCCCCGCAGCGCTTCGACGGGATCGAGTTTTGCCGCCCGCCACGCCGGATAGATCGTCGCCAGCAGCGAGAGCGTCAGCGCCATCACGACGATGGCGACGACTTCCGATGTCCGCACCTCGGATGGCAGGCGCGAGAGAAAATAGAGCTCCGGCGGAAAAATCTGCGCGCCCGAGAGCCAGGAGACGGCCTGCCGCAAGGTCTCGACATTCCACGCGATCGTCAGGCCGAGGAAGAGGCCGAAGATCGTACCGCCGACGCCGATCGCCGCGCCGGCGATCACGAAAATAGCGAGCACCGAGCGCCGCGTCGCGCCCATCGTTCTGAGGATGGCGATGCCCTTCGCCTTGTCCTTCACCAGCATGGTGAGCCCGGAAATGATGTTGAGCGCCGCGACGAGCACGATCATGGTGAGGATCAGGAACATCACGTTGCGCTCGACTTCGAGCGCGCCGAAAAAGGTGCGGTTGCGGAACCGCCAGTCGGTCAACGCGTGGGGTTGCCCCACGGCCTCGCGGATGATCGGCGTCATTTCGTCCATGCGGTCCGGATTGTCGACGAAGATCTCGATCAGCGCCACCTGCCCTTCGCTGTCGAAGTAGAGCTGGGCTTCAGAGAGCGGCATGAAGACGAAGCTCGCGTCGAACTCGCTCATGCCGACCTCGAAGATCGCCGAGATCTCGTAGGATTTCTGCCGCGGCGCTGAACCGAACGGGGTCGAAGGCCCCTTCGGCGAGATCAGCTTGAGCTTGTCGCCGATACCGACGTTGAGATATTGCGCGAGCCGCCGGCCGACGACGATCTTCTCCGAGCCGTCGAAGCCGCTCAGCGTGCCGTCGATGATGTTGTTCGCGACCGAAGCGAAGCGCTTCAGGTCGCCCTCACGCACGCCGCGCACCAGCGCGCCGCTGGTCGCGGTCGCGGAAGCCGCCAACACCTGCCCCTCGACGATCGGCGCCACGAGCTTGACGCCCTTGGCCTTCGAAACGCGGTCGGCAATCGCCTCGTAATCCTTCAGCCCCTCGCCATAGGGCTGGATGAAGGCGTGGCCGTTTACCCCGAGGATCTTGTTCATCAGCTCCTGCCGAAAGCCGTTCATCACCGCCATCACGACGATGAGCGTCGCCACCCCGAGCATGATCCCGAGAAAGGAGAACCCGGCGATGACCGAGATGAAGCCGTCGCGGCGGCGGGCGCGAAGATAGCGCCAGGCCACCTGCCATTCGAAGCCTGAGAAGAAGGCACCTACGCCCATGATGCGCAGTCTTTCTGTTTTTCTCGCATGGGCTTCACGCGAACCGGGACCACTTCGCTCGCCCATGCTTCTGCCTGCCATTCAAAGCCTGAGAAGGGCGATTCCATACAGGCGACCTGTCCTGTCTTTGCGGCGCGTTTATGACGCAATCCGCTCCACCGCATCGGCTGGCGAAAGCGTCACCCGCTCGCCGGTGGCACGGCGTTTCAGTTCCACCTTGCCCTCAGCGAGGCCCTTCGGCCCGACGATGATCTGCCACGGCAGGCCGATGAGGTCCGCGCTCGCGAACTTGGCGCCCGGCCGCTCGTCGGTATCGTCGATCAGGCAGGAAAGCCCGCGCGCTTCGAGCGCGGCTTCGAGTTCGCCGCAAACGCGGTCGGTCGCGCTGTCACCCGGCTTGAGGTTGAGGATCGCGGCATCGAACGGCGCAATCGCATCCGGCCAGATGATACCGGCCTCGTCATGGCTCGCCTCGATGATCGCCGGCACGAGCCGCGTCGGGCCGATGCCGTAGGAACCCATGTGCACGGGGACTTCCTTGCCGTCCGGTCCGGCGACCACCGCCTTCATCGGCGCGGAATACTTGGTGCCGAAATAGAAGATGTGCCCGACCTCGATGCCGCGCGCGGCAACGCGGGAAGCTTCCGGCACCGCCGCGAAGGCCTTCTCGTCGTGCATTTCCTCGGTGGCGGCGTAGAGCGAGGTCCACTTCGAGACGATGGTCGAGAGATCCTCGACCGAATCGAAGTTCGTGTCCGGCCCCGGCACCGCGAAATCGAGATAATCCTTGTGGCAGAACACCCCGCTCTCGCCCGTCGAGGCGAGAATGATGAACTCGTGGGAAAGATCGCCGCCGATCGGGCCGGTATCGGCACGCATCGGAATCGACTTCAGCCCCATGCGCTCGAAGGTGCGCAGGTAAGCCACGAACATGCGGTTGTAGGCATGGCGCGCGCCGGCCTGGTCGAGATCGAAGGAATAGGCGTCCTTCATCAGGAACTCGCGGCTGCGCATGGTGCCGAAACGTGGCCGGATCTCGTCGCGGAACTTCCACTGCAGGTGATAGAGATTGATCGGCAGGCTCTTGTAGGAGCGGACATAGGCCCGGAAGATCTCGGTGATCATCTCCTCGTTGGTCGGCCCGAACAGCATCTCGCGCTCGTGGCGGTCGGTGATGCGCAGCATCTCCTTGCCGTAGGCGTCGTAGCGGCCGGATTCGCGCCAGAGATCGGCCGACTGGATCGTCGGCATTAGCAGTTCGACCGCGCCGGAGCGGTTCTGCTCCTCGCGGATGATGGCGCAGACCTTGTTGAGCACGCGCAGCCCAAGCGGCAACCAGGCGTAAATGCCGGCGCTCTCCTGCCGGATCAGCCCGGCGCGCAAAGCGAGGCGATGCGAGACGATTTCGGCTTCCTTGGGCGTCTCGCGCAGGATCGGCAGGAAAAATCGGGAAAGTCGCATGGTCGCTCCGGAACGCGGCAGAAATCGCAAGCAAGAATCATAAATCGGCGCTGCCGGGCCAAGGCTATACAGAGGCCGGGCTGAAACACCAGTTTCGCGTTGCTTCTGTCACAATTCGCGCGGCTTGCAAATCTCCCCCGAGATCGCGCGGGGAGCACTGCAGCGGCTGAAAGGAGGAACGAAAATCACATTCCCGGACGTGAATGTTGCACCGCATGAAGACTCACCCGATTCGAAGCACTAGAAACGGCCCGTCAGGCGGAGCACTGGCTGCTTCAGGGCAGCGGGACAAGCAAGAACACAAGCTCCAAGGGTGGCGTCGAAAGACGTTAGGACCAGCCGTCCAAGAATGAAGAAACAAAAATTTTAAGGCAGAGCCGAGGCTCTGCTTTTTCTTTTTGCGGCCTCGGTCCCTTGTCTCCGAACCCGCTTTCCCACCAACCGGCACCCACCTGGCGGGCGGATGGTTTTTGTCTCCGCATCCGCTTTCCCGCCAACCGGCACCCACTTGGCGGGCGGATGCATTAGAACATCGGCAGGATGAAATAATAGAAAATCCCGAAGGGAATCAGCGAAATGATCGAGGTCGTGAGCACGATTCTCGCGATCCTGACACGCGCCGGTGCTCCGGGATCAGACCCCGGCGAGACTTCCCCGGCTTCCTGCTGTGAGCGGACACCGAACGGCAGCACGACGAACAGCATCACCCACCAGATGATGAAGTAGATGGCGACGGAACTGCCGAGGCTCATGTCGGCACTTCCTCAAGCTCGGTCAGCGTTCCGAGAAAATCCTTCGGGTGCAGGAACAGCACCGGATTGCCATGGGCGCCGATCTTCGGCTCGCCGTCGCCCAGCACCCGCGCGCCGCCGGCCATCAGCCGGTCGCGCGCGGCGCGGATATCACTCACCTCGTAGCAGATATGGTGCATCCCGCCGTCCGGGTTGCGTTCGAGGAACTTCGCGATCGGCGAATTGGCGCCGAGCGGCTCGAGAAATTCGATCTTGGTGTTCGGCAGTTCGACGAACACCACCCGGACACCGTGCTCCGGCAAGTCCTGCGGCGGCGAGATTGTCGCGCCGAGGCTGTCGCGATAGGTGTCGGAGGCCTTTGCGGCATCCTTCACGGCGATGGCGACATGGTTCAGCCTTCCGATCATGACCCGCTCCTACACCTGAATGATCATCACCTTGGCGATGGGCTTCTTGCCCCAGAGTTCCGAAATCCCGGCGCGGACGCCGCGCTCGATCGCCACGCGCAGGGTATCGATATCGCGCCGCTTGCCCTTCGGCAGGCTGGAATAGACCTCGTCGACGATATCGCGGATATGCTCGATCATCGGCTCACCCTCGTCGTCCGTCTCGGGCAGCCCCGCCGTCTCGACCTCAAGATCAGCGGCAATGTGCCCGCGCTCGTCGATCGCGATCGCGACCATGACGATCCCGACATAGGAAAGCTTGCGCCGCTCTGTGATCGAGGTGCCCTTGACCGGCACGATGAGCGAACCGTCCTTCGCGAGCCGCCCGGTCGGGATCTGGTCGCTGACGAAGACCTCGGGCGCATCGAGCGTCACGACATCGCCGTTGAAGGCGCGGATCACCTGCTTCACGCCCATCGACCGCGCGAAATCGCGGTGCACCGTGAGGTGCAGCGCCTCGCCATGCGCGGGAATCGCGACCTTCGGCCGTACCCATTCGTACATGCGGCGGAGTTCATCCCGGCGCGGATGGCCGGAGACATGCACCAGCCCGTCGCGGTCGGTGATGATGTTGATTTCCATCTTCGCGAGACTGTTGACGATCTTGCCGACCGCCTTCTCGTTGCCCGGAATGGTGCGCGAGGAGAAGATCACCGTGTCGCCGGAAGCAAGCGCGATCTCCGGGTGTTCGCCCTCGGCGACGCGGGCCAATGCCGCGCGCTGCTCGCCCTGGCTGCCGGTGAGCAGCAGAACGCATTTGTCGCGCGCGACGGAGCGGAAACGTTCCGCCGTCTTGAACCCGGCCACGCTGTCGAGCATCCCGAGTTCGCCAGCAACATCGGCGACGCGGTCCATCGCACGGCCGACGATGATCACCTCGCGGCCCGCCTCTTCCGCCGCCTCCGCGACCGCCCGCATCCGCGCGACGTTCGAGGCGAAGGTCGTCACCGCGACCCGGCCTTTCGAATTGAGGATGATCTGCCGCAGGCTTTCGCGCACCTCGGTCTCGGACGGCGAGATGCCTTCGCGCGTGACGTTTGTGGAATCGCACACGAGCGCCAGCACGCCCTCGTCACCGATCTCCTTCAGCCGCACACCATCGGTCGGCAGCCCGGTGATCGGCGTCTCGTCGATCTTCCAGTCACCGGTATGGACGATGGTGCCGTGCGGCGTGCGGATCGCCAGCGCCATGCTTTCGGGGATCGAATGCGCGACCGGGATCGTCTCGATGTCGAACGGGCCGAGTGTGAAGCGTGTCGCCTGCGCGATGCCGCGCACCGGAATCCGCGGCGCGCCAGGCTCGGAAAGCCGCCGGGCTTCGAGAAGGTTTGCCGCGAACGGCGTCATGTAGACCGGCGCACCAAGCCGCGGCCAGAGATCGGCCAGCGCCCCGAAGTGATCCTCGTGCGCATGGGTGATGACGATGCCGAGGAGGTTCTTCTTTTCGGCCTCGATGAAGGCGATGTCGGGGAACAGCATGTCCACCCCCGGCACATCCTCGCCGGCGAAGGCGACGCCGCAATCGACCATCAGCCACTTGCGGTGCTTGCCCGAACCGACGCCGTAGAGCGCCATGTTCATGCCGATCTCGCCAAGGCCGCCAAGGGCCGCGAAAACCAGTTCCCCGCCCTTCATCAACCTGCCCTCGCCGCCTGTTCGAGATCCGCTCCGGTCGCAAGCGGGAAGACATCGCCCACCATGATGGTCTCCACCTTGCCCTCGCGCGCGACCAGCAACTGCCCCTCGCCGTCGATCCCGGCGAAGCTGCCGGTGATCTCGCCGGCAGGCAGCTTCACCCGCACGGGCGAACCGACGGGGATGGCATGCGCCAGCCAGCGTTCGCGAATCGTCGCGAACCCGGTTCCTTGCGCAAAAAGATCGAGATTGGCCGCCATACGTTCCGAAAGCCGCTCGAATAACCCGTCGACCGTGAACGCGCGGCTGTGCCGGTGGAGCGCCGTCACCGGCTGATCGAGCCCCTCGGGCGCAACGCGTACGTTGACGCCCATGCCGATGACGACGGCGCGGCGCCCGTCCGGCCTGTTCGAGCCTTCGAGAAGGATGCCGACGCATTTCTCGCCGGCAACAAGGCAATCGTTCGGCCACTTGAGCCGCACGACCGGCTCCAGTGCCGGCGCCAGCGCAAGAATCGCCTCGGCGAGGCTGAGGCCTGCGACGAAGCCGAGCAGCGGCGCCTTGGCGGGTGGGCAGGGATCGGCAAGTCCAAGGCTTGCATAGAGATTGCCGCGCGGTGAAGCCCAGGTCCGGCCATGCCGGCCGCGCCCCATGGTCTGTTCTTCCGCGAACAGCCAGAAGCGGTCCGCCCCGGCGAGCACCGCCTTGAGCGCCGCCTCGTTGGTCGATTCCGCCCGCGTCACCGCAAGCAGCTGGAACCCGGCCTCGACGGCCTCGTCGGAAAGCGTCACCTGTGCCTGTTCGCCCATCAGAACAGCGACTTCGCCGCCGCGGCCGCCATCGAGCGGATCGGGTTGGCGATCACCGCGAAGACGAGCACGAAAGCCGCCGCCGCATACATTACGCCGCGGATCTCGACCGGCGCGCTCTGGAAGGCCGGCGCGGGCGCGTCGAAATACATCACCTTGATGATGCGCAGGTAGTAGAACGCCGACACCACGCTCGCGACAATGCCGATCACGGCCAGCGCAAACAGCTTGGCTTCGATCGCCGCCGCGAAGACGTAGAACTTGCCGAAGAACCCGGCGAGCGGCGGAATGCCGATCAGCGAGAACATCAGCACCGCCATCACGAGCGCGAGAGCTGGGCTGGTGCGCGAGGCGCCGGCGAGGTCTGCCACCGTCTCGACGCGCTTGCCCCCCGTCTGCATCGCGAGGATCACCGCGAAGACGCCGAGCGTCATGGCGAGGTAGGTCATCATGAAGATCACGACGCCCTCGACCCCCTGCACAGTGCCAGCAGCGAGACCGACCAGCGCGTAACCCATGTTGCCGATCGAGGAATAGGCCATCAGGCGCTTGACGTTGTTCTGGCCGATGGCCGCGAAGGCGCCGAGCACCATCGACATGATCGCCGCGAAGGCGATGATCGGCTGCCAGTCCTTCACGATCGGCAGGAAAGCGTCGATGAGGATGCGCGTCGTCATCGCCACGGCCGCCATCTTCGGCGCGGTGGCGAAGAAGGCCGCGACGGGCGTCGGCGCGCCTTCATAGACGTCCGGCGTCCACATGTGGAACGGCACGACGCTCATCTTGAACGCGAGGCCGGCGACGATGAACACGAGGCCGATCATCACGCCCGAGCCGTGCCCGCCGGAGACCGCCTTGGCGATGGTCGGGAAGGTCACCGAGCCGGTGAAGCCGTAAACGAGGCTCATGCCGTAGAGCAGCATGCCGGACGAGAGCGCGCCGAGCACGAAATACTTCAGGCCCGCCTCGGAGGATTTCGCGTCGTCACGGTGGATCGCGGCGACGACATAGAGCGCCAGCGACTGCAGTTCGACGCCGAGATAGAGCGAGATCAGCTCGTTCGCCGAGCACATCATCATCATGCCGATGGTCGAGAGCAGGATGAGGATCGTGTACTCGAACCGCGCGATCTTCGCTTCGACCAGAAAGCGCGAGGAGAGCAGGATCGCCGCGATCGAGCCGATCAGCGTCAGCACCTTCATCGCCCGCGCGAAACCATCGACGACGAAGGCATCGTTGAAGGTGGAGACGCGGCCCTGCCCCTCGAGCAGGATAAAGCCGGCGACGACGAGCGCGCCAATCGCGATCCAATCGATGAGGCGCTTGGCACCGTCGCCCTTGAGCGCGCCGAGCAGCACGAGGCCGAGCGCGGCAACCGCCAGCACGATCTCCGGGAGCGCCGGGCCGAAGGCGGGAATCGGGGAAATAACCTGGTTCATCGTTCTCTCCCCTTCAGTTCAGCAACGCGAGCTTGCCGGAAAGGCCAGCCTGCACCGCAGCGATGATGCCGTCGACCGAGGCCTGGCTCATCGCCAGGATCGCGTTCGGCTGCACGCCGAAATAGACGACCAGCAGCGCGAGCGGCACCAGCAGCGCGAGTTCGCGCCGGTCGAGATCCGGGATCGCCTCCAGCTCGTGCTTCTCCAGCTTGCCGTAGACGACGCGGGCGAACAGCCAGAGCGCGTAGCAGGCCGAGAGGATGACGCCCGTGGTCGCGAAGAACGCCACCCAGGTATTGGCTTTGTAGGAGCCGAGCAGCGTCAGGAACTCGCCGACGAACCCGCTCGTCCCCGGCAGGCCCACATTGGCCATCGTGAACAGCAGGAACACCAGCGCGTAGAGCGGCATCCGGTTCACGAGACCGCCGTAGGCCGCGACCATGCGCGTATGCATCCGGTCGTAGACGATGCCGACGCAGAGGAAGAGCGCGCCGGAAACGAGGCCGTGGCTCACCATCTGGAACACCGCGCCCTGCACGCCCTGCGGGTTGAGCGTGAACAGGCCCATCGTCACGAAGCCCATGTGCGCGACCGACGAATAGGCGACGAGCTTCTTGATGTCCTCCTGCATCATCGCCACCAGCGAGGTGTAGATGATCGCGACCACCGAAAGCGCGAACACGAAATTCGCGAAATAGTGGCTCGCCTCCGGGAACATCGGCAACGAGAAGCGGATGAAGCCGTAGCCGCCCATCTTCAGCAGCACCGCCGCCAGTACCACCGAGGCCGCCGTCGGCGCCTCGACGTGCGCGTCCGGCAGCCAGGTATGCACCGGCCACATCGGCATCTTCACCGCGAACGAAGCGAAGAACGCGAGCCAGAGCCAGTACTGCATCCCGGCCGGAAACTTGAAGGCCAGCAGCTTGACGATATCGGTCGTGCCCGCTGCCCAGTACATCGCCATGATGGCGAGCAGCATCAGCACCGAGCCGAGCAGCGTATAGAGGAAGAACTTGAAGCTCGCGTAGATGCGCCGCGCGCCGCCCCAAATTCCAATAATAAGAAACATGGGAATCAGGCCGGCCTCGAAGAACACGTAGAACAGCACGAGGTCGAGCGAGGCGAACACGCCGATCATCAGCGTCTCGAGCAGCAGGAACAGCGCGTAATATTCCTTGGCGCGATCCTTGATCGAATAGAACGAGGCCGCGATGCAGAACGGCATCAGGAACGTCGTCAGGATCACAAACGGCATCGCGACGCCGTCGACGCCGAGCTGGTAGACGATGGTGTCGCCGAGCCAGTTCATGCGCTCGACGAGCTGGAAGCCAGCCTTGGCGTTGTCGAAGCGCGCCAGCGCGACGAGGCTCAGCAGGAAGGTGACGATCGTCGTCCAGAACGCGGCCCAGCGGGCATTGCGCGCGCCCGCCTCGTCGTTCTTCTGGAACAGGACGAACAGCGCGCCGACCAGCGGGAGGACGAGGAGCCCGGAAAGAATGCCGAAGCCGAACATCAGTGCGCTCCCCCCGAGAAGAGATACCAGGTGACGAAGCCGGCGACCCCGAGCAGCATGGCGAAGGCGTAGTGATAGACATAACCGGTCTGGAGCTTCACGACGCGGCCGGTGACACGCAGCACGGCAGCGGAGACGCCGTCCGGCCCGAAGCCGTCGATCAGCCAGCCGTCGCCCTTCTTCCACAGGAAGTGGCCGAGGCAGCGTGCGGGCTTGACGAAGATGCGGTCATAAAGCTCGTCGAAGTACCACTTGTTGAGCAGGAACCGGTAGAGCGACGGATGCCGCTCGGCGAGGCCCTTCGGCAGCTCCGGCCACTTCAGGTAGAACAGGTAGGCGAGGACAAAACCGCCGACCATCATCACGAACGGCGTCCACGGCACCCAGGACGGGAGCTTGTCGTGGTCGTGCATGTCGTGGAGCGTGTGGTTGTGCTCGCCCATGAACAGCGCGCCCTTCCAGAAGCCCTCGTAGCCGGAACCGATGAATTTCGCCACGAACGGCGCGCCGGCGGCAAAGGCGCCGATGGCCAGAACGGCGAGCGGGATCAGCATCACCATCGGGCTTTCGTGCGCGTGGTCGTAGGTGTGCTTGTCGGCGCGCGTCTCGCCCATGAATGTCAGGAAGAACAGCCGCCAAGAGTAGAACGAGGTCATGAAGGCCGCGAGCACGACGCAGATGAACGCATAGACGTGCCCCGGCTGGTGGGCGACATAGGCCGCCTCGATGATCGCGTCCTTCGAGTAGAAACCGGCCGTGAACGGGAAGCCTGTCAGCGCGATATTGCCGACCAGCATCATCGCCGCCGTGAACGGAATCTTCTTGGCGAGCCCGCCCATGTTGCGGATGTCCTGCTCGTGGTGCATCGCATGGATCACCGAGCCGGCCCCGAGGAACAGCAGCGCCTTGAAGAAGGCATGCGTGAAGAGGTGATAGATACCCGCGCCATAGACGCCGGCACCGAGCGCGACGAACATGTAGCCAAGCTGCGAGCAGGTGGAATAGGCGATAACGCGCTTGATGTCGTTCTGCACGAGACCGACCGTGGCGGCGAAGAACGCTGTCGTCGCGCCAATCACCAGCACCACGCTCTGCGCGAACGGCGCGTATTCGAAGATCGGCGACAGCCGCGCGACCATGAACACGCCCGCCGTGACCATCGTCGCGGCGTGGATGAGCGCGGAGACCGGTGTCGGACCTTCCATCGCGTCCGGCAGCCAGGTGTGGAGCAGGAACTGCGCCGATTTGCCCATCGCGCCCATGAACAGGAGGCACGCCGCCAGTTCGAGCGCCGGCACGGTGTAGCCGAGGAACGAGACCGTCGTCTTCGCCTGCCCGGCGACGCCGGCGAAGATCGGATCGAAGGTCACCGCACCGAACAGCCAGAACACGAGGAAGATGCCGAGCGCAAAGCCGAAGTCGCCGACGCGGTTGACAATGAAGGCCTTCATCGCCGCGTCGTTGGCGGACTTCTTCTTGAACCAGAATCCGATGAGCAAATATGAGGCGAGGCCCACGCCTTCCCAGCCGAAGAACATCTGGACGAGATTGTCCGAGGTCACCAGCATCAGCATCGCGAAGGTGAAAAGCGAGAGATAGGCCATGAAGCGCGGCCGGGCCGGATCTTCATGCATGTAGCCGATCGAATAGAGGTGGACGAGGCACGAGACCGTGGTGACGACGACGAGCATCACCGCCGTCAGCGTGTCGACCCGCAGCGCCCAATCAGCGACGAAACCGCCGACATGGATCCAGTCCGCCACAGTGACGCGTACCGGCGCGCCCGAGCCGAGCGCAACCTGCACGAACATCGCCCAGGCGAGGACGCAGGAAACGCCGAGGAAGCCGGTGGTGATCACCTCCGCGAAGCGCGAGACCCCTTCCGCGTGCGGCGAGGGTTCCGGTGCATGGTGATCGTCGTGATGATCGTCATGGCCGTGGGCTTGATCAGCATGGCCGTGCCCCGCATGCGCCGCGTGGTCGGCGTTGCCGAAAGCAAGGACATCCTTCGCCGCCGCCGGCTTGTGCGCCAGCAGCGTCGCGAGCCCCGCGATCAGGAAGCCGAGAAGCGGCAGGAATACGATTGCCGTTGCCATGTTCAGCACTCCCTCTCACGCATGTTCTTTGCCGAAAACCGGCATCCACTTTTCGGGAACATGCGTCAGCCCTTCATCACGTTGATGTCTTCGACCGCGATGGTGCCGCGGTTGCGGAAATAGACGACGAGGATCGCAAGGCCGATCGCGGCTTCCGCCGCCGCGACGGTGAGCACCAGCAGCGCGAACACCTGCCCCGTCATGTCGCCAAGGTGGGTCGAGAACGCCACGAGGTTGATGTTGACGCTGAGCAGGATCAGCTCGATCGACATCAAGATGACGATCACGTTCTTGCGGTTGATGAAGATGCCGAAGGCACCCAGCGTGAACAGCATCGCCGCGACGACGAGATAATGCGAAAGCCCGATCACCATCTCAGATCTCCTGCCCTGCGGCATCCTTGCGCTTCACGCCCTGCACGCTGACGCCCTGCCCCGGCGCGACGGTGACGACGCTCATCGCGGCGTCCTTGGTGCGCGCATTCTGGGCCATCACGTCCTGGCGGCGCACGCCGTGCCGCTCGCGCAGCGTCAGCACGATCGCGCCGATCATCGCGACGAGCAGGATCAGGCCCGCCGCCTGGAAGAAGTAGACGTATTCGGTGTAGAGCACCCGGCCGAGCGCACGGGCGTTCATGGCATCGACCGGCGCCGCCGCCGCCGCCTTGCGAAGCGCCAGCGCTTCCGGCGCCAACTGCCAGGTGCCGACCACCAGCGCCAGTTCGATGAAGAAGATCGCCGAGATCACCGTGCCGATCGGCAGGTATTGCAGGAATCCCTGCCGCAGCTCCGCGAAATCGACGTCAAGCATCATCACGACGAAGAGGAACAGCACCGCCACCGCGCCGACGTAGACCACGATCAGGATCATCGCGAGGAATTCGGCGCCCATCAGCAGGAACAGGCCCGCGGCGTTCACGAAGGCGAGGATCAGGAACAGCACCGCATGCACGGGGTTGCGCGAGGAAACAACCATCACCGCCGAGGCGATCAGGATGCCCGCGAAGAGATAGAAGAAGAGGGTAATCACGTTCATGGCTTTTCCCTCAGCGATACGGCGCGTCCATCGCGATATTGCGCGCGATTTCCCGCTCCCAGCGTGCCCCGTTCTCCAAGAGCTTCTCCTTGTTGTAGAAAAGCTCCTCGCGCGTTTCGGTCGCGAATTCGAAGTTCGGCCCCTCGACGATGGCATCGACCGGGCAGGCTTCCTGGCAGAAACCGCAGTAGATGCACTTCGTCATGTCGATGTCGTAGCGGGTGGTGCGCCGCGTGCCGTCGTTGCGGCGCGGGCCGGCCTCGATCGTGATCGCCTGCGCCGGGCAGATCGCCTCGCACAGCTTGCAGGCGATGCAGCGCTCCTCGCCGTTCGGATAGCGGCGCAATGCGTGCTCGCCGCGGAAACGGGGAGAAATCTGCCCCTTCTCGAACGGATAGTTCAGCGTCGGCTTCGGCTTGAAGAAATAGCGCATGGCGAGAAAGAACGCCGAGACGAATTCCTTGAGGAGAAGACCCTTCGCGGCCTGTGCGAGTGACATTCGCCCGCTCCCTTTAACCGTTTGGCCACATGTAGGCGGCGGCTATATAGCCCGCCATCGAGAAAATCAGCGGAATGCCGATCAGGTTCGAGGTCATCACCTGCCCGATCGCGTCATAGGCCCGTTCGGCGACATGCGGTTCCTTGTTGCGCGCATAGCGCTTCAGACCCCAGATCTGCAGCCAGACGAACAGAAGCCCGACGATGGCACCGACGAAAGCGCCGAGAAGGTGAACCCACATCGCCCTCTCCCTTACCGGTACCAGCCGGTGAGCTGGAGCACGCCCGCCACGATCACCACCGCCGCGAGGCTCAGCGGCAGGAAAACCTTCCAGCCGAGGCGCATGAGCTGGTCGTAGCGGTAGCGCGGCACCATGGCCTTCACCATCGCGAACATGAAGAACACGAAGCCGACCTTGGCGACGAACCACACCACGCCCGGCACCCAGGTGAAGGGCGGGATCGAGAGCGGCGGCGTCCAGCCGCCGAGGAACAGGATCGTCGTCAGCGCGCACATGGTCATGATCGCCACGTATTCGCCGAGCATGAACAGCAGATACGGCGTCGAGCCGTATTCCGACATGAAGCCGGCGACGAGTTCGGATTCTGCTTCCGGCAGGTCGAACGGCGGCCGGTTGGTCTCCGCGAGCGCCGAGATGAAGAAGATCACGAACATCGGAAACAGCGGGATGAAGAACCAGTTCAGCATCGTGAACCACGGCATCCCGAGCATATGCGCGATGCCGGCGTTCTTCTGCGCCAGCACGATGTCGGTGAGGTTGAGCGAACCCACCACCATCAGCACCGTGATGATGACGAAGCCGATCGAGACCTCGTAGGACACCATCTGCGCCGCCGAGCGCAGCGCGCCGAGGAACGGATACTTCGAGTTCGAGGCCCAGCCGCCGATGATGATGCCGTAAACGCCGAGCGAGGAGATCGCGAAAATATAGAGCACGCCGACGTTGATATCGGCGATCGCCCAGCCCTCCGCCACCGGCACGACCGCCCAGGCGGCGAGCGCGAGGATACAGGTCAGCAGCGGCGCGAGTAGGAACAGCACCTTGTCCGAGGTCGCCGGGATCACCGGCTCCTTGAGCACGAACTTCAGAAGGTCCGCGAAGCTCTGCAGCAGGCCGAACGGGCCGACGACGTTCGGGCCGCGCCGCAACTGCACCGCCGCCCAGATCTTGCGATCCGCCAGCAGGAAGAACGCGATGATGACGAGCAGCGCCACCAGCAGCACGAGGCTCTTGACGACGACGATCAGCGCCGGAACGAACCACGTCGTCTCGACCCAGAGGTATTTCAGTACCACCACGGCGGCCCAGGCCACAGCGGCAAGCACCACAAGCGCGAGCCCGCCGAGGATCATCGGCATCCAGTTGGTTTTCTTCTTCGGCGCGTTCGGCGTGATATCGACCATGATTCCCGCTCCTTATTCCGCCGCGATCTTGGCGGAACCGGCGGCGAGCGCCGCGCATTCCGCCATGACCTTCGAAGCCCGCGCGATGGCGTTGGTGAGATGGAAGGCCGAAACCGCGCTCGCGAGCGGCGCCTTGTCAGCCTTGCCTTTCAGCTTGGCGAGCTTCTCGACATCCTTGGCATCGCCCGCTGCGATCGCATCGAGGCCCGCGAAATGCGGGAACTCGGCATAAAGCGCAGCGCGAAGCTGCGCGAGGCTGTCGAACGGCAGCTTCTTGCCGAGCACATCCGAAAGCGCGCGGATAATCGCCCAGTCCTCGCGCGCCTCGCCGGGCGGGAAGCCCGCGCGGCTCGTCATCTGCACGCGGCCCTCGGTGTTGACGTAGGTGGCGGATTTCTCGGTATAGGCCGCGCCGGGCAGGATCACGTCCGCCCGATGCGCGCCGCGATCGCCATGCGTACCCAGATAGACGACGAAGGCTCCGGCCGGCACATCGACCTCGTCCGCGCCGAGATTGAACAGCACGTCCACGCCGCCCGCGAGCATCGCGCCGGTATCAAGGCCACCCTCGCCGGGGACAAACCCGAGATCGAGCGCGCCAACCAGGCCGGCTTCGGTGTGGAGGATGTTGAAGCCGTTCCAGCCGTCTTTCACCGCGCCGATCTCGATCGCGAGCTTCGCCGCTGCGGCCAGAACCGCAGCACCATCGGCGCGGTTCAAAGCGCCCTGCCCGACGATCACCATCGGCTTCTCGCCCGCGGGCTTGTAGCCGGCGAGGCTCTCGACGCCCGCACCGAGATAGGTCGCGGGATAGGAAAGGTTCGCGTTTTCGCCTACGATCGAGATCGCGAACTTGCCCTTGAGGTAGCGCTTGCGGATGCGCGAATTGAGCACCGCCGCTTCCTTACGCGGGTTCGAGCCGATGATGAGGAGCGAGTCCGCCTCCTCGATGCCGGCGATCGTCGAGTTGAACAGGTAGCTCGCACGCCCGTTGGCGGGGCTGAGCGGATTGCCCGGATAACGGCAATCCATGTTCGCCGAACCGAGCGCACCCATCAGCGCCTTGAGCGCGTACATTTCCTCGACGCCCGCAAGCTGGCCAGCGATGGCGCCGAGCTTGGCGCCCTTAACCTTGGCGGCGATGGCGGCGAAAGCCTCTGCCCACGAGGCCGGGCGCAGCTTGCCGTTCTCGCGGATATAGGGCCGGTCGAGCCGCTGGGTCTTGAGCCCGTCCCAGATGAAGCGGGTCTTGTCCGAGATCCATTCCTCGTTCACCGCCTCGTTGAGGCGCGGCATGATGCGCATCACCTCGCGGCCGCGCGTATCGACGCGGATCGCCGAGCCGACCGCATCCATCACGTCGATGCTCTCGGTCTTCTGGAGTTCCCACGGCCGGGCATTGAAGGCATAGGGCTTCGACGTGAGCGCGCCGACCGGGCAGAGGTCGATCACGTTGCCCTGCATCTCGGAGGTCATCGCCTTCTCGAGGTAGGTGGTGATCTCGGCGTCCTCACCACGGCCGATGAGGCCAAGCTCGGTGATGCCGGCGACCTCGGTGGTGAAGCGGACGCAGCGCGTGCAGTGGATGCAGCGCGTCATCACGGTGTTGACCAGCGGGCCGATATACTTGTCCTCGACCGCGCGCTTGCTTTCGGTGTAGCGCGTCGAATCGACGCCATAGGCCATCGCCTGATCCTGCAGGTCGCACTCGCCGCCCTGATCGCAGATCGGGCAATCGAGCGGGTGGTTGATGAGGAGGAACTCCATCACGCCTTCGCGGGCCTTCTTCACCATGGGGCTTTTGGTGAAGATCTGCGGCAGCGAACCGTCCGGCCCGCCGCGCACGTCGCGGACGTTCATCGCGCAGCTCGCCTGCGGCTTGGGCGGGCCGCCTTTCACCTCGACAAGGCACATGCGGCAGTTGCCGGCAATCGAGAGCCGCTCGTGGAAGCAGAAGCGCGGCACTTCCATGCCGGCCGCTTCCGCCGCCTGCAGCAGCGTGTAGTGCGGCGGCACATCGACTTCGACATCATCGACGAGGATTTTGGTCATCGCGCGTTACTCCGCAGCCACGCGCACGGGTTCATCGTGCGGATTGGCCGAATATTGGTCGATCTTCTTCTCGATCTCGCCCCGGAAATGGCGGATCAACCCCTGGATCGGCCAGGCTGCCGCGTCGCCGAGCGCGCAGATCGTGTGGCCCTCGATCCGGGTGGAAACGTCGAGCAGCATGTCGATCTCGCGCTTGTGGGCGCGGCCCTCGGCCATGCGCGCCATGACGCGCGCCATCCAGCCGGTGCCCTCGCGGCACGGCGTGCACTGGCCGCAGCTCTCGTGTTTATAGAAATGCGAGATGCGGGCGATGGCACGGACGATATCGGTCGACTTGTCCATCACGATCACCGCCGCCGTGCCGAGGCCGGAGCGCAGCGCCCGCAGCGTGTCGAAATCCATCGGCGCGTCGATGATCTGCTCGGCCGGCACACACGGCACCGATGAACCGCCCGGAATAACCGCGAGCAGGTTGTCCCAGCCGCCACGAATGCCGCCGCAATGCTTGTCAATGAGTTCGCGGAACGGGATGCCCATCGCCTCCTCGACGTTGCAGGGCGTGTTCACGTGGCCGGAGACGCAGAACAGCTTGGTGCCGACGTTGTTCGGCCGGCCAATGCCCGCGAACCAGCCCGCGCCCCGGCGCAGGATGGTGCCGGCAACCGCGATCGACTCGACGTTGTTGACGGTCGTCGGGCAGCCGTAGAGGCCCATGTTGGCCGGGAACGGCGGCTTGAGGCGCGGCTGACCCTTCTTGCCTTCGAGACTTTCAAGGAGCGCGGTCTCTTCGCCGCAGATATAGGCGCCGGCGCCATGGTGGACATAGAAATCGAACGGATAGCCGTTCTTGTTGTCCTTGCCGATCAGCTTGGCCGCATAGGCCTCGTCTACCGCCTTCTGCAGCGCGATCCGCTCGGCGATGAACTCGCCGCGGATGTAGATATAGGCCGCATGCGCGCCCATCGCGAACGAGGCCAGCATCGCACCCTCGATCAGGAGGTGCGGATCGTGACGCAGGATCTCGCGATCCTTGCAGGTGCCGGGCTCGGATTCGTCGCCGTTGATGACGAGGTAATGCGGACGGCCGTCGTTCACCTTGGGCATGAAGGACCACTTCATGCCGGTGGGGAAGCCCGCGCCGCCGCGCCCGCGCAGGCCCGAGGCCTTCATCTCGTCGATGATCCAGTCGCGCCCCATCTCGAGGAGCTGCTTGGTCCCGTCCCAGTTGCCGCGCTTGAGCGCGCCCTTCAGGCCGGGGTCATGCTGCCCGTAGAGATTGGTGAAGATGCGGTCTTTGTCCTGAAGCATCGTTCTCAGATCCGGTTCGGGTTGGAGAGAATGGCTTTCACCTTCTCGCCAGCTTTGGTTTCAACTGTGGTCACGAGCGTGGCGTCGTCACGCTCGTCGCGGCGCTGGTAGCGGGTCTCGTAGCCGACGCGCGTCACCAGCAGCCATTTACCTTGCGGCAGATCAGAGAAGGCGAAGCGCCCGGTCGTGTCGCATTGCGTCCTGCGGACGGCCTTGCCATGCGCCTCGTGCAGCGTCTTCGGATTGGCGAGGCGCGCGCCGGAACGATAGACCTCGATCCATTCCTGAAAATACGGCGTCGCCGGCACGAGATAGACCACCCCGCCCGAGCAACGCGCGAGCGACGCATCCGGCCTTCGCAGGAACCCCTCGCCGGAAATTTCCGCGTCGCCCTTCGCCATCCACGCGGCGTGATCCTTGTCAGCGAAGGCGATCTTCTTCTCGATCTCCTCGCGCGGGCCACAACCGGCGAGCGACAGGCCGCCGATTCCAAGCCCCACAAGGCCGATCGTGACCGCACGGCGGACGGGACGGCGCGCGCCGGCGATGCGGAGGCATCCCGGCGAGCGTTTCATCCCGATCTCGGCGGTGGCGAGCATGGCTTATCCCTTGCTCGTCGGAACCGCGCCCTTGTCGACGCGTTTCGAGAATTCCGTGTCCCCACCCGCGGCGAGCGTCGCCGCCTGCGCGAGCCAGTCCTCGCGGTCGATCCGGCCCGGGAAGGCGAGATAGGTGCCGACCCAACGGATTTCCGGGCGACCCCAGGCCGCGATCTGATCGAAGTGGAAGATGCCGAGCGCGTTGAGCTTGCCCTCGTTGACCTTGCCGATGCCCTTGATGCGCTTGAGATCATCCGCCGCGCCCTTGCGCGCGGCCTTGAGGCCCTTCGGGCGCGCGCCGACCGCGTCCGCCTTCTGCTCGGACGAGGCATCCTTCGGCAGCGCCGCGATCTTGGCGGCCATCTCGGCTTCCTCGGCCTGAAGCGCGGCTTCGCCCGGTTTCGCGGCCGCAACGGCATTCGCGGCCGAGCCCTTGGCCTTCACGGCATTTCCGCCTGCAGCTGGGGTATCCTGCGCCGCGTTGCTGGCGGGTTTCGCCGGCCGGGCGGGCGTCGCCGCAGCAGGAACCGCCGCCGCCACAGCAGCCGGGGCAACTGCTTTTGCCGCCTCGGCGGCGGCCTTGGCCGCGTCTTCCTTCGCCTTCTTCGCGGCGGCGGCGCGTGCCTCGAAGTCCTTCTTCCAGCCGCCGACGGTCGAGCCGTCATAGAGCGAGGCATCCTGAAGCGTCTTCGGCCCGCCAAGCGGCTCGGATTTCTTGCGCCCGTTCTGCGGACCGATATTCACCGCCTTGCCGGCGGCGAGATCGTCGATCAGCTTCGTCAGCGTCTCGGTGGTGAGGTCCTCGTAGAAATCGTCGTTGATCTGCACCATCGGTGCATTGGTGCAGGCGCCGAGGCACTCGACCTCAAGCCAGGAGAACTTGCCGTCCGCCGTGATGTAGCGCTCGTCGCCGATCTTGTCTTTGAGCACCTTCTTGAGGTCTTCCGCGCCCATGCAATGGCAGGGAACCGTGCCGCAGAGCTGGATGAAATGTCGGCCGACCGGTTCGAGGTTGAACATCGTGTAGAAGGTCGCGACTTCCAGCACGCGGATGTTCGGCATGCCAAGCACGCTCGCGACATGCTCGATCGCGGCCTTGGGCAGCCAGCCGCCCGCCTGCTTCTGGGCCTGCCAGAGCAGCGGAATGACGGCGGACGCCTGCCGGCCTTCAGGATATTTGGCGACTTGCGTCTTCACCCACGCCTGATTGGGGGCATCGAAAACGAAGGTAGCTGGTTGGATGGCATCGGGAGCGAGGCGGCGTACGGACATCTGTCTTCCCTTAGACGCGCGCGCGTCGCGTATGACGCGGCGCAACGAATGGACGGGTCTTACCACCCCTACCGGAGGGGGCAAGACTGGAAACACTAAAAACTGTGCTCTGCCGGCCACGACATTGGGATGATCCCCCGGACCATCCCCTGCCGCACCGGCGGACCACGAATTCAAGCTTCGAAGCCGCCCCCAGCCACGGTTGCGCCCTCGTTTACCGCACCCGGTTTGCCCCGGATGCCGGAGGCAACGTCCCTACCGGTCCACTTCGCCGAACACGATGTCGAGCGAACCGAGAATCGCCGAGACATCCGCGAGCATGTGGCCCTTGCACATGAAATCCATCGCCGAGAGGTGTGCGAAGCCGGGCGCGCGGATCTTGGTGCGATACGGCTTGTTGGTGCCATCCGCGACAAGGTAGACGCCGAACTCGCCCTTCGGCGCCTCGACGGCGGCATAGACCTCGCCTGCCGGCACGTGGAAGCCCTCGGTGAACAGCTTGAAGTGGTGGATCAGCGCTTCCATCGAGCGCTTCATCTCGCCGCGTTTGGGCGGGACGACCTTGCCGTCGGTCGTCGAGATCGGCGTCTTGCCGTCCGGTCCGCGCAGCTTGGCGATGCACTGCTTCATGATGCGGATCGACTGGCGCATCTCTTCCATGCGGATGCAGTAACGGTCATAGCAGTCGCCGTTCTTGCCGATCGGGATATCGAATTCGAGCTCGGAATAGCACTCGTAGGGCATCGCGCGGCGCAGGTCCCATGCCGCACCGGAGCCGCGCACCATCACGCCCGAGAAGCCCATCTTCCACGCATCGTCGAGGTTGACGATGCCGATATCGACGTTGCGCTGCTTGAAGATGCGGTTGTCGGTCAGCAGCCCTTCGAGGTCGTCGCACAGCTTGAGGAACGGATCGCAGAACGCCTCGATGTCATCGACCAGCGCCTTCGGCAGGTCCTGATGCACGCCGCCGACGCGGAAGTAGTTCGCGTGCATGCGCGAGCCGCAGGCCCGCTCGTAGAAGATCATCAGCTTTTCGCGCTCCTCGAAGCCCCACAGCGGCGGGGTGAGCGCGCCGACATCCATCGCCTGCGTGGTGATGTTGAGGAGATGCGAGAGCAGCCGCCCGATCTCGGAATAAAGCACACGGATCACCTGCCCGCGCTTGGGCACCGTGATGTTCAGCAGCTTCTCCGCCGCGAGGCAGAAGGCATGCTCCTGATTCATCGGCGCGCAATAATCGAGGCGGTCGAAATAGGGCGTCGCCTGCGCGTAGGTCTTGGCCTCGATCAGCTTCTCGGTGCCGCGATGCAGCAGGCCGATGTGCGGATCGGTGCGGGTGACGATCTCGCCATCGAGTTCGAGCACGAGACGCAGCACGCCGTGCGCCGCCGGGTGCTGCGGCCCGAAATTGATGGTGAAATTGCGCATATCGGGTTGCTGGGTCATGGCTTAGGCTTTCACCTTTTCTCTGCGACGTCGCAACCAATTGAACCCAAAGGCCCAAGCCGCACATGCGACGACACTCAGAACAAATCTCAAGACATCAAACTGATAGGTAATTCGCATGAAGCTCAACAGCAGTTCCGTCAGGACGGAGATTACCGTCGCGCCAAGAAGTATCTGAAACGGCTTTTCCACCTTCCAGCCCATCACAGCCGCTGGCACTGCCCTAAAGGGATCCAACATTGTGACCAGCAGAATTGCGAAAAAGGCGCTCATGGCTCAAGCCTTCGCCTTCTCGTCGCCCGGCAGCACGTAATCCGTGCCCTCCCACGGCGAGAGGAAATCGAAATTGCGGAATTCCTGAGTCAGCTTCACCGGCTCATAGACAACGCGCTTTTCCTGATCGTCGTAGCGAACCTCGACGAAGCCCGTCATCGGGAAATCCTTGCGCAGCGGGTGCCCCTGGAAGCCGTAGTCGGTGAGGATGCGGCGCAGGTCCGGGTGGCCGGTGAACAGGATGCCATACATGTCGTAGGCTTCGCGCTCGAACCAGTTGGCGCCGGGAAACACATCGGTGATCGAGGGCACCGCCGTCGCCTCGTCGGTTTCGATCTTGACGCGCACGCGGCTTACATGGCGCGGCGACATCAGGTGATAGACGACGTCGAAACGCTTCTCGCGTTCAGGATAATCCGCACCGCAGACATCGACAAAGCTGAGGAAGGCACAATCGGCATCCTCGCGCAGGAAGCTCATCACCTCAACGATCGAGGCAGCCTCGGCGGTCAGGGTCAGCTCGCCGTGCGCGATCGAATGACCGGTGACTTTTCCCGGCAGCGCCTTCTCGATATGCGCGGCGAGAATTTGCAATGCTTCGGACATCTCGTCCCTCTCCTCGCGTCTGCCCGCTCCGGTGGATCGGGTATCCACGTCTTGTCTTGATAGCAGGTCGCGACGGTCGGCCAGTGCCGGCTATCGCGGCTTGCGATTTAACGCTCGATTGTCGCGGTGCGCCGGATCTTCTTCTGCAACAGCAGAACGCCATAAAGCAGTGCTTCGGCGGTCGGCGGGCAGCCCGGAACATAGACGTCCACCGGCACCACGCGGTCACAGCCGCGCACCACGGAATAGCTGTAGTGATAGTAACCGCCGCCGTTGGCGCAGGAGCCCATCGAGATGACGTAGCGCGGCTCCGGCATCTGGTCGTAGACCTTGCGGAGCGCGGGGGCCATCTTGTTGGTGAGCGTGCCGGCAACGATCATCACGTCGGACTGGCGCGGCGAGGCGCGCGGCGCGAAACCGAAGCGCTCGACGTCATAGCGCGGCATCGAGAGCTGCATCATCTCGACCGCGCAGCAAGCGAGGCCAAAGGTCATCCACATCAGCGAACCGGTGCGCGCCCAGGCGATGAGATCGTCGGTCGCGGTGACAAGGAAGCCCTTGTCGGCAAGCTCGTTGTTGATCTCGACGAAGAACGGGTCCGTCGCGCCAACCGGGCGGCCGGTGGCGGGGTCGAGGATGCCCCTGGGGGCGGGAGCGACAAGCGTATTCATGGTTTCAATCCCACTCCAGCGCGCCCTTGCGCCACTCGTAGACGAAGCCGATCGTCAGCACGCCGAGAAACACCATCATCGACCAGAAACCGAAGGCCCCGACATCCTTGAGCGCCACCGCCCAGGGGAAAAGGAACGCGACTTCGAGGTCGAAGATGATGAACAGGATCGCGACGAGATAGAACCGTACGTCGAACTTCATGCGCGCATCGTCGAAAGCGTTGAAGCCGCATTCGTAAGCCGAGAGCTTCTCGGGATCGGGGTTCTGGTAGGCCACCACGAAGGGCGCGACCATCAGCGCGAGACCGATGACGGCGGAAAGGCCGATGAACAGGACGAGCGGAAGGTAATCGACGAGAAGATTTTGCATGGCTCCTCCGATTAATCGAGCCGCGCCTTTCGCGCAAGCGAAGAGGCAGCCATCCCCGACCTTTTGCCGAGGGATCGACCGGCGGAATCGGGCATCGCCATTTCCTTCGCGGCGGGCCACTGGACGAGACGCCTGTTTTCCGCTTTCAATAGAAGTGCCGCTTTCAACTTGAACCGGGGGCGAATAGCCAGAAGTTCTCGCATCGGTGGCAAATATACCAACGAATTCGCTCTTCACTCGCCTTACCATCAACGTCCTGATCGCGGGAACACGTCATGCGCAGCATCGTCCTCAAGGCATTCTTCTGTCTTTCACTCGGCATCGGCGCGTATTTCGCAGCGCCGGAAATGGCTCTAGCGCGCGGACCCGGCGTCTATAACGTCGAAGGCACCAATCCGGGCGGCAACGGCACCTATTCGGGCCGCGCCACGCTCGCACAGACCGGCGAATCGACCTGGAAGATCACCTGGCGCATCGGCTCGCAGAGCTGGGAAGGCTGGGGCATCGGTGACGGCAAGGTCATCGCCGTCAACTACCGCTCCGGCGGCACCACCGGCGTCATTCTCATGATCGAGAAGGACGGCGGCGGCTACGAATCCGTCTGGGCGAATTCCGGCTCGACTGCGGTCGGCACCGAGGTCTGGACGAAATAGCGGCGCGAACCGTCGCGCCCTGCCTCACTTCACCTTGCGGCTCATCGCGACCGTCACGATGATCGCGAGGCAGAACCCGAGCGAAAGGCCGTCGAGCCTCTCGCCGAGCAGCGGCACCGCCACCAGCATCGACAGGAACGGCTGGAGCAGTTGCGTCTGGCTGACCCGCATCGCCCCGCCGAGCGCCAGCCCGCGGTACCAGGCGAAGAATCCGAGCCACATCGAGAACAGCGCGAGATAGGCGAAAGCCCACCACGCCACCGGCTCGACGGCGCCTTGCGGACGAGCCCAGAGCGAGACCGGAATGGTGAGCGGCAGGTAGAGCACCAGGATCCAGGAGATCACCTCCTCCGGCCGCCGGTCCCGGCTGAGTCGTGCGCCGAGCACATAGCCGGCGCTGGCCGAGGCCATCGCCAGCAGCAGCAGCCCGTCGGCCGGGACGAAGCCCTTGCCGCCGCTGGCAATATGGGCAAAGGCCAGTACCAGCAGGAAGCCGAACACCGCCAGCGCCCAGAAGCGCGCCGAGGCCCGCTCGCGCATCCAGAGCGCGGTGAGGATCGCGGTCCCGAGCGGCAAGGCGCCGGCAATCACCGCCGCATGCATGGCATCGACGTATTGCACCGCGAGCCCCATGAAGAGCGGAAAGCCGACGACGATGCCGAGGCCCGCCAGCAGCAGCGCGAACGCCTCCCGCAGCGAGGGGCGCTGCGCCCCGATCGCGAGGAGATAGACGATCGACAGCCCGCCGGCGACGGCGGCGCGGCCGAAGGTGATGAAGACCGGCGACAGGCCGGCGAAGCCCGGCTGGGCAGTCGCCAGTTTCGTCATGGGCAGGGTCACGGCGAAAATGGCCACGCCGAGAAGGCCGAGCAGGAAGCCCCTCGTGGAGGCTAACATGATGGAAGCAGACATGATTCACTCCCGGCCGCGCGAAGCGGGCCCGCAAGGGTAAAGGGAAGAAGCAGCTGCCCCCTTTTCATGGAAGGGGCGAAATGGCGCGGGCGACGGGGCTCGAACCCGCGACCTCCGGCGTGACAGGCCGGCACTCTAACCGACTGAGCTACGCCCGCATCCAACTCGAAACTCGGGGCCAGCCCCGAGCGAGGCGGCACGGTTACGGAACGGAGCCGCGCTTGTCAAGCGATATGCACCCGCGCCACCCGAAAGAAAATTCACGGCTTCAGCTTCGTGACATCCAGCGCGAAAACCAGCGGAAAATTCGTCTCCCACCCGAGATAGCGCCGCGCGCCGGCCTCGGATACGGCCCAGAGCAGCCCGGCGGAATCGAAACCGATATCCTCGATTCCCGCCGGCATCTCGTAGGACGCGGTTTCCCGCCCCGTCTTGCGGTCGAACGCCGCCAGCCGGCCGAACTTTGACCCCGAGAACGTGAGCCAGAAACTGCCGTTCCCGAACGCCAGACCCTGCGCCTTCGCCTGAATTTCGAAGCTTTCGGCGCTGTCATTTTCGGTGAGAAACGGAGCAGAGAGCCTGTCGAGCGGAATACGCCATAGGCGTCCGGGCTTCGCGGCGTCGTAAGAGCCGATCCAGAGGTCGGTTCCGTCGAAATCGCCGAACGAACCGCGCAGCGGCTCTTCAAGGCGAATCGTATGCTCCACCCTGCCCCCGGCGATGACGAACAGCGCCCGCGTATCGATCACCACGAACCGGTCGGCGCCGACCGTCGCGAGGCCTCCGCCGTGCTTGCAGGCCGGAACGGCGGTCGCTTGCGCGCGCCCGTCGCCCTCCAGCCGGAAAAGCCGGCAGCCGTCGGCCCCGTAGCCGACGACATGAACCCGGCCGCCGGAGACGCTCAAACCCTGCGGCGTATAGCCGTCATCGAGCCCCGGCGCCCAGTGGCGCCGGACGATCGCCTGTTCGTTGGGAACGGTCGAAAGCGGTTTCGTCAGATAGGCCGGCTTTTGCCCGGTGATCGCAGGCTCCGCGGCATGGGGGCCGGACAAGCCGAGCCACAGCACGGCCGCCAAGGTGCCGAGCCCGGCCGGCCTCACAGCGAGGGCGAACCGAGCCGGTATTTCCGCACTTCCGCGCCGGACAGCATGCGGATGCGATCGAAGGGGATCGATTCCGCCAGGCTGATCAGCTCCTGGCTGCCGCCCACCCGGGCGACATAGCTCCGGAGCGCATCGATTTCCTGCTCGCCGGCGAACACGCGGGTGTTCCGAATGCCGCCGCCGGCCGGATCCTGACCCCAGAGGCGCGCGGACATGCGGTGGACGCCGACCTTCGCCCCGTCCGGGACGACGCGCTTCTTCGCGCCCATCAGCGAGTAGACGCAGGCCGAGGCGCAATGCCCTGGCACGACGCCGATCTTGCCGACGCGGCCCTTCTTGCCGCGTGCGGTGCCGGGCAAGGACGTCGGCCGTCCGACCACCACGGCCGCCCCGGCATTATGGAGAAGCGCCCCGAACTGGAGCGCGCTCTCGACGTTGCCGCCGGGCGAATTCAGGAAAACGATGGCATGGAGCCCCGGCGTCTGGAGCTGGGCGCGGAGAAACCGCGCGAATTCTGCCGGTGCCTCGCGGTTGATCTCGCCTTCGGCGACGACGGCGCGTGCGCACTGCGATGACGTGCAGGCGCCTTCAAGCGCCACGGTCGAGAATTCCATGGCCCCTGCGCCGGCCGTCAACGCCAGAGTTCCGGTCATGAGCACCGCAGCGCGCCAAGTCGCGCCGATCATTCCCTTACGCATGGATCCTCCGATCCCCTCACTCACACGATATCACCCTACATCGGTGACATGAATAGGGTGAACGAACGAGGTTGCCGAAAAGTTCACAAGGCACGAAAATCTTGCCGGAACAGTGCTATCGCGTTCGGTGGGTCGGCGTTTTCCGGCAAGCCAAGACGTTATGGTGGGCGATGAGAGACTCGAACTCCCGACATCCTCGGTGTAAACGAGGCGCTCTACCAACTGAGCTAATCGCCC
>Ga0102832_1000247_pt1 | contig 123613 bp, 115 predicted proteins | sample EBPBio282013_DNA_FD_88942 | JGI IMG/M metagenome (GOLD analysis project Ga0102832, IMG submission 88942) | Wastewater treatment Type I Accumulibacter community from EBPR Bioreactor in Madison, WI, USA - Reactor 2_5/28/2013_ DNA (Illumina Assembly) | ecosystem: Engineered > Bioreactor > EBPR >... | reverse complement strand
CGCCGCCGCGCCAGCATCGACACCAGCAGCAACAGCCTCGAAGAATGGCACCGCTACACCATCCCCGCCTTCACCGAGAGACTCAAACTCCGCACCCGAACCCTCTGCGAAGAAGAACACAAACCCTGGCCCGGACGATCACGCCACGCCCGCTTTGCCAGCGACACCGCCGTGCGCGACCGCCAACGCTCCTACGACACCGACATCGCCCAACTGAGCGACCTCCCGGCCCGACCACCCAGGCTCCGCATCGTCGACGACGACGGCAACCAGATCGACGCCGCCACCGGTGAGGTCCTGCCCGACTAACAGCCTCCCGGCTACGTCGCGTCGTCCTCGCGGCCGCCGTACCGGAGTCGCGGCCTCACATCCTCAGCGAGCAGCCAGGTGAGCCGCTTAGGCGCCCCTGGGCGAGGTTCCCACTCCACACACACCCGGCCCTGCTCGCGCCACAAGACCACCCCCGGCACCACCTCGGTGTGCGTCTTCCAGACCAGCCTCGCCAACACCAGACGCCGGCCGAAGTAGCCCTTGCCGCTCGCGCCAGGAGGCACACCAACCGCATTCTGCGGCGCCGGAAAGAGTGCCTCACCCACAAACCGCAGTATCGCACACATGTTCGATTCAGCCTCCCGGCGATGCCGAGCAGCCGAGGGTGTCCTTCGACGCAGCGCTCCATCACTCCTTGGTCGTTGCCACGACACTACGAGCATTCGCCCGAAGCTCCAGGCTCTGCCGCTACCGTGTCGTGAGAACCCCGCGGAAGGAAGCCACGTTGGCTACAAAGACCACTGTCCACGATGTCATCGAGGACTTTCGGACGGCTCCGACGAACTCCGAGCGCGGTGAGAAGTTCGAAAAGCTGATGGTCGACTACTTCTGGCTCGACCCCACTCTCAGCGTCGAGTACGACGAAGTGCAGCGCTGGCCGGATTGGCAGCACCGTGAGGGCACGCACGACACCGGGATCGATCTGGTCGCCCGCAACAAGTCCACAGGTGAATGGACGGCGATCCAGTGCAAGTTCTATGACCCCAAGCACACCCTGCAGAAGGCCGACATCGACTCGTTCTTTACCGCGTCGGGCAAGTCGTGGGACGGGATCACGTTCACCAACCGAGTGATCATCTCCACGACCGATCGCTGGTCCAAGCACGCCGAGGACGCCCTGGTGAACCAGTCGATCCCGGTGCAGCGAATCGGGTTGGCCGAGATCGCCGAGTCACCAATTGACTGGATGCAGGTCGCTCCCGGGGCGCTGGCCTTCCAGCTGAAGAAGGCGGTCAAGTACGGGCTGCGGCCGCACCAGAAGCTCGCCATCGAACGCATCCGTGCCGGCTTCGAGACCTCGGATCGGGGCAAGTGGATCTCGGCTTGTGGCACCGGCAAGACGTTCACCTCGTTGAAGCTGGCCGAGCAGTTGTGTGCCGCGAACGGCGGCCAGCTGAAGGTGCTGTTCCTGGCGCCCTCGATCTCGTTGGTGTCGCAGTCGCTGCGGGAGTGGATGGCGCAGACCCAGACCGACATCCGCCCCTTCGTGGTCTGTTCCGATAGCAAGGCCGCCGCCCAGGCCGAGGACATCACCACCCACGACATCCCGCTGCCCACCACCGACGCCGGCAGATTGGCCGCCAACCTGGCCGGGGTCGGACGACGGCTTCGCGGCATGACCGTAGTGTTCTCCACCTACCAGTCCATCGACGTGGTCGCCCAAGCCCAGCAAGCCTCGACCAGCGAGTTCGACCTGATCCTTTGCGACGAGGCCCACCGCACCACCGGAGTGCGGCTGCCCGGCGAGGCGGACGAATCGTCATTCGTGAAGGTGCACGACAACACCTCCCTGCCCGCCGCGCGCCGCCTGTACATGACCGCCACCCCACGCATCTATGGCGACGCGGTGAAGAAGAAGGCCGACGAGGCGGCCGCAGTGCTCACCTCCATGGACAACGAGGACCTTTACGGCCCAGAGTTCCACCGGCTCGGCTTCGGCGAAGCGGTCGAACAGCGGCTGCTGAGTGACTACAAGGTGATGGTGCTGGTCGTCGAAGGCGACGCGATCGCCGAACCGCTCCAGGCCAGCCTGGCCGATGCCAACTCCGAACTGAGCCTGGACGACGCAGCGAAGATCGTCGGCTGCTGGAACGGCCTGGCCAAACGCACCAAGGACGGCGACTTCGGGCCCGACCCCGCCCCGATGAAGCGGGCGGTCGCGTTCCTGCGCGACATCCGCTCCTCGAAGGGCTTCACTTACGCGTTCCCGCAAGTGGTGGACGCCCTCGGCGATGGTGACGGCACGGGAGCCAACCTGGCCGTCGACGTCCAGCATGTCGACGGCAACATGAACGCGCTCCAGCGAGCCGAGCGGCTGGCCTGGCTGAAGGCCCCGATCACCGAAGGCGAATGCCGAATCCTGTCCAACGCCCGCTGCCTGTCCGAAGGCGTGGACGTTCCCGCGCTGGACGCTGTGCTGTTCCTGCACCCGCGCAACAGCTTGGTCGACGTGGTCCAGTCGGTCGGACGGGTGATGCGCAAAGCCAAGGACAAGGACTTCGGCTACGTCATCCTGCCGGTCGCGATCCCGGCCGGCATGGCACCGGAGGAGGCGCTGAAGGACAACAAGCGGTTCAAGGTCGTGTGGGACGTTCTGAACGCGCTGCGCTCCCACGACGACCGGTTCAACGCCATGATCAACTCGATCGACCTGGACAAGAACACCAAGGGCAAGATCACCATCGACGTGATCGGCAAGGGTGACCCCACCGACTACGAAGAAGGCAACACCAAGCCCAAGCCCACCGCGGGGATCCAGTTCCCGCTGTTCTCCCTGACCGAGTGGCGCGACTCGATCCTGGCCCGGATCGTGAAGAAGTGCGGCGACCGGGAGTACTGGGACGCCTGGGCCGACGACGTCGTCGACATCACCCACAACCAGACCGCCCGCATCAAAGCCATCCTCGCCGCCGGCGACCACAGCGTCCACGCCGAGTTCGACCGCTTCCTGGACGGACTGAAGTCCAACCTCAACGACTCAATCGGCACCGACGACGCCGTCTCGATGCTCAGCCAGCACCTGATCACCCGGCCCGTCTTCGACGCCCTGTTCGAGCACGACAGCTTCGCCGCCCACAACCCGGTCTCCATCACCATGCAGCACATGGTCGACGCCCTCGCCGGGCAAGGCCTCGACGCCGAAACCGCCAAGCTGGACGCGTTCTACGCCTCCGTCCGCAAACGCGCCGCCCAAATCGAAACCGCCGCCGGACGCCAGACCGTGATCCACGAGCTGTACGAGAACTTCTTCAAAAAGGCCTTCCCCAAACAGGCCAGCTCGTTCGGTGTGGTCTACACCCCAGTCGAAATCGTCGACTTCATCCTCCGCGCCGCCGACGACGTCTGCCGCCAAGAGTTCGGCTACGGCCTCACCGACGAAGGCGTCCACATCCTCGACCCGTTCACCGGGACCGGCACCTTCATCGTCCGACTCCTCGAATCCGGCATCATCCGACCCGAGGACCTGGCCCGCAAGTACGCCCACGAGCTGTGGGCCAACGAGATCATGCTGCTGGCCTACTACATCGCCTGCGTGAACATCGAGACCACCTATCAGGCAATCGCGCAGACCCACACGGCCGAGTCGTCGGTCGATCCCGTCGAGATCCCGTACCTGCCGTTCGCCGGGGCCACGCTCACCGATACCTTCCAGATCACCGAGGCCGGCGACCGATCCGACACCAGCCTCATTCCCGTCAACAACGACCGCATCGACGCCCAACTCGCCGCACCCATCAAGGTCATCGTCGGCAACCCCCCTTATTCAATCAGACAGGCAAGCGCTAACGACAACAACGCGAACTTGCGCTATCCGACCCTTGATGCTCGAATTGCACGGACCTACGGCGCGCTATCGACAGCGATAAACAAGAACAACCTGTACGACTCCTACGTCCGAGCTTTTCGTTGGGCCACGGATCGGCTAGGTAGCCAAGGAGTGATCGCGTTCGTCTCCAACAACGGCTGGGTTGATGGGAACGCAGCGGACGGCATACGAAAGACCCTCGCGGATGAATTCAGCGATATCTGGGTCTACAACTTGCGGGGCAATCAGCGCACTGCTGGCGAGATCTCTCGGCGGGAAGGTGGCAAGGTCTTCGGCTCAGGAGCGCGGACGGGCGTCGCTGTGGTTATAGCCGTGAAGCGCGAGGGCGCGACAGGGCCATGTAACCTCCGCTACTTCGGGGTCGACGACTACCTTAGCCGTGAAGACAAGCTCGAGCGGATCGACAGCGCGACGATGGCCGGAGTCGGCTGGCAGGCGATTAACCCGAACGAGTCGGGTGACTGGTTGAACCAGCGCGGGGATTCGTTCGAGAGACTGGTCCCGCTGGGGCTTAAGGACGGATCCACCGCAATCACCGTATTCGCCCGATACTCGCAGGGGCTGAACAGCGGTCGAGACGCTTGGGTGTACGGGTTCTCGCAAGCAGCGGTGAGCCGGAACATGCAGCGAGCGATCAGCTTCTACAACGGGGAAGTGGCGAGGCTAGAGGCAAAGCGAAGTCAGGGAGATAATCGCACCGCCGCCGATCTCCTGGACAACGATAAGAGCAAGTTCAATTGGAATCGAAGCACACGCAGCGACGCCGACCGGGGACGGCGATATGCATGGCTGCAGGAGGCTGTTCGGACGGGATCGTATCGACCCTTTACGCGTCATTGGGTCTATTTCGATCGCCCACTCAATGACATGGTCTACCAACTGGAAGACCTGTTCCCTCATCGTGACCAACCGAACCTGGGGATGTGGGTTTCGGGAACTGCCGCCTCGGCACCCTTTCTGGCCCTCGCTACTGACCTTCTGCCGAACCTAGTGCTGGGCGGAGCTGGCAACCCTGGTCAATTCTTTCCGCGCTGGACCTACGAGAGAGTTGCCCCCGGCGACCAGGCGTCGCTGCTGGAGTCCTCAGGCGACGTCGACGAGTGGGGCGATCGGCGGGTCGACAACATCACCGACGGCATCCTGACGCTCTATCGCGACACGTTCGGCCCCCGAGTCGCTAAGGACGACGTCTTCTTCTACGTCTACGGCGTGCTGCATTCGGAGCAGTACCGCAGCACCTTCGCCGCCGACCTAAAGCGGATGCTCCCGCGGATCCCGCTGGCGGCTTCGACGTCCGACTTCGACGCGTTCGTCGAAGCCGGCCGGAAGTTGTCCGACCTGCATGTGAACTACGAATCCGTCGAACCGTACCCACTGGCCGAGCAAGCACCGTTCAGCACCGACCCGTGGGAGACGTTCCGGGTGGAGAAGATGCGCTGGGCGGACAAGACCACCAAGAAGGCCATCGTCTACAACGGCCACGTCACGCTGGGAGACATCCCGGCCGAGGCGCACCGGTACATGCTCGGCTCCCGCTCGGCACTGGAGTGGCTGATCGACCGCTATCAGGTGAAGACCGACAAGGACTCCGGCATCGTGAACGACCCCAACGACTGGTGCCGCGAACATGGCGACCCGCGCTACATCGTCGACCTCGTCAAGCGGATCACGCGGGTCTCAGTGCAGACGATGATGATCGTTGACTCGTTGCCCGAACTGCCACTCGCCTGACGAACTGGGGACCGCGTCGAGCCCACTGTGGACAAGAGGTAAGGCATCTTCCGCGCGTGTCGCTTGCCAGTGAGAACTGCGGTGATATTATTACCGCCATGGACACACCTGTTCGGGCCGCCGCTCTCCAGAAGATGAAGCCGCTCTGCCGTCCCCTACATGATGCGCTCCGCTATGGAGCGGATCGTTCAGCCCATGCCATGAATGAGCAAGGCCTGTCGGACGCGGAACATAGTTGGTTGCGCCACCATCTCGCACGGGTTCAGGCGGGGATGTACTTGAAGCGGAACCAGGCTGAGATCGCTCCTTGGCGAGTGCTGCCTGGGCAGAGGACTGGGTCGCTCCAGCTCGTCTGTGGCGACGCGACTCTGCGAGTGCTTCGGCCCATGGACGGCGGGTTGCCAATCCCGGGTCGCAACCGCGCGCGCCGCGCGTTCTACATCCAGCCAACGATCGCGGGCCTAACGGTGGAGCAAGCCCTCCCAGAACTCGAGGTCAGCAGGTACATCGCGGTCTGGGACATCCTCGACCCGGACTCCTTCGAGGTGGGTGTACAGGTATTCCGTACGGTCGGCACCTTCGAGATCGGTGACCGCAGTAAGGCGGATCTGGCGTTCTGGCTGCCTGAGGAGCCGGGCGACCTCGACGACCTTGCCTTCGAACCGTCTGACGTTGGCATCGACCTTCCGATCCCGCAGGAGGACTCCGATGACGACACCCTTCACGGGTGAGCGGATTCGTACAGCCCGCGAGATCTTCGGCCTGACACAGGCTGCTCTGCGAGACCAAGCCGGAGTAAGCCAGTCCCTCCTCTCCCAAGTCGAGCGGGGGCAAAAGCCAGCGAGTCGAGACCTCGTTGACGCCGTAGCCAAGGCTGTCGATTTACCGCTCGAGTTCTTCGACGTGATCCTCGATGAGGTACCGCTCGACTCACTTCGCTTCAGGAAGCAGCAGACGGCGTCGGCCGTGACGACGCGGCGAGCCCACGCTCTATTCCAGGAGGGCTTCCGTGTCAGCCGACTACTTGTGGAGGGAACCGGCTACCCGCGTCCGTCCCTTCCCGTGGCCACGGGCGAGTTGCAGAAGGAAGACATCGTCGAACTCGCCGCGGAGACTCGGCGCGCGCTCCAGCTCGACGGGAGCAAGCCCATCCCTCACCTGATGCGCTCCGTTGAGCGCGCCGGTATCCCCGTCGCCCCAATAGTCCTGCCAGACGACGACGAAACGTCCACGAAGAACCAGCACTTCGGGCTCTCGTACTGGAGCGGTCCTGATGAGGACGCGTTTATCGGCTACTTTCCAGGCCACCAAGGAGACCGGGATCGGTTCACGTTGGCACACGAAGTGGGGCACTTGGTGCTGCATCTTCGGCGGCGCCCGGCGGATCCTGAGCGTGAGGCAAACCTGTTTGCAGGGGAGTTGTTGATGCCGTTCGAACGTGCCCAGGAGACACTGTCCGGCCATCTCACTCTCAACGAGTACCGACAAGTGAAGGCGTTGTGGGGGGTATCGATTCAGGGTTTGGTGATGCGCGCGAAGCAGGTCGGTGCAATCGACGATGAGCGCTCCACGTCGCTCTGGAAGCAGATCAGCGCGCGTGGGTGGCGACGGATCGAGCCGGTTACGGTTCAGCCCGAGAGCCCGGTATTGCTCGGGAGGCTACGTCGACACCTGTATGGGGATCGACCCTTGCGCGACCTTCGCAAAGAACTTGCTCTTTCCACGACACTCCTGAAATCACTCCTTGACCCCGGGTCGCCCCGGGTGCACCAGGATCCTGACAACGTCGTGCCACTCAGGATGCGGCAGTAGCTAATCGATAGGTCGTGCCGGCCTATCGTGACCGTCAGACCACAGCGAATCCCGACAGCAGGAGTCCAGCCCAGGCGCCAATCAGGAGCCAAGGACCATAGGGCAGTGGATCTCCTCTGTGCTCGACCTTGATCCAGGCGAGCGCGCTGATTGAGCCCAACAGCAGACTCCACACGGCGGCGGCGATTGTGATGGCGCCGGTGCTGACACCAAGGATGACTGCGAGCTTGACGTCGCCGAACCCGATTCCGCCGTGCGTAATCAGACTCAGGACCGCAAGGGTGCCGCCGGCGATGAGGCCGCCGAGCAATCCCCGAAGGGCGGTTGTCCACCCGCTCTGGGTCAGTACGGTGGACGCCAACCCTCCGAAGGCTGCGACGGCTACAGGAACCAAGATGCGGTTGGGGAGCCTCATCACGTCGAGGTCGATGGCGGCCAGCACGGGCCCGGTGAGCGCGAGGGGAAGCAGTATCGGGGCGAGTGCCCAGCTGCCTGTGGCGGCGAGCCAGGCCCCGATGCTGCCGAGGCTGAGCGCCGATACCCAGATGATCCAGCGGCGCGGTCCGGGTGTCGGAAGGTGTTGTTCGTCGTCGAGTCTGTAGTTCAAGGCGGCGAGGGTGCGTCTGGTCCAGAGGCCGAGCACGACGCCGATCGCTGCGCCGGCGGCGCCGGTGAGGAATGCGGTGAGCATGCGCTGTCTCCTTGGGGTGCTGGGTTCAGTATGCGTCCGAAGACGGAGCTGTCATCTCGGGACGTTGGTCGATCGCTGGGCAGCGTTCTCAATCCGACGCTCGGGGAGCTTGCGCTGACGGTTCGGGTCGGCCTGCTCGCCGCGGCTCGCGAGCGCTTCGTCCGGGTCGGGGGTGGTGAGGCGCTCTTTGGTCTCTGCGACGCGTCCGAGATGTTGGTCGGCGGAGCGACGAGGGTCTTCATTCCAGGTGCGCACCAGGCCGACCAGCGCCGCGCGGATGAGCGTGGCGGGCAGGTCGGTGCGCTCGGCGATGTACTCGACCCCGGCCGTCCAGCGCTCCGGGGGTTGCGCGGCGACGACTGTCGCGGCTTCGAGGGCGGCTTGGTTCGTCGGCAGGTGGTCCAGGCGCTCGTCGATGAGCTGATTACCGAGAGTGCCCGCGCTCCGAAGGGCGGCGGTGAGCAGGCCGGCGTCCGCTCGGGCTAGTTCGGCTGGGTCCTGACCCTCCGGGAGCCGTGCGAATCGGGGGTCGAGGCCTTGGGCGGCGAGCAGCCAGTAGTCGCGTTCGGCGGCGATCCGGCCGGCGAGGTCGGGGTCGGTGGCGACGATAGGCTGGTGAAGCTGGCCGCGTAGCTGTGCGGCCTGTTGGTTGGTGAGGCTGGTACCGAGGGCGGCGACGCCGGTGTGACTGCCCGCAGCGGCGATCGTGACTGCGATGGCGTCGAAGGGGCCTTCGGTCAGCACCGGGATGGTGTCGGGGCTGAGGTGTCCGGCGGTGAAGAGTTGGTCGCCCTTGCGGTAGAGGGCGGTCTCGGCGGTATTGAGGTACTTGGGCCCGTGTCCGTCCGCGTCGGTGTGGACGGGGTTGCGGCGTCCGACGAACCCGACGATGTGACCGTCGGGGTTGGTGATTGGGAAGGTGACGCGGTCGCGGAAGCGGTCGATGAGCCATCCGGTGCTTGCTCGGGTGGCGACGCCGGCGGCGAGCATCTCCTCATCGGTCACTCCATGGAGGTGCAGATGGGTGACGAGCGCGGTCCAGCTGTCGGGGGCGTAGCCGGGTCGCACCTCGCTGCCGGTGAGGTCGTGGCCGAAGCGTTCGGTGACGTAGCCGCGTGCCCAGCTGTCGGTGTAGCGCTGCTGGTAGTAATCGGCGGTGAGGTCGTTGACCCGGATAAGCCGGTCCAGGGGTGGGCTGTCGCGCCAGGCGTCGCGACGTTCGAGCATGGCGCGGATCTCGGCGTCGGTGGGTTCGGGGGCGGGCAGGCCGCGGCGCACGATCGCTTCGATGGCCAGGGCCTGCTCGGCGTCCAGATCCGGTTCCTCGAGGCTCTCTTCGGCGGTGGGCGGGTCGGACACGATTGCGGGACCCGTCTGGCTGGTGACGGATGGCGTGGTGGGGATGAGGCCCTCCCACAGGTCGGCGGGCGGCTCGTCCTCGACGTCCGGGAGGTTGTCGTAGGGGGTGGGGTCGGTGAGGATGGACAGCCGCCAGACCCAGGCTTGGCAGGGGTCGAGGTGCGGGTCGGTGGGGGTGCGGCGGGCGTCGTCGAGGAGCCGGTCGAGGTGCCAGCCGCGTTGCAGGCCGCGTTCGATGGTGGCGACCAGAGCCGGCCAGGACGCGCTGTCGGCCAGGGCGTGGGCGGTGTCGGGGTTGACGGCGCGGGCGAACTGGTCGAGCCATTCGGTGGTGAGGCGGTAAGCGGTGTCGGCGCCTTCGGCGACGGCCGGGGTGAGGTGGCGAGCCAGTCGCCACCACAGGGCTGCGGCTGCGTGGTCGTCGGGCAGCGGGCCTTGCGCAGCGGCCTGGTCGATCAGGCCGCGGGCATTGATGCCGCTGCTGGACAGCTGGGCGAGCCTGCGGGCGAGGACGGGCGCGAAGTCGTCGACGAGGATCGCGGGCGAGATGGCTGCGAGGGTGTCGCGCCACTCATCGAGGGCGGCGGACTGGCTGGTCTGGAGGCGGTGTTCGAGTCGCTGCTGGTAGCGGCCCGCGGCGGAGGCGTGGCGGCGTTCGCCGGTCGGGCGCAGGTCGGTGTCCGGGACGCCGTTGGCTGCCCGCCACACCTCGACCTCGGCGATCAGGCTCGCTGGGGGAACAGAAGCCAACGACGCAACCCAGGCCGGCGCGTCTTCGTGCTGGTTGGCGCGGATCTGTTCGACGAGGTTGCGGATCAGGGTCTGGCGGGCGCCAAGGTATTGGTTCCAGAGTGGGTGTTGGGCGAGTTCGGTCGGAATGCCGGCGAGCCAGGGCAGCGGTCCGCGACCCGTGTGGTGACGCTGGTCGGCGACGCGCCAGGCGAGGACGGCGACCGGGTCGTGGGCGGTGCCGATCGGATCGGCGGTGGCGCGGGCGAGGGCGTCGATGGGGTCATGTCCGTCGGCCTCGACGAGGAGTAGTTCGGCTTGCAGGGAGGGCCAGGCCGCGGCGGTGGTGATCCGGGGGAGTGCTTCTTCGGCGCGGCGTTGGAGGCCGCGGATGCCGAACTCGCCGGCGATGTGGCTGGCGGCGAAGCTGGTCGCGTCGGTGTAGCGGGTGACGGCCTGGTGCAGCAGCGCGGTGGGGTTGCCGGCGTCGCGGAGTTGGGTGGTGGCCGAGATCGGGGATTCGTCGCGCGCCAGGATGGCGTGGAGGATGTCGGTCGGGGTGAGCGGGTTGACGACTTCGGGCCGGATGGTGGTGTGGGGATCGCCGTCGCAGACGACCACCACGTAGGCGGCGTTGTGGTGTCGGCCGCGGGTGAGCATGGTGTAGGCCTGCTGCCGGGTCTCAGCGCCGGTGAGCAGGCCGTGCATGGTGTCGGCGGTGATGCCTTGGGCGGTGTGGATGGTGGAGGCGTAGCCGAGTTCGACCTGTTCGGCGACATATTCGGCGGGCAAGGTGACATACCGTCCGGACTGATTGTGGCGGGCCCGGATGCCGCCGCGCAGGGTGATACCGGTGACGGTCCAGCGGTCGCCGTTCTTGACCCAGTCGTTGGCGGCGACGCGCAGGAGCCGGTTGTTCTGGCGGGTGATGATGACATCCCCGATGCTGGCCTGGTTGCCGTCGGCCAGCTCGATCTGCCGGTGAGGGGTGGTGCCGGCGAGGCGCTGGGTGCGGGCGCGCTGGTTGAGTTCGGAGACGCGTTCCCGGGTCGGGGCGAGCATGATCGAGTCCAAACCCTGTTCGCGGTCAGCACTCCAGGCGTCGAACAGGTCGTCGGCCATGGTCGCTTCGTCACCGACGTGGAGGCGGTGTTGGTCGAGGTAGAACCCGAGCGCAGCGGTGTGTCCTTCGCGCAGGGCCAAGGAGGCGGAGCCTTCGGCGGGATCGCTGAATCTGAGCAGTTCGGTGAGCCGCAGCGCGCCGTGTTGGGCTTGGATGTCGCGTAGGACGCCGCCGGCGCCGATCGCGGCGAGTTGTTGGTCGTCGCCGATCAGCCGGACGCTGCCGCCGCGCTCGAGGATGAAGTTGACCGCGGTGTCGAGGGAGACGGTGTCGGCCATGCCGGCCTCATCGATCACCACCAAGGTGTGTTGTCCGATCCGCTGCTTCCAGGCCGACGGGTCGCCGAGGCCGGGGGTAAGGTCCCAGACGAGTTTGGCGAGGGTGTCGTGGTGTCCCTGCATCTGGGCACCGAGCTGGGCCGCCGCGGCAGCCGAGGGGGCCAGGCCGATCACGTTGCCGCCGGAGGCGATCCACGCCCGGGACAAGGCGTCCATGGCAGTGGTCTTGCCCGAGCCGGCCGGGGCGATCGCCAGCTGCACCCGTGCACCCGACGACGCCATCTCGCGGACCAGCAGCACCTGGCCGGGGTTCAGCCGAACCCGGTTCGCTTCAGATTCCAGCAGCGCCAAGTCGATCGCGGTCGGATCGGCGACCATGCCGCCGCGGCGTCCGGCGGCGTCGACGAGCCGCTGTTCTGCGGCCAGGACGCGTCCGGAGGTGAACAGCTGGGCGCCTGCGACGGTGTAGACACTGTCGCCGCTGGCCCGCCGCAACGGGTCGGGTTCGTCCACGCCGTCGGTGGTTCGGGTGACCGGTACCGAGCGGGCGATCGCGGCGGCGACGAGGTGGTCGACCCACCAGCCGGTGTGCTCCAGAGGGGCTTCGGCGGCGCGGACCCGGCGGAGGGCTTCGGCCCGTAGATGCCAGTCCTGCCAGGTGGACCGGTTGGTCTCCATCCGGGCCAGCATCGCCGCGACGGTGTCGTCGAACCACCGCTGGTCCAGCATCTGCCGGTCCGCCTGATCGGGGTGCAGGGCGTGGCGGATCATCGCGGCGATCTGACGTGACCCGCCCAGGACTTCGACTGCTTGGTCGTACCAGGTGGCGCGCTGCTCGGCCAGGCTGCGCGGTTCGTGCTTGTCCTCCCGGGTCTCCAGGGTGGCCTGCTGGGCGAGCGCGATCGCCTCCACCGGGGTCGGCGGCCGGCCATGATCGCGCTGGAACGCCTTGGCCAGAACCCGTCGGCGGGCCTCGATGCTCTGCCGGCGCTGGGACCAGCGGGCGTTCAACGCCGGGTCGACACCGACGACTTCCCTGACCGGGAGCTTGCGCCGGTCTGGGTTGGGCCGCTCCTCGAACCGCAACCCCAGCTCGGTCGCGAGGTGCTGTTCGAGGGCGGTGTTGTAGGTCTCGGACGCGGCGACGATCCCCTTGAACAGCACCCGGCCGTCGATGGACAGCCAGCGGCCGTCCTCGACGGTCTGGACCTTGTTCGCGACCGCGACATGGGTGTGCAGATCCGGATCTCCGGCCCGGGAATCGCGGTGGACGAACGCGGTGCCGATCAGGCCGCGGACGTCGACCTGCCGCACCCCGGCGGTACCGGTTCGGGTGTAGAGGGCGGTGCGTTCGATGAACGCCAACGCCTCCGCGACGGCGGCGTTGTGGGCCCGTTCGATCACCGCCGCAACCGGCTGGTCGGCGATCGCCCACAGGGTGGAGACGCTCTTCACCGGGGAGAACGTGAGGTCGAACCCGGCCACCGCGGTCGTCTTCTGCCGCGACAGCTTCGCGATGTGCCCGGCCAACTCGCGCTGGTCCAACGGTGCGCGTCCGTACTGCTCGCGAAACATTGCCGCCGCTACTTCGGACCGAATCCTGGCCCGGTCCTCGATCGAGTTCCGTGTTCGGACGGGCAGGCCGCGGGAGGTGTTGAGTTGCTCCAACCGGCGGGCGACCTCGACCCGGAACGGGCTGACGTCATCGTTGTAGACCGCGAACGGCCGGCCCAGCCGGGTGGCTTCCAAGTAGTCGGCCTCGGTCGCGCCTGTCCCTCCAAGGGCCTCGCTGCGCTGTCTGGCCAGGGGGTGCAGTCCGGCGCCGAACAGCGCCTGCATCTGCTCCGCCGTCACCACGTCCCCAGCGGCCAAGCCTTCGATGCCAGCCAGGCCCGAACCCACCCAAGTGCCCGGGGTTTCGCCCTTCTCCGTGTAGTAGGACGCCAGGCCGGTGTAGCCCTTCTCGGTGCTGTCCATGGCCGCGACCTGCCGGGTCAGGTAGTCGTATCCCGACCCGGCCGTGATGCGGTGCAGGCTCATCGTCACAACCCACTAAGCCGATGAGGAGGGGTCGATCCGGACAGAACCGGGCATCGAGTTTGCGGCGATCCTCGATGTTGCCGGAAGTGCCATAAAGCTCGGTCTGGGTCCGCGTGCAAGAGGTGTATCGCACATGGAATCGGCATCTTCTCGAGGGGGGACATGGGGTGGGGGAGCGGGCGACCTCGCGGCTGCTGGTCGGCGGGTCGTCAACTTGGCGGGTGAACTTGTCCGGGACGGGGTGTCGCCGTCGGCTTAGTGGGGTGAGGAACCAATCGGGCTGAAGGGAGTCGACACCATGAGTGGCACGCAACAGAGCCTCCGTCGGGAGGCCAGGCGCCGGGTCGGAGAAGCACTGCTGATCAAGCAGCGTGAACGGGAGGCCAGGGAGAAGCGGCTCACCGGCCACGCGGTCTCAATACTGACCGCGCTCGCCGAACGGGACGCCGCCGTCGGCGAGGCCGAGCTGGCCGCAGCGACGGCCATCCACGAGATGCTCGCCGAGGGAGCAACCCCGACCGAGATCGCCGGTTGGTGTGGCGGGGCGCTGGACGGCAAGGAGATCAGCCGACTCGCCAAGCTCCACGACCAGACGGGGGAGTGACATGCCCTGGCGAGGTGCCTGGCTGCGGGCACAGATCACCGGTCTGGTGTTCAGCAGCGTCGTCTGGCTGATTGTCGCCGGCCTGTCCCTCCCGGCCGCTGCCCTCGCCCTCATGCTCGGCGCGGGGTTGCTGGCCGGCCGCAACACCCGGGCCGGGCTGTGGTGGCGGTTCGGGGCCCGTCCGGCAACCGGGTTCGAACGAGACCAAGTGCTGGCCGCGACCGTCCCGATCAGCTCGTTGCGCGGACGACACCAGCCGAGGATCTGGATCGGCCGGCGACTCACCTGGATCGAGGCGATCATGCCCACCGGGAAGGACTTGGTGGTCAGCCGGTCGCTGGTGGGCCGCGTCATCTCCGGCCAGCTGGATGCGCTGCAGGTCTCTGCGCTGGTCTGCCACGCTCTGGGCCAACAGCCGGTGAACAGCTCGGTTCTGGTCGCGGCCGTCGACGCCTACTGCGTGCCGTGGGCAGCGGTGGAGATCGTGGTCGGCGCGTGCAGCCGGGTGGCGGTCTGGACGCCGCTGCTGTCGGTGTCGTGGAAGATCCGCTGGATCGTGTTCGCCGTGGCCATCATCGACAACGCACTCGCTTCGCGGTGGAACGCACTGATCGCCGTGACGATCATCGCCATTCTCAGCGGCACGACCCCGGCCTTCCGCGCCCGCTGGAGGACCACCCTGCGCGGACTGGGTGACGAGCGGGCCACAGCAGACGGCTTCGGCCCCACCCTGGCAGCCATGATCCGCACCGGCCGCCGGATCCCCGACCTCGAGCGGGCCGCCGCGCTCACCCCGTCCGCGAACCGGCCCCATCCCGCCGGCACCACCATCGGACGATGGGGGAAGACACGATGAAGGTCAGCCAGGTGGACACCCACAGCGCGTTACGGACCTGGGCGAAAGGGGCCTACCCGCTCGAGGCCGGCGTCGAACTACTCATCCGCACCAGCGACGGACGCTTCGCCGCCGATACCCAGCCCTGGATCCAGCCCGGCGACAACCCGGGCTGGTGGTGGGTCGACGCCGACCAACTCACCGACGACAACCTCGGCGCCCTCTCCGGCGCCGAAGCGCGCATGCTGCGCATCGCCGCATCGCTCCTGGCAGGAGCCCCGGTCAACCTGTACGAGGCCGTCCCAGGACTGGACCGCGACCACGTCCAGCTCGTGCTCGCCGCGATCGCCCACACCAGCGGCAGCCACGAACACGCCGGCCACCCGGTGCCCGACCCGGTCGGTCGCTACCGGACCAGCGACGGAACCAGGATGACCATCCCTCGGCTCGGCAGCCTCTACCCATGGCCCGATCCGGCATAGAACAGGCAGAGTCAACCCCATGGCGACCGCCTCCCCCGGCCCACCACCGCCCAGGCCAGACCCGCTGCCCGGGAAGATGCCCCTGAACCCGGAAACCCTCCGCGTCCTGCAATGGGTGTCGTTCCGGCACTTCGACATCGGCCTGCTGGTCTACCTCGTCGCCGCCTCCCTGCTGATCGGCACCACCTGGTACGTCGCCGGCCTGCCCTACGGACGCCCACTCGACCCCGTCGCCGGGATCGCCGCCGGGCTGATCATGGGTGCGGCGGGGCTGGCGTGCCTGCCCTTCGGGATCTGGTGGAGCATCAAGCGGTGGCAACGCCAGGGCTGGGTCGTGGGCTACTTCGATGACACAGCCACCCAACTGGTCCACCCCACCCCAGACGGCGCCTGGCAGCTGTCCGACCACCACGCCCTCCACCGCGGCCGCCGCTCCGCCGCGCCGTTCCGGCGACGACTGTTCCAGCACCTCGCCGCGGAGGCCGACCGGCACCAGGTCGTCATCATCACCGACACCCGCGTCCGCAAGCTCGCCGACCTCTACCTCGCCGACATGCCCGGCCTCACCCTGGTCAGCGACACCCGCCGCGACCACATCGCCCGACGGATCATCGAACTCCGGCGCGAGCCAAGACCCAATCAGTCGAACTGACCGGCCGAGCTGACAGCCCCGGCCGACGCGGTGGAAACAGGCCGCCAGGCTTTGGCGGTCGCCTGGGAAACGCTCGGATCGAGACGATTGTGTGCGTCGTTCTGTCCGGATCGTAGGGTCGCCATCGGCTTAGTGGGTTAGCAACCCCGCTACGAAGGACCCCGCGATGGCACGCATCTCCAAGACCACCGAGCAGCAGCGAGACGCCGCCGAGAGAGCCCGGCGCGAAGTCGTCGAGAAGATGCACACCGATCTCGCCGCGAAGTTGGCCACGTTCGACGATCGGGACGCTTGGCAGCGCTGGCTCCGCTTCGCCAGCGGCTTCCACCAGTACTCATTCGCCAATACCTGCTTGATCTATATGGCCAAGCCAGAGGCCACTTTGGTCGCTGGGTACCAAAGCTGGCTGGCCAAAGGACACCAAGTGCGCCGGGGCGAGAAGGCGATCCCAATCCTGGCACCCGTCACCCGGCTGGTGCCACTGGAAGACGCCCACGGCAGCCCGATCCTTGACGCCAACGGCCGGCAGATCACCCGACGCCAGATGCTGGGCGTCCGTGTCGCCCACGTCTTCGACGCCAGCCAGGTCGACCCGCCACCCCAGACCGAACGCCCCCAACCCGCCCTGCTGACCGGCCAGGCACCGCCGGGCCTGTGGGACTCCCTCGCCCAACTCGTCGCGGACGAGGGCTTCACCGTTACCCGCGGCGACTGCGGAGGCGCGAACGGCTACACCAACTTCGCCGCCAAGGAAGTCCGCGTCCGTGCCGACGTCGACGACGCCCAATCGGTCCGCACACTCTGCCACGAGGCCGCCCACCTGCTCACGATGGACGCCGGCGACATCGCCACTTACGGCGACCGGCACTGCCGCGGCATCCTCGAGGTGATCGCCGAATCGACCGCGTACCTCGTCACCCAGGCCCACGGCCTGGACGCCGCCCAGTACACCTTCAACTACGTTGCCGGCTGGGCCGTCGAAGCCGCAGGACGCGACAAGGACCTCCGCAGCCTCGACCAGGTCGTCCGCCAAACCGGCGAACGCGTCATCACCGCCGCCCACCGCATCCTCAGCCACACCCAGCCCGCCACCGACCCGAACAGCGACTCCCCAGCCTTCGAGGCGATCGCGGTCGCCAGGCCGGCACCCGAGATCCCGGAAACGGTGACGGCGGCACCACGACTACGCGCAGAAGCCCTGACGGCCATGACCAGATCCCCAGGACGCGGCGCGCCAACCAGGGCCAGGTAGCACATGTCGGACCCGAACCGCGATCTCGCCGACGCCCTCGGCCACCTCCGCCAAGCCGCCCACCTGCTGCTGGCCGAGCCCGACCCAAGCGGCCTGGCGCTGGAACTGGCCAGCGGCATCCTCGACATCGAGAACCTCCTCGAAGACCAAGGCATCGAACCGGCCTGGGTGCCCGCCGCAGACTCCACCGCCGACTCCTTGGCCGCCGCCGGACGGCTTCTCGGACGAGCCGCTGAGATCGTGCCATCCTGGGTCTGGCCGGCCCTGGTCGCGCTGCTCGACAAGGCGGGCGATCGTGGCCACCGTTAACGCGCTCCTCGACGCGCTCCACGACCGGACCCTCGAACTCAGCGCCCAACCGGCCATGCCGTCCAATACCGAGGATCCCGGACTGGGACGTCTGGTCGGGAACGCGATCCGCATCCTGGCCCTGATTGACCCGCCACCAGACGTGATGACGATCCTGCAAGCAATGCCGACATCCGAGCCAGCGGAGGAACCCGGCAACTCCCCGATCACAACGATCGGCTACACCTTGGGGGCTCTCGCCGACACCCTGAATGCCAACCCCGAGACCGTGAGGAACACCGGACACACCGACCGAGGGCAACTGCGCTCCCAAGTCCTCGCCACGCTGCACCAAGTCGCAACGGTCAGCCTCGCTGCCCTCCCCACCGACCCGGGCTTCTCGAGTCCCGCGTTGATTCGTGATCTCGCTGACGCGACCCAAACGGCCTCTTACGTTCCTCGTGTAGATCTCCGGGAGCCGATCGGCCTGCTCGCGCTCGCACAGATACCCGGCAGCCTGGACGATAGCGTCGCTCGGTGGGCCGAAACCGCAATCGAGATCCTGCAAAGCCAGACCCGGGTCACGTCCTATGCCTTCCAACGCACCGCGGTCACGATCGCCGCCCTCTGCAGCACAGCAGCAGCCACATTCGCCGAACCGACGGGCAATTTGCCCCCCGAGAGCGCGGCATCGGTGGCACTCCTCAGGGCATCGGAGGCCTGGCAGCGCGCCGCGGACTGGCCACCCGAGGTCCGGCTAGGTGGCCGCGCAACTCAACTGCGCCACCGATCACGAGACCTCGATCAAGCACTCGCCATACACCGGCTCGGGCAGCCTGGCGCCCCGTCGCGGAATGATTCGATGAGCGCCGCGCTGCTCTCTGCGGAGAAGGTCGGGGCCTGCCACGAGTCAGCGCTGATCCAGGCCGTCAGCAAGAGGAGCCTATGGATCAACGTCGCGACTCTGGGTCCGAGCTACCTCACCTTCAATCCCGGAGCCCGCCGCTCCGACTGGGTACCCTACCCCCGTACCCGGGCGGGCCAGACGTTGCTCGACGCATGTAGACAGGCCGAGACCGCTCTGCAGACCGCACTCGACCACCTCCACCCCCCGGCAACGGCCAGCGCAACAGGAACGCCAGGCGAGAAGCCGCAATGGGAGATGGTCTCAGCCCCGACTAGGTCCCGACGTCCCAGATCGGCGAAGGTCCTGACGCCTCCCGTCCGCGGGATCGCTCGGTGAACAACCAAGTCGCTGTCATGAACTCCATGCCGAGCAACCTCGCCGCGGGTCGGCCGGCCAACTCGCAACAGTCCCCACATGCCGAGAGTCGTGCGTTGGTGGGTCCGAGTCGAAGTGTCCCCAAGATCACCTCGGCGATTAGACGATCAGCTCAACAGCGAACAGGAGGGAAGTACACGTCCTGGTCGCTGATGCACACGATTCACTGAGCCGTCGAACCATCACGCGCGCGACTGGCCGGTTGCGCGCGTGATGGTTCGTTCGTGGGTCCCTCTTCTGTCGGTGCCCCCGAAAATGGCGACCTGCCGACAGCCGGGGCGGTGCGATGCTTACCGTCGGGGTACGTCCCCCGGAGGCAGAGTGTTGCCGGGCAGGGCTGAGACTTTACCGTTCTCCACAGGATATGCAGCCTGAAGTGGATTCAGAAGCGTCGCAGGTGAACCGTCGTAGGTCTTCAGGTACATCACATACACCTTCTGATCCTTAAGGACAACGCCCTCCGATGTGCGGTACAAAGTCCCCTTCAGCAGCCCGCCCAACTCCTTCACCTCAATACTCGCGTTCGTCGAGATCTTTCCTTTAATGACGTTGGCTACGCGCACCGTGTGCACGGTATAGACCATCGGCAGGGCTTGGGCTTCCCCGCCGGGATTGAGTTTCGGGTCTTCGGACGAGCCGTCGCTAGGCGCCATCACGATATCTAGCTCCCTGACCTCTGAGGAAGTTACCGTGCCCTCGATGACGAGGTCCGCAGCTGCACCAATGTCCGAGACGGACGCGTAGGCCGGATAGGCGGCGTTGTAGAAGACTTCCTGTTGGGCGGCACCCGTGGACGCCGAACACCCAGAGAGGGCAACTACCAGAGCGATGAGAAGTGCTGTTCTAGGCATCGAAATTCTCCTCCTGGGCGAAGACCCTGGCTGTTCAGTAGATATTGTTGACGTCGGTGGTGTCGTAGCTGGTCGGCTTCGTGAGCGTCGACCAGTTCGTGCGGTACTTCATAATGGTGGAACTGCTCGTGCTTGGGTTGTCCTTGAGGGAGAGCCCATGACCAAGTTCGTGGACGAAGATTGCCGTCACCCAGTTCTTGAACGTTCCGCCATAGGACTTTTGCGCCGCAGCTATCGTGCGGGCGTTCAGCTGAATCGTGAATGTCCTTGAACTGTCACGCGCGCCCGAATAGACATACAGGCCGTACCAACCATCGGCGTACTGCTGGGCGTAGATCTTGCCCTTCGGGGAAGATGACTTAGTGATCATTGCTGGCGTGGCAGTGTTATTCCAGTTGCTAAGCGCTTGATCCATGCCGGGCTGCCAAGTATCATTGAAGTTATAGTTCGAGACGGTGAACTGGGCGACCGGCAAACCACCGGACCAATACTCGGCGTGAGCCGGGCCGGCATTTACCACCGAGGTAGCGGCTATGGCGCCTGGCAGAGCAATCGCTAGCCTCGGGCTTTCATGGGGTGGTCGTGTCTTGAGCGGCGAAAGTGCTCCTGGCTTGGGAGAATGAGGTTGTCGAAGCATCATTCGGGTCCGAGCGGGGAGCACTTTCAAGGTGAAGCGTACTGGCAGGTTCTACCCGCAGGTGAAGGTCGACTCGGACAGGTCTGGTGCGGTCGGGCAGGCCGGTGGGGTGTTGCTGACCCGGACGGTGAACGCGACCGGGTTGGGCGGGGCACTGTCGAGTGGGCTGGCCCGGTGGCGCAAACCGTTCGCTGTGCATGACCCGGGCAAGATCATCACCGATCTCGCGGTCAGCCTGGCGCTGGGTGGTGACTGCCTGGCCGATGTCGGGCTGATCCGTTCCGAACCCGGCGTGTACGGCCGGGTCGCTTCCGATCCGACGATCTCCCGGCTCGTCGCCCAGCTCGCCGACAATGTCGGGCCGGCGTTGCGGACGATCAACGCCGCCCGCGCGGCGGCCCGCGGGCAGGCGTGGTTACTGGCCGGCGAGCAGGCACCCGATCACGGCGCCAGCCCTGCCGATCCGGTGATCATCGATGTGGACGCCACGCTGGTCACCGCCCACTCGGACAAGGAGAACGCTGCGCCGACGTTCAAACGCGGCTACGGGTTCCACCCGTTGTGCGCGTTCCTCGACCACCAAGCCGACGGCACCGGGGAGCTGTTGGCGATCCAACTACGGCCCGGTAACGCCGGCTCGAACACCGCCAAAGATCACATCAGCGTGCTCCGCGACGCGTTCAAACAGCTACCCGGCCACCAAGGCGGCTGCCGGCCCGGGAAGAGCGTCCTGGTCCGCACCGACGGAGCCGGATGCACCCACCAGCTGGTCGACTGGCTGGTCGGCCAAAGGGTGCAGTACTCGATCGGCTGGACCCTGCCCACCGACGCCGGCGACCTGATCGAACAGATCCCCGACCAGTGCTGGACGCCGGCCTGGGACGCCGACGGCAAGCCCCGTGACGGGGCGTGGGTGGCCGAGCTGACCGGGCTGCTGAATCTGGCCGGCTGGCCTGCCGGGATGCGGGTCATCGCCCGCAAAGAGAGGCCCCACCCCGGCGCGCAACTGAGGATCACCGACATCGACGGCCACCGGATCACCGCGTTCGCCACCAACACCACAACCACCAGCCCCGACACCCGGCTCGCCGCCCTCGAACTCCGCCACCGCCGCCGCGCCCGCTGCGAGGACCGGATCCGGATCGCCAAAGACACCGGACTGGCCAACCTGCCACTGCACGGCTTCGCCGCCAACCAGATCTGGTGCGCCATCATCGCCCTCGCCGTCGACCTCACCGCCTGGATGCAACTCCTCGCCCTCACCGACACCGACGCCCGCCGCTGGGAACCCAAACGACTCCGCCACCGCCTGTACTCGATCCCGGCGACCCTCGCCCACGGCGCGCGGCAGGTCAAACTCCACCTCGCCGAGCAACACCCCTGGGCCGCGCTCGCCACCAACGCAGTCACCCGGCTCGACGCGCTCGCCGTCCCCGGCTGAAAACGACCCCGACACCCCAACCAGCCGCAACACCCGGCCAGTGGAAGCCCGCCCAGCCCGTGACGACAACGGGCCCACTGTCACACCCCACCACCACAATCAGAGCCCGACAGTGATCCTCAAGCCGTCACCACGACCCACCCCCGGCCGATGAAAGATCGAGGCTAGAGCAATCTTGCGCCTCATCAACACCTGGGGCTCCTCTCGACAATAATGACCACCAGATTGCTCTCCCGTAGTAGCGGCGGTCTGCCGAAGCGGGGTCGCGCGAAGGTGCTTTCGAACGAGAAGCTAGCAGATCGAGTATGGCGGCGGGTCATCAGTGGCCAAGAAAGTGTACGAACCACGCGATCTAAAGGGGCTCAACGCCCATACGCCCGCGACAGGAGTCGGCGACGATCAGAAACTCAACAGTTCCGACGCGGGTGAAAGCGAACACTCGACCCCGTCACAACGGCCCAACCGGCTGACAACACGGCACCTACCGACGGCCCAGGCACCCCTCAGCAAGCCCGATTAGCGCGCGGACTATCCGACATGCCGCGGTGTGCGACGGTAGCCTTTCGGCTGGCCGCCATCCGAGAACGACCGCCCTCAATTAGCCGCGCCGCGGACGGTAGCCTCCGGCTGCCCGGCCGCGACCTCATCTGCCGCCGTCGGTCAGGTCGCCTGTCTGCGGCGACTGAGTGATCGCCGTGGCATCTCAAAGCGGTAGGAGTTCATTCGCAAGGTCCCGCTTGATGCTCCATTGCGCATCACTGCTGGAGGGGCCCGGGAAGCCGCCGGATGCGAAGACCCAGTTCAGGTAGGCAACGAATGGCGTGGCCACCTCCCCAACGAAGATGCCCTCGGCGCACGCATCCGGGACACGGAACCCGTACGGCAGCCCACCGCTGATATTCGCCTTGTGCAGCCGATCCGGCGCGACCGGCAACACGAACCCACCCGCGCCGCCGGGATCCTCGCTCGACCATTCCTGCCACGCCTGAAGCTCGCCTTCGTAATAGACCTGCGCAGACGCACCGGGGTACCCCGAGTACTCCAGTTCCACCACCAACGGATCTGCCCGGTCGATATCAGTCCATTCCGGGTGAGTGCCGACCAGCCACACGTCCCCTACCAGCCGCAACCACGAGGACACCGTCATCGGGAGTGGACCGAAGCGGTCCTCAAGCCACGAAGCCATCGACGCGGCGGCCGGCGTGGGCGGGCGCCAAGGAATGACCGGCGCCCGCTTGTCGTCATTGGTGTGGAATCGGTATCCCTGAGCAGTCAATCGATCGACAACGATCTCGACGTTCTTCCGCGCGCGACGAGCCATCTCGTCACAGACCGCCCGCGCCTCAACCGCTACCTCAGGCTCACGAACCCTGCTTCCCAACTGACGCAGCGCGTGCCAAACCTGCTCCCGATCACCCGACCGATACCGCTCGAGCAAGTCCATGTTGGAATGGTCGCACGATGCCGCACGCGACGCTGCCCGACCAGGGGTAACGCACTGACATGCCGCGGTGTGCGAGGGTAGCCTTCGGCTTCGGCCTCCCGAGCACGACTGCCCTCAATTGCCGCGACCCGACAGTGCGGAACGTCGGTCAGGAGCCGAACGAGTAGGTCACGTGGGACTCGACCCAGGCTCCCTGATGGCGCTCGCCCCACTTCAAGGACTCAGGCTCGGAAGGGCATAGTTCGACATGGACAGTGCCGGACCTCTCCCACGTCTGACCCTCGTATCGGAGTTCTAGGACGAGATGGGAACCTGTGAGAGTCTCTTGGTGACCGCCAACTGCCCCCTCCGCTGTGAGCGGTTCCGCGAGCAGCACCACGCATGCCGGCTCTGTGTTCTGGCCGGGTATCCACTTCAAAATGACGCCTTCGACGCTGGGTCGGCCACTGAGCCACTGGGGCTCATAGTCGTATCCGCCACCAACCACCACGCTCGCACCGGCATTGAACTTCACTGCCCCAGCTTCTCAGCCAAGGGCCCCGTGTGCGCGTGAAAGGCAACAGGGAGGGAGGGCTGGATGCACTCGATTGCCGCGGAGGCTGCCAGCTTTGCTGGATCATTGACGCGTGACGGAACCCGCACTTCCGAAGGCGCTTCGGGCCACTCGGCTGCCGGCACCGGTGGCCATGGAGTCGACCCAGCTTCAAGTACGACGCGATGTACCCCGATGGAACCGTCGTCGCTGACGTCGACGCTGACCACGTCCTGCAGTGAGTATGTCAACTCGACTTGGCCCCACTAGGACGGCTTGAGTTGGCCCCACCGGCGGCGCGGGTGTGGGCGAGGCGGTAGCTGGTGGTGCCGGTCTCGATGATGGTGGCTTGGTAGGTGAGCCGGTCGACGATGGCGGCGCACAGGCGGGGGTGATGCGTACTGGGTTTGGTTCCGATTCTCTTGGGAGGATGGACCATGCCTCGTCAGTTCTCGCCGGACTTCCGGCAGCGCGCGCTCAGGATGCTGGAGGAGGCGATCCCTGAGCATGACACCGAGTACGCCGCGATCCGGCACGTCGGTTCGAAGTTGGGTGTCGGCCCGGAGACGTTGCGGAAGTGGCGGCGACGTGCCGAGATCGACGCAGGGGCCCGTCCTGGTGTGACCAGCGACGAGCTTGCCGAGATCAAGCGGTTGAAGCGTGAGAACGCCGAGCTGCGTCGCGCCAACGAGATCCTGAAGGCGGCGTCGGCGTTTTTCGCAGCGGAGCTCGACCGCCCCACGACGAGATGATCCGGTTCATAGACATGTTCGCGGATCGTTTCGGGGTCGAGGCCATCTGTTGCACCCTGGGTGCCACAGAGAGTGGGTTCCTGACCAGCCGCGGCTACCGGGGCGCCAAGACCCGCCCACGCTCGGCTCGCGGGGTGCGTGACGACCTGCTGGTCGGCGAGGTGGCCCGGCTCCACGCCGAGAACTACGGCGTGTACGGCGCCCGCAAGATGCACGCCCTGCTCCGCCGCCAGGGGTGGCAGGTGGGCCGCGACCAGACCACCAGGCTGATGCGTATCGCCGGAGTGCGCGGCGTGCAACGATCCCGGAAAGTGTTCACCACCAGGCCCGATGCCGCCCTGCTCAAGCCGGCTGACCTGGTGCAGCGACGCTTCGTCGCCGACCGGCCCCGGCGGCTGTGGGTCGCCGACGTGACCTATGTGGCGACCTGGTCGGGGTTCGCCTATGTCGCGTTCGTCACCGACGTGTACAGCCGCCGCATCGTGGGCTGGAACGTGGCCGCGACCCTGAAGGCCGACATCCTGCCGCTCCAAGCCCTCGACATGGCCGCATGGCAGGCCGGCGGTCGCCTCGATGGGCTGGTCCACCACGCCGACCACGGCTCGAACTACCTGGCCATGGTCTACACCGACCGGATCGCTGAACTTGGCGCCACCCCGTCGACCGGCACCGTGGGCGACTCCTACGACAACGCCCTGGCCGAGGCCGTCAACGGCCTGTACAAGACCGAACTGATTCGCCGCCGTGGCCCGTGGCGGACCATCGAACAAGTCGAACTCGCCACCTGCGAGTACGTCTGGTGGTGGAACAATCAACGCCTCCACGGCGAACTCGGAATGCACACCCCCGCCGAGGTCGAAGCAGCCTACGCTGACCTCGCACAACCCCGACTGGCAACCGCCAGCCTCGGAAACCACTAGGAACGAAACCCAGTGCGGATCAGTCACCAACAGGTGCAGCAGTCCCACCTGCTCCGAAACGACGTCGTGCTCGTCGACGAACTGGGCTTCGCGCCGCTGGATGACACCGGCGCCCAGCTACTGTTCCGGTTCGTCGCCGCCGCCTACGAACGCCGATCCCTCGGCATCGCCTCCCACTGGCCCTTCGAAGCCTGGGGCCGGTTCATGCCCGAACACACCACCGCCGTCAGCATGCTCGACCGACTACTCCACCACTGCCACACCACCATCACCGACGGCGACAGCTACCGCATGCGACAAGCCAAAACCAAAGGAGGAACCCCACTCAAGAACTGACCAAACCAGAACGAAGAACGGGGACTTCTACTTGGCCACCAGCGGGGACCAAGACCTGGCCATTGACAGGTGCTCCTCGATAACGGCCTTCCGCCCTTGACCGGCGCCGACGTATTCAGTAGTCGTGCCATCGATCTTGTGCAGGATTGGGAGTGGGACCGGGTGCTTGTTCTTGACGACAACATCATTTTCGGCTCAACGCTCGCGGGCATCACCGATACGCTGAGGAGCGCCGGCGCACGGACTTGGAAGACGCGCGCAGTTTGCAGTGACCGTGAGCAGATGGCGCCGTATCTTCTGGCGTCCGCCCACGCCAGCGCGCTCATCGAGGCAGATACGGCCACGATCGAGCAGTTCTCCAAGGACGTCATTCGCGTTCTTTACCGGAACGGCCGTCCACTCTTCACTGATTTTCCGGTTGGTCTGGCATTTGAGTGTACTAAGGGCGACTGGCTTGAATTCGTGCAGGCTGACGGGTGGCGAGTCGCCGACGTAACGGCACCATTGCTTGAGGATTGTGAAAGGACAGCGCTCGCCAAGGTTCCCAGTGCAGTTCATCAACGTGAGCTCTTCGGCGGCCTGCCCGCAAGCCTTACCGAGATTGTCGAGTTGGGGAAGCTCAGGGCGTACGTCTCAGAAACCCAGTTCGGTGTTGCGGCGCGGTTGGTGCCGATTTGCCTGATCAAGCCCGTGGCTCTCGAGAGCATCGACGCGCTTTTGGGAGACTTGTGCAGTCTCGGGGTGCGGGGCGACACGGCCAACTGGCTCCTCTCCCTGGGTGCTGAGACGAAGTATCGCCTCCTTCAGTATCTGCTTTCCAGATACTTCTTGTTGCGTGTCCAGGCCCTCGAGCCGGGCGTCGTGCCGACGGTCGGAACGGTTATCGACGAGGAGACGCTGCGGCTGAACTTCGGGCCGGCGCTGGACCACCTGTCCCACGTCGTGGAGGTGCTGCGCGGGGTGGCTAACAAGGCCCATGAGCCGGCGACGCTCACTCCGCTCGTGCTTGATCGCCCGCGTCCCTATGAGCTGCTTTCGATGCCGGACATTCAACGCCTCATGTGGGAGCAGCAGGAGCTTATCGCCCGGACGGATGTTCCTGGACGTCCGGCTGAAGGCGAGGTGACCAAGGTCGGCCTTGCCTTTGCTCATGCAGTCACGTCGATCTTCGGGTACATCGGCGAACGATACGAGAAGCCGCAACGGAAGAAGCTTGCCAGCCTTCACAGGATCAGTGACTACCGTCGCACCGTCGGTCGGGAAGGAAACGCAAGGGTCCTGTCGTCGGGTTTCACCCTCGAGGAGCTTGCGGACCTGATGGCTTTGACCGGGGAGCCGGACGATGAGTGGTCGAGTGCTGCAATCACGCTCGCGTTGGACATCGGTAATGACCTCGGGATCGTGGTGCCGATCATCCGGGTTGACGAGGTGCGAGGGGTGGTGTATCGGTGCTTCCGGCTCGGCGAGACGTCCGTATTCGCGTCGGTGCCGCTCGGTGAAGGGCAGTGGAGCGAGAAGACATTCGATGACTTCACGGCATGCCTCTATCGTGGCTATCCGCTCCAGTCGGCGGTGCACAGCGCGGGCGATCTTCCGGAAGTCATTGGTAGGGCGCCAGGTCGCCGGAAGTTGCGCAGACGCGATCTGGAGAAGGCGCTCGACAGGTTTATCCGTGGCGCACTCCCGGGACGCTCAGAGCGCCGATATCTCGGTTCTGTCATCGATTCGACTCCGAACGAGTTCCTTACTGCACAACTCCGGACGCTCGACGGAGTCGACGCGGGCCTATTCGATCTTCAATGGGAAGTCATCGACCCCAATGACTTTGGCGCCCTAGCGCCGGACGCCGAGATAGTCTGGACTGTGTTCACGCGAATCGAGGAAGGGAATCGGCTGGTGGCATCGCGAGTGCACGTGCTGCCCGATGATGTGTCGCCTGAAACCACGGAGCTTGTGGCGGCGCAGTTGCTGAAGACATTCGGAGATGAGTGACGCCTCCAAGCCAGCATTCGACGAACTGGAAGTGACGCTGCTAGGTCGAGGCGTTGGCGAGAGTTGCCTGGTTCACTATGGCAACGGAAATTGGATGGTCGTCGACAGCTTCATGGCTTTCAGTCCCGAGCGGGGCGGACGCGCTAGACCGGCAGCGGAGAGCTACCTGGATCGGATGCAGGTTCCCGGATCCGCCGTCAAGCATCTTGTTGTAACGCACTTCCACCGTGACCACTACCGTGGCCTCGATCACCTGCACGATCGCTACACCGAGGCGCAGCTGTGGGTGACGGCGGCCATGCGGGATGATCAATTTGTGCGGGCGTGGGCGAAGCTGGATCCGAAAGGCGACCCGATCATGTCGGCGCTGCACCGCGCTGGACGGAGAGTTCTCGGTCCGTTCGTGGCGGGCCTCGTTCCGCTGAAAGTGGGGCTGTCGATGCTGGACGCGGGCAGCGTGCGCGTACGTGCACTGTCACCATCCGATCAAGCGGTCGCTGCGTCGTGCGGTGAGTTGGCGGAGCGAGCCGCCTTGGGAAAGGGTCCCATCAAGAGCCAGTTGCGAGGAGACAACCGCTGCAGTGTCGCTCTGCACATTGCAGCCTACGGCTCGTCGGTGCTGCTGAGTGGTGACGTGGAATCGGCCCCGGCCCAGTTTGGCTGGTCCGCGATTCTGGCCGACGCTAGGCATCAGAGCCTCCAGCCGGCTCAGGTCATCAAGGTGCCGCATCACGGCAGTTCAGGTGCTCATCACGAAGGAATGTGGAGTCGGCTCGTCGCGCCAGACGCCGCCATGCTCGTAGCGCCCTTCACGTCACTCGTCTCGCCCATCCCTACGGCAGAGGACTGTCGACGGCTGAAGTCGAGGGGAGGCCGGCTCCTACAGGCGGCGCCAAGTGGCGCTGCCGAAAGAACCGGGGTGTTCGACGAATCAGGCGCACGGCGTGTCGTCGAGATACCTCAACGAGTTGGAGTGGTTCGTGCCCGCAAGAAGCCAAACGGTCCCTGGCGCATCCTCCTCACGCCACCTGCCTTCGAAGTGACCCATTAGGCAAGAGGTGCCGTAGCCAAGAGCGCGGGGCGGCTTGTCCAGGGCGCACGGTAACTAGTGCAGCGACAGTGATCGGGACGGCGATCGCCAACGACGATGGCCGTGGAGATTCCAAAGCGGGCCACGGCACCGCCAGTTCCAGGCGCCCAAGTGATCGATCCTCCGGCCGTTCCCAGCAGGACGACTCGTGCCGGTGTCGCCATTCCTGCCCTCTTTTCAGTGATCCCTCGTCTCGGAGTCAATCATGAGGTCTGCTCTGCGATGAAGCCCTGTCCTCAACGGCGCGACCTTCACCTCGAGGTCCGCACGCTTGAGCATCCCCAACTCCTCCGGGCTCGTTCCCGAGTCGACTATGGCGAGATCGAAGTCGCTGATGGTGCACATGGCGTGAAGGGCTCGCTTCCTGAACTTCGTGTGGTCCGCGATGAGCACCTTCTTCTGCGCGCACTTGAGCATGGCCTGCTTGATGAGGACAAGTTCCGGGTGCTGGTGATAGCAGATACCCCCCGTGATGGCAGGGGTGGACATGAAGTAGATGTCGGTCCGAAGTTGTCCGAGCGCGTTGAGTGCGATCGGACCCTTGTAGGCGTCGCACAGTTCGTAGTACTCGCCGCCAGTTGAGAGGAGCGAGATGCCGGGCTTCCCCTTGAGCTCGGTGATGACACGATTGAAGTTCGTGATTACGGTGAGGGGAGCCTTCTGGACCAGAAGTTTGGCAAGTTGCAATCCTGTCGTCGAGTCGTCGAGGACGATCGCCTGCCCGGGCTCGACCAGATCGAACGCGGCGCGAGCGATGGCCTGCTTCTCAACGATGGACTGTCGGATGCGATAGTCCGTGGAAGCCTCGAAGAGGCTTGAGGCCACCGCGGTGACTGTGCCACGCGACTTCCGGAGGATCCCACGCGCTTCCAGGGCATCGAGATCGCGGTGGATCGTCATGCGTGACACGCTGAACTGCTCAACGATGTCGTCGATCCGGATGGAACCCGCGGAGAGGACCAGCTCAACGATCGCGTCCTGGCGTTCCTCCAGCCGCAGTGGTCCGGCGTGGTCCTGACCGTGGGTGACGGGAGTCGCAGCGCCAGTGAGACTCACGTCGATCTGGTCCTTTCCGACCATCGCGTCGGTCTGGTTCCGATCCCGAGTCCTGCCCTCGACGAGGGCGGCTGGTGAGCTGTTGTCCTCGACGTTGTCCACATCGGCCTCCCGTGTTGTCGAGTCAGCGTAGTGTGATCTAGCTGCCTAAAGCACAACCTTACAGGACTCACATCACACGTCAGCTGTCGCAGTGACGACCGATGATGCACATGTCTTTTGCCCGACCATGTGCCCAACTTCAGGGGGCAGCAGGCGGCGCCCACAGCATTATGGTGCGTGGGCACCGCCTGCATCGGATGAGCCCCTAAGGCATGATGCGCTGTTCGGAGCCGGTTGTCTCGGGCGCAACCGCCTTCACGGCGCCGTTCAGAGTGACATTCAGCCACCCAATGAACGAGCCGAGCAGGCAGGCCAGCGCTGTGGCGATCACCGAGCCGATCAGAAGCACATACGCATTGGAGGAGTGACCGACGTAGCCGGCACCTTGCCCGGTGAAGATCGCGGCTAGCGTGATGGCAATCCCTTGGAAGTAGGCGAGCGTACCGCTCCTGAGGACCTCGATGTAGTCCATCAGGAACACGGCGACGCCGAAGCCGATGAAGTAGGAGACCGCTGTGGCGAGGTCACCCGCGGACACGAGGTGTGCATCCCCGAAGACACTGGTCAAGAGCGTGGCGAAGCTCTGCACTGCGGCGGCCATGACGATGCCGAACGCGAATGCGGGGATCAGTGTGCGGAGTCCGTGGAGATTGCTGCCGAACATGAAGTACTCGGCCCAGACGATGAAGGCGATCCACAGCGGGAGGCTGTAGTCGCCCAGCCACAGTCCGAACGGAAGACTGACCATCACCGAGATGGCGACCGCCAGCCAGTTGGGCATGCGCTCTTTGGTTCTCATGACAACTCCTTCGTTGACAGGTATCTGGTGGCTCACAGTTAACGCCATGCGTGATCTAAGTGTCAACCAAACTGTGACGATACGGTGGGTCCGAAGGACGAATGCTCAGCGCCGAGAGTGGAGACGAATGAGGGTGAGAGATCGTTAAGTTGCTGTTGACCTGCGGATATAGAGTCGTGGGGGGGCGGATGTGCTGGCATCGAGTCGCAGATGATCTGGTACTTGCAACATCATAGATGTGATGTCTATGATCGTCTGTGTTGAGGGAAGTCCTTCCGACGGTCGTTGCTAGTGACGGCGGTGTCGGCCATCTTGTGCTGGAGGTTCCAATGTTGTCAGGCTCGACGAACGCAGTGCTCAGGTCGGAGGGGATGTACGTGCTTCCGCCCCAAGCGCGTCTGGAGCGGGATCTCATCGCAACCTACTGCGTCGAGTTGCCCGCCGAAACAGATGTCAGCCGACTGGCGGAGCGTTTTGCGGTCGGCCAGTCCTTGGGCACATGGGTCGAAGTCCCAGGCATCACGAAGGAAATGCGCCGCGCCTACCAGACCAGGGTCGTGTCGATCATCTCGTGCCCGGCTGTTGACCTGGGGCCGCAGGTGCCAGACCAAGTCGGTTACGTCATCTCGCTTGCCGTGCCCACGACGAACTTCGGATCGGACATCGCACAGATGCTCACCACTATCCTCGGCAACGACGCGTCGACCTCGATGCAGTGCAAGCTGGTCGACGTCCAGCTTCCCGATGATTTCGCGGCATCCTTCGGCGGTCCGCGGTTCGGCATTGACGGCGTTCGCGAGCTGACTGGCGTCTGGGACCGCCCACTCGTGCTGAACATGATCAAGCCCTGCACCGGCATCACGCCTGAACAGGGATCCGAGATCTTCTACCGCACAGCCCTGGGCGGCGTCGACCTCATCAAGGATGACGAACTGATGGGTGACCCGACCTTCTCGCCTCTCGTTGAGAGGGTCACCGCCTATGAGGCCGCGGCGTCACGCGCTGAGGCGGAGACCGGGCACCGAACCGTGTACGTCCCCAACATCACTGCGCAAGGTGGCAGGCTCCTGGACAACGCGCGCAGGGCTGTGGACGCCGGCGCCAAGGCCGTCATGGTCGCCTACGGATCCGTTGGCTACGGCATGCTGGCTGAGGTCGCGGCAAACGCGGGAGTTCCGGTTCTCGGCCACTACGCCGGCTCGAACTCCTACTACGAGGGACCGCAGAGCGGTATGAGCGCGGGCCTGGCTGCAGGGTTCTTCCCACGCCTGGCTGGCGCAGACCTGGCCGTCATCAACACGCCCTACGGTGGTTACCCGATCCGTCGTTCCAGCTACCTCGACATCACCCATCGCCTCGGGCTGCACACGCCAGGGCTGCGCGCCTCGATGCCGGTGATAGGTGGCGGGGTCCATCCTGGCGTGGTTGAGCGCTACTTGAGCGAACTGGGCGATGACATCGTGCTCGCTCCGGGTGGTGCCGTCCAGGGGCACCCGGATGGGCCTGCAGCGGGAATCAGAGCCATGATGCAGGCGATCGAGGCGTGGAAACTTGGCGTGCCAACCGACGCATACGCCTCTGAGCATTGCGAGCTGTCTCAGGCCCTGGCCGCATTCGGGTACCGGAAGGTCGGTGACTGACATGAGGGTTGATGTCCACACACACTTGTGGGCCGGATCGGGGGTCCCCCGGTTCATCCGCGACTATTCGTCTGGTCGTGGTGGAGGCAGCAGCGTCGAGTCCGGTACGGAGCGTCTGTTGGCCAGTATGGATCGGTCGGGCATCGACAAGGCGATCGCAGTTGCGCTCGTGCCTTCACCAGACCTTGACGATCAGGAAGTCTCCGCCATCAACAGCTATGTAGCGTCGCAGGTTGCTCTGGCCCCCGATCGCCTCGTTCGGTTCTGTGCCGTGAACCCGCGCTCAGAGCGAGCGACGGAGATCCTCCGATCCGAGGTCGAGGACAGCGGTGCCCAAGGCCTCAAGATCCACGGCGCCATGCAGGAGATCGATGTGGACGATCGCCGGCTATGGCCAATCTACGAGTTCATGGAGGCTCATCGGCTTCCAATTCTGTTTCATTCCGGGGACATCGGAGTCCTGCCCTGTACGGATACGTACACGCGGGCCACCCGCTTCGATGAGATTGCCTGTGACTTCCCTGAACTTCCGATGGTCCTCGGGCACGCGGGCCGGATCGATTTCTCCACCGTTGCCGGACTCCTGCGCAAGCACTCAAATGTCTATGCAGACATCAGTTCGGTTATCGGTCGGGATCCTGGGTCGCGAACTTGGCCACTGAAGAACCTGCTGGAAGTGGTGAAGCCTTGGGCTGGCAGTACGGAACACGTGTTGTTCGGCTCAGATTTCCCGTTGTACTCAGTTTCGGAGACCATTTCGGTCGTCGATCAACTGAGTGGGGAAATCGCGGCAGGTGCTTCCGGGCCCACTCCGCTGACACCGCAAGACGTCATCGCAGTACGTGACGAGAACGCCAGGAGATTCCTGGCCAAGTACTGCTTGATCTGACTGATTCCATGAGTCAGGGTGGTTTCAACTAGAAGGAGAAGAAGAATGGCCAAGGTATACAGTGCGGACGAGGTCGTCGCCCGTCTGCGCAAGGTGATCTCCACCGGCGCACCGCTCTTCGTCCCGAACTGCGGTTCGGGCCTGACGGCGAAGCTGCAGGAGATGGGCGGGTCTGACATGATCGTCATCTCCGGCACCAGTTACTGGCGACTCAAGGGACAGGGGTCGCTTGCGGCGCTCATGCCGAACTCCGACATCAACCAGATTGTCTTCGACTTGGCGCCTGAGATCGTGGCGAATGTCAAGGACACGCCAATACTGTCCCTGTCCGGCGCTTTCAACCCGCTCATCCCTCACAAGGACCACCTGCGCCGGCTTCGTGACGCAGGAGTCTCGGGGATCAACCCGTTCATGATCAAGATCTACGGCGATGCCACCGTCGCCCAGATGGACAACATCGGAATTGGCTGGAAGCGCGAAGTCGAGTTCGTCGAGGCGGCCGCAAATGAGAACATGTTTGCTCTGGCATATGCCTTCACACCCGAGGAGGCCCGGGTGCTCGCGGAGGCTGGCGCCCACGCGATCGCCACGCATTTCGGCTCAACCGTCGGCGGGATCACCGGGGCAGCATCGAAGATCACTCTCGAAGAGGCGACCGAGCGCAGCCAGGAAATGTTCGAGGCTGCATTGGCTGCCAATCCGGACATCATTCTGTTCGCGCACGGAGGACCGATCGAGGGCCCGCGACAGGCCGCACATGTCATGCACAACACGTCGGCCCATGGGTTCATCGGCGGGTCGGCTGCTGAGAGGGTCCCGATCGAGAAGGCCGTCCTTGCGATCACCAAGGAATACAAAAACGCCCTCAACCTGTACTGAGGGCAACTCGTCCACTGCAAGAAGAGAATGAGAGCAAAGGAGCTCTGGTATGGACAACAAGAAGCCGGTCATCGTCTGCACGGGAATGTGCAACACCAAGGGGAATGAGATCCGGTTCCTCGCCGAGCGCGTCAGAATGTTCGGCGGTGAGCCGCTCATCATGGACCTGTCCCTCGGCGCGTCGGTCGCCTTCGCGGACATCGCTGTGGAGGACGTTCTCCAGGAGTCGGGAATCACGCAGGCCAGTGATGTCTTCACTGCACCGCGATCGGAGGCCATTGAGATCGTCGGCAAGGCGGGTGCCCGCATGGCACTCAAACTGCTTGACGAGGGGCGCCTGGACGGCATCATCTCATGGGCGGGTTCAGTCGGAACCACAACCGTGACTCACGTGATGCGGGCGCTGCCTTTCGGGATCCCGAAGATCATGCTCACAGACATGGCAAGTGCAGACGTGTCGATGTGGCTGGGTAACAAGGACATCTTCATCGCCTCGCCCACAGCCGAGCAGGGGATCAACAAGGTGACCCACCGCATCGTGAGCAACGCCTGTGCAGCCGTGGTTGCGATGGCCCAGGTTCCGAATGAGTCCGGCTCCACTCGCCCACTGGCCGCGGTCACGTCGTACGGCACCACGACTCCGACGCAGATCCACGTCACGGATTTCTTCGACAAGCACGGCTGGGACTGCGCCACGTTCCACGCGGTCGGCGTCGGCGCGACGATGGAGGATCTTATGCGCTCGGGGGACATCACGGCAGTGGTCGACATGACACCTGGCGAGTTGACGAACAACATGTACAACTCCTTCTACGGGACACCGAAGACGTGGGGCGGGGAACGGATGAGTGCCGCTTCCGACATCGGCATTCCGCAGGTCGTTGCTCCCGGAGGACTGGACCAGGCCGCATACAACGGGATGGCCCAGTTCAACCCCGAGTACCTAGAGGACTTCAGGACAGGCAAGCGCCGGGGCTTCCACGGCACCGACAAACCGTACGTGCACAACGAGGGCGTGACCATCATGGTCCCGACGCTAGAAGAGATCGCGGCGCTCTCCGACTACATGGCAGGAAAGCTCAACAAGACCAACGGGCCGACGGCATTCGTCATCCCGATGAGAGGATGGTCCGCCTACGACCAACCAGAGTCGACTGCGACGCGGGAGCGTGGATGGGCGAAGGGCAACGGCGACGGTCCCGTGTGGGAACCCGATGAGCAGTACCCGAGATGGTCTCGTCGAGCAACGCTCATGTGGAAGCTCATGAAGGAGCTGCTGGACCCGAGCAAGGTTGACCTGATCGCCACTGACTATCACATCCTCGATCCGGAGTTCGCTGACCTCATGGAGACGATCGTGTGGGACATGATCAGCGACCGGTGGGAGATCGGCAGGTACGACTCGTACAGCGACAGGATTCTCGCCTACGGGGACTACGAACACTGAGATAAGTCCACAGGAGCAATCGGTCGATGATTGCCCGTGTGCCTCAAGAGCGGAAACGTTCATGGGGCACACGGGTGCATTGCCGGTGACCGATTCCTCGGAACGCGCATCACGCTCAACCGATGGCGGTCATCGGTGCGAGGCGGCCTTTGTGGTCGAAATGTATCCGACTCTGGCGCTGTCTTGTGACCTAGTTGCGCACTGACAGAAGATGCCCACGTCCGGCGCGGTTTCTCGCGCGTGCCTGAGGCGCCGTACGGATCCGCACGCTGCCAGGAGTGCAGGTGCGAGCACTCCATCCACACCACCATCCCGGCACGCAGCCGGGAACAGAGGAGAGAACGTCATGGGATTTCGTGTCGTCGTGGCCGGTGACATCGCCGGTTTCGGTTACAAGGAGACGATCAAGAAGGACCTGTTGGAGGATCCGCGGATCGATGAGGTCATGGATGCGGGAGTCGGCGAGGGGGAGGACATCGACTACCCCCACGTCGCGGTCCGGGCAGCGCGGATGATCGCTGCGGGGGAGGCCGACCGGGGGGTGTTCATCTGTGGTACCGGCCTCGGTGTCGCGATGGCCGCCAACAAGGTCAAGGGAATCCGTGCGGGCACAGCGCACGACTCCTACTCGGTCGAGCGTCTGGTGCTGTCCAACAATGCCCAGGTGCTCTGCATGGGGGAGCGCGTGATCGGACGCGAGCTCGCGCGCAGGCTTGCGCGGGAGTTCTTCGACTACACCTTCGACCCGGAGTCTCACTCGGTGCCGAAGGTCGCGGCGATCTGCGAGTACGAGGAGGACTGACATGCTGTGGGTGGGCACCAGTTGGAAGATGAACGGGACCCTCGCCTCGGCCAGGGACTATGCCGAGAAGCTCGTCGGGGCAGATGCCTCCCAGTGGTCGGGTGTCCAGCCCTTCATCATCCCGCCCGCCACCGCGCTCTCCGAGGTGCACCGGGTCCTCGGACGTGACTCGGGCATCCTTCTGGGTGCGCAGAACGCGCACTGGGAGGACGCGGGGGCGTGGACAGGTGAGGTGTCCGTACCGCAGGTCGCGGATGCGGGTGCTGAGCTCGTTGAGGTCGGGCACTCGGAACGTCGTCAGTACTTCGGGGACACGGACGAGGTCGTGAACCGCAAGGTCCGGTCGATCGTCGCCCACGGTTTGCGGCCCGTGTTGTGCGTGGGTGAACCGGCGGAGGTCTTCGAGGAGGGGCGCACGGTGGAGTTCATCACCGGGCAGGCCGACTCCGCGCTCGATGGCGTCGACACCTCGGGTGTCGTGCTGGCCTACGAACCCATCTGGGCCATCGGCGAGCACGGACGGGAGCCCCGTCGGGAGGACCTCGCCCGGGCGTTCGACGCCCTGCACGACCGCTACGCGGATCGGGTGACCGCGGTGATCTACGGGGGGTCGGTGAACCGGGGGAACGCAGCGGAGCTCCTGGGGATCCCGGGCGTGGAGGGGCTCTTCGTGGGCCGTGCCGCGTGGAGTGCCGAAGGGTACCTCGAGATCCTGGCGATCGCCGGCGAGTGGGTCGGTCGCCACTGACCCCACACAGGACTGGCACGGTCCCACGGAGACCATCAGAACGGGTTCCAACCCCGTGGGGCTGCGCCACATCTTGCCGGTCCCCGAGCGCGCCGCTCGGGGACCGGCACACTCGTGCCGACCGGTCAGGGGCCCATTCCCCAGAACCGGTCGGCACGAGCACCCAGCCCCTTGCCCGGTTCCCGGACGAGGGCACTGTGCGCAGTCGCGATGCGCACCAGCGGAGCAGAGGACACAGCGGACCGAGGAGCAACCATTGAGAATCATCGTCGCCAGTGACCATGCTGGCCTGGAGCTGAAGAATGGGTTGGCGGGGTACATCCGTCAACTCGGCCACGACGTCGAGGATGTCGGTACGCACACCTCTGAGAGCGTCGACTACCCCACTTTCGGCGAGCGGGCGGCTCGCGAGCTCGCCCGAGGCGTGGCTGACCGGGCGATCCTCGTCTGCGGCACGGGACAGGGAATCGGGATGGCCGCGAACAAGGTGCCGGGTGTGCGCTGTGCCATCGTGTCCGACACCTACTCGGCCAGGATGTCGCGTGAGCACAATGACGCCAATGCGATCGCACTGGGGGCAAGGGTCGTCGGGGAAGGCCTGGCGGAGGAGATCGTGGGCACCTGGCTGAGCACGGATTTCCTCGGAGGCCGTCATGAGCGTCGGGTCAGGATGATCGACGCCATCGACGCCATCGACGCCCCCACGACCGAGGGGTGAGGCCTGCGCCGTCGACCGCGCGGGAAGAAGGAGGAGGCCGCCCTGTCGACCGTCCGCGCCCTCCAGCGGCCAGCAGTGATGCGGCGCGGGGCCTGGCGCGTCCGTGACGTCCAGGAGGCGGGGCCGTGGACAATGGCCACCAGGAGGTGGTGGTCGATGGGGGCTGTTCCCGGACCCGAGGGGCCGAAGGAGCGACAGCTCGCGATCCTGGACGCGTTGATCCGGAACGGCACGCTCACAGTGGACCGGCTCGCCGAGCTGTGCGCAGTGTCCACCATGACGGCTCTTCGTCATTCAGCGTGGTTTGGTGGCTCATCGCAAACGAGGGTGTAGCGAGGGTGTGATCGATGGCGGCGCGTCGGTGCCGGGGTGAGGGTCGAGGTCTTCCGATGATGGGAGTTCTCACACAACCCGTCTGGAAGACCTCGACGTGCCTCACGCTACCTTCGCTTGCCCTGACCTGACCACGTTCTGCCGTGTCGATGAGCTTGGTCTGGAGGTGGTTGGTCAGCTGCTCGAGCCGGGCAGCGCGGTGCTGGCCTGCCGGGTCGTCGAGCCCGATGAGTGGTGCCGCCGCTGCGGTTGTCAGGGCACCCCGGTCGGTACGGTGATCCGCAAGCTCGCCCACGAGCCGCTGGGCTGGCGTCCGACGATCCTGGAGGTCACCATCCGCCGGTATCGGTGCACGGGTTGCGGGCATGTGTGGCGCCAGGACACCAGCCGGGCCGCCGAGCCCAGGGCAAAGCTGTCCCGGCGTGGCCTGCGGTGGGCGCTGGAGGGCATCGTGGTGCAGCACCTCACCGTGGCCCGGATCGCCGAAGGACTGGCGGTGTCGTGGAACACGGCGAACGACGCGGTGCTGGCCGAGGGCAAGCGGGTGCTGATCAACGACCCGGCACGGTTCGCCGGGGTCACCACGATCGGGGTGGATGAGCACGTATGGCGCCACACCCGCCGCGGCGACAAGTACGTCACCGTGATCATCGACCTGACCGGGCCACGCACCGGTGACGGTCCAGCCAGGTTGCTCGACATGGTCGAGGGCCGTTCCAAGAACGTGTTCGCCACCTGGCTGGCTGAGCGCGACCAGGCCTGGCGAGACGCCGTCGAGGTGGTCGCGATGGACGGCTTCACCGGCTTCAAGACCGCCACCACCGAAGAACTGCCCGACGCGGTCGCGGTGATGGACCCCTTCCACGTCGTCCGCCTCGCCGGCGATGCCCTCGACAAGTGCCGCCGCCGGATCCAGCAAGACCTCCACGGCCACCGCGGCCGGGCCGGCGACCCGCTCTATTCGGCCCGACGGACCCTGCACACCGGCACGAGCCTGCTCACCGACAAACAGAAGAACCGGCTTGATGCCCTGTTCGCCGGCGATGATCATGTCGCCGTCGAAGTCACCTGGGCCGCATACCAGCGAATGATCACCGCCTACCGCGACCCCGACCCCACCCGCGGCCGTGACCTCATGACCAAGCTGATCGCCAGCCTCGCCAGCGGCGTACCCGCCGCGCTCGTCGAACTCCGATCCCTCGGCCGAACCCTGAAACAGCGAGCCACCGACGTGCTCGCCTACTTCGACCGGCCCGGCACCAGCAACGGCCCTACCGAAGCGATCAACGGCCGCCTCGAACACCTCCGCGGCAGCGCCCTCGGCTTCCGAAACCTCACCAACTACATCGCCAGATCGCTACTCGAGACCGGCGGGTTCAGACCTCAGCTACACCCTGGATTGTGAAGAGCCGCTTTAGCCTCGATCGCTCGGGACGCATGCTCGGCGGTCCGCCCGCGCGGGGCGCCCGTTGACACTGAGACCCCTGCAAGTCGTGAGCGATGCCCCAACGGCGCCCCACCGAGCGAGACTTGGCACTCGGGAACGTACTCTCCTGCCGCATTGTGGGGGACGCTCGCGCTCTGGCTGGCACGCGTGGTCAGCCTCCTCGGTGGTGGCCGCTGTGACACACCCAATGGCTACGCTGGCGACAGCCTTGGGTACGGAAGGGGTGGGCGTGACGGTGAAGCTTCGGGATGGTGACGTCTTCTCGATTCCTCTTGGTGATGGTCGCGCAGGGCTAGGCCAGATCGTGGGGCACTACGGAACGAGTGCCTACTTCTTTGCCATCTTCGAATCGGTACTCCCCGAGCAGGAGATCCCGATCAAGTTCCAAGACTTGCTCTCGGGCCCAGTGAAGCTCTTGGCGCTCTCGATGGATGCGAAGCTCCACGTCGGTGATTGGAAGGTTGTCGCCACAACTCCAATTGGCCGTCGACTACTCCGGGACGCGCCGCCGAAGAGCGACCAAGGCAGAGGCCACGAGCCTGCCCTACCGAAGGATCGTGGCCCCAGTACGCCTCGAACGCGCGCTGAAGGCGAGTCTGGGACTGGAACAATGGCTAGAAGCCTACGAAGAGCTGCGCCCCCACGGCATCACATCACGTGAGGCGTTTTCCTGAGTTGCCGACAGCTGGGGCATGATCGCTAAGTCGTAGGAGTGAACGCACGCACATGCCGCCGATGGCATCGTGCACCGGCGTCGGCCAGCTAGGTTCGTCAGCATGACCAACGACCGCCCCGTCATCCAGGTCAAGGCAATGCTCATCGTTCCGAATGCAGACCACACTGCCCACGCGGTGAGCCTCAACGCCCCCACGACTGAGAACCCTGGTGGCTATCACCGGCTGATCGGCGGCACGGTGGAGGTTGGCGAGTCGCACCGCGACGCCATCCGGCGCGAGGTCGAAGAGGAGCTGGGCGCCACGATCGGTGACCTCGCCTTCCTCGCCACCGTCGAGAACATCTTCACCCTCGACGGTGTCCTTGGTCACGAGATCGTCTTCCTCTACTCCGGACGCCTCGACCCGACACCGCAAACAGCCGGGGCGACCCTCACGGAGAACGACGGAACACCCGTGCCGGTGGTGTGGCGTTCGATCACCGGCGACGGCGAGGTGTTGCCGCTCTATCCGAGTGCCGCCGAACCCTGGGTCATCGATCTAGCCAACCTGGCCCACGGAAGAGCCAGGCCGTGCGCTGAATGCGGCCACTAGAACAACCGCTTCTGCCGCCGTCCGGCGGTGCTGATGGCGCCCTCGTCGACTCCGACGGGTCGAATGACGTCGCCCGGCCCGACCTCGGGTGCCGATCTCGAGCTGATGCCACGGGTTGTTCACAAGAAGCAGTGGACAACTGCCTACCGGGATTCCGTCGATCCCAGGAGACCTTCGATCACCTGTTCGGTAGGTGGCCATCCGGGCAAGGGTAGTCGCCTTGAGGTCGCCGCGATCTTCCACTCCCTGCCGACGTAGTGCGTGATGAAGCTGTGCGCGGGAATGCGGGCACCCGCAGGGTAATCGCCTGCGAACTCGTCGCTCGTGACCATCACCAGTTCCATGTCGGGGCCGACAAGGTCCGATGCGGCGATGATCGCTGGTTCGTAGTTGAGGTCCCGGTAAACGTGCCGCCACTGCTCAGTGAGGTCTTCAAGCATCTGGCCGAACCATTTGTGGTCGCCCGACACCAGCGCCGCTGCTCGCGCCTCACGCCTTCCTGGCTTCGCCCGATCATTGTTCATCAGCCATGCCTGAGCGAAACACAGCTTCAGGTTCTCATCCAGATCAGCCCAGAGTTGTGCGGGCTCTTCGTCCCTCAATCCGACCAGCCACCTATAGACGACAGGGGTTCCACCGCCGAGTTCGAACTCATCCACACGGCCACACTAGTGACACCTCGGCTGCATCGGGGCGCCCTCCATTCGAGCCGATCCGATTTCGGGATCCCGACATCTGTCGGCCGTGTCTGGGGGGACGCCAGTGCAGGGCGGACACTGCGCCCCTGTGCCGTGTCCGCAGCGATTCCACGAGTTCCTCTGCCTAACAACTGCCCAACATCCGGATCTACCGCCGCGTGGTCGTGGCGTGTCGTCTACAGAGCCGGGCCTAGCCTGAGTGACCGGCTTCCCAGGCAGCTATCGCAGAGTCGAGCTCCTTCACAACAACCGCCATGTCGGCAGCCCGCTTCTGATCCCTCGGATCGACCTCCGCAAGCGCGCTGATCTGCGCCCGGCGGACGAGCCGCGCCGTTGCCGCCTGTTCATCTGTCCAGTGAGCAGGGTCCGCGAGTAGGGCGCCTAGGTCCGCATAGTCCTGATCATCGGGCACGCTCACACACTAAGCGGCTCTCCTCGCCGAGCACGGTTGTCAAGGGCCATTGGTTTCTGCCCGGAGACGGTCATGAAACCTGCCCAGTGACGGCCACGAGAATTGCCCGGTGGTGGCCATGGGATCTGCCCAAGGGTTGGCCACCAACGGCCTGAGTGTCAGTTCAAGGGGTTCACCCCCTGACCTGCGAGTGCTTGGGTGAGGCGGACGCTGTCGCCGCTGGTTTGACAGACGTGGGCGTGGTGGAGGAGCCGGTCGACGGTGGCGGTGGCCAGGGTTTTGGGCATGAGTTCGTCGAACCCGGCTGGGTGCAGGTTGCTGCTGACGGCGACGGAGCGTTTCTCGTAGGCGGCATCCACGAGCCGGTACAGCCCTTCGGCAGCGTCGGCAGGCACGGCCAACAGCCCTATGTCGTCGACGACGATCAGGTCAGCACGCAGGATGCGGGCGATCGCTTTGCTGACGGTGTCATCGGCCCGGTGCCGGCGGAGCAGGACACCGAGGTTCTCCAGGGTGAACCAGGCGACGTGGAGTCCTGCTTCCACGGCTTGTTGGCCGAGTGCCTCGAGCAGGAACGTCTTCCCGGTGCCGGAGGGCCCACACACGACCAGGTTCTCCCTCCTACCGATCCATTCCAGGGTGCGCAGGGCTTGCTGGGTGGGGGCCGGGATGGAGGACAGTTCAGCCCTGATCCACCGTCGGTGTTTGTCGGGTGGGGATCTCCGCGTTCTTGGGTGGGTGCCGGGGGTGAGGTGATGTGAGGGCGTGCGTGGGCTGCCGGTCTGTCCGGTTCTTCCACGTCGGGTTCCTCGTTCGTGCCCTTCGGGGCTGGTGGTCGGGGGTTCAGGCTGCTGTGGGTGGGTCGGTCGCGGTGTTCCACAGGTCGGTCCAGGGGTCCTGCCAGGGCCAGCTGCTGGGGAGGTGCATGAGGGTGCGGCGGCCGGTGGTGGCCAGCCGTGCGGGTACGTTGATGAGGGTGCGGAGCAGGGTGGCCATGCGGATTTTGGTCATCCCGGCGGCCACAGCTGCGGCGCGGGCGATGTTGAACGCGATCACCGCGAGAGCGAGCCAGGCGGCGTTTGCCGCGAACTTGCCCGAGGGCAGGTGCGCCAACGGCCCGGCCTTGAGTTCGGCGATGACCTGCTCGATGATCGCGTGCCCGCGGTGATGCTGGTCGGCCTGGACGGCATCCAGGGTGGTGTTCGTGATGAACGCATGATGCCGGTGGGCGGCCACGAGTTCGTCCTGGCCGACGGGGGTGCCCAAGCGTTTCACCCGGCGCACGACCAGTCGGCAGGTGACCTGTTCGGCCTTGGGGTGCGAGGTGAACATCGTGATCATTGTTTCGGCGACCTCGGCCTCGCTGACCCACTCACCGGTGTCGGCATCCAGGAGCGCGCGCGGGTACCGGATCGGCGTCCACGCATCTTCGCTGATCGCGGCGATGGCGCGGGTCACGGTCGGCCACGCCGGGACGGTGAACGAGAACCATGCTCCCGCCCCGATCGCGGCGTGGACGTCCTTGGCCGTGGCGAAGGCGGCGTCCCCACGCACCCACACCTGCTGGTCCTCACCAACCAGCGCCGCGGTATCGTTCAAGGCGCGTTTGAGGTGCCAGTCAGCGGCCTTGCCCGAGCGGGTCGGCCCCTTCCGCAGGGCGCACTCGGTGACAAGCGGCGCGCTCGACGGTGTGGAGATCGTGACCAGCAGCGCGTTCAACCCGCGCACCCGGGTGTAACCGAACCCGGCACCCTGCTTGGCGTAGCCGTGGACCTCACCGATCGTGTCGTCCACGTCGACGAACACCAAAGGATCGGCGCCGACCAGTTTCGGCACTCTCCCGACGAGCCCGGCCAGTACCTGGCGGGCGGCCTTGTGGAGCTGCAACACATGACCATGGGTGAACGACCGCAGGAACGTCCCGATCGTCGACGGTGCCCGCACACCTTTCACCACCCGGGCCGTGCCGCCGGCACGCAGCACATCCAGATCATCGATGCTGTCCGCGCCCGCCAGCATGCCCGCCACCACGGTGCGCACCTTCGCCGGCAGACTCGCCACCGGGACAGTGAGCGAGCTCTCGACCGCGCCGCTCAGCCCGGCCGCCTCGGCCAGTGCCAGCACCGGAACCAGTCCGGCCGCCGACACCAGATTCGGCTCATCGAAAACAGGGACGATCCCATGAGATGCTTTCACTTACGAGATGCCTCCCTGCTCGGACCCGATGCTGGCTTCGCAATCAACATCATCCCAAGTCAGGAAGGCATCTCGCTTGTCACGACACGGCCAGACCACACCCTCAACGGTGGATCAGGGTTCAGGTTGCCAGGCGTGGAATGTCTTCCCGGTGGGGAACCCGGCCGCCGCCCGCCTGGTCGCCAGGGCGGAGCGGGCCCGGCCGCCTGCTTCCTCAGCGAACAGCACTTTCAGGATCTCGGCTGGGTCCCAGCGTTGGCTCTTGGCGGTGGCGATAACTTCTGGTGCCAGGCGGCGGATATGAGGCAGCCGGAGCCGGCGTAGCAGCTCATCGAGCTCGGCTGGTAACGGCGGCGCCGAAGGAACCCCAACAACTGGTGCGGTACGGCTGGTCATCGGTCGATCCCCTCGTGCTGGCCGTAGCGGGCCCAGCTGCTCGTGCCCTGGGTGAGCGAGCGGTCCTCGCTGGCCCGGTGTTCACCGACACGGGCCGCTTGTTGGCGGTGGTGGTCCAGGATCGAGGCGAGGTCGGCTTCGGCGAACCGGCCGTGGACCGCGGCATGCCCGAGGGCCCAGTCGACCTCGCCGGCGGTGAACAGCCGGGCCAGCTGGACCGCGGCAGCCATCTTGACCCGCACCTTCCCGGTACCCGCCGCGGCGGCTTCGACCAGCCACAGCCGGGCTCCTTCACCCAGGCCGAGGAACTCCGCCTCCGCGGTCGTCTTGGCCCGCGGGGTCCGTTCCAGCGCCCCGGCCGGGGCGGCCGGGAAGTGGAGGTCGTCGAGCTTCGGGGTGCCGGGGGTGGCCCTGCGGTGGCGGGCCACCTCCTTCGGGCCGTCCGGCCCGACGTGGGTGATCACAACCTGCTCATCGGCGCCTTGGCCGTGGACCCGGACCCACACCGTGGCGCCCATCAGCTGGTGGGGCACCGAGTACTGGCCGTACTCGAACGCCACCATCGGAGTGTTGACCGGCACGACCCTGGTGGTGCCGAACGCGACCGTGAACGGATCGGTCACCACCGGGTGCAGCCGTTGCTGCTCCTCGGCGAGCATCTCCGCCGGCGGCCGGCGCGTCACCCGATGGGCACGACCGTTCACCAGGTCACAGAACTCCTGGCACGCCGCCTCGAGTTCAGCGAACGAGGTGTACTCCTGGCGCAGGTTCGTGTCTTTGGGCACCAGATCGGCCTTGGCCAGCTTCACCGACGACTCGGTGCCGCCCTTCGACGCCGGGTCAGCCGGCACACAGGTGTGGACCACCACCGAGTAATGCCGGGCGAACTCAGCCAGCTGCCCGTTGCGGACCGGGATCCCGGCAATGTGCTCAACGGTCACGGTCTTCTCGTTGTCGGTCAACACATACGTCGGGACCCCACCCAGGCGACGGAACGTCACATCCAGGGCGGCGAACACGCTCGGCATCGTCTTGTCCCGGATCGGTAGCACCACCCGGAACCTCGACCACGCCAACCAGGCCACGAACAAGGTCGTCTTGACCCCGTCGATGACCGGCCCATCGCCGTAGTCGTATTGCAGCCACATCCCCGGCTCGGTGATCCACGGCCGGTGCACCCTCCGGTGCCCGGCAGCGTAGGCCGCCTTCAACTCGGCCACCGCCCGACGGGTCGTCCGTTCCGAGCCGGCGTATCCCAGCCACACCAGCTTCGCGTGGGCCCGGTCCGCACGGACCTTCCCGTGTGAGCGTTCGACCCATTCCTCGACCTTGTCCAGGAACGGATCAATCAGCTGGTCCCGGCGCACCGGCGCCGCCGGCACGCCGGCCTTCTCCCGGGCCCCGACGTAGCGTGCAACGGTGTGGTGGGAACAGCCAGCCAGTTCGGCGGCATCTCGTAACGACCCGGTCAGATCGTAAGCATCCAGAATTTCCATGATCTCCTCGGCAGACTTCAACATGTCCCTTCCTCGGGCGTGAACAGCGCATCAGCACCGCTCATCGCATCCGAGGAAGGGGCCCACACCGCGCAGGCGCGGCCGGGCAGGACGTCACATCCGGGCAGATCCCATGACCGCCACCGGGCACTTCTCATGACCGCCAGCGGGCACTTTCGTGGCCGTCACTGGGCAGTTTCTCGTGGCCGCCGACACACGGTGATTTCCGGAACCTCCGAGCCCAAAGTGCACCATGGGCCAGGTCAGCTGGCCACTCATGAGTCCGACGAACGCGCGCATCTGGCTCCCTTCTGTGTCAAGACGCCTTGGGCAGGTCGGTCGTAGGCTTTGTGGTGATGGGTCCGGGAAGTGACTTATCCGAAGTGCTGGTGTGGGGATGTGAGCCGGCCGCGCTGGATTTCAGTGTCGCTCCCCGGTGTCCTCCCGGGCCTGTCGCTTTGGCTGTGACGTAGTCGTCGAGGAGTGCTCTGTACACGATGTCGGAGAGGCGTCGTTTGAGGCAGCGCATGGCTTCGTTGGGGCTCTTCCCGTCGGCGACTTTCCGGTCGTAGTAGGCCCGGCCCTCGGTGGGGTTGCGGAGCTGCACGACGGCCATCATGTGCAGCACCATGTTGATCTGTCGGTTCCCGCCGCGGGAGAGCCGGTGGTGTTGCTTGTCGCCGGAGGACACGTCGATGGGGGCGGTGCCGGTCCAGGACGCGAAGTGGCCACGGTTGGGGAACCGGGTGATGTCACCGACCTCGACCAGGAGCCGGGCCGCTCCGGTGGGGCCGATGCCGTGCAGGTCCAGCAGCCCGGTGCCGGTGGTCTTGAGCAGGGTGACGAGCTCTTTGTTGGCTTGCTTCTTGCGCTGATAGATCCGCTCGAGATCGACGACCAGTTCGAGAGCGACCCGCTTGCGGAGCTTCCCGACATCGTCTTTTGGTCGGATGCCGGCGAGGATCTTGCGGGCTTGGGCGGCGGACAGGTCCTTCTTCGCACCGCCTGCGACAAGCTCCAATAGCAGTTGGTGGAGCTGACAGATCTTGGTGACGTGCTCTTGCCCGATCCGGCGGCGCCGGTCGACCAACAGCCGCAGCATCTCCAACTGGTCATCGGCGACGACCGCCTGGAGGCCGGCGATCCGGACGCCGACCAGGGCGATGGAGTGGGCATCGGTGTCATCGGTCTTGCGGCCCTGACCGGTGGCGAACATCCGCATCCGCGCCGACAGCTTCGCCGGCACATCGACAACCTGCTCACCGGCGGCGATCAGGCGTTGGGCCACGTGCCGCCCGATCCCCTCACAGCCCTCGACCGCCCACACCCGCTGTGGCCATTGGGCGGCGAACCCGACCAGCTGGGCGAACCCGGCCACATCCGTGCCGAACCGGCCATGCCCCACGATCGTCTCGTCGGCCTCCATCACCTCGACAGTGACCGACCGCTTGTGCGGGTCCATCCCGATCACAACCCGCCGCTGTGTTGCCATGATGACCTCCTTGTTGCTCGATCCGAACTGATGGATGGAGCCGGGAGGGCACCGCTACTAATGGCAGAGCATTCCCTTCTTCAGCCTCTCCCGCCCCGGATCGGTGTCCGGGGCAGCGCACGCCAAATGAGAGTCACAGGCCACCAGCCCGCCAGGACAGCCGCGTATGAGAGCGACCACCCCGGACACCTAAACCGAGCCTCGGCCAAGGCCCGACCTAAGGTCAATGGAACTAGTAGCCGCGGTCCGCGCGGTTCACGTCGCTGACGCCGTGCGGCACCAGGGTGGTGCATCCTTGGCGACATGGACCCGAATGACGATCGCGCGCAGATCTTGCAGGCGGTCGACTCCCTTGAGCAGTACGTGCGCGAACTGGCCGGCGTAACTGCCTCGTACGAGCGGACGTCGTACAGCGGCGGTCTCAGCACCTTGTCCGTGACGCCGCTCAACGACAAGGCTCGACCGCTGAATGTCGTCGGCCAGCAGTGGCTTCAGGTCGAGGCCGGCGATCACGGCGGGTGCTGGGAGCTGGACTACACCGACGAGGGCATTGAGCGGGCACGTGAGCTAATCGAAGCGGTGATCGCCGGCCGTGTCGTGGAGCTCATGTCGTTGGCTCGTTCGGAAGTGCGGGCCACGCTTGCATCGGGGGAGCAGGTGCGCGAGACCGGCTACGGCACGGGACTTGGGTGGCTTCCCCTCCCCGGCTGGCGGAATCGGGCCCGAGTTGTCGCCTACGAGCCATACCGAGCACCCATCATGAGCTGAGTCCGTCACCGACAAACGCCCGCTTCTGCCGCACCTTGCTAGGTCGACTGGGCGGCGTGGCGCCTTTGGCTGGTGATGGCGTGGCCAGCGGTGAGGAAGATCAGGACGGTGGTCGCGGTGCCGATCGCGCTGGTGATCCCGGCGAACGCCAGGGCACGAAGATCGCCCAGGTCCTCGAGCCTGGCGACGCTGATTGCGGCAGCTGTGAGCGCTGCAAGGGGAACGAGCCAGGCGGTCGCGCGGGCCAGACCCGGGCGTGGCCTGGGCTCGGGTTCCCGGGAGGGTTGGCGGGCCCCGACCCAGAGGATGATGGCGAGCCCGACAGCACCGCTGGCGTACTGCAGGAGCCGGTAGCCAGGGAACGGCCCCCATGGCATCGGGTAGCTGGCCGCGATCGCCGGGATGTGGGTGGTGCCGAACCGCCCGATGTGGGTGAACTCGTCCCACAGCACATGAGTCACCGCTCCGACAACGACAGCCGGCACCACGATCACCCAGCCAGAGGGGCTTGTCGGTCAGCTCGCCGACCGCCACCGCCGGCGAATCGTGTCCGGGGTCAAGTCGTGCAATGGTTCGGCGCCAGCCCGCCACACCGCCCACATCGCCACGCCGAACAGCAGGTCCCAAGTGAGGATGCCCGCCAGGCTGTGGGTCGCGGGTGACATCAGCCGCCAGTCGGCCACCGGTTGGTAGTAGGGCAGGTCCGGACTCATGCTGCCCGCCGCCAACGCGGCCAGCGGCAGCCCCCGGTCACGGCGGCCACGCAACGGCAGGACCGCCGCGATATGGCTGGGCGTGAACGGCACGTGAGGCAGGCTATCCGCGACCACCAAGCCGGAGTGTGGAGCCAGCCGGCGTCCCGCCTGAGGCCTGCCTCCTAGAGGTCGGGTCGCGGGCTCAGGCGCGGGTTCGCAACACCTGCCCAGCGCGGTCCTGGTCGTCGACGTTGGCGCGGAGTGTGTTGAGTTTGTGTTGAGTCTGCTTGATCTGGCGTCTGTGATGGCCGAAACCCCCTGCTGGAGTTGGCTCCGGCAAGGGGTTTCACCTGGTATCCCCAACGGGATTCGAACCCGCGCTGCCGCCTTGAAAGGGCGGTGTCCTAGGCCGCTAGACGATGGGGACCTGACGCGTCACTATACGGGGCGCGAGGCAGACCGCTCAAAACGGGGGAGCGGGCCCGGAAGTGGCCGCGCGGTCCCGCCGGTGGCTGGCGGGACCGCGCGGTCCGGGGGGATCGGGGGCGGGTCCAGGGGGAGGCTCAACTGGGCTCGAACGAGATGTGGACGTGGTCCATGTGGTTGGCGGTGTCGCCGCCGCGGTCGGCCATCTTGACCCAGTAGCCGCGGCTGATGCGGTAGTTGCGCTGCCGCCAGATCACGTAGGTGACGTGCAGGCGCTCCCCGTTGTCGATGACCCACTGCGCGAGCTTGTCGCCGAGCGCCTTGTTGCTCTTGTAGCTGGGGATCATGTTGTCGGTGGCGCGGCCGTTGGGGTGGTCGGAGGAGTACGCGCTGCCCGAGCGCCACCCGTAGATGGTCTTGATCTCGGGGAAGTTGGCGCGCACCTCGACCACGGCGGCCTTGGCGTAGGGCTCGAGCTTGTTCAGGCTGTCGGAACCGAGGTCGATCGTCGACTTCTTCGTGGACAGGTCGGCGCTGGCGACCCACGCGGTGCCGCCGTTCCAGATCACCTGGGTGAACGAGTTCTGCGGGGTCCCGGTGCTGCGCAGCGCGCCGTCGGTGTCGATGGTGGCGAGCTGGGTGCTCTTGGCGTCCGCCTTGGCGCGGATGACAACCCCGTCCGACTTCGCGTAGAGGGTGTCGGTACGGATCGGCAGCTCCAGGTCGTCCGGGGTGCCGGCCACGGCCTGGAGGTAGCCGGTGATGACCCAGCCGACCTTGGACTTGTAGACCACCTGGCTGTAGCTGCCGGAGTGGAGGCCGGTGGTGCCGAGCGTGGAGACCTTGGGGACGACGAGCTGGCTGGTCGCGGCGACGGACGCGGTGGAGCGCAGCGCGAGGTCGGCGATCGTGGTGAAGGACGCGACGACCTCGGGGGTGGTGTCGGTGGCGCTGGAGAGGAACTCGGTACGGATCCACTGGGTCTTGGCGTCGACGTTGACCTGGGTGAAGGAGCCGGACGCGAGCCCCGTGACCTTGATCGCGGTGGCCTTCGGCAGGATCGCGGTGATGTCGGCGTCCAGACTGGCGGAGGAGCGGACGTTGACGTTGCGGGCGGCGCTCTTGCGTCCGGACGGGCCGGTGACGACGACCGAGGCGGGGTTGGTGTTCACGTCCAGGTATTCGGCCCAGACGTAGGCCGTGGTGTTGTCGTAGGTGATCGGCAGCCAGTCGCCGGAGACCTTTCCGGCGGCGACGACGCTGTCACCGGTCGCGAGCTGGGTGAGGATGGTCTTGCTGGTGCTGGGTCCGGAGCGCACGTTGACGCTGGTGTTGGCGGTGTAGGTCTTGACGGCAGCCTGCGCGGGGACGGCGTCCAGCACGCCCGCGGTGACCAGGCATGCGGTGAGCACGAGCCAGGTCAGCGCGGCGCGAGTGGCGGTCAGCGCTTGCTTCAACGTCCAGAGGTCCTTCCCGAAGAGAGCGAGAGACAGGGGACGGGTCTTCCCCGTGACCGCAGTCACACCCGTCCCAACTGCCTCAAGTGGCACGACTGTAAATCGCGTCCCGTTCGGGCGTCATCGGCCGGATGAGAACTACACGGCTGTCATTGGTCGGCGAGGGCGCGGACTAGGGTGGGGACATGGCGCTGAGGGTGTCCCCGGAACGGTTCGAGGAGCTGGTGGACGAGGCGCTGGACGGCATCCCGCAGCAGCTGTTCGACCTGGTGGAGAACTGTGCGCTGATCATCGAGGAGGAGCCCGACCCCGAGCTGGGGGACGTGCTCGGCTATTACGACGGAACCCCCTTGTCAGAGCGCACTTCGCAGTACTCGGGGGTGCTGCCCGACCGCATCCTGATCTTCCGTGGACCGCTGCTGCGGCTGGTCTCCAGCGAGCCCGAGTTGGTGGAGGAGATCCGCATCACGGTCTGGCACGAGATCGCCCACTTCTTCGGCATCGACGACGACGAGTTGGACGACCTCGGCTACGCGTAACTCACCTTGAGCCGAACTTGAGGGATCGCTGAGAATCCGCGGTCCCGAGGAGCCGGCGTCACGAAGGGCCGCCGGCCTCCTCGGGCAGGATCCACAGCCGCTCGGCGCTCGACACCCAGGTCTCGCAGGTGCCCAGGCTGGGCGGGACGTAGCCGGAGCGAAGGTCCTGCCGCGACAGGGGAGTGGCGCCGACGAGTGAGCAGAGGGCGCGGCGCTGGCCGGCGTCCGGGATGACGAGGGCGACGCATTCCAGGGTGCGCTGGGAGGCGTTGACGGCGAGGGTGGCGAGAACGTCCTTGGCGAACCCCGGGGCGACGACCACGACGCTGCGCTTCGCGGTGCTGGACTTCTCCAGGAAGCTGAGCAGTTCGCGGACGGTGGTGACCTCGTCCGCGGCGACGAGGATGCGGGGACGGGTGAGGACGCACAGCCCGGTGGCGGGGTCGTTGGCGAAGACCGGGTCGGCGTAGCCGTAGGCCAGGCTCGGGGCGCCGCTGAGGCGCTGCTGGAGCCGGGTGCGGGCGTCGTCGGTGAGCTGGAGGGTGGACGGCTTCGCCGGCCCGTGCAGGGCCTCGTGCTCGGTGACGTAGGCGGGGGACGGGGCGTCCGTCCGATGGCCGGGAATGGGACGGTCGGGAGCCTGGGTGAGGGCGTCCTGGCGGCGCTTGGTGTCGGTGCGATCGGCGAGCCAGCCGTAGGCGACGACGGCGATGCCGACCACCAGCACGAGCCCGATCCCGAGGTAGCCGATGTCCACGCCTCCAGTGTGCACGGACGCGGTAGCGCTCGGTACGCTACGAGAGCGCTCCGGCGTGGGGCCTATAGCTCAATTGGCAGAGCAGCGGACTTTTAATCCGCGGGTTCTGGGTTCGATTCCCAGTGGGCCCACCAGGGGTTTCAGCGCAGTGACTAGGGTAAATGCTGATCGAGGCAAAGGTCTGGTGTGCTGAACGGGTCGCACGTCGGCTGTCTTGTCGCACATAGTTCGCACGAACCAGGGCCCGGACGAAGGCATACGCCCTGCTGTGCGCGATCATCAACAGTGCCGTCGACGACGAGCTGGTCGCCGCTTCCCCCGTCCACATCCGCGGCGCCGGCGCGGCGACGACCAAGCGTCCGGTCGAGCCGGCCACGCCGGCCGAGATCGAGCTGATCGCCGACAACATGCCGCCGAGGCTCCGGGCGGCGGTGTGGATCGCCACCTGGTGTGAGCTTCGCTACGGCGAGCTCGCCGAGCTGCGCCGTAAGGACATCGACGTGAAGACCCATCAGATCAAGGTTCGTCGCGCCGTGACTCTTCCGCCGGGCGGTGCCGTCGTCGGCCCACCGAAGTCGGACGCCGGCTATCGCGATGTCTCGATCCCGCCGCACGTCTGGCCGATCGTCGAGGAGCACCTCAAGGCCTACGTCCATTCTGAGCCGAACTCACTACTGTTCCCCGGCGAAGCCCGCGGCCACCTGTGGCACTCGGTCATGGGTGGCCACTTCACCAGGGCCAAGGCCGCAGCCGGCCGGGACGACCTCAAGTGGCACGACCTCCGCCACACCGGAGCCACGATGGCCGCCCAGGTTGGGGCGACCACCGCCGAGCTCCAGGCCAGACTCGGCCACTCGACCTCGGTGGCTGCCCAGCTATACCAGCATGCCGCCAAGGACCGGGACCGTCAGATCGCCGAGAAGCTCTCGCAGCTGGCCGTCGGGCAGGACTGACCCTTCCGCCTTGACTCGACACCGGGTGGACATGCTTGCAGAGTGCTAGCATTGCGCCATGACGACCCTCTACATTCGCGAAGTCCCCGAGGCCGTCGCGGAGACGCTCAAGGAGCGCGCCGCGGCGCAGGGGAAGTCGCTGTCGGCCTACGTCGGGGCCGAGTTGGCCAGGATCGCCGCACGGCCGACCAACGAAGAAGTCGCGGCGAGGCTGCGGGCCAGAGACCGCTCGAATGGCCCGAGCACCGATGAGATCGTCGCGGCTGTCGAGGCCGGTCGCCGGTGATCGTGATCGACGCGTCGGCGATGGTGGAGGCGCTGGTAGGGCGCGAAGCGGACGCGGAGTTGCTCGACGCCCTGGCCGGAGACATCGACGCCCCGCACCTGCTGGACGTCGAGGTGTTGTCGGTCCTGCGCGGGCTGGTGATCGGAGGCAAGCTCGAGCCGGAATCGGCGGGTCAGGCGCGCGAGGACCATTTCGCCTTCGCGATCACCCGGCATGAGACGTCGCCGCTGGCCGACCGGATCTGGCAGTTGCGCCACCAGTTCACCAGCTACGACGCCAGCTACCTCGCCCTGGCCGAAGCACTCCAGGCGCCACTGTTCACTTGCGATGCGAAACTCGCCACCCGCGGCCACAACGCCGAGATCCAGCTGATCCCGCGAAGCCACTGACACGCATTGTCGCGCGGTGCCTCGGCTCAGAGCAGCACCGCCTCGGCGAAGACGCGATTGCGGACCTCCGGTCGCACTTCGCTGTCGGGTACCAGGTCGACCTTCGCATCGAGCAATTCGCTGAGTCGCCGCTCAAGTTCCCCGAGTTGCATGGGGCTGAGCGTACTTCCCGCGGTGAACAGCAGGTCGATGTCCGAGTCGTCGTGCTCGTGGCCAGTGGCCACCGAACCGAAGACGCGCACGTTGCCACCGCCCGTGGACGCAATGATGCGGTGGACCTCGACTGCCGTCCGGTGGCCGCTGTGTAGACTCATGTGTAAGGAGGCGCACATGCCAGGCCGGCGTCCAGCTTGGTGCGGTCGACGCCCTGAGCGCTCAGCTGGCGATTGCCAACGACCTGGAGCTGCTGACCACCGATCGCGACTTCGAGAACGCCAGCAAGGTGGTTTCCCTGCGGGTGTGGCAATCGACGTAGTTCGGCTCCATGGGGGTGTGGCCCGCACGGCTCTCGGCCCCCGTTCAGGAATCTCGCCCGCTGGGCCGGTCATCTGATCGGACGCGATTGACAACCGCCTCCAGTCACTCGGCCGCCATGCCGGCAACGCGTCGACGTTCGATCCCGTCGAGGAGCAGGTCGAGGCCGAAGTCGAAGGAGTCCTCGAAGGCGTAGTCGGGCTGCAGTACGTGCTGCCTGGTGAACTCCACCAAGGCGGGGTACGCGCCGGGAGGGAAGCCCGCGAACATCTTGTCTGCGAACTCGGCGGTCTGCTCGTGGTCGCCGATCGGCAGCGACGACTCCTGCACCGCGAAGCCGTAGACGAATGCGTCCAGCAGCGCGTAGGCGTGCGCCACGAGTTGCCGCTCCAGGCCCCCGCGGTACAGGCACGCCAGGACGGCGTCGTGGTGCGCGAAGTTCGCCGGGCCGGCGTTCGCGCGGGACTCCATCAGCGGCGTCGCCCAGGGGTGGCGCCGCAGCACATCCCGGGCTGAGATGCACCGCCGGCGCATCGCCGCTTGCCAGGGCAGGTCCGTCGGAGGCATCTCGATCTCGGCGAACACCTCGTCGATGACCCCGTCGATGATCGCCTCCTTGCCGGCGACATGGTGGTAGAGCGTCATCGGTTTGGTGTCCAGTTCGACGGCCAGCGCCCGGATCGTCAGTGCCTCGATGCCCTCACGGTCGGCGAGCGCCACCGCGGCGTCGATCACCCGCTGCCGGGTCAGCGCGGGGCGCGTCCGCTCCGTCTTCGGGGTCACCGTCGTCCTCCAGCCGCCAGGTCTTGCCTGATCGTACTTAGTACGATACCGTCCCCACAACTCGTCGTACTTAGTACGAACCACGTGCGCAGGAGGGAACCCATGACAGCCAGTACGCCGCGCGCGGCATCGTCCGCCCGTCCGATCCCCGAACTCATGCGGGCGGCCGTGCAGGACCGCTACGGCGATTCCGACACGATCGGGTACGCCGAGGTCTCGACGCCCACGCCGGGCGAGAGAGAGGTGCTGCTCCAGGTCCACGCCGCTGGGGTGTGCCGCGCGAACTGGCACCTCATGACCGGCCTGCCCTACCTGATGCGGCTGGCGTTCGGCCTCCGCCGTCCCGCGCAACGGGTGCCCGGCACCGATGTGTCCGGACGCGTCGTCGCGCTCGGACCCGGCGTGGACGACCTGAAGATCGGCGACGAAGTGCTCGGCATCGGCATCGGATCGTTCGCCCCGTTCGCCCGCGCCCGGGCCGACAAGCTCGTGCGGCGTCCCTCCGTCCTCTCACCGGTCGAGGCCGCGGCCGTTGTGACGTCCGCCATGACCGCCTACCGCGCGGTCGCCGCGGCCGGCCTGAGTGAAGGCCAGAAGGTGCTGGTGCTCGGGGCGTCCGGGGGAGTGGGCAGCTACGTCGTCCAGCTGGCCCGGACCGCGGGCGCGCACGTCACCGGCGTGGCCAGCGCGGCCAAGGCGGACCTGGTGCGCTCCCTGGGCGCCGAGCGCGTCCTCGACTACGCCATCGACGACCCGACCTCGGGCGCCGAGCGCTACGACGCCATCATCGACATGGGCGGACGCCGTCCGCTGGGCCGCCTGCGCCGCGCCCTGACCGACACCGGGACGCTGGTCATCGTCGGCGGCGAGGGCGGCGGACGCCTCACCGGAGGCTTCGGGCGCCAGCTCGCCGCGCCGATCGTGGATCGCTTCACCCGGCAGCACCTGGCCATGGTGATGGGCCCCGAGCACCGCGACGCGATCGCCCCGATCGTCGCCGAGATCGAAGCGGGCAGGGTGAAGCCCGTTGCCGGCGCCACCTACCTGCTCGGCGAAGTCGGCCAGGCGCTGGACGACCTCGGTGCCGGCAGGATTCGCGGCACCGCCGTGATCACCATCGGGGAGTCCTGAAGTCTCGATCACAAGTACCGGATGGTCCGAGCATCCGAACAGGCGGTGCTGAACAGCCCTGACCAGCGTGCCCGTCTGAACTCAGTAGGCACGCTGGTCGGGGCGAGAACCTTGCTAGAGCTGGAAGTCCGCGTACTCCGACGACCCCGAGTTCTCGGCGGAGATGATGCCGCCGCTGATGAGCTTCGGCTCGACGTCGAACAGTGCCTGCTGCTTGATCACGCCTCCCTTTCGGGCCTCTGTGGGCTTGTCGGCCTTGTCAGCCGGCGTCACCTCCGATGCCTGGTCAAGGACGTTCTGCTCGGCGTCGGTGAAGCTCCACGAGATGTCCCACTCGACGTCTGCCTTCCGCTCCGAGCCGACGTATTTGGCGGTGTAGTCCACCAACACGAACTGGCCCTTCGGCTTGTCGTTGAACATGTTCGCCTTGCGAATGGACTTGTTGGCATTCTTGGTGACCTTCACGACCGTCACCTCCCAGTCGCCGAGCTTGACGGTCGAGCCGAGCGCCGCCGTCTGGCCGCCGTCTCCCTCGTCGTCGGTGTCGGCGGTCTGGTCGTCCGAATCGTCTTCGACGACGACGGACTGATCGCTCGCCGCGGTTGTCTGGGTGGTGCCCGGGTCAGGCGTGGCGATGACGGCACCGGGCGTGGCTGAGCACCCGCTGAATGCGAGGATCAGAAGCACGGTGAGGGTGGCGGCGGGCAGCCCGCGCAGGCGGTCTTGCATGGTTACGGCTCCGAACTGTTTCTGGGGTTTGTATATGCCAGCAATTGCTTACTGCCTGTCCATCCCAGCACGGCAGCGGAGCTGGCCGTCAGTCCCCGGGCGAGGGACACGCCCGTGTCTTGGGGGCGCCATGGCCACGGAGGGGTGCCGAAGTCGCCCGGCCGGGGACTTCATCTCGCGATGAATCTCGTGGAAGGCTCATTCATCGTGACGTCCCACCTCCACTACGTCGTGATGCTGCCTGTCCTTGGTTCCGTCCTGGCGCTTCAGGGCTGCTCAGCAGCCTCAACCCCCAGCACCCCGCCTCCGGCGGCAACAGTGAGTGTGAACGCGAGCGCGACGCCGACCTCGACGTCGACGTCCGCCGCCACGCCGACGCCCACAGCGACCCCGTCGCCGGTCGCCACGGAACCGCAGACCGGCGAGGCCGCTGCGGCAGCGTTCAGGACCTGGGTGAAGCAGTACAACGCAGAGCAGTGGGACCGCCACTACGAAACGCTGGTCTCCGCGCAGCGCAGCATCATCACCGAGAAGCGGTATGCGGCCTGTCGGGACAAGTCGGTCAACCCGACGTTCACCTGGGTGAAGACGGTGAAGACGAAGGCGAACGTGAAGAGCAGGATCCCGGGGACGTCCGAAGCCAAGCCGGCGACCGTGGTGACAGCTCGGCTGAAGGTCCAGGGTTTCACCCTGCCCGTCACCGCGCACATGTTCTACGAGGACGGTGTCTGGAAGTGGTCGATGACCAAGGAGAACCTTCAGGGCTGCAAGAAGAAGTAGCCAAGGGACAGGGTCGACGACCATGAGAGCAGGAGAGAGCCGAGTGGAGGACGCAAACCGGCGTGCCGTCGGAGTCGAGCTGAACGGACATGTCTGGGACGGGGCGAGGTGGGTGCCGGCTCCCCGAGCGTCGTCAGCGGCCCCGCCCCACGCGCCGCCGGCAGCTGGCGCGAACCTTCCCCACCTCCAGATGTGGCAGCGTCTTCCGCAGTCGGGTGCGTTTGCGAACCCGCACTATGGCTACGGATTCACGCGTCAGACATCCGATGACCTCCAGTTCATCGCGAGGTTCCTCAAGGTGATGATCATCATCTGGATCGTCGTGCATGTGCTGGCGTTGGTCTTCCTGCCGCTCCTGTTCGGTGGCGTGCTCACCGCGATCGGCAGCCTCGTCCCGCACGCGCAGAGGTAGGTCATGCCTGAGAGCGCCATTGCGCAGGCTGCCGAAACTCCGCCCGTGAAGAGGATGAAGCTGCGCTACGCCGGCACCTGCACCAGGTGCGGGCTCGTGCTCGAGGCAAGGCGTGACCGCGGACTATGACCGAGCGTCCCGGACGGTTGCGTGCATTGCATGCCCGGCCCGGCGTGCCTTGCCTGAACAAGCGGACGAGCCCAGCGTTCCTCGGCATGCCATGACCCCCGACCTGCCTCCCCAGCTTGAGGTCGTCGACGGCATTGCGGGCGGATCGGCGGCGCGCGAGTTCGACCGTCGACACGACGCCCGACAGCAACGCGTCCAGACCAACCACCCCAAGATCGGCCGGCTCCTGCTCGCGGTGTTCGACGACCCGCAGTCCACGAAGGCCTGGTCGACGGGCGCGGTGGGCGAGCAGCGGCTTGGCGGCATGCTGGCGCAGATCGCGGGCCCGGCAATCCGGGTGCTCAACGACAGACGGATCCCCAGGTCGACGGCGAACATCGACCACCTCGTGGTCTGCCCGACCGGAGTGTTCGTGGTGGACGCCAAGCGCTACCGGGACGCTCGCCCGGAATTGCGGGTGGAGGGCGGTCTGATCCGCCCGCGTGAGGAGCTGCTGATCGTCGGTGGCCGGGAGCGGACCACGCTCGTGGAGGGCATGCACAAGCAGCTCGACCTGGTGCGGACGGCCCTCGCCGGCGAGCGCGACGGGCCCGTGCAGGGTGTCCTCTGCTTCGTGGACGCCGACTGGCCGGTGATCGGCGGCTCGTTCACCGTCCAAGGCGTCTCGGTCATGTGGCCGAAGAAGCTCAGGTCGGTGTTGACTGCGGCGGGTCCGCTTGACCCCGATCGGATCGCAGACGTGCAGTGGCAACTCCACGAAGCCTTCCCGCGTCAGAGGGACTCGCGCAGCAAGAACTGGTAGTGCACCCTAGGCGGAGAGAAGGGCGTCGATGCGCTGCTTCAACACCGGCTCGGGCTGCGCCCCGACAAGGCGCGTGACGGTCGCGCCGTCCCGCAGGATCACCAGCGTCGGGATGCTCCGGGCGTCGTAGCGGGCCGCGGTGCCCGGGTTGTCGTCGACGTTTACCTTCACCACCTTGACGCTGCCGGCGTACTGCTCGGCGAGGCGCTCCAGGATCGGCGCGACCATCCGGCAAGGTCCGCACCAGGGCGCCCACAGGTCGACCAGCACGAGCTGGCTGGTGGCCGTCGCGTCCGCGAAGTCGGTGTCGCCGGCGTCCACCAGCCACGGCAGGGGAGCGTGGCACGACGCGCACTGGGGGCGCCCGGTGCCGCCCACCGGGACGCGGTTCTTCGTGCCGCAGGAGGGGCAGCTGATCACACGGGACGCCATGAGTTGAATCTAGCCCCTGCAGGTTTGGGAGCCGAGACCTCCGGGGAGCCGAGAGCAGGGCCTGCTGGACCTCTGCACTTGCCCTCAGCGGACGCGAGTGACGGGCGCCCCCGCCCGCAGCGCACGCGGGATCTCGGCGACCCGATCGACGATCGCGATCAGGTCCTTGATGCGCTCCGAGTCGGCGGGGGAGTCGACCTCGACGCGGTAGGTGATGCCGGTCGATGCCCAGTTGTCGTCGAACGCGCCCTCGGCGTCCACCCGGACGCCGTCCAGGGGAATCCCCAGCGTCGCGGCCTCGTGGTACAGGTCGTTGAGCACGCAGGCCGCGACGGCGAGGTGCAGGACGTGGGCTCCGGTGAAGCCGGCGGCGGCGTCGACACCACCATCGGTCCAGCGGTGATCGAAGTGCGTGATCGGCGCTCCGTCCGGCAACCCGTTGCGAAGGGTGCCGGATGCGCAGACGACCTGGTAGCGGTCCATGACGTGAAGACTTCCTCGACGGCCGCGACCAGCCAAGCGTGAACTTCTGCTGAGCTGGGTCCTTCAGTTGATCTCGAGGATCACCTTGCCGGTGGTCGCCCGCCCCTCCAGCGCCTCGTGGGCGGCCCGGGCCTCCGCGAGCGGGAAGCGCTGGCCGATGCGGACGTCCAGCGTCCCGTCCAGCACAGCGGCGAACAGTTCGTCGGCACGGCCGCGCAACTCCTCGCTGGTCACGATGTAGTGGGCCAGGGTCGGACGGGTTATGTACAGCGAGCCGCCGGCGTTGAGCCGTTGGAGGTCGAACGGCGGCACGGGCCCGCTGGACGCGCCGAACAGCACCATCAGGCCGCGCGGTCGCAGGCAGGCCAGGGACGCGTCGAAGGTGGAGCGGCCGACTCCGTCGTAGACGACCGGCAGGCCGCCACCGGCGAGTTCGCGGACGAGGGCGGGGAGCTCGGCGGTCAGGTCTGTGAGGAGGTCGTAGCGGATCACCTCGGACGCACCGGCCGCGCGGGACAGTTGCTCCTTGGCCTCGGTCGAGACGGTGGTGATGACGCGGGCGCCCCGGGCCACGGCGAGCTGGGTGAGCAGGAGCCCGACGCCGCCCGCGCCCGCGTGCACGAGGATCGTGTCCCCCGCCTGCACCGAATAGGTGGACGTGGCCATGTAGTGCGCGGTGAGTCCTTGGAGGGGGAGCGCGGCCGCGACCTCCAGGTCGACGCCTGCGGGGACGCGCAGCGCGCGGTCGGCCTTGACCCGGACGAACTCCGCGTAGGAGTCGGGGCAGTCCGCCCACGCAATGGTGTCGCTGACGGCCAGATCGGTCACCCCGTCGCCGACCGCGACGATCGTGCCGGCGCCCTCACTGCCCAGGACGTGCGGGAACGGCATCGGGTAGACCCCGGCCCGCCGGTAGGTGTCGATGAAGTTGACGCCTGCGGCCGCAGCCCTGACCAGCACCTCACCCGGACCGGGCGTGGGCTCGGGCAGATCGACCAACTCAAGGACGTCGGGGCCGCCGGCCCGCATTGCCTGGATCGCGTGCATGGTCCGACCCTAACCGCTCAACGCACAGGGCGCTGATGTCGGCTCGCGGATCGCGTAGGCGAGGGATCAGAGTGAGGCGAAGGCGTCCCGGAGTTGGCACGTGACGTCCACAGCGCCGGGTGCCGCGAGAAGGTCGGCGAACACTCGAACGCGGTGCCCGGCGACCCATTCGTTACGGCGGGCCAGCGCTTGCACCGACGATGCCGGGACTTCGACCGCGCGGCTGACCGAATAGTCGACAGCATCGAAGACGACGAAGACGCAGGCGTCGAAGTCGAAACTCCGGAACGGGGAGAACACCTCGGATCGGCCGGAGTCTCTGCTGATCACACGGCATTTCACCTGGAGCGATCGTCCGTCCGCGGCGCGGACGTCCCAGCTCTTTGACGAGTTCGGCGCCAGCTCACCTGCGTATGCGCTCGCGACCAATCGCTCGGCGAGGTCTCCGGCGGGAGCATTCCGGGTTCGAATGATGTGCGTCGGATCAGTTCGTCGAGGATCTCGACGTAGGTCGACAGCAAGTCCTTCGTTGGCGCGTCCTGGAGGTTCTTCAGAAGTGTCATCCTCCTACCTTTCGCGGGTGTGCGCGGAGAGCGTTGGCCGAGCGAGTCACCAGTTGCCCTCAGCTCGAAATCCCCACCCAGAGCCCATCTCTTGCCCGGGTCATCGCAACGTAGAGCTCACGCCGCGTGAGATCCCAACGTTCGCGCTCGGTGTCATCTGTCGGCGGCTCGGTGATCGTGTGCTCGCGCCGAATGTCTGGGATGAGAACCTGCTTGAACTCCAGTCCCTTGGCGCGCTTGATCGTGCCCACCTTGATCGCATCGATGGGCACGCCGCTGTACTCCTCCAGGTTCACGACCGGAAAGCCGGCGCGCAGAAGTGCGGCGGTGGCGTCCATTGCGGCACGACGCGTGATGCACAGGACGGCGACGTCACCGATGCCGGTGCCGATGTCCTTGGTGACGCTGTGGACGCGGCGAACCATCGTGTCGGTGAGCTCGCGCCGGCTTGCGCAGTGCGAGATCACGGGGGCGGTGCCGGAGCGGGGCACGCTGGAAGGCATGTCCCCACGAGCCAGGACACCCTCAATGTCGGCGTACTCGTCGCCAGCGACAAGCCGTTGAGCGAAGCCCACGATCTGCGCGGTGTTGCGGTAGTTGATGTCGAGCACGACGCCGCGACCGGCCACCGACAAGCCCGCTTCAGCAAGCGTGTAGCCGCCCGGGTAGATCGACTGCTGCCCATCCCCTATCAATGTGAAGCCATCGGGTTCGTCGCCGACCAGGGAATGCAGCATCCGGACCATGGCGCAGGAGAGGTCCTGTGCTTCGTCCACGATGACCGCGGAGTAAGTGTCGTGCATCGGATCACGCCGCAACTCGGCCTCGGCGAGAAGCACCAGATCGGCGAAGTCGTTGATCCCGCGCCGGCGCAGTTCGGAGTCATACGCGCAGTACAAGTCCCAGACGGCCTGCCGGCCGCTCAGATTGAGCGGATGTCGTCTGCCCGTTCGAGTGAGATCCGCGTAGTGCTCGAACTGGGAGATCCCGCGTCCCTTGATGACGTGCTCGATCTCGTCGGCCCAGTAGTCATGGTTCTTTGTGCCGTTGCCAAGGACGGAACTCGTGCCCACCCGGCGCCAAGCGGTGTCGAACGCCTCTCTGCTCTTCGCGGGATCAAGCGTGAATCGAACTCCACGCTCCTGGAGGATTCGCCGCGCGAACGCATGTGTGCCAGTGAAGTCCACCCGGTCCACGGCCTCCGGAGCGAGGCGGCGCAGCAGTTCTCGTAGGACGTCGGGCAATGTGCGGACATAGGTGGTGACGAGGACTCGCCCCGGCTTGATTCGTGCGAGATGGGCTGCACGATGCAGCCCCACGACGGTCTTCCCGGTGCCGGCCGGACCACGGACGCGCGACGGGCCGGCGAAGGATCGACGCACGAGCTTGGCCTGCTGAGGGTGCAGGAACGACATCCATTCTTCGATGGGCTGCGCGAGCACGGCCTGCACCAGCGCATCGTTCACCTCCTCGGCCGTCAGCAGAGCGTCCTGGTCCGTCTCGCGAGGAACCGTGGGAAGCACAGGCTCTGGCACGCTGGCCACGACGGGAGCGGGGGCGGAGACCTGGGCAAAGAGCGCCAAGGCCCGGGCTAGTACGACGTCCACCTGGGTTGGTGTCAGCCGACTGCCGTGGCTGGCAATGGCGCGAAGCGCGTCCCGCTCTCCGACAATGCGGACGCCGGCGATCCTCGCGTCGAGACCACCGCGGCCTGCAAGCACCACAAGTGGTCGCACCTCTCCCGGGGCCAACCCCACTTCGGCCAGGTCGGCTTGAGTGACGTCGGCCAGGTCGGCGAGAGACATCAACTCATCCGTAACGTCCGCGTCGCCTCGGAAGATGCGGTCTCCGTCGACCGCGACCTCAGCCCACGCCTTGGTGTCAACAATGAAGACGCCGCCCGGGCCGACGACGACGAGATCCACTTGCGCGCGCCTCGTCCCCGGCCAGCAGCGGTCCGCGAGCAGGAAGTACCCCAAGCCCGAGAGCGGGGCAAGTGTTCGGGCCGTGCGCTTCTCGGTGACCTCGGCGATCCCGAAACGGCCCGCGGCGGCACGAGCTTCCGCTGCCGCCTTCTCGTGGGCGTCGGCGAGCGCGAGTTGTCGACGGGATTCGGCCCCTGCGGAGTCACCAGCGACCATGACGCAGTCCTCTGACGGGGTGCTGGCGGTTCAACGCGGTCCTTCTCCGTGGGGTGTTTCTAGCGGATCGTATCGATCGCACTTGTCGAGTCGACTCAGGAAATCCGGCGCGTCTAGGACACCCGCTGTACGAACTCGGCGAAGCGTTGCTCGAGACGCGCCTTGTCGGGGCGGTCCTGCCGGCGCTGCGGGACAGTGAGGACGGAGCCGTGCATTTCCTGCAGACCATGGCGAAGCATCGGCCCGTCGACCTCTTCGAGTAGCTTCTGATCGATACGAACGACGTAGTCGGGCGAGATTCCCAGCATGTTCATGTCGAACGCCGCGTGATGGATCTTGCAGAGAGCGAGCCCGTTCGACACTGCGGGCAGTCCCGCCTCGTCCCTGTCGGCGATGATGTGCGCGGCATCGAGCAACTCACCGTGGCGAAGACGGCACACGGCGCACCGCGTTTGGTAGGCCGCAATGACGCGGCCCCGAAACTCCGCCTGATGGAGCCGCTGCCTGACGACGCGCTCGGCATAGCGCCGCTCGGGGGCATTCAGATTGCCGCTGCCCAGGAACCGGACGCTCTCGTCCAACGCGAGCAGGAACTCCCGTTGGCCGACCAAGTCGTCGACGACATATACGGGGGCGTACGGCACGTAGACCCCGTCGCGGACCTTGCGAAGCAGGATGATGGGTACCCCGAGCTCGAAGGCGCGACGGAGCTTGGCGTTGTCGCCGTTGATCGAGCCTTCGCGGTACGAGTAGTGGAACAAGCCACCCTCCACCTCCCGATCGGCGTACGGGCCGCTGGGGGAACTCACCACGCTAAGGGTTGCCTCCATGTCACGCGGGTTCCAGATGCCTCGGGCAGCGTCGATGACCCGGCGGCTCCCTCCTGTGGGAAGCGACACGAACGAGAGGTCAGCGCGAGTGACAAACCCGCCATTCTTGCCGGCGCGGTCCATCACCGAGGTGATGATCAGGTCGCGCAGCGGCTCGGCGGTAGTCACAAGGAGTTCCTATCAGCTCGCTTCACCACGCGTGACACACCAACCTAAGCGCTTCCTGAGATTTATTTGACGTTTCTCTCAGAATCCGTCACGCTCTACACAGCTCGATCTCGTCCTGTCCCTCAACGGAAGAACCCAGATGAAGCTGATCGCGACGGCTCTGCTCGTCCTGGCACTGGCTGTCAGTACCCCCTCCTCGGCCCAAGCCGCGCCCGGGGACACGTCCCAGACGACCACCACAGCCGCGACCCAGAAGGTCGTCACCCGCACCGTGACGCTCAAGGACGGGGTCGCGAAGCGCCAGAAGATCAAGACGACCGCGGTCACCGTTGCCGACCTGCTCGCTGAGCAGGGCGTCACCCTGGGTGCGCTCGACTACGTGAAGCCGGCCCTCACCAAGAAGCTCAAGAAGTCGATGCACGTGAAGGTGTACCGCGTCAGCGTCGCCACCACCACCGTGCTCGCCGAGGTCGTCCCCTTCGACGTGGTCAAGCAGAAGAACCCGTCGCTCAAGCGCGGCATCAAGAACATCCTCGTCGCCGGCCAGAACGGCTCGTCCGACCGCACCTACAGCGTCACCACTGTCAACGGCAAGGAGAAGAGCCGCGAGCTCCTCAGCGAGGTCGTCCTGGTCGCCCCGGTCACGCAGGTCGTCGAGGTCGGCACCAAGGGCCCCAAGCTCAACCTGAAGCGCATGAAGCTGTGGAACCGCATCGCCAAGTGCGAGTCCGGCGGACGCTGGCACATCAACACCCACAACGGTTACTACGGAGGCCTCCAGTTCAACCTCGCCACCTGGCGCAGTGTCGGCGGACGCGACTTCGCCTCCTACCCGCACAAGGCCAGCAAGGCCGAGCAGGTCACCGTCGCCAACCGCCTGTACGCCAAGCGGGGCACCCGTCCGTGGGGCTGCGCCTGAGCGCGGCCTGACCGGTCCCCGGGGAGGGGATCAGCGGCGTTCGTTTCACGCCGCGCGCCTCGTGCCACCGTGCGCGGGGCGGAAGCCAGTAGAGTCCGGAGCGTCGCTCGTCTCCTGACTCCGGCTGTGCCGGGAAAGGCAACACCGTGGCTTTCCGCATCCTCATCCGCGCCGGCAGGCCACCACACCAGCGGGTCGGCGTCGAGGCCGCCCATGCCTACCGCGGGGTCGGGACGCTGTCGACCAACACCGGCAACCTCCTCTTCCAGGACGCGGTCTACCGCACCCTCGTCGGCCCCGACACCGAGCTCGTCGTCGACTCCCTCGGCTCCGAACGCCGCGGCGTCAACCAGGCCTACATCGACCGCATCAACGACGAGTTCGACATGGTCGTGCTCCCGCTCGCCAACGCCTTCCGGGACGACTACCTGACCCCGCTGGGCCGCCTCACCACCGTCGTCGAGGGCCTGACCGTCCCCGTCGTCGTCACCGGCATCGGCGGCCAGCTCCCCCTGGACGGCGACCCGCGCCACTCCCGTCCCGAGATCGACGAGGCCGCCACACGCTTCGTCCGCGCCGTCCTGGAGCGCACCGAGAGCATCGGCGTCCGCGGAGACCTCACCACCGGCTACCTCGAGCACCTCGGTTTCGACACCGACCGCATCGACATCATCGGCTGCCCCTCCCTCCACGTCAGCCCGCCCGACACGGTCGTCGCCAAGTCGGACGCGCCGCTCACCGCCGACTCCCGCGTCGCGCTCAACCTCACCCCCGGCGTCCCGGCCGCCCGGACGCTGCTCGAGCACAACCACCCCCGCTACCCCAACCTGACCTACCTCGCCCAGGACAACCCGACGCTGGGCCTGTTGCTGTGGGGCGAGGAGTTCGCCACCGCTCCCGGCATGCCGGGCACCCTCGACCACTACCTGTGCACCGAGGACAAGATCCGCGTCATCGTCGACCCCGCCCCCTGGCTCGACTTCCTCCGCACCCAGGCCTTCGCCTGCGGCACCCGCATCCACGGCAACGTCGCCGCCCTCCTCGCCGGCACGCCCGCCTTCGTCCTCGCCCACGACTCCCGCACCCTCGAGCTGTGCCGCTACCACCGCATCCCCTACCTGCAACTGGACGCGGACGGCACCGCCGGCGGCGCCTCGCTCGACGTCGCCGACCTGTACGAGCGCACCGACCTCACCGAGTTCAACGCCGCCCGGACGAAGGGCTACCAGACCTGGCGGACGTTCCTCGACCGCAACCACGTGCCCCACGGCGACACCCTCGACCCCGACTACGAGGACGCCCTCAGCGCGGTCACCTTCGCCCCGCCCGTGCGGCCGATCATCCACCTCAGCCCGGCCGACCTCGTCTCACGCCTGCGCTGGCTCCACCAGGGCCGCCGCGGCGACGAGGTGCGTACCCAAGGCGCCTACCAGCCCGACTTCATCCCCGAGGGCGGACGTGAGATCGACGTCCTCGACCGCCTGGCCACCCTTCGCACCAAGGCCCAGGACACGGCCGTCCGTACCCGCGACCTCGAGCGTGAGGTCGCCCGGCTCACCAAGCAGGTCGCCAAGCTCATGGAGCCCAAGCCCACCTTCGGGCAGCGGGTCCGCCGGCGCCTGCACGCCCTCACCGGGCGTCGCCGCCAGACCTGAGGTTCAGGCCGCCGGCCAGTCCATCTCGTGGCGCCGCAGGGCGGTCTCGAAGATCGTCAGCCCCTCCATGCCCGGCAGCTTGGCGATGTTGGTGTCGATCCGCCGGATCTCGGCCAGCCCGTCCGCGCCGTTGAACAGGTGCTTCATGACGTGGTCGAGGTCTTCCTCGTCCGAGATCGACGACCCCACCGGACGCCATGCCTTCGCCAGCGCCAGCCGGGTGAGCTTGCGCGCCAGCGCCGACTTCTCCAGCCGCTTGCGCGCCTGCGTCGCGTAGAACGCGGTGTGCCGCGTTTCCTGCTGCCCGATCCGCTTCAGCAGCGGCGACAGCGCCGGGTGCTGCTCGAGCGTCGCCAGCCGCCGGTACGCCGCCGTCGCGCTCCACTCGTTCGCCGCGCCCCACGCCATGTGCACCGCGACGAAGTCGTCCCCGACCAGATTGCCCATGATCGACTGCCGCAGCGGCGCCAGCTTGTCGCGCCACTCCAGCTTCACCCGGGCGGCCTTCAGCTCGTCGTAGTCGACCGTGATCCCGTGCCGGCCCAGCACCGCCGCCAGCGCCTCGCCGTGCCAGTACTCCTCGCGGTTCCACATCGTCATGAACGCGTTCACATCCCGCTCCTTGTGGGACGGGGTCACCAGCAGGTCCCGCAGGTAGCAGACCGTGTGGTACTCGACGTTGCACATGTAGCGGACGGTGCGCAGCGTGTACTCACCCAGCGGCGTCGTGTCGAACGCGCCGAAGTCGAGGTCCTCCCACGTCACGCCCTCGGAGGTCTCGGTGTACTGGTCGATGTCGAACGCCATTACTGTCCGCTCTCCTCAGGGGTCGTTTCGGTGGTGGTCTCGGGGCCGTCGTGAGGACGGAGGTGCCGCCTGGCCCGGGGGACGCCCGTCCGCTTCCACTCCACCACATCCCAGTGCTTGCTGCGCGCGAAGCTGTACAGGCGCTGGTCGGGGTTCACCGCCACCGGGTTGCCCACCAGCCGCAGCCAGGACGTGTCGGCCTGGCTGTCGCCGTAGCCGTACGACTTCGCCAGGTCGTAGCCGTTGCTCTCCGCGTAGCGCTGCAACCAGGCCGCCCGCGCCTCTCCCACGATCGGCGGCGCCGCCAGGTAGCCGGTCAACACCCCGTCCTTCGCGTGCAGGCCGCTGGCCACCACGTCGTCGAAGTACGGCGCCACCACCTCGGCCATCAGGTCGACCGCGCCCGTCACCAGCACCGTGTGGTGCCCGGCCCTACGGTGCTCGGCCACCCGCGCCAGCGCGTCCGCCAGCAGGTGCGCGTGCAGCTTGCGCCCGGCGCTCCCCGCGACGTACCGCTCCACGTCGGCCACCCGCATGCCCTTGTGCAGCCGCAGGAAACTGCGGATGAACTCGCTGCGGTCCCGCCGCTCCGCCGCCAGGTAGCGGGGGAGCAGCGCCAGGATCTTCGTGAACTCCCGCGGCCCCGACGTCAGGTCGCGCTCGGCGTCGCGCAGCCACAGGTACTGCTGCACGAGGTTCGCGTGCAGCACCGTCCCCTCCAGGTCGAACACCGCCAGCACGTCCTCACCCGGCGCCAGCGGCTTCGGCGTCCGCACCCGTCCGTTGCGGGACGGGGTCGAGCGCGGCAGCGTCGTGATCGAGGGCAGGTGGATGTCCTGCAGGTAGTGGCTCCAGTCGATCGCGGTCACGTCGAAACCCTGGTCGTCGTCCGGCCCCGAGGACACCTGCGCGTCCAGCTCCCGCGCGGCCGCGTCGTCGAACACCACCTCGCTCTGCACGTAGGCCTGGTACAGCCCCGAGAACCGCCGCAGCGACCGCAGCTTCGACTTCGCCGAGTGCAGCGAGTCCGCCAGCTCCCGCGACCGCGGGGACGTCGGCAGCCGCGACAGCGTCGCCGCGCCCAGCCGCACCGTCAGCTCCTTGCGCTTCAGGTCGCTCTCGAACCGGATCCCGCCCGGGAACTGCCAGGCCGGCACCGCCGTCGGCCCGTCCGCGCCAGGGATCGGGTGCGCGGTGAAGAAGCTGCGGATGTTCTCGTACATCTGGTGGATCGGCAGCGGGTTGGTCGTGCCCGACACCACGTGGAAGTAGCGGACACGGTCGCGCGGCGCCGCCGTCGCCGCCGCGGCCAGCACCGCGTTCACCACGAAGTCGACCGGCACCACGTCCAGCACGCTGTCGGGGATGCCCGGGAACTCGGGCAGGTAGCCGCGTCCGTACGCCACGATCAGCGGGTCGGCCACCTTGAAGCCGTCGATCCAGCCGGGGTAGGGGTGGCGAAGCGCGCTCTCGATGATCGAGGGCCGCACGATCGACAGCCGGTGCCCGCCGCCCTGCCACAGCTCCTCGGCCAGCCGCTCGGCCAGCGCCTTGGTGAGCGTGTACGCGTCCGTCCAGCCCAGGCTCTCGGCCCGCGCCCGTCCGTACTCGACCAGCTCGCCCTTCACCCACTCCACGCGCGCGGCCTCCGCCGCCTCCGAGACCGCCTTCGGGCCGACCTTGCCGACGTCGAGGCGGGCCTGCTTGAGGAAGCGGCGCAGCACCTCGGGGCTGCGGGACAGCTCGTCCACCCGCACCCGTGCCGACCGCGCGGCCTGCTCCTCGGCCCGCCAGTCGACCTCGTGCTCGACCCGGACCTCCTGCACCTGCCCCTTGCGGGCGGCGTTCACGTACGCGGTCGACACGTGCACGACGTGCGGGTCGGCGCCGGCGTCCAGCAGCCCCTGGTAGAGCTTCGACACCCCGGTCACGTTGGTGCCGAACGCGGCGTCGATCGGGTCGTCGAAGTTCACCGAGGACGCGCTGTGCAGCACCAGGTCGATGAGTTCGGGCTGCGGGCCCAGCGCGCCGAGGTCGCCCTCGACCACCTGCACCCGCTCGGCGAACTGGCGCTGCGCCTCGTCCTGCCCGACCGCCTCCACCCAGCGCGAGAACACCGGCATGGTGAGCAGCTTCTCCACCCGCGACTGCGCGCTGGCCGCCCCCTTGGGACGGGCCAGCACCCGGATCGTGGTGCCGGGGTGGCTGCTGAGCAGGCGCTCGAGGATCGCCTGCCCCACGAAGCCGGTGCCCCCGGTCAGGAGGATGTTCGCATCACCGAGGTCGACACTCACCGGGCCGCCGCCTTCCTGGCCCCCTGTGCCGCTGTCGTCACCAGGTCGAGCCCGGCCAGTCCGGGGAGGGCGTCCACCCTCGCGTCGAGGTCGACCAGGTCGGACGCGATCACGAGCCCGCCGAGCAGTCGTGCCACCAGCGGCGGCGGCTCGTCCACCGCCCCCAGCGGCCAGGACGCCCGGCGCAGCCGGCGCCGGGCCAGGCGCCCCGCGGCGGGGGAGGCGGCCAGTCGCCGCCGCGCCTCGTCGGTGAAGTAGGTGTCGTGGCGGCGCTTGACGTCCCGAAGGCGGGTCATGGTGGCGGCGAAGACCGGGTGGTCGGTGAACTCGGCGAGCCGTTCGTAGGCGGTCGCGGTGATCCACTCGTCGATCGCGCCCGCCGCGCAGTGGACGGCGACGACGTCGTCCCCGATCAAGTTGGCGACCACCGACTCCCGGATCGGCTCCAGCCGCTCGGCGAGGGCGTGGCGGGCCGCCCGCAGCTTCGGGGCGTCCGCCGTTGCGGGGACGAAGTCGGGGTGGGCGGCGACGATGAGCTCCAGGGCGTCCGCCACCCAGAACTTCTCGTACGCCCAGGTGACCAGGAACCCGGTGACCCGGGCGTCCTTGTGCGTGGGGGTGACCAGGACGCTGCGCAGGTAGCTCAGGGCGCCCCGCTCGAGCCGCTCCAGCAGGGCGACCATTTCGAGCGCGCCGGCCTCCAGCGGCCGGGTCGCGTAGGCGTCGAGGTCGAGCTCTGCGCGGTGGCTGCCCCGGGCCGTCCGGGCGAACTCGTGCACGCTGAACCCGGCCGGTGGGCTGGCGGGCTCGGCGGTCGAGACGTCGGGCCGGGTCAATGCAGCCTCCTCAGGTCTGGCTCTTTCTGCACGCTAGCGATGACTCGGCGGCCGTGACCGGCCGATCAGGTCAGAAATGGTACCTACAGGTGCGTACGGCGAAACGAAAGGGGACAGTCCCCTTTCGTTTCACCCCGCGAAGATGTTGTTACCCACCCCGAACACGTTCTGCGGGTCGACCGCACGCTTCAGCGCCTTCACCGCGTCCACGGTCTCGGGGGACGCGACGCGTCCGACGACATGGCGGCGCAGCTTGCCGACCCCGTGGTGGTGGGAGATCGAGCCGCCCGCGTCCATGATCGCGGCGCGGATGTTGCGCTCCATCTCGGCGAACTTGGCGTCCCCGTCCTCGATGCCGTGGTGCGACAGGCCGTGGGTGAAGTAGATGCAGACCCCGGAGTGGTACAGCTGCGTGATCCGCGGCGAGGTGAACGGCTTGCCGGGGAACCCGAGCCGTTCGTGCTCGGAGCGGGCCACCCGCGCGACCGCGTCGCACACGTCGTGGATGCGGTCCCACGGCACCGTGGTCTCGTAGGTCTCGCCGATCACGTAGTAGTCGGCCAGGAAGTCGCGCAGGTAGGCGATCGCGTAGGTGAGCATGTAGCCGCGCTCGCCGTTCGACGAGCCGCCCTGCATGCCGCCGAAGCGTCCGGCGCCCTCGGCCACCACCTTCTCCTGCATCGCGACCTCGGCCGCCGTGCCCTCGAACACGATCGTCGCGGCGACCATGGTGTGGGTGTCGAAGCCCTTCACCCGGGTGACGATCGTCGACTCGAGCTTGCTCTTCACGCTGGACGTGCGGGTCGGACGCGGCTTCAGCGACTGCCCGAGCCGGAACTGGAGGTTGTCGACCAGCCGGATACTGGCCGGACGGGTGCCGGTGCGGTTGAGCGCCTCCATGAACGCGACGCCGGTGTGCCAGTCGCGGAAGATCACCGAGCCGTACTTCTTCACCTCGGGCAGCGCGTGGACGTGGATGACCGCCCGGGTGATCAGGCCGAGGTTGCCCTCGCTGCCGAACAGCGCCTTCTGGAGCTGGATCCCGGACGCCTGCCGTGGCGTCGCGTAGCTCTGCTCGATCAGCCCGGCCGGGGTGACCAGGGTGACGTTCTCGACCAGGTCCTCGATGTTGCCGTACCGGTTCTTCTTCATGCCGCTGGCGTTGGTGGCGATCCAGCCGCCCAGGGTGGAGAGCTCGGAGCTGTCGGGTTCGTGACCGCAGGTGAGGCCGTGGGTGGCCAGCTCCGCCTCCAGCTGCGAGCCGGTGATGCCGGCCTGCACGGTCGCGGTCATGGTCGCGCGGTTGATCGAGAGGACGCGGTTCATGCGGCGGGTGTCGACGGAGACCACCATGCGGGTCTCGGACGCCGGCACCAGCAACGCACTGCTCACGTTGGTGCCGCCGCCGAACGGGATCAGGCAGACGTCGTGCTCGGCGGCGAGGGTGACCAGGGCCCGGCAGTCCTCGTCGGACTCCGGCCACACCACCAGGTCGACGCAGCGGTCGAGGTTCTCGTACAGGACCCTCGACACCTCCTCGGTGGTGGTCTGCCCATGGCTGTGCAGCAGCCGGACGGCGTCCTCGTCGCTCAGCTGTTCGGCGGTGAGCGTGTCGGCCAGCGCGGCGAGGAAGCCCTCGTTGCGGGTGGCCGGCGTGACGCGCGGCTCCGCGGTGAGCGGACGGGGCGCGGAGAAGTCGAAGGTGACGCCGAGTTCCTTGCTCACGAACGGCACCAGGAACGGCATCTGGAAGCCGCACAGGTTGTAGCGGCTGCCGGTCATCTCGACCGACTGGTCGGGGAACACGATCAGCCGGGTGTCGCGGTACCCCCAGCGGTGCCCCCACAGCTCCGGGTCGAGCTCCGAGGTGTCGCGGTTGAGCGTCTTGTCAGCCATCTGTGCGGTCCTTGGGTGGTCGGAGACGTGGGTCGGTGTTCCGGCGGGGCAGGCTCAGGCAGCGTAGCCGACGCCTCTTGGTCGAGCGCCACTGTTTCGGTCGGATGCCACCGCCCAGGCAGGGGCGTTTGACCGGAACGGTGGCGTTCGGCGTGGAAGGGCGTCAGGTCAGTCCCGGCTGCGGACGAGGGCGCGGGAGACGGCGCGGACGGCGCTGGTCGGGGCGAGCTTCAGGCCGATGCGGATGGCCTTCCAGCCCCAGCCGGGGATGCTCACGATGCGGCCCTTCGCGGCGTCGTCCAGGATCGTGGCGACGACCGGATCGGCGTCCTGCCAGACCCACGCCGGGATCGCGCTCGTCCGGATGTGCGCCCGCTCGTGGAACTCGGTGTGCACCCAGCCCGGGCAGGCGACGGTCACGGTCACGCCCGTGCCGCGAAGCTCGTTGGCCAGGCACTCCGAGTACGTGCGCACCCACCCCTTGATCGCCGAGTAGTGGCCCTGGAGCGTCCAGCTCGCGATCGAGGAGATGTTGATGATCCGGCCGTGTCCCCGGGCGCGCATCGCGCGTCCCGCCGCTCCCGACAGCACCAGGACGGCGTAACACATCACGTCGATGGCGTAGCGGCGGCCGGCGACGTCGGGGTCGAGCAGCTTGCGGTGCACGCCGAAGCCCGCGCTGTTGACCAGCAGGTCGATCGGGTCGTCCGCGCTCTCGACGCGCTCGGCGACCCGGGCCAGGTCCGCCGCCACCGACAGGTCGGCGGGCAACACGTCCACGGTGACGCCGTGCGCCGCCGCGAGTTCCCCGGCGACCGCGTGCAGACGCTCCTCGTCCCGCGCGACCAGGACCAGGTCGCTTCCCTGTGCCGCCAGGGCGCGCGCGAACGCCGCCCCGAGTCCCGACGTGCCTCCAGTGATCAACGCGCGCATGACCGGAGACTAGCGGGTCGAATCATTTTGTAATGACCAGTCAGTTCAACTACTCTCGAAGTGTCCCGAGGAGGAAAACCGTGAGTGCAACCCTGACCGACCCGTCGCTGCCCGAGGTCGACCCGACGCCGGAGGTGCCGGCGACCCGAGCGGTGCTCGCCCGCACCCTCCAGCTCGACGGCAAGCGTGGCCGGGTCTACGGGCCGGTCGACCTCGACATCGCGCCCGGCACGGTCACGCTGGTCACCGGCAGGGCAGGGGCGGGCAAGACCTCGCTGCTGCTCACCCTCGTCGGCCGGATGCGTCCCAACCGCGGCTCCGACCTCGTCGTCCTCGGACGAAGGCTCCCCGGCCGGGCGGCCGGCGTCCAGCGCCGCAGCACCGCGGTCGGCGTCCACGGTCTCGACGACCTGGACGAGGAAGTCACCGTCGCCGCCACGATCCGCGAGCGCCAGGCGTGGCTGGCGCCGTGGTACCGCGTCGTCCGCACCCCGGACGACGCCGCGGTCGCCGACCTCTGCGCGGGCGTGTTCGGCCGCAACGACGTGCCGCGCGCCCGCCAGCTCGTCCACGAGCTCGACGAGGCGGCCAACCTCCAGCTCCGCCTCGCCCTGGCCCTGCTCAGCCGACCCGAACTGGTCGTCGTCGACGACATCGACGCCCTGCACGACACCGATGGCCGCCGGCTGGTGTGGGAGTCGCTGCGCACTCTCGGCCGCCTCGGCGTCACCGTGATCGCCGCCGCGGCGAGCGCGTCCGAGCTCTCCCGGCTCGGCTGGGACGAGCCGCCCCACCACATCGCCCTGCCGACCCTCGGCTGAGCACACCCCGACGATCGAAGAAGAACCCATGTTTGCCTGGACCTCCCACGGAACCGAACTCAAGCGCTTCTCGCGCCAGCCGATCACCCGCGCGGCGATCGCGGTGATGCTGCTGATCCCGCTGCTCTACGGCGCGATGTACGTGTGGGCGTTCTGGGACCCGACCACCCGCATGAACGACCTCCCGGTCGCGCTGGTGAACGCCGATGTCGCGGCCACCGACGACGACGGGACCCTCCAGCACTACGGACGCGACGTCGTCGACGAACTCGTCGAGGACGACTCGGTCGGCTGGGCGCAGGTCGACGCGGCGACGGCGGCCCAGGGCGTCGAGGCCGGCCGGTACTACTTCGCGGTCACGATCCCGGCGAGCTTCACCGACTCGATCCTCTCCCTCGGCGACAGCCACCCGGAGGCGGCCAGGATCCTGGTCAGCTACGACGACAGCAACTCCTTCCTCGCCTCCACCCTGGGCCGCACCGCGATGCTCCAGGTGCGGGAAGCGGTCGCCGAGAAGGTGAGCACCGAGGCGGTGGACACCCTGCTGGTCGGGGTCGGGGACGCGCGGGACGGCTTTGCGAAGGCGTCCGACGGCGCGTTCACCCTGGCCGACGGGCTCACCGAGGCCGCGGACGGCGCCGGCCGGCTGAACGTCGGCGCCCGGCAGCTGGCGGACGGGGCGGCGAAGCTCGCCGCCGGCACCTCCGACCTGCGTGCAGGCGGTAGTACATTGAAGGACAAGCTCGGCGACTACGTGACCGGCGTCAGCACGGCCGCCCACGGCGCCGAGCAGCTCGACGCCGGCGCCGCCCACCTCTCCGCCCTCCAGACCGGCCTCGCCCAGGTCGCCGACCCGACGACCGGCGCTCCCGCGCTGGCCGCCGGGGTCAAGCAGCTCGCCGGCGGGGTCACCGCCCTGGCCGACGGCGCCACCAGCTACGCCCAGGGTGCGTCCGACTACGCGACCGGAGCCGGAAGCTGGGGGAGCGGTGCCCGGCAGTGGCTGGACGGGGCGTCCGCCGCCACCGCGTCCGACGGGCGCCTGGCCGTCGGCACCGGCAAGGTCGCCGCGGGCGCGTCCGATCTCGCCGACGCCACGGCCGCCGGCTCGACCCTCGGCCAGGGCGCGGCCGCCGTCGCGACGGGCGCGTCCGACCTCGCCGACGGGCTCGACGGCATCGACGGGCTGCTGGCCAAGGCGCAGGCCGCGCTCGACGACGGCGACACCGCCACGGCCACCACCTACCTGGCCGCCGCGCGGAAGGCCACCGGCAGCGCGCACTCCCGCGCCACCGCCCTCGCCGCCGGCGCCGACTCGGTGAAGGCCGGCATCGCCCAGGTGCACGCCGGCGCGTCCGACCTCTCCGACGGTGCGGACGCCCTGACGGCCGGCTGGGCCGGCGTCCACGACGTCCTGACCCCGGACGGCCGGCTCGGCGCCGGGCTCGACACGCTCGACGCCGCCCGGGCCCAACTCGCCGCCGGGGCGTCCACGCTCAGCACCGGGGCCACACAACTGGCCGACCCGGCCACGCTCGCCCAGGTCACGCAGCTGTCCGCGGGCGCGGACACCCTCGCCAGCGCCCTCACCACCATGAGCGCGGGCGCGTCCGACCCCACCACCGGCATCCCGGCGCTGCAGTCGGGCCTCGGCCAACTGGTGGCCGGCTTCGACAACCCCGACCCCGAGCAGGGGCTGGTCGCCGGTGCGAAGGCGCTGCGCCAGGGTGCGTCCGACCTCGCCGACGGTCTGGCGACCGCCCGGGACGGCGCCTCGCAGCTCAGCTCGGGCAGCGCCGAGATCGCCGCGAACACCCCCGGGCTCGCCTCCGGGCTCGACCGGGCCGAGCGCGGCTCCACCACTTTGGGCACCAGGCTCGCCGACGGCGCGGACGCGATTCCGGACGACGCCGCGTCCGTCCGCCACGACCGTGCCAAGGCCATCTCGACGCCGGTGACCCTGTCGAGCAGCCACGTCCACGAGGCCGACTCGTGGGGCGAGGGGTTCGCTCCGTTCTTCATCCCGCTGGCCCTGTGGGTGGGTGCGCTGATCACCTGGCTGCTGCTGCGTCCGCTCCAGACCCGGGCGCTGATGACGTCGGTCAACGGGTTCCGGATGGCGTGGGGCTCGCTCAACTCGGCCCTGGTGCTGTCGCTGGGCCAGGTGCTGATCATGCTGTCGGTGATGCACTTCGCGATCGGGCTCAACCCGAAGAACGTGCTCGCCACCTTCGGCATCGCGATGCTGGCCGCGGCCGCGTTCTTCGCCCTCCAGCAGTTCTTCCAGGTGACGCTCGGCTCGGCGGTCGGCAAGGTGGTGATCATCGTGCTGCTGATGGTGCAGCTGGCGTCCGCCGGTGGCACGTACCCGATCCAGACGACGCCGTCGTTCCTGCAGGCGATCAGCCCGTTCATGCCGATGACCTACGTCGTGAACGGCCTGCGCGAGGCGATCACCGGCGGCATCGAGACCCGGTTCTGGGTGAGCGTCGTCGTGCTTGCCGCTATCTTCGTGGTGTCGTTGGCGGCCACCTCGATCGCGTCCGCCCGCAAGCGGATGTGGACGATGTCGCGGCTGCACCCGGCGCTGAGCATCTAGGGGGACGGTGATGGTCGAGATCCGCAAGCCGGACGGACGGGTCGCCCGGCGCGCCGGCACCCGGGAGGCGATCATGGACGCCGCCACCGAGCTGTTCGCCGCCCGCGGGGTGACGTCCACCTCGATCGACGACATCGCCGCGACGGCCGGCATCGCCAAGGGTTCGATCTACTACAACTTCGAGTCCAAGGCCGGGCTGGTCGAGGAGATCATGGCCCGCAACAGCGCGCTGCTGGCGGACGCGCTGCGCGAGGCCACGCAGGGACGCAGCGGCGTCGCCCTCCGCGACGAGGTGGTGCGGGTGCTGCTGAAGCTGGTGCAGGAGAACGCGTCCGCCGCCCGGGTGATGGTGACCGAGCTGTTCCGTACCGAGCGGTCGTGGCGGGAGTCGATCGAGAAGTGGCGCGAGCTGGCCCTGGTGCCGCTGATCGACGACCTGATCGCCGGCGGCGCCGACCCGGTGGTCGCCGGGGTGCAGGCCGCCTCGATCGTCGGCGCCACCCTGATGGCCGGGCTGGAGTGGCTGGTGTTCCACCCCGAGCGCAGCTACGAGCAGGTCACGTCCGCCGTGCTGGGGACGCTCCAGCACTGAGGGTCCGGCGCGTCCCCGAGACTTCTTCGCGGGTCCCGTGCGCGCGGGGCCTGAAGAGAGGCAGGCTAGGGGTGTCGCCACCCCCGTGGCGCGAGACACGAACGGAGCAGGGCAATGTCCTTCTGGGATTTCTTCTGGTTGATGCTGTGGGGCTTCATCTTCGTCAGCTACCTGATGGTCCTCTTCCAGGTGATCATCGACATCTTCCGTGACGACGAGCTCACCGGCTGGGCCCGCGCCGGCTGGGTGGTGGCGCTGTTCATCGTCCCGCCGGTGACCGCGCTGGTCTACATCCTCGTGCGCGGCCCGAAGATGCAGCAGCGCTCGGCCCGTCGCGGCGTGACCTCCTCCCGCGGCGCCACCGCCGACTTCGACCGGACGGTGTACGGCGCCAGCGACCCCACCGACCAGATCGTCCGGGCCAAGTCCCTGCTCGACACCGGTGGCATCACCGAGGACGAGTACCAGCAACTGAAGGCCAAGGCCCTCGGCTGACCCCCACCCCCGTCCCCCCACCCTCCGAGTTGTCAGAATCTCAGATCGCCCCAGCGATCTGAGATTCTGACAACTCGGAGGGTGGGGGTGGGGGATCAGCACTGATGCGCATCCCCAGATGTTTGCAGCGCTGCAAGTTTGCGTTACTGTAGAGATGCGCTGCTGCAAGAAAGCAGCGCTTTTCGCATGTAGGAGGACTTGTGGCCACCGCCACCGTTGAGCGCACCGCTCCGATAGAGCTCGAACCGAAGCCGATCATGTCCCATCGGCAGATCATGTTCGTGATGTACGGCCTGATGGCTGGCATGTTCCTGAGCGCCCTGGACCAGACCATCGTCGGCACCGCCATCCGGACGATCGGCGACGAGCTCCAGGGCCTCGACCAGCAGGCGTGGGTCACCACCGCCTACCTGATCGCCGCCACCGTCACCACGCCGCTGTACGGCAAGCTCTCCGACATCTTCGGACGTCGTCCGCTGTTCATCCTGAGCATCAGTATCTTCATCACCGGCTCGTTCCTGTCGAGCTTCTCCACCTCGATGATCATGCTGGCCGGCTTCCGCGCCTTCCAGGGCCTCGGCGCCGGCGGCCTGATGTCGCTGCCGCTGGCGATCATGGGCGACATGCTCGCCCCGCGTGAGCGAGCCAAGTACCAGGGCTTCTTCCTGGCCACGTTCGGCATCGCCTCCGTCATCGGCCCGCTCGTCGGCGGCCTGTTCGCCGGTGCCGACAAGATCCTGTTCATCACCGGCTGGCGCTGGGTGTTCCTGATCAACGTCCCGGTCGGTGTCATCGCGCTGCTGATGGTGATCGCGTTCCTGCACCTGCCGCACACCCCGCACGCCCAGCCGAAGATCGACTGGTGGGGCGCCGGACTCGTCGTCGCCACCCTCGCTCCGCTGCTGCTGGTGGCCGAGCAGGGACGCGACTGGGGCTGGACGTCCTGGCAATCGGTCACCTGCTACCTGATCGGTGCGGCGGCACTGGCCGGGTTCATCCTGGTCGAGCGCGCGATGGGGCCGAGCGCGATCATCCCGCTCAGCCTGTTCTCCAACACCTCGTTCTCGGTGAACACCGTCCTCAGCATCCTGGTGGGCTTCGGCATGTTCGGCGCGATGCTCACCCTGCCGCTGTACCTGCAGATCGTGATGGGCATGAGCCCGACCGCGTCCGGCTTCGCAACGCTGCCGATGATGGCTGGCATCATGACCGCGTCCATCGGTACCGGCCAGATCGTGGCGCGCACCGGCAAGTACGCGGCGTTCCCGAAGACCGGCACCGCCACCACCGCGCTCGGCTTCCTGATCCTGGCGTTCATGACGCTCGACAAGCCGTACTGGTACCTGGGCGTCGCGATGTTCGTGATCGGCCTGGGCCTCGGCCAGCTGATGCAGACCCTGGTGATGGCCGTGCAGGCGTCGGTGGACGCCCAGCAGATCGGTGTCGCCACGAGCTCGGCGACGTTCTTCCGCCAGATCGGTGGCACGCTCGGCACCGCGATCATGCTGTCGCTGCTGTTCAGCGTCCTGCCCACCAACATCCAGACGTCGATGGCCGACGAGCGCACCACCTGGAACGCCCTGGACGCGGCCCTCAACCCGGCCGTCGCCAACGACCCGGCCAACGCCGGCATCATGGACAAGATGTGGACGCCGATCACCGACAAGATCAAGGACAACGTCGACGACAACCTCGCCGACGCCACCCATGAGGTGAAAAAGGCGGTCAGGAGCGCGGTGAAGGCCAAGGTCACCGCTGCCGTGTCGAAGAAGGTCGCACAGGCCAACGGCAAGCTCGGGGACGGACTGGACAAGCTCGCCACCGGCACCGGAGCCTTCGTGGACGGCGTCGGGCAGATCGGCTCCGGCGCCCAGCAGCTCGCGAACGGTCTCAGCCAGCTCAGCGCGGCGGAGAAGACGGCGGCGAAGAACGCCAGGACGGCCACGTCCGACTTCAACGCCCTCAGCGCGGCGCTCGCCGCGATGGGCGCCGACCAGAAGGACTGCGCGGCCGACAGCACCAGTTCGGCCTGCGGCAAGCTCGCCGACGACTCCTCGGCGGTCAGCGCGGCCATGAAGGACCTGGGCACCAGCGTCTACACCACCAGCGGCTACCTCAACGGCGCCCAGGGCAAGCCGGGTCTGGCGACCGGGCTGTCCCAGGTGGCGTCCGGCGCGCACAAGCTCGCCGACGGTGCCACCACCGCGGCCACGAAGGGCAGCGCGATCCCCACCGGGGCGACCGCCGCGGCCAAGGGTGCGAAGCAGCTGTCCAAGACCCAGAAGATCATCAACAAGGCCGTGAAGAGGGCGCTGCCGAAGGCCTACGCCAAGGCGCTGCAGCAGGTCGCGTTCGAGCGCAACCTGAGCGTGAAGGACGGCAGGCTGGCGGTCGACTGGTCCGACCCGGTGCAGCGCTGGTCGATGGTCGACACCCTCGCGCCGACCTTCGTGACCGCCATCAAGACCGGCGACACCGGCGACACCAAGGTCGACACCGACAGCAGCACCAGCGACACTTCGTTCCTCACCGGGGCCGACCCGCGGCTGACCAAGCCGTTCATGGTGGGCTTCAACGACTCGGTGGTGACGATCTACTGGGTGGCGCTCGGGGTCATGCTCGCGGCGTTCGTGATCACGCTGTTCTACAAGGTGCCGCCGCTGCGCACCCGCGCGGCGCTGCAGGAGAAGTCCGACAGCGCCGCGCTGGAGGCCCTCGGATGACCGCCGAGACGGACGCCCAGGCCTGCGGCCTGCGGGAGCGCAAGAAGACGGCCACGCGGATGGCGATCCATGAGGTCGCCCTCCGCCTGGTCTCCGAGCGGGGCCAGCACGCGGTGACCGTCGAGGAGATCTGCGCCGAGGTGGGGGTGTCCCCGCGGACGTTCTTCAACTACTACCCGACGAAGATCGCGGCGGCCTTCGACCTGCTGGTCGCCGAGATCCCCGACGAGCAGCGGGAGTGGTTCCTCACGGCGAAGGGCAGTCTGATCGGGGACGCCTGCGAGCTGGTCAGCCGGACGGTCGCCCTGCCGGCCGACTTCCCACGCATCAAGGCGTTGCTGCACGCCCAGCCCGACCTGTCGATGGACTTCTGGACGTCGACCATCGCACGCCTGAAGCCGTTCTTCACGCTGATCAACGAGCGCGCCGGCGACCCGCAGACCGCGCGGATGGCGTTCGGGATCCTGATCTCGGCGGTCACCGCCGCCATGGCGCGCCCCGAGTCCGAGGATTCCGGGACGATCCGCGAGCGGATCCTGGTCGGCGTCCGCCGGATGCGCGACCTGATCGCCGAGGCCGAGCCGGACCTGGCGTCATGAGTCCGAGGCTGATCCACCTCAACGGGCCGCCGGGCATCGGCAAGTCGACCCTGGCTGCGCTGTGGGCCGATCGCCACCCGGGCACGCTGAACCTCGACATGGACGCCCTGCACGGCCTGGTCGGCGGCTGGCGCGACGAAGACGGACGCATGCACGACATCGTCCGTCCGCTCGGTCTGGCGATGGCCGCCACCCATCTCGCCGGTGGCCGGGACGTGGTGATGCCGCAGCTGCTCGCCAAGGTGAGCGAGCTGGAGAAGTTCGAGAAGGTCGCGGCGGACAACGGCGCGACGTTCGTCGAGGTCGTCCTGCTCGCCGACAAGCATGAATCGCTGGATCGCTTCCGACGGCGCGTCGTGGACAGCGACTGGGACGCACACAACCGCGCCCTCGTCGCCCGGCTCGGCGGGGCCACGTTCCTGGCCGAGCTGTACGACCGCCTCCAGGAGGTGGTCGAGGCCCGCCCCGACGCGCTGGTCGTCGACAGCGCTCCGGGTGCGGTGGAGGCCACCTACGCCGCCGTCGAGCGGGTCATGCCTGGTCAAGCACGTAGCTGATCGCGTCCACGGCCTCGTCGTAGAGCGGATCCTCCTGCTCGTCGGTCGCCATCCGATAGCCGAGTCCGGTCGACCACGAGATCGCGACGAAGTTCTTGTTCCGAGCGGCGAGGAAGAGTGCTCCCCACGATCCGTCTTCGGGTGGGGCTCCGTCCGCCACCTGGCTCTCCGAGGTGGCCCCCACCGCCTCCTCCCAGTCGCCCGCCGGGAACATCGGATGACCCGCCCGGATCTCACCACCTTCGGATGCCGTCGGGAAATCGCAGTTCTGGGCGATGTTGCGCACCTCATCCATGAAGGCAACCGCGGCCTCCGTGTTGACGAACCGGAAGGCGCCCACCTGGGTGAGGTGCTCCTCGCCGCTGTCCTCGGCGACGCGGCTCCAGCGCCGGCCCTTCAGAGTCGCAAGCCCTGGCTCCATCTCCGTCGAACAGGGCCGCACGAGTGCGAGCTTGTCGACCTCCGTGAGGCCCTTGGGCAACCTGAAGCCCTTTGGCGCCGTGCCGACGTTGGCGAGGTCGGAGGCCGCATCGGGCGCCGGTGCGTGGGTCGGCTTGGGGGCGTCCGCCGTCTCGTTCACGCTGGAGTCGATTCGCACAGCACCGACGGGGCACAGGCCGAAAGTGAACTTGGCCACGTCGCTCGCACACACGAGGTTGAGGGCGACGTGGGTGGTGTAGTTGGCGGGGCGGCCGTCGCCATCGATGAACACCCACGAGGTGCGGAATACGTTGGGCTGCTGTGCGTCGAAATTGACGGAAACGTCCTTGACGCCCTGGACGGATCCCCACAGCTTCTTGTAGTCGCTGTATTTGGTGTGGTCCCGGAATTGTGTCGTGGTCATCGTGTCGTAGGCCCGCCTAGGGTCCGTGGGGGCGGTGTCGAGATAGCGCAGAATGAAGTCGTGGCCATTGTCGTAAGTGATTCTCGCCGCAGGGACGGCGAGCACGGCAACCCAGGTTCCCAAGGCGGCGAGCACGAGCGGGATCGAGACGGCGACCACCTTCTTGGCGACGCTCAGCCTCTTCCAGAAACGGACTAATCGGCTCCCTGTCTCTGCCATCGTGTACGCCCTTCTCAAGGCTGAACGCGCAGATTCTAGCGAATGCGGCCTTCCTCGCGGAATACCCGAGTAGTCCCCGCGGGGACTGTACGCCGGTGCCCCAACCAGGAGCCTCCAATTCAGTCGCTGGTGCAATGGGGTGCCGGCGGACAAGTCGGTCGGGGAGCTCCGTGACACAGGTGCAGACCTCGATCGAAACCAACGCCGGCAACACCCCTGCCCGCAACCTGCCGGTGCGCCGCTCAGCCGATCGTCAGGACGATCGCGCCGGTGTAGGTGGTGCCCGCAACCGCGGCCACGGTGGCTCCGTCGACGGTCATCGTCAGCGAACCCGCCGCTGCCCTGATCCTCGAGGTCGCGTCGAAGGTGAGGCTGGTCAGGTGGCAGGTGCCGGTGACCGTCCACGTCGAATGGTCGGCCAGAGTCACGATGGTGCCGTTGTTGACCGCGGCGGACGGGGTGTTCGTGACCACGCCGAGCAGTCGGTAGTCGGCGGCGGTGATGGTGGCCTTCGTGTGCCTGGCCGTGGTGGACGTGATCGCCCCGGCCAGCTTCGCCCGCTTGAGTGAGACCGACATGTTCTTGGCGGCCACCGCGAACGGTCCCGAGACCGCCCCGCCGCGGAAGCCGTTGTAGCAGTCGCCCGCGAGCGTGACGTCGGTGAACGACGCGACGGCATCGGCGGCCTGCACCGTGGTGAGGTCCCAGCTGTCGACCTTCTCGGGGTCGCCGGTCGGGTCGGTGTAGACGCCGGCGTTGACGAGGTTCCCGTCAACCAGGACGGGGCCCGGATCGTCGTCGTCCATCACCTGCACCAGCACGCCGTTCGCGGCGCTCACCTTCGCGCCCTGCGAGCCGTCGATGGTGATGCCGACCCGCTGGCCCTTGTCGAGGAAAGCGGCCTCCGTGGTGTGGAACCGCGTCCGTCCGGCGATGGTGACGTCGCCCTCGCCGTGCCACAGGATGCCGAACCGGTCGGACTCGACGACGCAGTGCCGTTCGTCCAGTGCCCGGCGCTCGGGTCCGGTGAGGCCAAGCCCCAGAGAGGTGTCGAGCGCCTTGACGGCCGCACGGGTGGAGTCGCCGAAGACGACGGTGCCGCCACGGATGATCGCCGCGTACGTGCCGACGCGGAAGCGGGTGCCGAGGAACGTCTCCACCGCGGAGCCGATCGCGTAGGCGCCGTAGCCGTCGACGGGTACCTGCACGTCGCAGTTGATGACACCCATCCGGCAGCCGCTGCCGGTGTCGGTCGACAGCACACCCCAGCTCTCGGCGGAGAGCCGGCTGGCGACGTAGCCCACCGTGGACTTCTCGCCAAGCAGGACGGTGGTGCGCGCGTTGCCCTTGATGCCGAGCATCCACGGCGCGTCCTCCATCACGACGAGGTCCACGGTCGAGACGTAGTCGGACGGGAGTTCGCCGTCGTGGGTGGCGATGTGGGAGTTCTTCACCACGATGGTGGAACCGCCGTCGATGACCACGCCGGTGCGCATGACGCCGCTGTTGTCGATGCGGGCGCCGTCCACGACGAGCCGGGCCCCGGCTCCGGTGGCGGTAAGGGCGCAGCCGTAGCCGACGAAGTCGCTGCGGCCGTTGGTGCGCAGGCTGATCCACGGGTTCTGCAACTGGTAGCTGCCGTCCTTGACGTAGACCGCGTTGAACGCCTCGCCGCGCGAGCGGATGTCGAGGTTCCGTGCTCCGGCGCCGGTGACCCGTCCGCCGTGGATCGCTGCGGCGACCGACTTGGCCGCGACCACGCCGGTCGCGTCGACGTAGAGGGCCTGCCGGAACGGGAACGTGAGCGTCTGCCAGGCGACGAGGTTCTGGTCGGTGACGGTGAGCACGACATCGCCGCGGTAGGTGCCCGGCTGGATGCGCGTGACATCGCCGCCGGTGGACAACAGCTTCTGCCCGAGCTCGACGCCGTCGACGGTCAGGGTGACGGAGTGACCGCTGGCGGCGGTGACGATGCCGCCGTCCTCGACGACGAGGGTGGCCAGGCGGGTGGTCTCGCTGACCTCCCAGGTCTCGCCGGCGGCAACGGTGAGCTTGCCGGCGCGGACCTTGAGCGGGCTCGCGACGGCGATGTCGCCGGCCAGCAGGACTCCGGCCGCAGCGGCGGTGGTGCCGGCCGCGACGAGGAACGAACGACGATCGAGAGGCATGGGGTGCTCCTTTGGAGGGTGAATCTGGAGGGAGAGAGGTGCCGGCCCGCGCCACGACGCTAGAGGCAACGTGCTGGATCACGTCATGCGGATCCGGCATAGGTGGGGTTCAGCGCGACTGGCCGACCCGGCCCGCACCTGCCCTCTCCAGCTCCTCCCGGGTCGCCTGGCGACCGGTGCCGCCGGCGCCGGTCACCGAGATCGACCCGGCCACGGACGCCCAGGCCAGGCACACGGCCAGCGGACGGCCCTCCAGCCACGCGGTGAGGAAGCCCGCGTCGAAGCTGTCGCCCGCACCGGTGGTGTCGACCACCTCGACCGGCAGGGACGCCACCCGTGCCACCTGCTCGCCGTCGACCGCGAACGCCCCGTCGCCGCCGTCCTTGACCACCACCAGCGGCCCGCCGGACGCGAGCAGCCTCGCGGCCGCCACCGCGTCCGCCGGACGCCCGCCGCCGAGCCTGGCGGCCAGCTCGACCGCCTCGGTGGCGTTCGGCAGCAGCACGTCGAGGTGGGGCAGGCAGCCGGCCGCCCCGTCCCAGACCTCCCGCGGGTCCCAGTTCGTGTCGAGGCTGGTGGTGAGGCCGGCCGCGCGGGCGCGTCCGAGCAGCTCGGCGCCGCGGGCGGCCAGGTCGGGAACCAGGAAGAACGACGCGAGGTGCAGGTGCGTGGCGCCGGTGCGCACCACCGCGTCCCACACCTGCTCGATCGTCAGCGTGGCCATCGCCCCGGGCAGCGTGAGGATCGAGCGGTCGGCGTCGGACAGGATCACCGACAGCCCGGTCGCTCCCGGCACCGCCGCCACCTCGGACGCGTCCACCCCGTTCGCGGCGAGCAGCGCCCGCGTCCGCTCGCCGAAGAAGTCGGTGCCGACCCGCGCCACCAGGCCCACGTCGACGCCGAGTCGTGCCAGCCCGGACGCGCAGATGCCGGCGCTGGAGCCCAGCACCAGCGCCGCGTCGGTCAGGTACTGCTCGGCCTGTCCGAACCGCGGACGCACGTCGCCGCGCAGCACCAGGTCGAGGTTGGCGTCCCCGGCGACGAGCACCCGGGCGCTCATCCCTTCAGGCCCGTCATCGTCATGGTGGCGATGAAGTGTTTCTGCGCGAACAGGAAGAACACGATCAGCGGCGCGGTCGCCACCACGTTGCCGGCCATCAACAGCGACCACTGGGTACGCCGGGTGTTCTGGAAGTTCGCGATGCCCAGCTGGACGGTGAACAGGTTCTCGTTGTTGATCGCCACCAGCGGCCAGATCAGGTCGTTCCACGCCCCTAGCAGCGTGAAGATCGCCAGGGTGGCCAGCGCCGGCCGGGCCAGCGGCAGGATCACCCGCAGGAACGTCTGCCACTTGTTCGCCCCGTCGAGCGCGGCGGCCTCCTCCAGTTCCACCGGGATCGACAGGAAGAACTGCCGCATCAGGAAGATGCCGAACGCGGACGCCAGCCACGGCACGAACGCCGCCGCGAGGGAGTCGATCAGCCCGATCCGGCTGAACATGATGTAGGTCGGGATCATCAGCAGCTGGGTGGGGATCATGATCGTCGCGACGATCGCGAAGAACCCGAAGGTGCGGCCGCGGAACTGCAGCCGCGCGAAGCCGTAGCCGGCCAGCGAGCACAGCACCAGGTGTGCGGCGATCGCGATCAGCGACACGATCGTGCTGTTGATCAGCCACCGCAGGATCTGGGTGTCGTTGAACAGCCCGACGATGCCGTCCAGGCTCAGCCGGGACGGGATGAACGGCGGCGGGAACTTCACCAGCTCCTCGGCCGGCGACAGGGCGGCCAGCAGCATCTGCACGAACGGGGTCATGAACAGCAGCGCCAGCGGCATCAGCACGAAGTGCCAGCCGCTCAGCCGCCGACGGCGGCGGCGCGTACCGAGCTCGGCGGTGGCCATCAGAACGCCTCCAGGTTCTTGCGGCGGGCGTAGACCACCAGGGCGATCGTGATCATCAGCGTGACCACGAACAGCACGTAGGCCGCGGCGGACCCGTACCCGAACTGCAGGTACTTGAAGGCGCGCTCCCACAGGAAGTACACGATGGTCTTGGTGGCGTCGAGCGGGCCACCCCGGGTGGTGGTGTAGACGAGGTCGAACAGCTGGATCGCGCCGATCACCTGCCAGATCGTCACGAACACCGTGACCGGCGACAGCTGCGGCCACACCACGTGCCAGAACGACTGCCAGCGGGTCGCGCCGTCGATCCGGGCCGACTCGATCAGCTCGTTCGGGATGTCCTGCAGCGCGGCCAGGTAGATCACCGTGGTGAACGCCGCCTGTCCCCACAGCGACATGATCGCGATCACCAGCATCGCCTGGTTGGTGTCCTCCAGCCAGCCCTGCGCGGGCAGGCCGAGCACCCGCAGCACGTTGTTGACCAGCCCGTACTGCGGGCTGAACAGGTACGTGGACAGGATGCCGGTGGCCGCCGCCGACGCCACGAACGGGACGAAGATCGCCGTCCGGTAGAAGCCGATCAGCGGGATCTGCCGGTTGAGGGCGACGGCCAGGAACAGCCCGGCCAGCACCGACGCCGGCACGAACAGGATCACGTAGACGCCGGTGTGCCCCACGGCGTCCAGGAACTCCGAATCGGTGACGAGCCGGGTGTAGTTCTGGACGCCGATGAACTTCGGCACCGCGAAGCCGTTCCATTTCTGCAGCGACAGCAGCAGCGCCCACGCCGCCGGGAACACCGACAGCGCCATGATGATCAGCGTCGCCGGCCCGACGAAGCTCCACCCCTCCAGCGACTGGCGACGCCGGTTGCGGCGCACCTGGGGGTTGGCCCGGGTCCGCGGACGCCGGGCCGCCACCGGTTCGGTCGTGATCGCCATCGTGCTCCCGCCTGCCTGGGCCCGGGATCAGGAAAGCACGATCGAGCGGGTCAGGTGGCGGGGTTGGTCGGGATTCAGCGCGCGGTTCTCCGCGACCCGCACCGCGAGCCGCTGCGCGAGCGCCAACTCGATCAGCGGGTCGTCGGCCGCGCCGGACAGGACGGTGGCCCCGGTCGCCTCGATGTCGCGCGCGAGGTCGTCGTCCGTGGCGCCCAGCAGCCACACCAGCGAGCCCGGGTGCGCGACCGCCAGCGGGCCGTGCCGGTAGTCGAGCATCGGGTACGACTCCGACCAGGCCTGGGCGGCCTCCCGGATCTTCAGCGCCGCCTCCTGTGCCAGGCCGTACGTCCAGCCCCGTCCGAGGTAGACGAAGTGGTCGAGGCCGTCCGGCACGAACGGCGCGACCGAGGAGAGGGCGGACGCGGCTCGCGCCGGCAGCGAGGACACGTCCTCACCGAACGCGGCCCGCGCGAGCAGCAGGAACGTGGTCGGAAACCGGGTCTGCACGACCGACCGCTCGTCGGCGAAGTCCAGCAGCAGCACCTCGTCGGCCAGCTCCGCGCACGGCGAGTCGGCGACCCCGGTGACCACGACCTTGCGGACGCCGGCCGGCAGCGCCTGGAGCGCCTCGATCACCTCGGTGGTGGTGCCCGACCGGGTGATGCCGATCACCGTGGTGTACGGACGCGCCGGGCGCGGCTCGGACGCGTAGGCCGCGTCGGTCTCGCCGAGGCCGGCCGTCTCGCGCAGGAACGCGAACGACTCGGCCACGAACACCGAGGTGCCGCACCCGATCGCGAGCACCCGCTCCCCGGGGCGGGCGAGCAGCCGGGTGGCTTCGGGGATCAGCCGCATCGCTGCGGCCCACGTCGCCGGCTGGCTCTCGATCTCTTCGGTGGTGATGCTCATGTCAGATGGCTCCTGGTCAGGTGGGGGTGGGGATCAGCCTTCGGCGAGGGCCACGTCGGCCTTCTTCGCCGCTTCGGCGAGGGCGTCGGCGGGCGTCCCGTCCCCCTGCAACACGTGCGAGATGGCGCTGCCGATCGCCTCGGACAGGCCCACGTAGCCCTGCACGGTGGGCCGGGCGGTCTTGGCGTTCGCGCTGTTGGCGGCCATCACGTCCAGGCCGGGGAGCGCCTTGACCTGCGCCTTGAACTCGGGGGAGTCCTGCTCGGAGGCCCGCAGCGGCAGGTTGCCGTACTTCACGTTCCAGCGCAGGTCCTGGGCCGGGTCGGTCAGCCACTTCAGGAACTCGAACGACCAGTGGTTCTCGGCGGCGTCGCCGGTGTCGAGCAGCGCCCAGATGTCGGGGCCGGAGACGGTCTGGTGGTCGCCGTTGGTGCCCGGCAGGATCGTCACGCCGTACTTCGTCTTGGCCGTGTTCAGGTCGTACAGCTGCCACGGGCCGGACGTCATCATGCCGATTCGGTCGTTCGCGAACAGCTGCGCGAACTTGGTGTCGGTCTGGTCGAGGTAGACGCTCTTGTCGTCCTGGGCCATGGCCCGCAGGAACTCCAGTGCCTTCTCGCCCTCGGGCGAGGCGAACGCCGCGGTCTTCTGGTCGTCGCTGAGGATCTTGCCGCCGTTCTGCCACAGGTGCGGCCAGAACTGCCAGGTCGTCTCCTCCGAGCCCGACACCGAGTAGGCGTAGCCGTAGGTCTGCTTCGACGGGTCGGTCATCTGCTTGGCGGCCGCGCGGAAGTCGTCCCACGTCCAGTTCTCGGTGGGGTAGGCCACGCCGTAGGCGTCGAAGACGGTCTTGTTGTAGAGCAGCGAGATGTTGTCGACGAGGGCGGGGAAGCCGATGGTCTTGGCGCCGGTCGGACGGACGGTCAGGCGCGCGGCCTCGGGCAGCTCGTCCCACTTCACGGCCGGGTCGGTGACCAGCTCGGTGATGTCCTGGGTCTTGCCGGAGCTCTCCAGCTCGCTGGACCACGACCCGAACGCGTAGGAGATGTTCGGGTAGGTGCCGCTGGCGAAGCCCGCCGACAGCTTCTGCAGCAACTCCTCGGTGGAGGAGGCGCCCGAGCTGACGTTGATCGTCACGTTCGGGTGCAGCGTGTGGAACTCGGCGGCCATCCCCTCCAGGATCTTCTCGGCCTCGTCGCTCTGGCCGGTCCACCAGGTGAGGGTGACCGGCGCGGTGGTGTCGACCGCGCTGGCGCTGGAGGGTGCGGGGCCGCTCGTCCCGCAGCCGGCCATGGCGAGCAGGGAGGTCGCGAGCGCGACGGCTCCGGCGATTCTGGGCAGGCGTGTGCGCATGGTGGTCCTCTTCGGCGTCGGTGTGGTTGCGGTGGTCATCGGGTCAGGCCTCGGCCAGGGCCTGGTCGGCCTTCTTGGCGGCTTCGGCGAGGGCATCGGCGGAACTGCCGTCACCCTGGAGAACGTGCGAGATGGCGCTGCCGATCGCTTCCGACAGCCCGACGTAGCCCGGGACGGTCGGACGGGCCTGGTGCGCGTTGACGTTGTTGGCGGCCATCACGTCCAGCCCGGGTAGCGAGGTCACCTGGGCGACGAACTCCGGCGAGGTCTCCTCGCTGCTGCGCAGCGGCAGGTTGCCGTAGGCGACGTTCCAGCGCAGGTCCTGGGCGGGGTCGGTGAGCCACTTGGTGAACTCGAAGGCCCAGTGGTCGGCGTTGTCGTCCGGCGAATCCATCAGCACCCAGGCGTCCGCGCCGGAGACGGTCTGGTGGTCGCCGTTGGTGCCGGGCAGAATCGTCACGCCGTAGTTGGTCTTGGCGGTGTGCAGGTCGTACAGCTGCCACGGCCCGGAGGTGATCATGCCGATGCGGTCGTTCGCGAACAGCTGCGCGGCCTTGGTGTCGGTCTGGTCGAGGTAGACGCTCTTGTCGTCCACCGCCATGGCGCGCAGGAAGTCCAGCGCGGCGGCCCCTTCTGGCGAGGCGAACCCCACCGTCGTCTCGTCGTCGGCGAGGATCGAGCCGCCGCGCTGCCACAGGTGCGGCCAGAACTGCCAGGTCGTCTCCTCCGAGCCCGACACCGAGTAGGCGTAGCCGTAGGTCTGCGTGGAGGCGTTGGTGAGCGCCTTCGCGGCGGTGCGGAAGTCGTCCCAGCTCCAGTTCTCGTTCGGGTAGCCGACGCCCGCGCCGTCGAAGACGGTCTTGTTGTAGATCAGGGCCAGCGACGCGACCACGGCCGGGAAGCCGATGGTCTTCGCGCCGGTCGGACGCACCATGCTGCGGGCGGCGGACGGGAACTCGTCCCAGGTGACCGACGGGTCGGCGACCAGGCTGGTGATGTCCTGGGTCTTGCCGGAGGACTCGAGCTCGCTGGCCCAGGAGCCGTAGGCGTAGGAGATGTTGGGGTAGGTGCCGCTGGCGAACCCCGCGGACAGCTTCTGGAGCAGTTCCTCGGTGGAGGAGGCGCCGGAGCTGGTGGTGATCGTGACGTTCGGGTGCAGGGTGTGGAAGTCGGCGGCCATCTTCTCCAGCAGCTGCTCGGCGTCGTCGCTCTGGCCCGTCCACCAGGTCAGCGCGACCGGGGTGGTGGTGTCGACGGCGGCCGGTGTCGCCGGGCTGGACGCCGGGGCGGACGGCGACCCGCAGCCGGCGAGGGCGAGGATCGCGGCGGTGCCGGCGGCCACGACGACGGCGCTCGGTGGGCGATGCCTCATGGTGGGTCCTCTCCGGCGGGGATCTCGTTCTCCATGATCCCCAGCAGTGATCGTTCACGCAATGAACTGCGCGATATGAGCATTCGGGCTGCGCGATACCGCCATCGGGTCGTGCAATTCGCGAGGCCGGGGTGCCACGATGCAGGCATGCCCACCGACGACCTGCTGTTGCGGGACTGGACGCCGCGCAGCCAGCTGCGCGCCGCCGTCACCGAGGTGCCCACGCCCGCCGTGGAGTGCATCGACATCCACAACCACCTCGGACGCTGGCTCAGCGAGGACGGCGACTGGATCGTGCCGGACGTCGACGCGCTGCTGGCGATGATGGACGCGCGGCGCGTCCGCACGATCGTGAACCTCGACGGCATGTCGGGCGAGGAGCTGGAGGCCAACCTGGACCGGCTCGACCGCGCGCACCCCGGACGGTTCCTCACGTTCTGCCAGCTCGACTGGTCGCGCCTCGCCGAGCCGGACGGCGCGGCTGCGCTGACCGCGGTGCTGGAGGACTGTGCGCGCCGCGGGGCGCGCGGGGTGAAGGTCTGGAAGAACCTCGGCCTCACCTACACCGACGCGGACGGCTCGCTGCTGCGTCCCGACGACCAGCGGGTGGTGGACATCCTCGGGCGGGCCGGCGAGCTCGGCCTGCCGGTGCTGATCCACACCGCCGACCCGATCGCGTTCTTCGAGCCGCTGGACGCGAACAACGAGCGGGTCGACGAGTTGGGGGAGATGCCCGAGTGGTGGTTCGGCGACAGCGGGCGCTACCCGACCTTCGACACCCTCCTGGACGCGCACGCCCGGCTGGTGGTGGCCTGCCCGGGGACGACGTTCGTCGGCGCCCACTTCGGGTGCTGCGCCGAGGACCTCGACCGGGTCGAGCGGCTGGTCGAGCAGGCGCCCAACTACCACGTCGACATCGCCGGACGGATGGCCGAGCTGGGCCGCCAGCCGCGTCGGACGGCCGCGTTCATCGCCGCGCACTCCGACCGGGTGCTGTTCGGCACCGACATCTACCCGGCCGAGGACGAGCAGTACCGGCTGCACTACCGGTTCCTGGAGACCGCCGACGAGTCGTTCTCCTACGCTCCCGGCGCCGACATCCCGCCGCAGGGACGCTGGGCGGTCTCGGGTCTTGCGCTGCCGTCCGACCTGCTCGCGGGGGTGTACCGGGACAACGCCGAACGCGTCCTCGGCCTGTAGAGCCCGCAAGCTGTGAGTTGGGCGGCGAGTGCGCGGCCCAACTCACAGTTTGCGGCTCAGCCGTCCGTGAGCGTCCCGCCGAGCGCGACCGGCAGGTACCGGGCGTGGGCGGCGGTGAGCTCGTCGCACAGCGTCCACAGCTGCTCAGGGGTGAGCGTGGAGCCGGCGTTCGGATCGGCCAGCACGGCCTGGCGCACCAGCAGCGGGTCGCCGGTGCGGAACGCCTCGACGGCCAGTTCGGCCACCGAGAGGTAGTCGCGGTTGAGCGCTGCGCCCGCCCGTGGGACGTTGCCGAAGTGCTGCGGGTGCAGTCCGTCCGCGTCCACCAGGGTCGGCACCTCGACCACCGCGCCCTCGGGCAGGTTGTCGATCAGGCCGCGGTTCACCACGTTGGCGTGGATCGTGCGCGGGGTGCCGGTGAGCATCGAGTGGATCACCTGCGGCGCGTACTCGGCGGCGTCGTCCGCGTCGTGCAGGTCCAGGTCTCCGCCGGCCGCCAGCGTGGCGCGCGCCTCGGTGTACTCGCGGACGTTGTCCTCGGAGATCCCGATGTACTCCAGCGGGCGCAGCCGGAACCGCTCGACCTGTTCGGGGGAGCGGAGGAACCAGCTGACGTACTCCGAGGAGTGCTCGCTGGTCTCGGTGGGGTAGTAGCCGATGCGGCTGAAGATCTCGACGCGGACGCGGCGGCGCAGCTCCGGGTCGTCCTCGATGGCCCGGCGCAGGCGCGGGTACAGGTCCTCGCCGTCCCGGCTCCACTCGGTGAGCCACGCCTGGTGGTTGACCCCGCCCGCGCGGTAGTGGGTGCCCTCGAGCGGGACGCCGACCAGTTCGCAGAGGTCGTTCACCGTCCAGTAGACGCTGTGGCACAGGCCGACGGCCTTCAGTTCGGGCGCCACCACCGACAGCCACCAGATGTTCATCGCCATCGGGTTGGTGTAGTTCAGCAGCCAGGCGTCCGGGCAGATCTCGAGCATGTCGGCGGCCAGGCCGGCCAGCACCGGGAACGTCCGCAGGCCACGGAACACTCCGCCGACGCCGGTGGTGTCGCCGATGGTCTGGAGCAGGCCGTGGGCGGCCGGGAGCTCCAGGTCGACCCTGGTCGCGTCGATGCCGCCCACCTGGATCATGTTCACCACGAAGTCGCAGCCGGCCAGCGCGGCGCGGCGGTCGAGCTCGGCGCGGACGTGGAGTTCCTTGCCGAGTTGTCTGGCGACGTTGAGCGCGGTGCCGCGGGCGACCTCGAGGCGCTCGGGGTTGATGTCGTGCAGCGCGAGCGTGATCGGGGGAAGGTCGTCGAACCGCAGCAGGTCGACGATCAGCTGGCGCGTGAACACGACGCTCCCGGCCCCGATGAACGCGATGGTGGGCATGCGTCGATTCTTGGCAGCGGCGCGCGATTCGCGCAACAGAATGCGTGCATTGACGTGCAATTGAGCACCTGCAATGATCACTTTCGTGGCGACCGCGTACACCACCTCGACCGTGGCCCGGTTCGGGGGGCCGGGCAAACGCTCCCGGCGCATGGCGGACCTGCTCGACTTCGTGAGTGACCGCGGCGAGGCGTCCATCGGTGAACTGAGCGCCCACTTCCACACCTCGGCGGCGACGATCCGCCGCGACCTGGGCCTACTGGCCGACCAGGGACTGCTGCTGCGCACCCACGGCGGCGCGCGGATGAGCGGCGCACCCGCGGAGGTGCCGGTGTCGCTGCGCGACACCCGGTTCCAGGCCGCGAAGGACCGGATCGCGAAGGCCGCCGCGGCGATGATCCCGAAGGAGCGGCACTCGGTGGCGTTCAGCGGCGGCACCACCAGCGCCTGCGTGGCCCGGGAACTCGCCTGGCACACCGATCTCACCGTGATCACGAACTCGTTGACCACCGCCACCCTGCTCACCCGCTACCCGCGGCTGAAGGTCGTGATGACCGGCGGCATCCTGCGTCCGCAGTCGCTCGAGCTGGTGGGGGTGCTGGCCGAGGGCACGTTCAACGCGGTCACCCGGATCGGCACCGCGATCCTGGGGGCGGACGGGGTGTCCGCGGCCGAGGGGGTGACCACCTACGACGAGACCGAGGCACGCACCAACCACGCGATGGTCGCCAAGGCCGACCGGACGATCGTGGTCGCGGACGGCTCCAAGATCGGGCGGGCGGCGTTCGCCACGATGGCGGTGGTGTCCGAGATCGACGTGATCGTCACCGACGCCTCGGCCGACGAGGCCGAACTTGCGCGGTTGCGCCGGGTCGGCGTCCAGGTCGTCGTGGCCTGATCATGTGGGCTGCACTCGGTTGGGGCGCGCTCGCCGCGTCGTCGGTGGTGATCGGCGCGGTGCTGGCGTTGCTGCGAAAGTGGCACAGCGGCGTGGTCGGGTTCGTGCTCGCGTTCGGTGCGGGCGCCCTGATCTCCAGCGTCGCGTACGAACTGGTGGAGGACGGCATCCGCACGTCCGGCCCGCTCCCGCTCGGCGTGGGACTCGCGCTCGGGGCGGTCGTGTTCTACTTGGCCGATCGCCGGGTGGAGCGGATGGCGTCCGGTGCGTCCAGCGGCCTGCCGTTGGCGCTGGGGGCGTTGCTGGACGGCATTCCCGAGCAGCTCGTCCTGGGGCTGGGGCTGGCCGGCGGCGGCGGGGTGAGCCTGGCGCTGCTCGGCAGCGTGTTCGTGTCGAACCTGCCCGAGGGCCTGGGGTCGGCGGCGGAGATGCAGGAGGCCGGGCGCTCGAAGCGATCGATCATCGTCTTGTGGTCGGTGGTCGCGGTGAGCTGCACGCTCGCGACGGTCGCCGGCTACGCGCTCGCGGAAGTGTTGCCCGAGGAGGTCGCCACCGGGGTCAACGGCTTCGCCGCCGGTGCCCTGCTGGTGATGCTGACCGACTCGATGATCCCCGAGGCGGAGAAGAAGTCTCCCGGGAAGGCCGGACTGGCCACCGTCCTCGGGTTCGCCCTCGCGATGTCGCTGTCGTTGCTCCAGTGAGGGCCATCGCCGCCCGCTCCGCCGGACTGGCGGAGCGGGGGCGGCTGGGGTCAGAGACCCCGGATGTTGGTGGCCTGGAGGCCCTTGGGGCCGCGCTCGGTGTCGAACTCGACGTTCTGGCCCTCGTAGAGGTCGCGGCGGCCGGAGCCCACGATGGCGCTGAAGTGCGCGAACACGTCAGCCGAGCCGTCGGACGGGGCGATGAAGCCGAAGCCCTTGTCGGAGTTGAACCATTTGACAGTGCCAGTGGCCATGTCGATCTTCCTTCTTTGTTCTCGGATCGGCAGGGCGATCCATCTGACCGTCCCGGCGGCGCCGGAGCGGGGATTGTGGGGGAGTCGCGCACTCGCGGCGCGCCGAGGCGGGAGCCTTCGAGGCTCGTGCTGCGGGGGTGTTGCGGGAAATGTGGTGTCTCTTCGGCTAGCGGGTGCCACCTGCGACATACCCGATCAACAGGACCGGGAAACCTGTGCAGGAGTCAGCGGGCACCGGCGGTGCGGGGTCAAACTCTAGCAGCCGGGCTGCCGGGCCCCGATTCCGGGGGTGAGGAGGCCCTGTGCGATACTGGACGGCGAGGCGCTCACCGTGTGCGCCTGCACACCCGCGCCACACGCATCCGCGCACCGCGCGGCGGCCCCCAGGCCGCCCGGGACGCTCGCGGACACCGGCCGTGGTGACCCGATCCACCGAAAGCAGTTCTCATCGTGTCCCAACCTGCTCCTGCCCTGTCGTCGTTCGCGGAACTGGGCCTGCCCGACCAGCTGGCGTCCGCGCTCGCGTCCCAGGGCATCGACAACCCCTTCCCCATCCAGTCGGCGACCCTGCCCGACACCCTCGCCGGCCGTGACGTGCTCGGCCGCGGCCGCACCGGGTCGGGCAAGACCCTGGCGTTCGCGCTGCCGCTGGTGGCGCGCCTGGCGCACCTCGTCCCGTCCGGCGCCTCCATCGAGGCGCGCACCCGTCCCGGGGCGCCCCGCGCGCTCGTGCTGGCCCCGACCCGCGAGCTCGCCAACCAGATCCTCGCGACCGTCGAGCCGCTGGCCCGCGTGGCCGGGTTGAGCGTGATGACCGTGTTCGGCGGCGTCAGCCAGTCGCGGCAGGTGCAGCAGCTGCGCCGCGGCGCCGACATCGTGGTGGCCACGCCCGGACGCCTCGAGGACCTGATGGAGCAGCGCCACGTCCGCCTGGACGCGGTCGCCGTCACCGTGCTCGACGAGGCCGACCACATGGCCGACCTGGGCTTCCTGCCGGCGGTCACCCGGATCCTCGCCGCGACCCCGTCCGGCGGGCAGCGGATGCTGTTCTCGGCCACCCTCGACCGGGGCGTCGACAAGCTCGTGAAGCGGTTCCTCTCGCAGCCGCTGGTGCACAGCGTGGACGGGGCGGAGTCGCCGGTCGCGGCGATGACCCACCACGTCTTCCTGGTCGGCGACGCGGGCACCAAGCGCGAGGTCGTCACCACGCTCGCCAGCGGCACCGCGCGGCGGCTGCTGTTCACCCGCACCAAGCACCAGGCGCGCAAGCTCGCGCGCGAGCTCACCGCGAGCGGCATCCCGGCGGTCGAGCTGCACGGCAACCTGTCGCAGAACGCGCGCGAGCGTGGGCTGGCGGCGTTCGCCAACGGCGAGGTGCGTGTGATGGTGGCGACCGACATCGCCGCCCGGGGCATCCACGTCGACGGGGTCGACCTCGTCGTCCACGTCGATCCGCCGGCCGAGCACAAGGCGTACCTGCACCGCTCCGGACGCACCGCGCGCGCCGGCCAGCAGGGCGACGTGATCACGCTGGTGCTGCCCGAGCAGCGCCGGGACTTCCAGGCGTTGGCGCGGGCGGCGAAGATTTCTGCCCAGCCCTCGTCGGTGAAGGCCGGCGACGCCCAGGTGGTCGCGCTGGCGGGGCGCCAGGCTGATCGCGTTGCCGTTCAGGACATGCCGGCCGCCGCGGCCTCCCGGAACCCGGACGCGTCCGCGGGGGTTCGGGGTCGTGGGTCGGCCCCCAGGAACTCCGGTTCTGGTCGGTCCGGCTCTGGTCGATCCGGTTCTGGTCGGTCCGGCACTGGTCGGTCCGGTTCGCAGAAGACCGGCTCGGGTAAGTCGTCGGGATCGGGCCGTCGTTCGGCCATGACCCAGGTCGCCCCCGCCCGTCCCGGAGGCGCCGCCCGTTTCTCCGCCCAGGGCTCCCGCGGACGCCGCTCCGGCGGCCGCGCCGCCTGACGGACCGAATTGGGGACGGTTCCGAGATTCGTTGTCTGGCGGGGTGTTGGTTGCGATTCTCGGAACCGTCCCCGTTTCGGTCCGGTCTCGCGGATCACGGTCCCTGAGGAGCGATCCGGGCCTCCCAACACGGTCCCTGAGGAGCGATCCGAGGGACGAGGATCGCGTCACGAAGGGCCGGCCCACCCGACCGTCATCCCGGCGAACGCCAGGATCTCTGGCGTGAACGGAAAGGGGGACGGTTCCGAGATTCGTTGTCTGGCGGGGTGCTGGTTGCGATTCTCGGAACCGTCCCCGTTTCGGTCCGTCCCCGTTTCGGTCCGGTCCCGCGGATCACGGTCCCTGAGGAGCGATCCGAGGGACGAGGATCGCGTCACGAAGGGCCGGGCCACAAGTGCGGGAAAGTGTTCGAATCGTGGCTGTAATCCCTTGTGGATGCGGGAATGCTGGCGTATAATCGAACACATGAGCGGAACGGTGTGGGCGGGTGCGGCGGAGCGTCTCCGCGCTGCTGTGCAGGACCGGGTCGAGGCCGAGATCGCCGAGGCGGTCGCGATCGCCGACCTGGCCGCCGAGCACGAATGGGCCGCGGATGCCCGGATCGATGTGGTCGGGAAGCGGGCGGTGCGGATCGGCGGCGATGGCACTGCGCTGGTGGATGAGTTCCTGCCGCTGGAAGTGGCGGCGTTGCAGGGGGTCTCGGTGTCGGCCGCGACCTGGTTGATCCGTGACATCGTGAACCTGGCCGGCCGGTTCCCGCTGGTCTGGTTCCAGGTGAAGCAGGGGCTGTTGCCGGTGTTCCGGGCCCGTCAGCTGGTGCAGGAGATCGATACGTTCGACCTCACCCTCGACCAGGCCCGTGAGTTGGACGCGCTGCTCGCCCTCAAACTGCCCGGCCTGGCGTGGGGCCGGCTGCTCAAGCTGGCCCGCGGCCTGATCGCGCAGGTGGCCGCACCCGCCATCGAGCAGCGCGCCCACGAAGCCCGTGCGGCGCGGTTTGTGCGGAAGCTGCCGACCGAGGACCCTTTGGTGGCGTACCTGTCGTGTCGGGTGGACACCCGGGACGCGATCTTCTTCGACGCCCAGGTCGACCGGATCGCCGACCTCCTCGCCGCCCACGGCGACACCGACCCCAAAGAGGTGCTCCGGGCGAAAGCGGTCGGGATCCTCGCCACCCCCGCCCGCGCCCAGCTCATGCTCCAAGAAGCCGCCGGCGTCGTCGGCACGATCCGTGCGACCGACCCCCGCCTGGTGCCGGCCGCCACCGTGTACGTGCACGTCGCCGAAGAAACCCTGCTCACCGGGCACGGCACGTGCCGGGTCGAGGGTGTCGGACCGCTGTCGGCCACCCTGCTCGGTGTCCTGCTCGGCCACGACCGGATCACGGTGGCCCCGGTCATCCGGCCCTACGCACAGATCAGCGTGGACAGCTACGAGATCCCCGACCGGATCCGCCGCCAAATCCTGCTCCGAGACACCGTCGAGGTGTTCCCGTGGTCGAGCCGGAGCCCCCGCACCTCCCAGTTGGACCACACCCGGCCGTGGCGGCCCGGTGTGAAGAACCAAACCCGCGCCAACAACCTCGGACCGCTGTCCACCCGGCCGCACCGCGGCAAAACCCACGGCAACTGGCAGCTCGACCAACCCCGACCCGGCATCTTCTGGTGGACCAGCCCCAATGGTTATCGCTACCGCGTCGGGCCACACGGCACCACCCCCATGTTCGGCAACCCCAAACACCAACTCGGCGACCAGATCCAATGGGACACCGACCACAAGAAACGTGGCAGGCCAGATCCGCCAGACGGAGACGACCCCGCGCCCTGAGATCCCGCCACCCGCCAGGATGATGAAGGTGGGCGCGCCGGGACGACGGACGGGTTTGGTCAGACGACCATGCCCGAGACCAGCAGGCCGAGGATGCCGATTGCGAGGACGATGAGCAGCGCCCAGCGGAAGCGTCGGTACGGATTGGTGGACGACCCGGCGTCGGAAGAGCCCGTTCCCAACGCGGCGAGTTCGCGGGGGATCGGGCCGACCAACGTGACGGTCTCGTCCGGGTCGATGTCGCCGCGCTCGGGGTCGTGCAGCGGGCCCCCCGGCGTGAGCCAGCGAGCCGTGATCGGATCGAACCGGTCGTCGGGTGGGGGCAGTCTCCGCGCCATGCCGCCAGCATCGCACCGGGGCCGCCCTCGGGGGAACCAAACCCAGGTCACCGGCGTCCCTCGTCCTCGGTAAGCTTCCTGCGTGCCACCAGCAACGGCGGGGCCCTGGCGGTGACCTCCCAGAAGACCCGACCGGCGACCAGCCGTAAGCGTGACCCGCGTGAACGGGCCGAACACTGGCGTGCCCGCGTCCGCGGGTGGCGTGCGGACATCGCCCGTGCCTGGGAGTACCGGCCCGTGCGTCGCGGACTGGTGGGTTCGGCCCTGCTCTTCCTGGGTTCTCTGACGCCGGCCTACCTTCCGCAGGCCAGCCCCTTGTGGGAGCCGATGCGGGCACTGGGACTGGACAACTGGCCGGCCAAGGTCTTCGGCACCGCCCTCGTCGTCGCCGGCGTGGCTCTGCTCGTCGAGGCATGGTTCAAGCTGCGTCCGAGCCTCTACCACGAGGTCAAGCACTGGCCGATCACCCTGTTGTGGAGCCTCCCGCTGGTGCTCGCCCCGCCGATCTTCAGCCACGACGCGTACGCCTACGCCGCCGAGGGGTGGCTGCTGCGCAACGGCCTCAACCCGTACACCAACCCGATCTCGGTGCTTCCCGGCCAGTTCGCCGACCAGGCCGCCTGGCTGTGGCGCTACACCACCGCGATGTACCCCCCGCTCAGCCTCGAGATGTTCCACGGCCTCGTGGTCCTCGCCGGCAACGACCCGTACTTCTCGGCGGTCGCCATGCGCATCCCGGCGCTGCTGGGCGTGGGGCTGATCGCCTACTTCCTGCCGCGGATCGCGGTCCGCATGGGCGCGGACGTGCAGATGACGGCCTGGTTCTCGACGGTGAACCCGCTGGTGATCATCGACCTCGTCGGCGGCGCCCACAATGACGCACTGATGATGGGGCTGGTTGTGCTCGCGCTCTGGCTGGCGTTCACGAAACGGTTCTGGTGGGCGGCGATCCTGGTGGGGGTGGCGGCCTGTATCAAGCAGCCGGCGATCCTCGCGTTCTACCCGGTCGCGCTGATCGGGCACCCGTGGCGCACCTTCGCCTGGCGTGACACGTCCAGGGCCCTGCTGCGCCTCAGCCTGTCGCTGGCGGTGTCGGTCGCCACCTTCGTCGCGATCTCGCTGGCCAGTGGTCTCGGCTTCGGCTGGGTCGGCGCCGCCGACGTCCCCGGACGCGTGGTCACGCTCGCGCCGTTCACCCTGGTCGGCGCCGGGTTGAAGGCCCTGCTGGAGCTCCTCGGCCAGCCAGAGGCCGGCCAGGTAGCGATGGACGCGGTCCGCTACCTCGGCCTCGGACTCACGGTGGTCGTCATCGCCTGGCTCGGACTCACGGTCGGACGGCGCCGCCCGGTCACCTTCCTGAGCTGGGCCTACCTGGTGTTCGCCTTCGGCGGCATCGCACTGAACAGCTGGTACCTCACCTGGGGTGGCCTGCTGCTCCCGCTCACGAAGCCGACCGAGCGCATCACCGGCACCGCCGTCACCGTGACCACCGTCCTGCTCGCGTACGGCGCCGGCAACCTGGCCTGGCGCAACGACGCCGTCGCCCTCGGGTTCGCCGCACTCGCCCTCATGCTCGTGCTGCTGTACCGGCACGCCCAGGAACGCAAGCTGCACCTCGCCGCTGCCGGTGCCGACAAGGGGGCCTGAGGGTGGACGCAGAACTGCTTGTCGAGGTCGTCGACGGCGTCGGCCGGATCCGGCTGAACCGTCCTCGCCAGATCAACGCCCTGACCGTGCCGATGATGCACACCCTCTCGGGGGTGCTCGACGACTTCGCGTCCGACGAGCGCGTCGTCTCGGTCGAACTCACCGGGGCGGGGGAGCGCGGCCTGTGCGCGGGCGCGGACGTCCGAGCGCTGCGGGAGCGGGTCATCACCGGCGGTGACGTCACCGGCTTTTTCGCCACCGAGTACGACGTCGACCTGAAGATCGCCGCGTTCGCCAAGCCGTACCGCGCGATCATGACCGGCATCACCATGGGCGGCGGGCTCGGCCTGAGCGCGCACGGCTCCCGGCGGGTCGTGGACGCGAGCAGCCGCCTCGCCATGCCGGAGACCCAGATCGGCCTGTTCCCGGACGTGTTCATGACCCCGCTGCTGGCCCGGATGCCGGACGAGATCGGCACCCACCTCGCCCTCACCGGCGCCTCGATCAACGCCACGGACGCGGTGCGCCTCGGCCTCGCCGACGAGGTCGCCGGTCCCGCCCCCGCACCGGACGCCGGCCTGCGCGCCCCATGGGTCGCCGAGTGCTACGCCGGTGACGACCCGGCCGAGATCCTGGCTCGCCTGGAGGGCCACCCCGACCCGGCCGCCCGCGAGACCGCCGCCGAGTTGCGGCTGCGCTGCCCGCTCTCGGTCGCGGTCACGCTCGAGGCGGTGCGCCGGGCCGCGGCGATCACGTCGCTGCCCGACCTGCTGCCCACCGAGCTCGCCCTCGCCGTCCGGCTCGCGACCGGCCCCGACTTCGCCGAGGGCGTCCGCGCCCAGCTCGTCGACCGCGACCGCACCCCGCACTGGTCCCACGACCGGGTCGAGGACGTCTCCCGCGCCGAGGTCCTCGGCTACTTCGAGCCTCTCTGACCCACCGGACCGAATTGGGGACGGTTCCTAACTTGGTCCCGGACCGAGTTAGGAACCGTCCCCAATTCGGTCCGCGTAGTCGACGACCACGGGGGCGTGGTCGCTCAGCCGGGCCTCGTAGCTGTCGGCGCGGTCGGTGCCGCCGCTCAGCGCCGCCCGCGCCAGGCCCGGCGTGGCCAGGTGATAGTCGATCCGCCAGCCGACGTCGTTGGTGAACGCGTTGCCCATCCAGCTCCACCACGAGTACGGACCGGGCTCGTCGGGGTGCAGCGTGCGCACCACGTCCACCAGCGTCCGCGGGCCGAGGATCGAGGCGAACCACGCCCGCTCCTCGGGCAGGAAGCCGACGTTGCGCTGGTTCGCGCTCCAGTTGCGCAGGTCGAGCCGGGTGTGGGCGATGTTGAAGTCGCCCATCACCAGGAACTCCCGCCCGCGCGCCTGCGCCTGCTTGCGGGCCCGCGCGAGGTAGGGACGGAAGTGCCGCAGGAACCGCTCCTTGCGCCGGTAGCGCGCGAGCTGCTCGGGCGTCTCGTCGGCGCGTCCGCCCTTCGGCAGGTACAGCGAGCCGACGGTCAGCCGCCAGCCGTTCAGGTCGAAGTCGGCCTCCACGTAGCGGCCCTCGGCGTCGAACGCCGGGACGCCGAAGCCCTCGCGGACCGCCAGCGGCGGCGTCCGGCTGAGCAGGGCCACCCCGTTGCGGCCCGCCCGGTCGCCGGGGTGGTAGCACCAGGAGTAGCCCGCCAGCGCCTCCGGCGGCACCTCGTCCGCCGGGCACCGCACCTCCTGGAGAGCGACGAGGTCGCAGTCGCGGTCACCCAGCCAGTCGCCGAACCCGCGGCGGACGGACGCCCGGATGCCGTTGACGTTGACGGTGGCGACCCGCATCAGGAGTTGCGCCCGCGCGCGGCGACTGGCCAGGTGCCGCCGGTGCTCAGCCGGTACTCCCCGGCCAGGTTCACCGCGTTACAGACGTGGTTGGGCACCACCAGGACGGTCGACCCCAGCGCGGGCCGCGCGCCCGGCCACTCGATCGTCGAGTGGTGCTCGCTCAGCGCGACGATCCGGGCGTCCGGAGCGTCCAGCACCCGGCCGAACCCGGACGCCCACGGCGCCCGGTCGGCGCCGAGCGCCTTGCTGCCCGCGTCGGTGACCACCCGGCCACCGGTGTGCGACACCACGGTGGCCGCCACGGTCAGGGCGACCTGGTCGAAGCCGATCGTGCCCAGCTCCACCTGCTGCGAGTCGCCGAACACGTACACGCCCGGACGCAGCTCGTTCAGCACCCCGGGACGCACCGCCCCCGCCGAGGGCGTCGAGCCGCCGCTGAGCAGGCGGACCGGCAGCAGCGCGGCGGCCAGCGAGGCTGCCGCCACCGCGAGGGCCGCCGCCTCGTCGTCGGCCGCGCGCAGCCGCGTCTCGGGGGAGTAGCTGTGCCCGGGGAACGTGAACACCCCGCGCACCCGCAGGCCCGACTCGCTGATCCGCGCGGCGAGCTCGCCGGCCTCCCGGGGCTGGACGCCGGACCGGTGGTGCCCGCTGTCGATCTCGACCGCGACCTCCACCGGCAGCCGGCTCAGCCGCCGCGCCGCCTCCGGCGAATCACAGCCGACCAGGACGCGCGCGCGTCCGGCCAGCGCCCGCAACCGGTCGGCGTCGCCGGCCCCCAGCCACAGCGGGTAGGCGATGAACAGGTCGTCGAACCCGGCCGCGGCGAACACCTCGGCCTCACCGATCGTGGCCACCGTCAGCCCGGACGCGCCCGCGTCCAGCTGGCGCCGGGCGATCTGGAGTGACTTGTGCGTCTTCGCGTGCGGACGCAGCGCGATCCCGCGTTCGGCGGCGAGCGCCGCCATCGCCGCGATGTTGCGGTCGAGGATGTCGGTGTCCAGGCGCAGGTGGGGCGTCGCTCCCACGTCAACGCCTCCCGGCCGGGTGCGGCGGCCTCATCGATAGTTGTCGAACTGCACCGCGAAATCGAGGTCCGCGCCCTTGACCAGCTGCTGCACGGCCTGCAGGTCGTCCCGCTTCTTGCCGAACACCCGCAGCTCCTCGCCCTGCACCTGGGTGCGGATGCCCTTCGGCCCTTCGTCGCGGATCAGCTTCGCGACCTTCTTGGCGTTCTCGCTGCTGATGCCCTGCGTGATGGACGCGGTGATCTTCCACATCTTTCCCGACAGCCGCGGCTCGCCGGCGTCCAGCGCCCGCAGGTCGATCTTGCGCCGCACCAGCATCGTCTGGAACACGTCCAGGATCGCCTTCACCCGCTCCTCGCCATTGGCCTCCATCTCGAAGGCCTCGCCGGAGGCCTTGATGGACGCGTCGGTGCCCTTGAAGTCGAACCGGGTCCGCACCTCCTTCACGGCCATGTTCAGGGCGTTCTCGACCTCCTGGCGGTCGACCTTGCTGACGATGTCGAACGAGTTCTCTGCGGCCACTGCTTCTCCTGCCTGATGTCTGCTCCACCCCGGTCGCCCGGGCGCCCGTGCCGATTCGATTGCGGGGACGCCGTTTTGCTATGGTGTCCCGGCACGGCAGGTTGCCCGAGTGGCCAAAGGGAGCGGTCTGTAAAACCGTCGGCTAAGCCTACGTAGGTTCGAACCCTACACCTGCCACGCGCACACCGAAGGGCCCCCGGATTCCCGGGGGCCCTTCGCTGTTACCCCTTGTCAGAGCCTCAAACGGTCAGTGCCGCCCGGTCATGGTGGTGACGTCCAGGGCCTTCGCCAGCTGCTCCTCGCTGATCTCGCCGCGCTCGACGTAGCCCAGGTCGCGCACCGCGTCCGCCACGGTCAGGTTGGCCTTCACCGAGTGCTTGGCGATCTTCGCGGCCGCCTCGTAGCCGATGATCCGGTTGAGCGGGGTGACGATCGACGGGGACGACTCGGCCAGCTGGCGGCACCGTTCGACGTTCGCCACGACGCCGTCCACGCAGCGGGTGGCCAGCAGCCGCGACACGTTGCCCACCAGCGTGATCGACTCCAGCAGGTTGCGGGCCATCACCGGCAGCATCACCAGCAGGTCGAAGTTGCCCTGGGCGCCGGCGAACGCGATCGCCGCGTCGTTGCCGATCACCTGCGCGGCCACCATCACCGTCGCCTCCGGCAGCACCGGGTTCACCTTGCCCGGCATGATCGAGGAGCCCGGCTGCAGGTCGGGCAGCGCGATCTCGCCCAGCCCGGTGCGCGGCCCCGAGCCCATCCAGCGCAGGTCGTTGGCGATCTTCACCAGCGACACCGCGACCGTCCGCACCGCTCCCGAGGTCTCCACCAGCGCGTCCTGCGCGGCCTGCGCCTCGAAGTGGTTCGGCGCCTCCACCAGCGGCAGCCCGGTGTGCTCGGCGACCAGCTCGATCACCCGCGCGGAGAAGCCGGGCGGGGTGTTGATGCCGGTGCCCACCGCCGTCCCGCCCAGCGGCAGCTCCGACAGCCGGGGGAGGGCGGCCCGCACCCGGTCGATGCCGTAGCGCACCTGGGTGGCGTAGCCGGAGAACTCCTGGCCGAGCGTGATCGGGGTGGCGTCCATCAGGTGGGTGCGGCCCGACTTCACCACGTCCGCGAACTCGGTCGCCTTCGCCTCCAGCGACGACGCGAGCGCCTCCAGCCCGGGGATCAGCTCCTCGGTGACCGCCTGCACCGCCGCGATGTGGATCGAGGACGGGAACACGTCGTTGGACGACTGGGACGCGTTCACGTGGTCGTTGGGGTGGACGGGCTCGCCGAGCCGCCGGGACGCCAGCGTCGCGACCACCTCGTTGGTGTTCATGTTGGACGAGGTGCCCGACCCGGTCTGGAACACGTCGATCGGGAACTGGTCGTCGTGCCGGCCATCGATCACCTCGTCGGCCGCGGCCACGATCGCGTCCGCCACCGGCTGCGGCAGCACCCCGAGCTCGGCGTTGGCCAGCGCCGCCGCCCGCTTGATCTGCGCCAGAGCGGCGATGTGGTGGGCGGACAGCGGACGCCCCGAGATCGGGAAGTTCTCCACCGCCCGCTGAGTCTGGGCGGCGTAGAGCGCGTCGGCGGGCACCCGGACCTCTCCCATCGTGTCGTGTTCGATCCGGTACCCGGTCATGGTCGGCTCCTTCGTTGGGTCTGCTCCCACCGTAGGCGTGCGGCCTAAGGTGCTGCCATGGCGACCATGGCCGAGTTGGCGGACAGCATCCTGCTGGCCACGGACGCGATCCCCGCCGGCCAAGTCAGCACGTACGGCGACATCGCCCGGATCGTCGGCTGCGGCCCCCGCCTCGTCGCCCGGGTGCTCGCCGGCAGCGGCGGTGAGACCTGCTGGTGGCGGGTCGTGCGCGCGGACGGAACCATCGCGCCCCACCTGGTCGCCGAGGGCACCACCCGCCTGGTCGGCGAGGGCGTCGCCGTCCGCGCGGGACGGATCGAGCTGGCCCGCTACCGGGCGGCCCTGGAATGACCGCCGCCGGAAGGGGCTGGCCGGGGGACCCGGCGGACGCGACGACCCCGGTGGCGCTCGACGCCGCCGGTGTCCGGACGCTGGCCGCGGGTTGCGACCTGCACGAACTGGACGCCCGGGTGAGCGTCTGCCGCGCCTGCCCCCGGCTGGTGGCCTGGCGGGAGCAGGTCGCGACCGAGAAACGGGCGTCCTTCGCCACCGAGCCGTACTGGGGACGGCCGATTCCGGGCTGGGGCGACCCGCAGCCGTGGCTGGTCGTGCTCGGCCTCGCCCCCGCCGCGCACGGCGGCAACCGCACCGGTCGGGTCTTCACCGGCGACCGCAGCGGCGACTGGCTGTTCGCCGCGCTGCACCGGGCCGGGCTCGCCGCCCTGCCCACCTCCGTCCACGCCGGCGACGGGCAGCGGCTGGACGGCGTCCGGATCGTCGCGGCCGTCCGCTGCGCCCCGCCGGACAACCGTCCGACCACCGACGAGCGGGACACCTGCGCGCCCTGGCTGGCCGCCGAACTCGCCCTGCTCCCGACCGCCCGGGTCATCCTGTGCCTGGGTGGGTTCGCCTGGGACGCCGCGCTGCGCCAGCTGGCCGCCGCCGGCAACGCGGTGCCGCGTCCGCGTCCACGGTTCGGCCACGGGGCGACCGCGGACGTCGGCCCGTTCACCCTGATCGCCAGCTTCCACCCCAGCCAGCAGAACACGTTCACCGGCCGGCTCACCGAGCCCATGCTCGACGACGTGTTCGCCGCCGCCAAAGACCTGGCCGCGCCCCCGGTGCAGGCCTGACCGACCGGCGTCCGGGGCCGATTTGGGGGCGACCTCACTCGTGGGGTAGTGTCAACCCCCGTCCGGCCCCTATAGCTCAGTCGGCAGAGCGTCTCCATGGTAAGGAGAAGGTCTGCGGTTCGATTCCGCATGGGGGCTCTGTGTTCGGATAGACGGAGTTACCGCCCGTCGCCCAGGCATACTGGAAATCCGGACCTGGGGCGGGATAGCTCAGGCGGTAGAGCAAGCGGCTCATAATCGCTGTGTCGCGGGTTCAAGTCCCGCTCCCGCTACCGACTGATGGTTGACCGTAGGGAAAGAGGAATCTGATGGCCAAGAAGCAAGCCGACGTCCGGCCGAAGATCACCCTTGCGTGCACGCAGTGCAAGGAGCGCAACTACATCACCAAGAAGAATCGGCGCAACGACCCCGATCGCATGGAGCTGAAGAAGTTCTGCCCGAAGTGCCACGCGCACACCGCGCACCGCGAGACCCGCTGACGCTGGTCCTCGACAAGCCGTCCGCGTCAGCGGGCGGCTTTGTTGTGTTCCCGGAGGCGCCCAGCTGATCACCCCGAGCCGGCGGTCTCGCCAGGCTCGCTCCCGAAACCGACGTTTGCTCCCGAGATTTCGGGAGCAAACGTCGGTTTCGGGAGCGAAGTCGCGTGGAGGCGGACAAGTCCGGCCCGTTAGTCTGTGCGCATGCCGATCAGCGAAGACCACGTCGGGCGCAGCTACCCGGCCACGGCCCCCTACCAGGTGAGCCGGGCCAAGATCGCGGAGTTCGCCGCCGCGCTCGGCGACGTGCAGAACCCCGCCTACGCCGGCGACGACCCGGTCGCCCCGCCCACCTTCGCGGTGCTGCTGTCCTCCGCCGCCTGGGACGAGATGTTCGCCGACCCCGACCTGGCGCTGAGCCTCAGCCGCACCGTGCACGTCGACCAGCGCTTCGCCTGGCGGCGTCCGCTGCGCGCCGGTGACGAGGTGACCGCCACCCTGACCATCGAGAAGGTGCGCGCCCGGGGCGCCACCGCGATCATCACGATCGCCGTCGACCTCGCCACCACGGACGGGGAGCCGCTGTGCACGGCCACGTCCACCCTGATGCACACCTCGGAGGTGGCCGCATGAGCACCCTGACCGCCACCGAGGGCCAGGTCCTGCCCGGCTTCACCCGCACGTTCACCCGCGCCGACCTCGTGCGCTACGCGGGGGCGTCCGGCGACTTCAACCCGATCCACTGGTCGGACGGCGCTGCGGCCGCCCTCGGCCTGCCGGACGTGATCGCCCACGGCATGCTCACGATGGGCACCGCCCTGCGCGTGGTCACCGACTGGACGGGCGACCCGGGCCGGGTGCGCAGTTATTACGTCCGGTTCACCAAGCCCGTGGTGGTGCCGGCCGACGGCGGCACGGAGGTGCAGTTCGGCGGCACGGTCACCAAGGTCGCCGACGGTGTGGCCACGGTGAGCATCGAGGCGATCTGCGACGACACGAAGGTGCTGGGCGCCGCCGTCGCCGAGGTGATCCTTGGCTGAACGGCTGGCCGACCACACCACCCTGCGCGTCGGCGGACCTGCGGGACGCTGGCTCGAGCCCGCCACCGAGGCCGAACTGATCGAGGTCGTCGCCGCGGCGGACGCGGCCGGCGAGCCCGTCCTGGTGCTGGGCGGCGGCTCCAACGTGCTAATCGCCGACGAGGGGTTCGAGGGCGCCGTGGTGCACACCGGACGCCTGCGCGGCGTCCGCACCGACGACGTCGCGGCCTGTTCGGGGGCGTTCGTGACGGTCGCCCCCGGCGAGCCGTGGGACGGCTTCGTGGCCGCCACGATCGCCGACGGCCACGTCGGCGTCGAGGCGTTGTCGGGCATCCCTGGCCTGGTCGGCGCCACTCCGATCCAGAACGTCGGCGCCTACGGCCAGGAGGTCGGCCAGACCATCGCCCGGGTCCGCACCTGGGACCGCCAGGAGAACAAGGTGGTCACCCGCAGCGCCGCCGAGTGCCACTTCGGCTACCGCAGTTCGCTCTTCAAGGCCGTCCCGAACCGGTTCGTGGTGCTCTCGGTGAGCTTCCAGTTCCGCCTGGGGACGCTGTCGGCGCCGGTCCGCTACGCCGAACTCGCCCGCACCCTCGGCATCGAACCGGGGGAGCGCGCCCCGATGGCCGACGTGCGCGCGGCCGTCCTCGACCTGCGCCGCGGCAAGGGCATGGTGCTGGACGCCGAGGACCGCGACACCTGGAGCGCCGGCAGCTTCTTCACCAACCCGCTGGTGCCGGTCGAGGTCGCCGACCGCCTGCCTTCCGACGCGCCGCGCTACCCGCAGCCCGACGGCACCGTGAAGACCAGCGCGGCGTGGCTGATCGAGCACGCCGGCTTCAACAAGGGCTTCGGCGCCGGGCTGGCCCGGCTGTCGACCAAACACACCCTGGCCCTCACCAACCGGGGCGGCGCGTCCGCCGCCGAGGTGGTGGCCCTGGCCCGCGAGATCCGCAGCGGTGTCGAGGACGCCTTCGGCGTCCGCCTGGTGCCCGAGCCGGTGCTGGTCGGGACGAGCATCGAGCCGTAGCGCCCGCGCCTAGACTGGCCCGCGGCCTCCCGAAAGGAACAACCGTGAGCATCCTGGCGAACGTGCCCCTCGCGCCCCGCGACCCGATCCTCGGGCTCACCGAGGCGTTCGTCGCCGACACCCGCCCGGGCAAGGTGAACCTGGGCGTCGGGGTCTACCTCGGCGAGGACGGACGCATCCCGCTGCTGGAGTGCGTGCGGACGGCCGAGGCCGCGCTGGCGGCCAACCCGTCCCCGCGCGGCTACCTGCCCATCGACGGGCTGCCGGCCTACACGAAGGCGGTGCGCGAACTGGTGTTCGGGGCCGGCTCCGAGCCGGTCGCCGCCGGCCGGGTGGTCACCGTCCAGGGCCTCGGCGGCACCGGCGCGCTGAAGATCGGGGCCGAGTTCCTGCGTCGCACGGACGCCCAGCCGGTCGTGCTGATCTCCGACCCGTCCTGGGAGAACCACCAGGCGCTGTTCAGCCGCGCCGGGTTCGAGGTGCGCAGCTACCGCTACTACGACCCGTCCCGGGGCGGCATCGACGTCGCCGGCATGCTCGACGACCTGCGCGCGGCCGCCCCCGGCACCACGGTCGTCCTGCACGCCTGCTGCCACAACCCGACTGGCTACGACCTCGACGAAGCCCAGTGGGAGCAGGTCGCCCAGGTGGTGGCCGAGCGTGGCCTGGTGCCGTTCCTCGACCTCGCCTACCAGGGCTTCGCGTCCGGGATCGGCGCCGACTGCGCCGTCATCGGACGCTTCGCGGCGCTCGGCGTCCCGATGCTGGTGGCGTCCTCGTTCAGTAAGAGCTTCAGCCTCTACGGCGAGCGGGTCGGCGGGCTCAGCGTGGTGGCGGCCGATGCGGACGAGGCGGCACGGGTGCTGTCGCAGCTGAAGGTGACGATCCGCACCACCTACTCCAACCCGCCCACGCACGGCGCGGCGGTCGTCTCCGCGGTGCTCGGCGACCCCGACCTCCGCGCGCAGTGGGAGGCCGAGCTGGAGGGCATGCGGCTGCGGATCCGGTCGATGCGCACGGCCCTGGTGGACGCGCTGGCCGCCTCCGGGGCCGGCCGCGACTTCGGCTTCATCGCCGACCAGATCGGCATGTTCAGCTACTGCGGGCTGTCGCCGGCGCAGATGCAGGAACTGCGCGACGTGCACGGGGTGTACGGCACCGACGCGGGCCGGATCTGCGTGGCCGCGCTCAACCCGGGCAATGTCGGAGCCGTCGCACAGGCGGTTGCGGCGGTCCTGTGACGGGTCGCCGCTGCGCGTCCGGGCCGACCTCCCGGTTCGACTTCGCCAACGCGAACCCCGTACAATCCTGTACTTGGTGACCATCACCTGCTCGGCCATGCCCTGAGGGGCCCGGACGTGCAGGGGGCGATCACCGAAGGGCAATAGCTCAATTGGCAGAGCAGCGGTCTCCAAAACCGCAGGTTGGGGGTTCAAGTCCCTCTTGCCCTGCTGGGAAAGCCGTTACCGACGACCGACCAGCACCACCGATCAAGCGACAGTGAAGGACACCTCCCGTGGCGGACGAACCGGAGTTGGCAGACGCCGATGTCCCTCGCGACCCCGCAGCTGACCTCGACCTGCAGGCCATGGGCCTGGTGGACGTGGAGCTGACGGAGGAGGAGCAGGTCGCGATGGCTGCCGCCAGCGCGCGGCCGGTCCGCAAGGGCGCGGTCGAGGAGGCTGCCGGCAAGGGTCGGGCGACGCCCAAGCAGCGCCGCCAGCGCCCCGGCGAGGAGCACCGTCGGGCCACTCCGGTGGAGTTCGTCAAGGAGTCGATCTCCGAGCTGAAGAAGGTGGTCTGGCCCACCCCGAGCCAGCTCCAGCAGTACTTCGTCGTGGTGCTGGTGTTCGTGTTGATCATGATCGGCATCGTGGCCGCGCTGGACCTCGGGTTCGGCACGCTGATGTTGAAGTTGCTGGGCTGAGGACGAGGAAGCGAGTAGGCATTTGACTGGGAACAACCCGCCCGAGGACGACTTCGGCACCCCCGCGTCCGAGGATTTCGAGATCGATCTCGGCCTGCCCGACGCGCCGGCCGAGGACGACGACCTCGAGCTGAACCTCGACTTCGGTGGCGCCTCCGAGCCCGACGAGGCCGACATCCTGCTCAACCTCGGTGAGGACGAGCCGGAGCCCGAGCCCGAGCCCGTCGGTCTCGACACCGACGACGAGGCCGTGCTGGAGGAGCTGCGCCTGCAGCTGCGCAGCCAGGTCGGCGACTGGTACGTCATCCACACCTACTCCGGCATGGAGAACCGGGTGAAGCAGAACCTGGACAACCGGGTGAAGACGCTCGGCATGGAGGACTACATCTACGAGGCCGTCGTGCCCACCGAAGAGGTCATCGAGACCCGCAACGGTGCGCGCAAGTCGGTCACCCGCACCGTCCTGCCCGGCTACGTCCTGGTCCGCATGGACCTGACCGATGCGTCCTGGGCCGCGGTGCGCCACACCCCGTCCGTCACCGGGTTCGTCGCCCACGCGAGCGCCCCGGTGCCGCTCAGCCTCGAAGAGGTCGAGAAGATGCTCGCCCCGTCCGCCCTCGCGCGGGCCGCGGCCGCCTCCACCGGCCCGAAGCGGACGAGCAAGAAGATCGAGATCGCGGACTTCAACGTCGGCGACTCCGTCATGGTGGTGCAGGGCCCCTTCGCCGGGGTGCACGCGACCATCACCGAGATCAATGCGAACAGCCAGCGGCTCAAGGCGCTGGTCGAGATCCTCGGCCGCGAGACCCCGGTCGACCTGACCCTCGGCCAGATCCAGAAGGTCTAGGCCCGTCCGCATCGCCGTCGGCCACCCGGTCGCACGGCACAGGGAAACACAGAGAAGGACCCACCAGGAAATGCCTCCCAAGAAGAAAGTGGCCGCCCTCGTCAAGGTGGCACTGAACGCGGGCGCGGCGACCCCGGCCCCGCCGGTCGGCACCGCGCTCGGCCCGCACGGCGTGAACATCATGGAGTTCTGCAAGCGGTACAACGCCGAGACCGAGGCCATGCGTGGCACGATCATCCCGGTCGAGATCACGATCTACGAGGACCGCACCTTCACCTTCATCACGAAGACCCCGCCGGCCGCGGAACTGATCAAGAAGGCCGCCGGACTGAAGAGTGGCTCCGCCCGTCCGCACAAGGACAAGGTCGGCTCGCTGACCGCTGACCAGGTGCGCGAGATCGCCACGACGAAGATGCCCGACCTCAACGCCAACGACATCGACGCCGCGATGAAGATCGTGGCCGGCACCGCCCGCTCCATGGGCGTCACCGTCGAGGCCTGAGCAACAACCACCCAGTGGGAGGGCTGCTGAGCCCGCACCACGACTGGCACCCGGCCCATGCGAGGGCCGGAATCGAGAAAGAGACCAGCATGAAGCGCAGCAAGGCCTACCGGGCCGCGAGTGAGAACGTCGACGAGAACCAGCTGTACAGCCCCGAGGCTGCCCTGGCGATCGTCAAGAAGAACGCATCGGCGAAGTTCGACGAGACCGTGGAGGTCGCCCTCCGCCTCGGCGTCGATCCCCGCAAGGCGGACCAGATGGTCCGTGGCACCGTGAACCTCCCCAACGGCACCGGCAAGACGGCAAGGGTCCTCGTCTTCGCCACCGGTGAGAAGGCCACCGATGCGCTTGCGGCCGGTGCGGACGAGGTCGGGGCCGACGAGCTGATCGACAAGATCGCCGGCGGCTACCTCGACTTCGACGCCGTCGTCGCCACGCCCGACCTGATGGGCAAGGTCGGTCGCCTGGGTCGTGTCCTCGGCCCCCGCGGCCTGATGCCGAACCCGAAGACCGGCACGGTCACGATGGACGTCGCCAAGGCCGTCTCCGACATCAAGGGCGGCAAGATCGAGTTCCGCGTCGACCGTCACGCCAACCTCCACTTCATCGTGGGCAAGGCGTCGTTCACCGACCAGCAGCTCAGCGAGAACTACTTCGCCGCGATCGACGAGGTCATGCGCCTCAAGCCGAGCGCGTCGAAGGGCCGCTACCTGAAGAAGGCGACCATCGCCTCGACCATGGGCCCCGGCGTCCCGGTCGACCCGATGAAGGTCAAGCCCTCCGCAGAGTGACCTGAACCACCGCAAGCTGTGAGTCGGGCGGCGACTACGCCGCCGAACTCACAGCTTGCGGCAATTCCGGGGCCGATTTGGCCGGTGCGTGCCCCGACCCGTAAGATTGTCCTTGCCGTAGACCGCTGGTTCTCGTCCTGGCTCGCCAGGCAGGTAAACCCCGCGCAGGTGAAACCTGAAAGCTCTGAACGAGTCTTCGCCCTGGTTGCCCTGCGCATCCGGGGCTCTTCCATTTCCGGGGGTCGACGGCGATCCGAAGAGAAGTGGGAAGGAGACCCATGGCGAGGCCGGACAAGGCAGCCGCCGTTGCGGAGCTGGCAGATCAGTTCACCAATTCCGCTGCCGCAGTGCTGACCGAGTACCGCGGGCTCACCGTCAAGGACCTGAAGGCACTGCGCCGGTCCCTTGGTGAGTCTGCCACCTACGCCGTGACGAAGAACACGCTGACCACGATCGCCGCCCGTGAAGCGGGCATCGAGGGACTCGACGAGCAGCTCGCCGGCCCGACCGCGATCGCCTTCATCAACGGTGACGTAGCCACCGTTGCGAAGGGTCTGCGTGAATTCGCCAAGGCGAACCCGCATCTGGTGATCAAGGGTGGCGTCATGGACGGTCGCGTCCTCGATGCCGACTCGGTCAAGAAGTTGGCCGACCTCGAGTCGCGTGAGGTCCTCCTCGCCAAGCTCGCGGGTGCGATGAACGGGAACCTGGCCAAGGCTGTCGGCCTGTTCGCCGCACCGCTGTCCCAGGCCGCCCGCGCCCTGGACGCCCTGAAGACCCAGAAGCAGGCCGGGGCCGCCCCGGCAACCGATGCAGCTCCCGCTGCTGAGGCCACCACCGACGCGGCTGACGCTGCATCCGAGTAAGAAGAGAAAGGACGCCCACAATGGCGAAGCTCACTACTGACGAGCTCCTTGACGCCTTCAAGGAGATGACCCTGATCGAGCTCTCCGAGTTCGTGAAGCTGTTCGAGGACACCTTCGGTGTCACCGCTGCCGCTCCGGTGGCCGTGGCTGCTGCTCCGGCCGCTGCCGGTGGCGACGCCGCCGGCGCCGAGGAGGAAGAGGTCAGCAACGAGGTCGACGTGATCCTCGATTCCGCCGGCGACAAGAAGATCCAGGTCATCAAGGAGGTGCGCGCTCTCACCAACCTGGGCCTGAAGGAGGCCAAGGACCTGGTCGAGGCCGCTCCGAAGGTCGTCCTGGAGAAGGTCACCCGCGACGCCGCGGCCAAGGCCAAGGAGGCCCTCGAGGCCGCCGGCGCCGCGGTCTCCGTCAAGTGACCAGCTGACGCAGCGAACAACAGCGGTGGTGGCCCGATCGGGCCACCACCGCTTTGTCTTTGCCCCCTCGGGCTCGACGGGGGAGTGGAGACACAGAACGGCGGTGGCCCTGGGAGGGCCACCGCCGTTCTGACTCTACTGGGGGTGGTTGTGTTACGTGTTGGGGCTTGTTCTTCGGACCCGGAGGGGTTGGGGTCCGAAGAAGAACGAGGAAACTAGATCTTCAGCGGCCAGTTGCCCTGGCCCATGATGGAGACCGAGCCACCCGCGGACTGCGAGTTGGTAGCGATCACGCTCATCGGAAGCAGGGCGAGGGTCCCGGCAACGGCGGCGGCGGCGATAATCCTACGAGCGATGGTCATGATGTCTCCCCAGGGCCTTTCTTGTTTGACTGGCGTTGACAGGAAAGCTAGCCGGTACTTGACTGGCTTGTCAACATTTGACAAAGTTTTCCTGAGATCGTTTTTGGAGGAGGACTTGTGGACGTGTCCAGCGCGGTGCAGTTCGGCTCGTTGCTGCGCGATGCCCGTCGTCGCCAGGGGTTGTCCCAGGCTGAGCTCGGAGGCGACAAGTACTCCGGCAGCTACATCTCGCACCTGGAGAGCGGTCGCCGGGCGGCCACGCCCGAGGTGATCGACTTCCTCTCCCGCCGGCTCGGTGTCTCGCCGCTGGAATGGGGGGTGTCCCCGGCCGCGGATCCCGCGCAACTGGTCGCCGGCGATTCCATCGAGGACCTGCTGGTGGCCGAGCGGGCCTGGTCGGAGCACGACTGGGCCGCTGCGATTGAGCACTCGACGCAGGCCGCGGCGACCGCAAAGGCCGCCGGCGACATGGGTCGGCACTGGGAAGCCCTTTACGTCCAGGCGCAGGCGCGCTTCTCCTCGGGCGACTTCGTCGGCGCGGCGCGGCTGGCCGAGGAGCTGGCTGAGCACGAGACCGCGCGCAGGTTCGGGGTCGCGCGCGCTCAGGCACTGAGCCTCGCTTCGGTCGCGAACCGTGCCTCCGACCGCCTCGGCTGGGCGGTCGCGTTCGGCGCCAGAGCCGTCGAGGCAGCCTCCGCGGCGCCGCCGATCATCCTCGCCGAGGCACTGATGGCCCTTGTCAGCGCCATGTCCGAGGCCGGGCACGACCCGTCGGAGAGCGAGCCGTACCTGGTACGGCTGTCCGAGCTGACCCCCCGCCTCAACTCCGAACACAGCCGCGGCATGATCGCCTGGACCATGGGCACCGCCGCGTTCGTGGCCGGACGTGTGGAGGTCGGCAGGGAGTTCCATGCCGTAGCCCGAACACAGCTGGACGCCCGGCGCGACCTGCGCCTGTGGCTCCGGTTCCACCGTTCGGCGGCGAGCTGTCTCGTCGACGCCGGCATCCAGGACGGTGTTCGCGATCTCGTGCGAAACGCCGCCCTGGGCTTGGAGATCCTCGGCAACCATCACGACGTGGTCGAACTGCGGCAGGTGGAGGCCAAGCTCACCCTGCTCGAGGGCGATGCCGTCGAAGCGGCGCGGATCATCTCGGGTGTGCTCGACGATCCGGTGCTGGGCGGTCCGGACATCTCGCGCGGGGGATCGGAGGAGATCCTGGCCGAGGCCCTGCACGCCATGGGCAAGACCGCTGCCGCGAAGGAGCGGTTCGAGCTCGCGGCTCGTGAGTACGAGTCCGAGGGTCGTCTCCGAGCCGCCGTCGAAGCCTGGCGGAAGGCCTCCGGTGAAGAAGTCTCAAGAAACTTCTTGACAACGACTTGACACGACGAGTCAAGTCTGATGGAATCTACTTGTCGGCGCCCCCCCAATGCGTCGGATGAGTACACCACCTAGGCCGGTGTTCTGCAGCGTATGGAAACCCCTCCCGTGCCTGCCGCAGACACCGGCCTTGTGCTGTCCCCGTATGGTGCTCCGGGCCCGGCCCCACGGTCTGCTGCGGACGGCTCCGGCACCGTCCGACCACCGCCGGCCCACCCTCCGGCCCGGTTTGCGACAGCCGCTCCAGCGAGGTAAGCTAACGCTTTGCCCATTGCCATCTACGACCCGTGAACTTGACGCGGGCCGTTCTGCGTGCAACGAACCCGGTTCGATACCGGGATTTGCGGAAGGACTCCACATTGGCCGTCTCGCGCACTGCGTCGAAGAACACCAACGTTGTCTCACCCAGCGGTCGGATCTCCTTCGCGAAGATCCACGAGCCGCTCGAGGTCCCCAATCTGCTTGATCTCCAGGTCGAGTCCTTCGACTGGCTGATCGGCAACGAGGCCTGGCAGGCCCGCGTGGCCGCCGCTCGTGCCGAGGGTCGTACCGACGTGAACACCAAGTCCGGCCTCGAGGAGATCTTCGAGGAGATCTCGCCGATCGAGGATCTCTCCCAGACCATGTCGCTGTCGTTCCGCGACAACCGGTTCGAGGAGGCCAAGCACACCGTCGAGGAGTGCAAGGACCAGGACTTCACCTACGCGGCGCCGCTGTTCGTCACCGCGGAGTTCATGAACAACGACACCGGCGAGATCAAGAGCCAGACGGTGTTCATGGGCGACTTCCCGCTGATGACCGACAAGGGCACGTTCATCATCAACGGCACCGAGCGCGTCGTGGTGAGCCAGCTCGTCCGGTCCCCGGGCGTCTACTTCGAGCAGACCGCCGACAAGACCTCCGACAAGGACATCTTCACCTGCAAGATCATCCCGTCGCGCGGCGCCTGGCTGGAGTTCGAGATCGACAAGCGCGACATGGTCGGCGTCCGCGTCGACCGCAAGCGCAAGCAGAACGTCACCGTGCTGCTCAAGGCCCTCGGCTGGACCAACGAGCAGATCCTGGAGGAGTTCGGCGAGTTCGAGTCGATCCGGCTCACCCTGGAGAAGGACCACACCGCCAACACCGACGAGGCCCTGCTCGACATCTACCGCAAGCTGCGTCCGGGCGAGCCGCCGACCCGCGAGGCGGCCCAGCAGATGCTGGAGAACTACTACTTCAACCCGAAGCGCTACGACCTGGCGAAGGTCGGCCGGTACAAGATCAACAAGAAGCTCGGCACCGGCCTGCCCTTCGACACCCAGGTGCTCACCATCGACGACATCGTGGCGGCGATCCGCTACATCGTGATGCTGCACGAGGGTCGCACCGAGTTCGGTGACCAGATCGTCGAGACCGACGACATCGACCACTTCGGCAACCGTCGCCTGCGCACGGTGGGCGAGCTGATCCAGAACCAGCTCCGGATCGGCCTCGGCCGGCTCGAGCGCACCGTCCGCGACCGGATGACGACCCAGGACATCGAGGCGATCACGCCGCAGACCCTGATCAACATCCGCCCGGTGTCGGCCGCGCTGAAGGAGTTCTTCGGCACCTCGCAGCTGTCGCAGTTCATGGACCAGACCAACCCGGTCGCCGGCCTGACCCACAAGCGTCGCCTGTCGGCGCTGGGCCCCGGCGGCCTGTCCCGCGACCGCGCGGGCATGGAGGTCCGTGACGTCCACCACAGCCACTACGGACGCATGTGCCCGATCGAGACCCCGGAAGGCCCGAACATCGGCCTGATCGGCTCGCTGGCCAGCTTCGCCCGCGTGAACGCGTTCGGCTTCATCGAGACCCCGTACCGCAAGGTCGAGAACGGCTACGTCACCGAGCAGATCGACTACCTGACCGCCGACGAGGAGGACCGCTACGTCATCGCCCAGGCCAACGCCCGGGTCGCCGGCGACGGCAAGTTCTCCGAGGACCGCGTGCTGGTCCGTCGCAAGAACGGCGACGCCGACGAGGTGCCGCCGCTCGACGTGCAGTACATGGACGTCTCGCCCCGCCAGATGGTGTCGGTGGCCACGGCCCTGATCCCGTTCCTCGAGCACGACGACGCGTCGCGTGCACTGATGGGCGCCAACATGCAGCGCCAGGCGGTGCCGCTGATCCGCAACGAGGCGCCGTTCGTCGGCACCGGCATGGAGTACCGCGGTGCGGTCGACGCCGGTGACGTGACGGTCGCCAACAAGGCGGGCGTGGTCACCTCGGTGAGCGCCGACATCATCGACGTCACCAACGACGACGGCACCTACACCAGCTACCGGCTCGACAAGTTCCGTCGCTCCAACCAGGCCACCTGCATCAACCAGCGCCCGCTGGTGAACGGCGGCGACCGGGTGGAGGTCGGCACCCCGCTGGCCGACGGTGCCTGCACCGACGGCGGCGAGATGGCGCTGGGTCGCAACCTGCTGGTCGCGTTCATGCCGTGGGAGGGCCACAACTACGAGGACGCCATCATCTTGTCCCAGCGCCTGGTGCAGGACGACATCCTCACCTCGATCCACATCGAGGAGCACGAGATCGACGCCCGCGACACCAAGCTCGGTGCCGAGGAGATCACGCGCGACATCCCGAACATCGGTGAGGACATGCTCGCCAACCTCGACGAGCGCGGCATCATCCGCATCGGCGCCGAGGTCGGCACCGGCGACATCCTGGTCGGCAAGGTCACCCCGAAGGGCGAGACCGAGCTCACCCCGGAGGAGCGGCTGCTGCGCGCGATCTTCGGCGAGAAGGCCCGTGAGGTCCGCGACACCTCGATGAAGGTGCCGCACGGCGAGACCGGCACCGTCATCGGCGTCCGCGTGTTCGACCGCGAGGAGGACGACGAGCTGCCCCCGGGCGTCAACCAGCTGGTGCGCGTGTACGTCGCCCAGAAGCGGAAGATCTCCGACGGTGACAAGCTCGCCGGCCGTCACGGCAACAAGGGCGTCATCAGCAAGATCCTCCCGGTGGAGGACATGCCGTTCCTCGAGGACGGCACCCCGGTGGACATCGTGCTGAACCCGCTGGGCGTCCCGTCCCGGATGAACGTCGGCCAGGTCCTGGAGACCCACCTCGGGTGGGTGGCCAAGGCCGGCTGGGACATCAAGGGTGTCGAGGAGGCCTGGGCCGAGCGCCTGCGCGACGTCGGCCTCGAGCACGTGGACGGCAACGCCCGCCTTGCGACGCCGGTGTTCGACGGCGCCAACGAGGAGGAGATCGCCGGTCTGCTCGAGCACGGACTGCCGCAGCGCGACGGCCTCCAGCTGGTGGACTCCGGCGGCAAGGCCCAGCTCTACGACGGCCGCTCCGGCGAGCCGTACCCGGAGCGGGTCGGCGTCGGCTACATCTACATGCTGAAGCTGCACCACCTGGTGGACGACAAGATCCACGCCCGGTCGACCGGCCCCTACTCGATGATCACGCAGCAGCCGCTGGGCGGTAAGGCCCAGTTCGGCGGCCAGCGGTTCGGCGAGATGGAGGTGTGGGCCCTCGAGGCCTACGGCGCCGCCTGGGCCCTGCAGGAGCTGCTCACCATCAAGTCCGACGACGTTCCCGGCCGCGTGAAGGTGTACGAGGCCATCGTCAAGGGCGAGAACATCCCCGAGCCCGGCATCCCCGAGTCGTTCAAGGTGCTGGTCAAGGAGATGAAGTCGCTGTGCCTGAACGTGGAGGTCCTCTCCAGCGACGGCACCGTGGTGGAACTGCGCGACTCCGAGGACGACTTCCGCGCCAGCGAGGAGTTCGGTATCGATCTTTCCCGGCGGCCCGGTGCGGACTCCTTCCGCTCCGTCGACGAGGTCTAAGAGCTCCGGCTCCCCAACACACAATCCTTTGAGGGATTCCTGGAAACAGGAGAAAGAGAACCAACGTGCTGGACGTGAACTTCTACGACGAGCTGCGCATCGGGCTGGCTACGGCCGACCAGATCCGGGAGTGGTCGCACGGCGAGGTGAAGAAGCCGGAGACCATCAACTACCGGACGCTGAAGCCCGAGCGCGACGGCCTGTTCTGCGAGAAGATCTTCGGCCCCACCCGGGACTGGGAGTGCTACTGCGGCAAGTACAAGCGGGTGCGCTTCAAGGGCATCATCTGCGAGCGCTGTGGCGTCGAGGTGACCCGGTCCAACGTCCGTCGTGAGCGGATGGGCCACATCGAACTCGCCGCCCCGGTGACCCACATCTGGTACTTCAAGGGCGTCCCGAGCCGGCTGGGCTACCTGCTGGACATCGCTCCGAAGGACCTGGAGAAGGTCATCTACTTCGCCGCGTACATGATCACCGCGGTCGACGAGGAGGCGCGTCACCGCGACCTGCCGTCCCTGGAGGCCAAGGTCGAGGTGGAGCGCAAGCAGCTCACCGCGCGCCGCGACTCCGACGCGGAGAACCGGCTCCAGAAGCTCGAGGAGGACCTCGCCCAGCTCGAGGCCGAGGGCGCCAAGGCCGACATCAAGAAGCGGGTCCGCGAGGGCGGTGAGCGCGAGGTCAAGCAGCTGCGTGACCGCGCCCAGCGCGATCTCGACCGGCTGGAGGCCGTCTGGACGCGGTTCAAGGGCCTGAAGGTCCAGGACCTCGAGGGTGACGAGATCCTCTACCGGGAGATGAAGAACCGGTTCGGGAAGTACTTCGAGGGCTACATGGGCGCCGAGGCGATCAAGAAGCGCCTGGCCACCTTCGACCTCCAGGCCGAGTCGGAGAACCTGCGCGAGATCATCCAGACCGGAAAGGGCCAGCGCAAGACCCGCGCCCTGAAGCGGCTCAAGGTGGTGGCGGCGTTCCTCAACACCACCAACTCCCCGCTCGGCATGGTGCTGGACGCCGTCCCGGTCATCCCGCCGGACCTGCGCCCGATGGTGCAGCTGGACGGCGGCCGCTTCGCGACGTCCGACCTGAACGACCTGTACCGCCGCGTGATCAACCGGAACAACCGGCTCAAGCGTCTGCTCGACCTGGGTGCGCCCGAGATCATCGTGAACAACGAGAAGCGGATGCTCCAGGAGGCCGTCGACAGCCTGTTCGACAACGGCCGTCGCGGCCGTCCGGTCACCGGTCCGGGCAACCGTCCGCTCAAGTCCATCTCGGACATGCTCAAGGGCAAGCAGGGCCGGTTCCGCCAGAACCTGCTGGGCAAGCGCGTCGACTACTCCGGCCGTTCGGT